>JAAUYG010087623.1_pt1 | contig 11472 bp, 4 predicted proteins | sample 7278091 | NCBI WGS metagenome assembly JAAUYG01 (sample SAMN14350201, study PRJNA611818) | marine sediment metagenome | isolation source: surface marine sediment (0.6m) | place: French Polynesia: Moorea | collected 2018-08 | reverse complement strand
GCGTGCAAGTTAATGTGGACCTGTCTTGTTTGGGCCGAACGATCTACGCCGACAATTTTTGGGTGCCAAGCCACCGATTCAATTCCGCCACAGGTGAGCAGAAAGGAATCACTCAGACCATTTATACTGACTCCGAGCCTCCCAGTCGGTCAGCTGAGAAGCGCAAACCTCCCAGTTTTTACGTCTTTGGTGTGACGCGGTTGGGGATCGAACCCCGGCCTCCCGCACCCCGAGCGGATGCTCTAACCACTACACTATGCGGGGGGGTCCATAAGCCAAGGGTCTCTGATGAAATGCTTCCACCTGGTGTATTACCAAGGATATGATTCTGACAATACTGGAAACTAGAAATACTCTGCTTAGGCAGATCATCAAATAACAAAAATGCACGTATTGGTAATACATTTTTTTTGCAAAAATTTATTGCAATGCAGAAGTTTGCATATACAGAAACTTGAACTTTATATAAGTTATTGATACACAGGAAGCTGTTGTAGGGCCTAGCTACATACCTGTCTTTGCATAAAATGTGTAAAGAAAGTTGCACACAATCATTTGGAATCAAGTGGGAACCTTATATAGGGCTGGAGGCTTCGAAGGTGCTAAAATCTAAGTTTGACTTTAATCATATTCTTTAACAGGCAATCACATTACTCAGTGTTGTGTTTAGTCGAACTTAGACAGTGGTCGAACTTAAGAGTACAGTGGTCCCTGCAATTTAAGACCCCTCTCTTTAACAATTCCCTGCATTTTAAGACCGGATATCAATGACACCACTTGTATATTTTCAGTATAAACATCCCTCTATTTTAAGACCACCTTCAATTTAAGACCACATTTTGCTGGCTGAATGAAATCGCAGGGACCACTGTATGTTTGATAACTCCAATCCAGGAATGTGCAAATGGCCACCTACAGAGCTTTAAATACATCCCTGTCGAATGTCGCTGCCAGGCATGGCTATTCCTACAATCTCGGCAGTGAAACATATACAGCATGACAAAGCAATTTGAGTCAAGCCAAGAGTTGTTTGAAAACGTTTGACCAATTTTCTGAAAGACTATACGCCTGCATGAGGTTCTCTCCATTACAGAGTTTCTATTCCATGGCTCAATATTGAGGATTTACTGGCAAAGAACAGAGAAAATGTCAGTCTAGAATGTATGGGGTTGCTAGGTAGACATGAATAAACACATCAGTCTTATACATCAAAACTATCAATTTTAGACACCCCCCACCCCCCGAAAAATGGGAAAGGAATGCCTGCAAGAAGGACAGTGAAATTCAAAGACATATTGTAACACATAGAATTCATTCTAATTTAGAGTAAAAAACTAAATTCTACCAGATGAAACTATATGGCACATGAATTAAGATTTAGCCACAATAATTATTGTTTTTGTTTCTTTGGCTTGATTTGATATTGCTTTGTTCAATATAGAAATAATATGCACTACAGACTAGAGCTACATAAATAATGACAACAATGGCACCAATACAAGGGCTCTTGATTCGAGGACGCAATTCAGTATGTCCAGTGGTTGAAGACAGTGTATGTATCCTCTAGGTTTATGACAAGCTTATTATAAAATCAGCTAGCATGCTTCACCGGCAACAGGGTACACTGAAAATACAGTGAATACCCTTAAGCTCTAATACCAGGCAATACAGTTAAACTTTCTAAATATATAAGACCACTCAAGGTTCAGAAGAATGCAGTCTTAATTTCAGAATGGTCTTGAAGAGTGTGTTATAATGTTAAATACTGGAGTTTCGGTCAGGTAATAAATTATTATTATATGATGTTCATTCTGGGGTGGCTTAACTTCCCATGTAGCCCAATGACAAGGAGTTTCACTGTAGAGTACATGTTACATATACCTTGACTAAGCATGCCTACACATGTACATGATTACGACACAATATACGCTAAATACCAGCTTATGTTATAGTGTTAATGGCTATCATAGCAGAACAGGACACATAATCTAAATTAATACTCTCAACTCCACACAATCTGTAATAATACTGATAACACTGTACATGTAACCCTAAATATAACCTTTAAGTTTGCCATTCACAAAAGTCGATTGTTGTAACAGAAAAGTTGATAAATTAACCGACTTCAGTAATTCATATACACATTCTGTAACCCACTTCACAAATCTATACAGAACTGAAGCCTGTCCCAGTTGCAAAAGTCATAACGTTAGTAGCCTTACTTAGTTAGGGATTTCGTAGTCTGACTCCAAGGCCACTGATGCTGCAACTTCCACAGCTAAGGACTGTTCAAGTGCCACAACTTCCACAGCTAAGGACTGATCAAGTGCGCAACATTGAAAACCACATTACAAGTAGAATTAATATTTTTTTGAGCGGGCAGGCGACATTCCATTACTGCCGGTTTTGTTCAGTTTACATAGAAAGATGAAACTCATTTTATTACCTTGCCCATGTTGCCTGCAACAAAGTGTTACCACACAAATAACTTGCTAGTAACCGCTACATTCTAGGTGTCAGCTGGTTTCTACACATTTGATACTGGTCATCTGTTACCAGGTCATGTTATTTTGCTTTTATACTATAATCGTTATACACCAGCAGAATATTAAAACAATTTATCAGAACCAAATATACACATGCGTTACCGGTACACAGCTGTTTGTAAATTGCAAACTGCATAATTTATACTCTTTCAATCCTCTACAAGTTACTTAATATATAAAAATAATGTCACAAATATTGTAAACATACCCAACAACTGCCTAAACTGAAATACGACACCATACCTGAACTATATCCACAGAACATATCTGTAAACATGGTAAAACATTTCAATATTATTAAAGCATGCTGCTGACATTATGCTGCAAAAATACAAAATATGTATCCAAAGGCAAGATATTCTGTATATATTTACACAACACCCTAGGAATCAACTGTCTTTAGTATCTATACAAAGTTTCACATGTACATCAAAACATACAGAACACATGATTGATGAACATTGGTCCCTCGCGATGCTTACTTAGTGGCGACTCCGTACAGAGACCACCAACTGTTACATGGTCACAAAAAATTGCTGCTACTACTGCATGTACTGTGAATGTAAATAGGTCTGCCTTTTAGCATAGTCCACCAGAATATACCTGCCATTTCTTGGGAAATAGGTTAGCCTTATTACAGATGTAATAACTGTACATGTATCTCCTGAACAAGTCAGCTGCATGTTTTGTTCTTAGAGAAAGTTCTGTTTGTCAAGCCAGGTATACGTATAAAATTTGGCATCTTTACAGGAAGAGTCAGTCATGCTGTACACAATACTACACGAATTCAGCTTTAATGCCCAAATTTTACGTACATTAATTATGTAACATTAAAAATTTGACTGCACCCCCCCCCCTCCAGTATTATTCCCCGTGACAGAAATGACCTTACATGACTGTATTAACTACATTGTAAGTTTTTACTATCTAGACAAACAAGCTAGCAGGGTTAAAATTCTTAAACACACTTAAACCTTACCTTAATTTGAACTTAAACCCCCATTTTGAACTTGGAGCTCAGGAGGTGTGCAGATTTAATTGGAGGTAGAATCCTTTTCCGGTATGTGACATATAGACAAGCTAATCACATTTATATAACCAGCTAGACTAACTACACTCAGATATAATACATCATAGCTGCTTATATTTCCAGAAAGAGGGCACAGTTTCCCGATACATCTTAAGTCTACAAATATTCGTTAATCACTTTGGCAAAGCATTATTGCCTTTTCAATGGTTAAGAACACTAGTAGACTTATTAAGAAACCAGCCCTCTGGCCCAGGAGGTTTAACCATGCTGTAACTGAAGACGGAGGCTTTTATGAGCCCTTTGTCTGTCGTATCTTGTTTTCCATCATATCCCACTGCTCCTTGGAGATCTGCTTCAGCAAGTTGAACGATCCGGCCATGTTGTTATATTCCCCGCCATCGAACTGAATGATCTGATGAGGTCCAAAATAGAAGACAGAGTCACTGATATTTTGTCGAGCAGTTTACGAGGCAGGAAAATTTTCCGACATGCTACTGACTTATTAAGTCAGTTTATAACATTCTTTCCAACATAAAATACATGTCCAACATGGAGCTACATAACCTACAGCAGAAAATCAACATTAAAACCACACATGGTTGGCCGCAAAATCTTGTGGTGGTCTTTCTTACAGGGTAGTCTTATTAAAGTCTGATTTAACTGCAATATGTAATAGTATTAAATATTTCCATGTGTATCTTATGAATAATCATGAAGTTAATTTTGGGACAGCGTTCAGAAAAACCTTAAATCCAGAAATGGAATTAATTTATCAGCATGACAACTATCGTCTTTTTTATGCTTAACGTCATCCCCCTCACACTTAAGAAGAATGCCACCAGAGTGCTGGTATCTCTGCTGTGGTAAAATATTCCCAGAAAGGCATACTGTTACGGGCCACTGTCTGACCATGCTCAAAAGAAGCCACCTCTAGCGCACATCCTATTATCTCCAGTAATTACAACACTAATTAAAATGTAATGGGACTAATAATTGACAATAGCTACTACACATTTACTGTTAATGTCTTTAGGTCTAGCTGTCCCAAAAAGATTGTCTGGAACTTACTGCAAGTCATAAAACTGGGGGCATAAAGGGCGCCAAACATAAACAGCGCTTAAATTATTGCTGTAGAACTACTATAGAGAGAAGACATTATAGTGATTTTTTTTGTCAAACTCACAGAAGCGTTCATGAAGGAGGCGTAGTCGCTGACGAGGTAGCAAGCAAGGTTACAAAGCTCGGCAATCTCTCCCATTCGACCCACACTCACTCTCTCTGTGACGATATCTCGATACTGATTGGTCGGATCCAGACGACTAAAGGCTCCCTGTAATGAGGATATGTAATCTCATTACATCATACATCCATTATTCTAGGCTGTTGGGACACTTGTTTATGCATACTAACAATTCACACTTAACATTTTACTATGCACATACATGTATTGCTGGTAGTATGGGCAGAATGATGCTACAGCTAATTGAGAAAGTTGAAAGGTAATGAAATGTTTCCTTCACAATGCAAGTCATGCCACCTGTTGCGATATTAGCATTTCATGACTATTAATATATTAAAGAATATGAATTTTCAGAAGACTGTCATTATTCCATACAGTACAAATAGTAAAATATGATATAGTTAAATTTTACCGTAATACTCATTTTATCCCCTCCTTTACTTTATCTCCCCATTACCTATATTCCCATTACCTTAGCCTTCCCATTACCTTATCTCCATTACCTTATCTCCCCATTACCTTAGTTTCAAATGGTCCTGCTTGAATAACGTTGAACCTCATTCCATAATGACTCCACTCGCTTGCCAGAGATCTGAGGTAATCACAGATTTAAAAATTTGGGTAGTAGTAAGAAGTTCAACACAATCACATTTTCCAAATACATCCCGGCAAGCTACACAGCATACCTTAGCATGGGAAGTATTAACTTTAACAAGATCAATTTAATGCTACACAAAACTAGACCATCACATAAACCTACGCCTGTATTAAAATACCACTATATATCTAGAATGTGTTGCACATAAGCAACGCAGGGTTATCACCATAAAAATATCAATACTTCAAATAAGTATCAAATAATATAAGACTTTTAATAAGTTAAATAAAAATATAAAAACTTCAGTTTTTGTGGGCTAGTATCTGTGACAGTCTTCCATCCCTTACTTTGTCATGGCCTCGACCCCGGCCTTGGCTGAGGCGCTGGGGACAACATACGCTGAGCCTGTCTGACTGTACGGGGTCGATATGGCCAGGAACGCAGCACCTAAAGTAACAGACAAAATTCAGGGAAACCTTATTTGTACACGCCACAGAAACAAGACCACCGCAGAATAAAGACCACTTCCCAGCAGTACTAAATGGTCATTTTCAATGTTCAATAGTCTCATAAATAAGATTGGCTCACAATTAACTCCAGTTTGTACATGTAGTACAGTAGACCCTCTCTAATAAGGCCACCCTATTTGCCAAGAACTATGGCCAAATTACAGAGGTGGTCTTTGGTGAGGGGGAGAAGGAAATATATTGACAGTAGTAGTGCAGAAAATGTATGGCTTGATTAGAGAGTGGCCTCTGTTGAGAGTGGCCAATAAGAGAGGGACTACTGTATTGTATTTTTTTCTGCACAAAATAGATCCGTAAGACATGGAAGTCCTACATCATTTAAAATCTAGACCAGTTAGCCTTACACTTCTCTTGTACATGTTAGCATTTGTATTGCCAAAACACTGTAGAAAGATAAAAAGTTTATTCACTGAATCCATTCATAAAGATAATTTTGTACATCAAGACTGTATCATTTGAAAACAAACACTGATTTTAATCAATAATGTATTTTCAAAGATAGATTTCCTACACAATAAAAGTCTTTAGTGATAAATAGGAATGTTAAGACAAACAAGAAGCTCTCAATTATGTACTTTTTTTTTTCAAATCTGATAGGCTATTAAACTTCATGCAGATGTAAATTCTCACACCAAAGAGAATCCCTGTCCTATATTTGTACCTCGGTTTGCGGTGATCAGCCTTTTTCCTATATCTAGCGTCAGATTTGCGGTCCCGTTCAGAACAATATTGATGACTGAGTTCCAGGCATTATTGGACAATCTTTCAAATGGGGCGACAAAATTTCCGGCAGCGTTGTTGATGACAATACTAGGCAGGCCGAATTCCCCGACACAGGCAGAGACTGCCTCCTGTACCTGTCTCGGCTCCCTGACGTCACACGCCACAGCCAAAACCTTGGGTAATAAACATGATAAAGGTTACAGTGAAACCCGTCTTGAGAGACCACTGCCATGAGACCACCCATCTTGAAACATCATACATTTTTGGCAGGACCTACTTTTCAATATAACTGAACCTGTCACCAGAGACCACCTGTCTTGACAGACCACATTTTTTGTGGCCAATGGGGTTGTCTTTCAAGACAGGTTCTACTGTATATACAAGTTAAGGTACTCTTGTTTTGTTTTAGTTTAAACAGGTACTTTATGGGACCAGATACTAAATAGCGATTATTACTATGATTACATCTGATGCTGTTTAACACAATTTTAAAAACAGAAAGAGCCAGTTATCATGGTTATGCAGAGAGTTATATAATGTAGCATACACTGAAACCAGTCTTGAGAGACCAGTGCCATGACAGACCACTTGTCCTGAAGGAACAAATAATCATGGCAGAAGGTCCTATTTTTCAATTGATCTGGAATCTGTCACTAAAGACCACCTGTCTTGATCATGTTGATAGACCACATTTTTATGGCTAATAAATAGGGTGGTCTTACAAGAGAGGTTTCACTGTACATGATTTGTGGATCTAGTTGTAGAGGTAGTACGATGACTTGTCATCACTGAGTTATTCCCACAGACCGATCAGCTCATGCAGAGATTTTATTACAACCAGTATGTACAGTGGTCCGTGCGATTTCAGACTACCCACTGAGCTAGCAAATAGTCTTAAATTGAAGGTGGTATTAAAATAGAGGGACATTTACATTGAAAATACAATAATGGTGTCATTGATGGCCAGTGTTAAAATGGAGGAATTTCTTAAATGGAGGAGTCTTAAATTGCAGGGACCACTGTACAGTGGTCCCTCTATTTTAAAACCACCCATGGGACGAAGAAATGTGGTCTTATATTGCAGGTGGTCTTAAAATAACGGTCATTTAACACAAAATATTGCCCTTTGGGACCAAATCAAGCAGTCTTATAATCAAGGGTGGTCTTAAAATAGAGGGTTGTAAAATAGAGGGACTACTGTACTTCATACCAGCAGGCCCACTGTCGACTTGAAACCATGGCCTAGAAATGAGCTTAAGTTCACCATAAATTTACCTTGCCAATCACGGTGTTTTCCATGCTTAAAATTGGTGGACTTAATATATTTTTAGAAAGCCACGCCTGATAGATTTTATACCTTGTTCCCAGTCTCAGAAGAGATTTCGTCTGCTGTTTTCTGCAGCACGTCAATTTTTCTGAAAAGGAAAAAGTTTGCCATTGCAGAAACTTACTAAAAAGTAAAGTCAAGAGGATATTCATTTTCAGTCTACCCAATGCTGTTTGGCAGTCTGCACACTTCAAGAGAGAAATCTGTCTAAACAATGACACTGATTAAGAACAAGCCTTTACATTTAAACGAACTTATCAAACAGGTCCAGGAAGACACAAAGTTAAAATCTGCTATATTCATACGGACTTCTCAGGGATTTACATGTAGTTCTACGTTTTAAGCAAATGCAATTATCAGTCAAAGCTGACAGACATATCCTACATGTGCCATGTACACGTAGCGTAGACTCCATTCAATGTGACGGTAGTACAAGTATATGTAATTCAAGTAATTATGTTAATTCAAGTAATTAATCTGATGTTAATTTCCAGAAAAAAATCTTAAGAATTTTGTAGAAACCAGCCCCTGATACGAAGTACTGTAGCAGTTTGTATCTTTTTTTTCCTGACCTGCTGGCGATGGTAACACTGGCTCCCAATTGCGACAACATGGCCGCCATGCCTTTTCCCAAGCCGGTTCCACCACCCGATATGAATGCTACCTTTCCCTGGAATGTGCCGGCTGGTAGCATCGGAGTCTTCACTGGTGCAAAAAATTTTGCATGCTCTGCCTCTGCACAGTGCCACCGACTGGTGGACAACCTACGGCGGAGCAGCACCGACGCATTCTGCCGCAGCCGAGCGGCACTCTGCAAGAATAAGTTTCAAATAATACATTAACCCAATACATAAAAAGATGTCACATCAACATGAGGTTGGGGATGTTCATAAAATATTTACACTAAGTCTTATTCATAACATCAGACAAATAGATTGCTATTAACATTCAAAGAATATCTCAAATTGAGAAATGAATTTCACAGCAAAATCACCAGCTATAGTATTGATGTTCGTATACCAATTGCTAAAACTATATGGTAAATATGGTTATAACTCCATCAAAGTGTTTGGTGCTAATCTGTTCAATCAATTCCCAGCAGACATCAAAATAGTAAAATCAGAAAACGAACTACCATGACTACACTCTGCTTGATAACACTGACAGAAGCAATAAGCACATTGTCATGTATAGCAAAATAAATGCATCAAATAACCCTACAAATCACATTAAGTACTACAAGGTCAAAGTCACCCCTTTTACGTTTTACTAGGGTCACAGTCCCAATTTAAGTCAGTTTTGCTCAAAGGCCAGCTCTTTTCGTGTTAGTGGCAATTTTGAGACAAGTGTGCCAAATGATCCCAAAATAACCTTGAACAATAAAAGGTAAAAAGAAACCCCATATAAATCACACACACACCCTCCCAGTCCCAAATTTCACTCCGTTTAGCTCTATGGCTACTTCTTGAGTTACAGGCCATTTTGAGACAAGTGCAGCAAATAACCCCAAATGACACTGAATCCTTAAACATGGTAAAGGTCAAATTAAGGTACCACATACATATTACAATTACCATGATTACCCCTGAGTCCAGATTTTACTGTTTTGCTCTACAGCCAGCCCATTTAGATTTACAGGCTATTTTTAGACAAATGCATCCAATGACCCCAAAATGACCTTGAACACTAAGAGGTTACAACTACCCCTCAATCCCAAATTGGTGTTTGGCTCCATGGCTAGCCATTTTTAAGTTACAGGCCATTTTGAGACAAGGGCACCAAATGATCCCAAAACAGTCAAAGGGAAGTTCTTCCCCCCCCCCCCTCCCCGAGTCCTTGCCAAAGTATTTAACAAACATTTCAACATAAAGATTTTTAGCTTTGCTTGTGTTAAAACCATGTACACGGCAGAGCTACCATCATGGGCACGGTATCATGGGCACGGTCAGTCCGTCATCAGTCTGTAAACTCAGGTTTCTCGGAAATCGCTGCAGACCAAATTTTATGGGAATTAAGCTACCTATCCACCAAATCTCCAAACAATTTTTAGTTCGACTGCTTGACTATGTCAGCAGAGCTCATGAAATCAAAATTTGTCCATCCTCTGTGTTGCAATTTACCTCTGAACAGTCTGAAGCTAATTCAAATGAACAGATTTCTTTCACACTCTGTTTCTTGTTTCCCCTGGGCCATACGCTCAGACATTTTGGAAAAAAAATTTGCAATTACTTACAACTTTTGTTCATTTTCATTACCATGGCCCCTATATGGGAACAAAATTTAAAAAAAAAACTACTCCTACAAATGAGAGCCAAAAGTTTTCAAACATCTCCTGAATTTTGCGGCTAATGAAGCCTAGCTGAGAGAATAAAGATCAAAGAGCCATGTTGTTGAAATCGATCAAGAGGAATCAAAATTAATTCCAATTCCATATTAACACCTGCTCAATGACCATTACATTCTGTTGGGCTTCATTAGCCGTAGTCCTGTATGTATAAGTTTTGTGCAGGAAACAAGCTTTATAAGTCTGAATCTCCATGAACTAGCTGCTCGCTGTCAGTCGCTACTAGTAGGTGACTTGACGGCAATGATGGCGTCTTTCATAAGAGTTTATATTCAGCATACATTTTTTATTAAATATACCTGCAAGACTATGTTTGTTTTTTCTAGTATGTGCAGCACTATTTAAGGATGCTTTGTGAACAAACAATGTAGGTTACAATTGTGACTTTTCGAAAATTAGTCAAAACCCGGGATTTCATACAAGCCTTATTGGACTCTATATCACGCAGTATAGAGAATCCTATTGGGCTAGAGAACGACCTGCCACGTACTAGAAGTAAAGCAGAAGTACCCACAGACTGTAGTAACCATACTACTAGACAGAGTACCCGTCTCTATAGAATATAGCCCACTGGTTGGGGGTGGGGCTTACTACGTAGGCTACTTGGTATATAGCCCGATTGGACTTTCTATACTATGTGATATAGAGTCCAATATGTGTTGTACCAAAATCCCAGGTTTGGACTATTTTTCGAAAAGTCTCAACTGTAACCTACATCTTTCGGTTCACAAAGTGTTCTAAAAGTTCCACTGCGAATACGAGATAAAACAGTACGCCATCTTCCAGGTATATTTACTGAAAAACTGTTGCTGAAGTTTACCCTTTCGAAAGACTCCATTATTCGCCGTCGCGACCCATAGTGACTGACGGAGAACAGCTAGTTCAAGGAGATTGGGTGTTTACAAAGTTCGTTTCCCGCCAAAAGTTATACACATGATACAGGTGTGACTAGTATAACTTTGGGGCGGGAAATGAGGTTTGGCTGCTATGTGTCCAGATTTTCATCTTTCATCTGTAAAGCGCATATTAAAATCGTGTCATGGCCGCTGACTGGCCACATTTAGAAATTATCATAAAGCCATTATCATGATATGTGTGTAAGAAGCTGGCAGGTTGACTTACTTAGCGAAATATCTC
>JAAUYG010304932.1_pt1 | contig 11473 bp, 10 predicted proteins | sample 7278091 | NCBI WGS metagenome assembly JAAUYG01 (sample SAMN14350201, study PRJNA611818) | marine sediment metagenome | isolation source: surface marine sediment (0.6m) | place: French Polynesia: Moorea | collected 2018-08 | reverse complement strand
TCTATTGTCCTGCAAATGAGCATCTTGGCAGTGCCAGGCAAGTAGGATTCAACATCATTGCTCCAGAAGATTTCGAACTTCAAAGGAGACAACGGGACGTCTGTAATTTTGTGGCTTATTGGAGAAAATTGGCTTTTTGTAATGGCGCCATGTGACTAAAACTAGCTTGACGATGGACATTAGGATGGACATCCCCAACAAAGCAGCTGTGAAAATAGAGTTCCTCTCAGAGGGGTCCCAATTTTTACTCAAGATGCCCACGAGCGAGACTACAACGACAGGGTACGGTGTAAGCAAGTAACGTAATAGTTTTTCGAAGACAAAGTTATCAAAGATGAACCATGCAAATATTTCTAGCGTGAAAAGAATGAGAGACACGGTGCTGCCTACGTCTTGTCTGTCGCCTGACAGTCCCGTTCGATATGTGAGCACGATGGCGAAGTTAAACACTGATGCGACGGTACCCCACGATGCGTAAACAGCCAGTCCATTTTGCACTATGAGCCGAATGGCCCAGATATCTTTCCGCAATTTATGTCGCAGCATTAGGTGCCCGTACTCATTGATTCTACGAATGGAGACGACTAGGCAAATGTACAAAGTGCACGTCATTAGGTTGATGAAGACTAATGCCACCTCCATGTACTCTTTGTCCCATATGAGCAGCCAGGCCACGTTGCAGGCGAGACTGAAGGAATAGACGATGTAGAGAATCGGAGGAAGCACCGGAAACACTAGGAATAAGGGACCTTCCGCTGTCTTGCGACAGAACATGGACAGCCCGTAAGCCAACCACACGCCCTGCCACAGATAGATCGGCGCGGTGAGCAGGAAGGTCCAGTCGGCTGGAGTGACGTCCAGTTCGAAGTCTGCCAGCTTGTATTTCTCAGACAGCTTCACTGTGTTGTTCACGAACAACCCTGAAAGAAGATAGAACAGAGTAAAGAGATGAAGACTTGTTGGGAAAGGTGGTAGTTTGTGTGAAATTAAGCAAAGAAAGTGAAAGCAGTCTTCTTGGCAAAGTGAAAGAGATTCTGAACTGGTTCTACAACTGTCTGCGCTACGCGAAGCCAATTCACCGATTACAGAGCGTTATTTGCACCGTGCGAGGGTCAGAAAGTGTTCAGCATTTCGATGAAGCAGTTCCACTTCATCCCAAGGGAGGAAAATGAGGAGGAAAGTGAGGCAGAAGATTGACTTATGCCTGTCAGAAAATTTGAGCCAAAAAAGATTCACATCACATGTGGGCCAGTGTCGAACAGAAGGTGGAATTTCCTTGCACATGAATTCAGATGAGGTGCCTGAGTGATTTTGGGTGGATGCTGACGAGATGGGTTTTGAGTTGTTGCTTCCTGTTCGGTAACCTTTTAGACTCTTCCTACTCCTGACAAATTAGCCCTCCAGGCCAAAAAACAAACAGCTTCCGTGGAGTATCATGGTCGAGAAGGGAGTTTCGCTGGGGCGAAGCAACATTTCTGCATGATGACACTCTTTGATTCAAGCCTGTGGGATAAAAACATCTGCAAGGAACACAGAAAACATCTCAGGGGCAACAGCCTTCCTGGCCCTCAAAATGTTCGCAAACTGCGCGTGTATTTACACAATGTTTCGCAAAATTTCGTAACAGGTTGCAGTGATTTTGCTTTTTTGCTATGAAGTTGAAACAGGCAGATAGATAGATATATCTGGCACGAATAAGAATTCTAGTCATCTAAACTGTTTTGTCAAAAGGAGAAAGAAGACACTGGGACAACACTGCATTTTAAGCAATTTACGTCTACGTTTCACGCCAATATTGTTTGCCAGTTTCATAGTCTTGAGTATTTTTACGTATTTTGAGAACGACAGCAAATTTAGTCTTCGTACATGTGTGAGGCAAGGCCGCTCCCGGACGACAAACTGGTTTGCTTGTGCCACACAGTACACTGCGGTGTGCCCAGACGTTTTGTTCTATACTTAATAAATTAAAGCCATTCAATTCTAAAGTGGATCTGGAATTTCTATTTGCAGTCGAACAACTTGCAGGAATTGATTTTTGTTGCACAACATCTATCTATCTTCTATTTCAAAACGAAGCATCAAAGATTCTTTTCTGCTCGTTCATAGCCAGTACAAGAAATTGTTTCTGAAAGCGCGAACATTCCTGTGACCAAACAGAGAACAGCCTCGTCCCATTTATTGCAGATTTTCTCAATGGTGCATGGGTTATTCTTTTGGATAACAGCTTCAATGAATGGGTCTGATACGTATACATTCTAAAATTTCTAAGAACCATTCGGAAAAGTACATTATTTACAAAGCCTATCGTTGTTTTTGCTCAAATTTTATTTGTTTCCCAGTGCTGAGAAGAAGCGATCCATCCACAAGAAATTTCTTGTTCCTTTCACCAAGCAGAGCGCAGTGGACGTGTGGAGACCTGGTGGATCGCTTTCAGAGCGAGATGTTGGTAACGGGAGAGAGAGAAAATCATTCTGACACAGACAAGAGAGAGAATTACAACACAGCGATTTAGCAAGTTGAGTTTGAGATTCCACACCCGCAAGTATTGGAGAACAGGTCGGTTTCACAGAGGGAGGAAAAACTCTCCATTCATTGCACAACAAATTTCAAAACACACGGATGTGCTTTTGAGCTTGGACAGTCTGAAAGTTTACCATTGTGATGCCTACTCCACAAATTGAACCAAAAGCCGTTCTGACCAGTATAAGCTGTAATCAGGTCTATAAAACAAGCAGATGAGATCAACAACGTCAGTTGCCGCTTTTGCCTGCATGTTGGAAGGTTGTTTTATTGTCAAGGGCATTACTTCACAGTGTCAGAGCCTTCAGGCGAGAAAAGGCGCACAAGGTTGAATTCCAAGAACCAAAGTTCATCAACAGGGACAAATTCAGTTTGGGCTTTTGGGGAAGAATTTTTTTCCTGTCATTGGAACCTTGTTTCAAAAATTATGTTTGGAAGCCAAAAACGCAAAAGACCCGAGGAAATTGTTGTGGTGACAAAAGTCCAAGATGTACAGGGAAAAACAAATCAAAATTGTGAGCTTAACTTGCGTGCAAAAATGCAAACTCTATCAAGTGAAAAAATTTGGACATGCGATGATATCTACTGTTTTTTTGGCAACAAAAATGTTTCAAAATGAATTCCACTCAAAATTAAATCAGGTCAAAATTCAGTTTCTAATGCGAAATATTTTTTTTACATGGGCCAAGCAAGGAAAGATCTCGTCTATGTGATTTCGGGGACATTTAGAATGACGATTAATGCTCAAAGTGGATAAAAAAGCCTTTGTGGAAAGTCCACGCAAAAATCATTGGTTATCCTATAGATGTGTGTAGCACTCGTCTACAGGTGTTTTAATCTAAACAAAACCTGTACGGTGATAGAGGCAAATTGTCCTGCTGATTCTGCAGCGCGCACTTACCCATCAGCTCCACAAAACCTATGGGGTAATTGCAATCATGTATACACATTACACATTACTCAAAGTCTATCAGTACAACTAGGTTTTCCGTGCAAAAACTTTACCTCTATCAAATTCCAGGTTTTAAGAAGCTACTCCTAATTGTAACCTGAAGCCATTGCTCATGGGTTGATGGTAAAAATTGAGACACATGTACATTGCAATCTACGTTCCACATCGTGTAAGCATTTTGTAGAGCTATAGCTGTTGCTGGATGTGCCATTGTCTGGACCAAATGTGCAATAGCTTTGCATAAAATGGATGTTTTGACAAGAATTTGTCTCAGAGTTCAATCAGAACACAGCAGTTTCACTTAAATTTAAGACAATATTACAGAGATCTGCAAACTGCGAGAACGTTGGATAGGTCCCCCTTCTCCCCCCAGAACCTCATCTGCTAAAAGCGTACGTGACATTTTTCATTTGAAATTGATGCAGCTTGTTTTCCTTTTTGGCTGTTAGATTTTAATGCTTCAGTCAATTTGCTGTGTAGGCCTTTCAAACAGAAATAATGTGATTTACAACTGTATTCTAGTCCGTGCGACGCTACGCCAGCGCTTGAAAAGCATCCAAAACATGGATCAACTGGATTTTCTCCCTGTGTGTAGTTGGTCTATAAATTCTGTAATGCTGGTCGAGTGATAAAGGAGGATTCTGTCCAGAGGTTCTGCTGTAATTCCCATTGGCAAAAGAAGAAGTAGATCTGACTATAAATCCCTTTCCATTTACGGGCGCTGGCAAGTGAAATGGCTTCCAACGGAACAGCAAGATGCAGTTCTAAAACACGCTGAACAGCTTTTACCTTCGGTTAATGCAAGGTGATTCAAAGAAATGCTCATTCGAGTGTGATCTTCGATAGATGGAATGATTGATTTGTTCTTTTCAAGCAAAAGAATTTCTGCCAAAGAGTCCCGTATTTCGCAGCACTGCCCAAATTTCACGTTCTCTTGTCTTGGGGCTATCCATGGGGAATCTGTGTGGAGCTGCCTTTAGGAAGGTTGTCCTTGGATGGAAACCTTTTTGCACATGTGAGCACTGCATGGCAGCACACGATGGACTGCAAGCACCCCGAAAGACAAAAAAAATCCCTCAACTTTAACACAAAGGGAAGTGTTTCCAAAGGTTGAGACACAATACTGTGAACATCTGTGCCAAGCAACTGTTGTGGATTCGTATATTTCCAGACATGCTCAGGAAATATCATCTCTCTTTTCCAATGGAATCTGAAGCCAGAAACTTTTGAGTGTGAATGAAGGTTCTGTAAGGCAAATCAATATCTCGCTCTGCAGTGTAAGGCTCAAAACTATAAAGAGGTCTTTGATGATTGACCAGCTTCAGCCCAACTGATGTTGCGTGCCAAGGAAATCCAGCGCAAATGTATGGGCTGCTGCCATTCAGACCAACATGCACAGAGCAAATTGAAATCATTTCTGCTTTTCAGCTGCCAATACCGAACTGTAAAATGAGATAAGCAAATGGGAAGGTCCAAGACTGGCAGTGCAGATTGCAGCGGCCTGCGCATGGCGTGGTTGTCCTGACGAACTTAACAGTGTTTTCCTGCTGTGGTCCCCTGCCAATTCCACAACAGACTTACTTAATGCACCTCCAGCAGGGACGGCTTTTGTGCTGAAGTAGCTACCAATAATTACAATTTCCTTGCCCCGCTTGTAATTGTGCTCCTTTGAGCTCAGCTACATCTCAACAACAACAAAAAAACAGACCACAGAAATAATAAAACAGAAACAAAAGCAAATCTCCTTCCACAAACTCTTGAGAGCGTTTTTGTTTCAGACGCCTCTGCAAGATGAAAAGTTTTTTGACATCCTGGATGGGAAAATTCAAGAAGAACTATCCTGAAGAAACAAGCGCAGTCTGTCGGTCTTTATCGCAATTATGCGCTAATAATTTCATGCAACAGTCGGAAATGTAAAACAGACATTATGTCGCGTAATGAAATGCAATTGTGTAATTCTTGTTTGTAAATTGCAATGAAAACAGAACATGCTTGTAAGCCAGAGTAAAAATCCACCACGGTTTGAAAGATGTTGTTATGATCTTGGCAACAGAATATACAGCTGTAACTGCAAAAACTTAGAGCTAAGAATTGACCCCGATGATTCTCACTGACCAATTGAGTTGCCAAATTGAAGAGAAGCAAAAGTTGTTATCGCTCACCAAGTTTGTGTCCGAATGCACCCGACGTGAAGAGAATGATGATGACGTAGGTCCCGATTGCAATGAGAATGCAGAGCGCGTGGTGCCACGTCTTTTCGCCCATCGTCGCAATAGGTGGTGGCTTGTCCTCTTGAAGTTGCTCAAGTATTGAGGACGTTCGGTAGAGGTACCCACGAGGGACCGCAGCAGCTTTTGCTGGCGAGTCCCTTCGTGCTGGCTGGTTTTCTGGAGATATGGCTGCACCTTTTATCAGCTGAATGAAGACTTTGTCATTGACGACAAGGCCAGTAGTCCTTGGGGCAAGCTACCATAGAAGTCGGCCAAGCCGTCATCGCCTTCTTACCAAGCTGTCACAGGCGTCGATGGGGTCTTTCATCTGCCTCCAATCTTCGCTCGTGGTAATCTGTCGCTTCTGTGCAAATAAATTAGATATATAGAAGTCACGTAATGTGAAAATGCAGACGAACTGAGAGAAGCTTGTCAGGAAGATTATGAAACAGAATTCGATGTCAGAATATGCATCTCAAAAGAAGCTGCTCTCAAGAAATGTGGCAAGCTGCATAACAACATTGACATCAATGCAGTGGACCGTATTCATTCATTCAGAGTCCAACCAACCAACTTAATACATCCAACACAACTGAACATGACCAGTATTTCATGTGGCTATCTCGTGATCCGTTGTCCATCATTTGCGCAATGATACCATCCTGATTGCTTTGCTCGCCCGAAAACGGTCTCAGAGAGCTTTAGATTCATTCAGCAGAATTCAGCAACTGACAGCGATCAAAAAAGGCATGAATCAAAATACTGATAATGTTCCTGTTGACATCAGCGGAGTGTTTTGTTGCAACAACAGGAACCAGCCTCAGATCACAGTGATTACATTCAACCAATCTCTCTTTAGTTTCTATACACAAGATTTATCCATGTTCATCACGCACAGAGTCCGCCGCCTCGTCTGATCACCCAGTCTGCTTCCTCAGTCCCAGAAATGAACTTAATGAATGTCTGGTAACAAAAGAACTGGGGCTGTTTCCGGAACAAGTTAGACTGGAATGTTACAAGCCAATTTTAATTGGAATCAATAATTGTGAAAACTTCAATGCAGAAACCTATGATTGAAAGCCTCTTTGCTTTGCTTCGGGCTGTAATCATCATTGCTTTTGCCATGAAGGAATTCCATTTAATTATTTACCTTGCAGCTCTGCGGTTGTATTCTTTAGGTAGTATTACCTGAAAATGAACCACAAATTCCATGCACTTGTAACATTACACGCTGCCTTAGTGCACATGTAGCTATGCGCAACTTGACGACAGCTATGAACTTGCATGGGCCAACTTTCTGATTCAGTGTGATTGAACAGCCAGCAATGTGTCCCGTTTGAATAACAATTCATGTCATGGCCTGACAGTCAGTCACAAAATTGCCACACCTTTCTTGAAGTCCACCCCAACTGTCATTGTGTGTTGCGGAATTGCCGCAACTTGGGATTACGTGATTCAAATATCAATGATCAGAGGGAAAATGCTTCAGTTTTTATTTCTAGGACATCGATATCAGCGTTGAACACTGATGCGCCTGATCAAGTCGGTCCCAGGTTGAGATTTTCGACAATCCTCGGTGCATGTTCCTGGGAATAAATAACGAGCAAAGGGTGAACACCTGTCCAAGTTCCGAAGGACAGAAGTAAATGTCTGTTGACCTGAAAGTCCTTGCCTTACAGGAATTGCCAGGTGTTTCTGCCGATGGCTCTCGCAATTGTGGACTAAAACCGGGAATGAGTGACCTAATTTGTGGAAACAACTGACTTTTCTTTCTCATTTTCAGCAAAAGACGTTTGTAGATGGCTGTCAGATCTAAAATCCTCTGCAAAAACATTGGTGTGAAATGAGCCATTTCTTTGAACTGCGATGAAGAAAAGCTTTTGAAAGAAAGAAGTACAGAAAAGGAGGTTGCTGTGATCCAAACCTGCATACATGTACAACTTTTTGTCAGGCTGTGCTTTCTGCACTTCAAAAAGCAAGGTGTTGGGGTTGATTCTTTTCCAAATTTGCTGATTCAGTTCACCGAAACTTCTGGTAAAGACAAGTCTTGTGAAACAGAAAAAAGTCTGTTAGACTTCAGAAGATCGTTTTCAGTTCAATGGCTGTGAGACAATCACACAAAGCCATGCGATAGCGAAAATGAAGTTTGAAAAAAAATCATGAATTTTAATTTGGTTGACAAGATCATTTGCTTTGTGCGCAGGTCCTTCAATTGCAAATGAAAACTGAGAGCCACACGTCGGTTACTGTTCCAATTTCCCATTAGAGAAATGAAATTAGCCTCAAAATTTATTCAGCTTTTTATGCAGGCGGCAATATCAGAGAAATGAATCAACGTTGATGGCTTTTGTTATGGGATTTTATGATGCTGCAGAATCTGCGGTCCCAGATTTAAGAACTTATCCGCACAAAATCAGACACAACACATGATTCTGCTGAGGGCAGTGGATGAATGTCATTACGTGGAATGAAGGTGATTAAGACAGGCTACCGTCAAAGCAAAGGTGTTTCCAGACACACCCTTCAGCACTTCCTTCGCAAACAGACAAGGCTGAGAGGAAAAAAAAACAACTTGCACGAATGAGTGCGTGTAAGTGCCAGTTTTCCATCAACGAACAAAAGACTGAATGCAGCCAGGAGAACAGAATCCCGTAAATTGGTACGTGCGCAAACCGTGAACGGTGCATCCCCAATCAATAGATAGCATTGCTCAGTTTTTATCTCGCTTCACAAAGGCCTTTCCTATCTGAAACAACCCCTGCGGCTTACATGCCTGAATCAACCGAACTATCGTACCTCCAGCTTAAGATGAGAGTGCTTTCAAGGGGAGTATTTTGACAGCAATGGCTGCAATGAGATGAACTTGAAATGTTCCGCTGTCACATGAATACATGAAAAGCCTTTGCAATCTGCGTCGCAATGTCACGACCAATTGCGGGCCAGTGTGAGATATCAAGCTGACATGATATCTGCGGCAATGATGTTACTTTCAATGATGTTACTTTCTGAAGAACCTTTTCCTCGGGCACCTTTCTGCCTGTCTCCAAGAATGAAATTTGCATGTTGTTTCTGGGGTGACACGAAGCCAGGGTCCATGCAGATGGGTGAACGTTTGCTGCGCTGTAGATCGTTCTATGTGTTGCAATTGTGCGTTGACAAGGATGCCTTCAGGGGCAGCCAGGGCTTGAAATCATGTTTCTCTTCGCATACAATGCTGTGATCTTTTGTTTGAGCACCTTCGTGACGGTGATTGCCTAGTGGAAGCCTCTTTCAGTTTGCTGCAGAACTTCGAAATATGATCTGTATATTTTTGTATTGACTCAAAATTTCGCATTGATCACATCCGTCATCGACTGGACTGAACCCGGTGCTTTGCAACTTCTCATCAATGAGCTTCTGCAGGTTGGAGTCAGGTGTTCCTTGAAAACGCAGCACGCAACGGAGCGGATTCTGATTCCCCCCAAAAAAATCTATGTGGTTTTTTTTTAACAAACCCCATCACAGTTTCGTTTTGCGCTCCTGGTTCTTTTTTACCGGCAACACGAAGGAAAATTATATACATCAATTCGTGCAAAGCTGCGGAGAATTCGGTTCCAGCATGAGCTTAGCCTTCTGTTTTGCAGTTGTTTTGCCACGATAGAAATAGGGAAATAGGCCCAAAATCAAAGAAAATTACAAAACTGTTTTTGAGAAACGAACTCAGAAAACAAAAATCCAGAAACGTCGCTCACTCCGACTCTCTCACTCGCTCTCTTTCTCCAAATTCAGCAGCGCAATGGGACGCTTGAACGGTCCAAGTGCTGCATTAGATTCCTCGTTGTTGGCTGAAAAACAAGTTTGTTGCCCCTATCATTCACTGCTTCACTCAAATGTTTGTGTGAAAGCAATTAACAGGACTCTACGGAAGGATTTTGCCTTGATGTATGGTTGCAACAAAGTGCACGGACATGCGGTGTGGGAAGCTGTTCCAAGCTGTTCCACACAGGGGATGAGTTACGACGCTGAGAAAACGCAGTGGTTGGAAAGCGTAAGGCGGAAATATTGTTATCTTACGGTTGACTTGATGGTATCGGTACATTAATGCCGAAAAAAAGGCATTCTGCAGAGAGGAAAAGTCTGTCTGGGACCCATGGCTCCTGAAGCCTTAGATTGCTCAGATATACTGAATTATGAGGCGTGATGAACACCGCCTGCAGAAAATCTTCACACGTCTACCTGCACCAAGATACACTGGACAGCAACAGCAAAGAACCTGGTTGAATAGCAATTTCTTTCAGGAGAAACCCTTTTTTTAATTTGCTGATTGAAAATCAATGCCAGTGCACGTACGGGCATGCACGGCTTCGCAGGTTTTCTTGAAGCGAGTCCGTTTCGACTCCTCCGTTTGAAACTGCTCGTCACAAGGTGTAAAACGTCTCTTCTCAGGTGTTTCCTTTTGATACCCAGGAAGACAAATATTGATGTTCTTTACGCATTTCCATTAGCGCACCTTTGAGACAGGTATTGATGTGAACGTGGAGACGAGAGGAACAGAAATGAGAAGTGGTTCGGCAAAACATCCAATTTCCTCGTTGCATGCATGTAGATTCTATTCCAGTTATTTGTGCCGATACCAAGGTGATCTGACAGAGAAAAGGAACAATCTGAACATGAAGACAGGCAGGAAATCCCTCATAAGACTCGCAAAAAGAGGTTGTCCAGTTTGTGCTATTAAATTCGAAAATTTCAGTTGGCCTGGATGCAGATTCATCAAAAGACAGAACTCGTCGATTCTTCGTTTGGAGTGTATGGAAAATGTGTTCGGTGAAGAATTTTGGTCACGACTGCAGCCTGAATGTATCTATTGTTAGACAGATTAAATTACCTGAGTTATTTGATAACAACTAATAAACTTCCCCAGGACTGGCGGATTGATTCATTGCAGAACGAGTGATGGTTGTTGTGTGGGACACAAAAGTGGAAACCTAGTTTTTTAATGTTTTTTCGCGTGCGACAATGCTGCGATCGAAGAAGCAGAAAATCGCACGGTTATGATTGAAATTTCACTTCTGTTGAGAGGGTCAATGGTTATTCTTTCCCGCGGCGAGCTTCAAGAAAATTGTGGTTTTGTTTGCTTGCCAAACAATCGTTCTCTGTGCTGCAAAAATACATGCAACCACAATGCGCTGTCCAACCATGGAAATACATGGCATATTTATTGCGAAAGTTTTCGCAAAAGAAATGTTTTGGTCAAATTCTTACCCTCTCTCCTCACTCTCTGTTCTGTGTGTGTCCGTGTGTGTGTGTGCGTGTGTGACTTTCATGTACATGTACTTTTTCCTTTTTCCTTGCAAACTATTTCAGTTGGAATACAAGGCCTCCAGTTTGTGGAAGAAGTCATCGACAGGTTTGGACGGAGAAAAATTCAGTTGATGGAACGAAGGACGGGCTTGGTTTCTGACAACTGAAAATGACCCCTTCAGAGCTGTTTCCTTTTTTTTGGTGAAAAAAAGTTTCAATATATCTGTGGACGCAAACTACCGTCATGATGAAATAGGCAAAAAAGAACCAGAGAACAACAAGGCGTCGTGAGCATAGTAAAACCGGTCCCTTTCCAAAAAGGTTGTCAGTTTCCCCCAATATTTGTGTCCAACGGGGTCGAGGGGCAAAGGATGCAGGTGTATATATTGGTCATATTTTCTCAACAAGTGCCTTCTTTGTTGGAGTAGGTAAACGTTCCATAAATGTTCTGATTCTCCTGTGCATTGCTCGACATTCTGAAGCTCTCGGGTACTGAAGAAGCTCAGACAAC
>JAAUYG010138817.1_pt1 | contig 11473 bp, 10 predicted proteins | sample 7278091 | NCBI WGS metagenome assembly JAAUYG01 (sample SAMN14350201, study PRJNA611818) | marine sediment metagenome | isolation source: surface marine sediment (0.6m) | place: French Polynesia: Moorea | collected 2018-08 | reverse complement strand
GTTTTTCTTGCAACACAGTTCCAGTGGTTACAAACCAAAATTATAGCCACAAACCTGAGTGCTAGACATGTTGATAGAGGAAGCTTTTTATCAGCTGAGCTGACATCCTCAGAGTGTTTTGTTCATAAAAGCAGCATACCAAGTATATGAGGGCCACAGGTCTCCCAGGCATCATACCGCAGAAGAACAGCAGCTATATACCTTTAATGCCATTGGTAGATTGGGGGGCTTTTGATGGCTCAGTTAAGACAGCAGGTAGATTCTGTGGGAAATTTTATTAATGTCATCTTAGAGGCAAACCTTTGGGTAGATAGTCAGAAACTGAAGACAGGAGAGGGGATTATGTTTGTGCTGATTAGTAGTAAAAGTAAAAGTAGTAATAGTGGTAGTAGTAGCAACAGCAGCAGCAGTAGTAGTAGTACCAGTAGTATGTGTGATAGCATTTAGTACATGTAGTAGTAAAAGTAGTAGTAGTAGTAGTAGTAGTAGTAAAAGTAGTAGTAGTAGTAGTAGTAGTAGTAGTAGCAGTAGTAGTTAACTTTAAATAAGTTTATATCAATTATTCGTGAAGATTTAGAGCTAGATAGGTAGATTTATTTCTTGATTAGCTCTTAAACATTGTTTTAGACAGTTCGACTGGAAAAGGAAAATACTGGAAACGTTTTTTCAATTGAAAATAAATTCAATTGGTATAGAAATAAGATTGACATCAATAATATTCAAACATTTATGTGGAAACCTTAAGTAAGCCATAGATGAAGTCAATAGATCTTATAAGCACGTGATAAATGCCTATAGGAAAAATAAGACAAAAAGAAAAACAACAACATGATCATGCTGATGTTCCTGAAAATCAAATTTGCTTTGCTGATTCACCTGATTTATTCACTAAGATTGAAATGGCCTGTAGCACGGTTTGAAATGTTTGGTAACAAACATTGTGTTGGAACATATACTGTCAAGTATTTTGGCAGTGTCCAAAGAAAGGATTCAGTGTACCATATATATCTTCCTAGGTAAGAAACCCTGGAATACCATGATTATCAGCCAGGTATCTTAAAAAGTATTAAGTCTGGAAATGAACTTGAATTCAGTAATGATCTTGGCAGCCATTGTCTTTTTCCATCCATAAGATAAGTTTTGAACTTAAAATTTTCTAGAATGCAGCCCCCTGGCTTTATGCCGCAGTGTCATGAGTAAACGCAATCATACATATTTGCAAAGTGTTGTCATGAAAGATATTGTAAAACAGATGAAAAGAAAATGAAATTGCTACAAGACCCAGTCCTTTCCTTGTGACGTAGTGATTACCCCCGCCCCTGGCCCGTTAAAAAAAGATGACAAATGAATGAAGACAATATCCGGTGACACATCCTAGTGTCTCCCTTGATTAAGACGTCTCAGTCGGTGAGAGTCACCATGTCGTTTATTGTCAACCCGCTTACATCACACAAAACACAACGTATGACCTAGCACAGCTAACAAAATTGGACTGACACATGAAATGTTAACGGCACACACGCTATCCCCCGTTTATGTCCTCCGTTCCCTGCATTAACTTCAAGAGCACTAGAGGTTGTTCCGGCGGTGGAGGCACTCGGACGAGTAGGGGGAAAACTGTTAGGGGAAGTTTTTGAAGTTTTTATAATCTCGGTTACAGGGTCTGAAGCAAGGGCCAGCCAGAGCCAGCACTATCTATGGAGGAAACACCCAGGTTAGCATGTGGAGCCCAACCTGATGTGCTCAGTCGCATCAATTATCAGGACTACATAGGGACGTTTGAGAAGTCCCATCTATGAACGTATTTTGTCTGCACTGCTTTTAATGCTTGTCTTTTTACAGTTCAAAGGGACTGCCCCTACTGTCAAATTATGTCTGCTTTTGGATTGTCATAAATTTGTGCGCAGTTCATCTTTAGGAATTGCATGAATTGTTTCTGAGTGAAAACTTTTTGACTTCATGGGAGATCTGACAAAAGAAATACCAGCATTTTATACCATTGATAGATTATGTATGTTTTTGCCCTGTTTTATGTTTGCAAAGGGTTGTACCCATTAATGCATACTGGGGTAGTTTGTAAAAATGTGATTTTGTGCAGGGAATGCTGAAAAATATATTGTTAATAATGACTTCCAAAGACTGAAATTTACCTGGCAAAACTGTCGTGAATGCATATATTGGTACTGCAAATGTTTGCATATACATTGTGATCCAGGTATATATGCGTATGGTTTTAGCATTGATTGTTTTTGACTCTGAAGGTCCAGAGGCTCTCTGTGTTTCACTGTTACAGAAACAGGATCCGGCCAGCACCTTGAGATACCTGATCCGCGAAAACAAGAAGGTGAGTACACACTGCTAATGGCCACGCAAGAGCAGTGCGAGTGGCAAATGCATCTGTACATAGTTACAGAATCAACTGCAGTGCAAGACAATCTCCTAAACGAAATGCAAACTGCATCGGCAGTGTCTAATGAGGTGTAAGTATGAAATTGACAGAAACCACTGTCACTATAACCCTCAGTATTATGTACCTGCAAAATGTCCTGATCCTTTACTATTGAAGTGATCATGCGATAATCCATTAACTCCATGATGACCTTGTCTTTACATTTGTATCGCACTACAACCCCAGCCTAGCTTTCCAGGCAATAGCAGAAGCTCAGCTAGTCTGGGTTTACATAATTCTTTTGTTAATCTTCCCATGCGTTATCAGGATTGTAGGGCATTGCTTTGCCCTAATGCCATGAAAAGGAAAGAACATCCAGAACAATGACTTGACAAAATGGCAGTATGACTAATATCGGGGAATATATACTAAGAATTACCCTAAGTAGCAGGTATATAATAATAACATCACACTTGTTCACTGATTTATTTTTGCATTGCCTCACTACTGCACGCCAGACTTGCAAGCTCGTTTGGGGTGAAGTGTTGAGTCCATGCAAAAATAAATCAGTGAAGTCATGAAATAACAATCAACTAGTATTGCGCAGCAGTGAATAAATGGGTTGGTGGCTTAGTGAAATGGTCTCTCTCAATGGCTGCACTCTACAGTTGCCTCCCTCTCTAATATAGCCACAAATCTGTGCCATTATTACCGGTACTAGGAATGCAGTGAGAGCTCCCTCTTGTCATAGGCCACCCTGCTAAATGTGGCCACAATTTCTTGATGAATATGAGGGCTTTATTAGCGGAGGGTAGGGGTGGGAGACTAGCCCTTTGTCGAGTGTCCACTAAGAGAGGGACCATTTTACTGTAATAACGATTTACATACGTATCAGGCATAAATTTACTGTTGATTTGGAGGCATTTTGAGACAATTTGACTGAGGTCATGTCAATGACACATATTACCATGTCATTGTGCTATAACCTGGCAGCTTATTGGTCTGGGATTGAGTTTCCTGGTACATGTATGTTCTGTGGTTCACTGCTTGATCCAGAAAGATCCAGATTTCTCCCATCAGAACTACCAAGTTTCCCCTCCCATGTTCTTTCTCTACAGTCGATCCCTCCCGGTTATCATTACACACTGTATGACATAGGCCAGGTCGTGGAAAAACTAATGGGCGGAGCTTACCGCGCTTCCTACTGCCGCAAAAAGTTCCGAACTCTCTACAACGCCATCATGAGGAAGGTAAGATGTGGTCAGAGTGGGCATGTGTGTGTGTGTGTGTGTGTGTGTGTGTGTGTGTGTGTGTGTGTGTGTGTATGCAGCTAGGGCTACAAGCCTTGAACCAGTTATAACAGTTGATCAGGTTAAATTTAATTTTAAAAAAATGTGGGCAGGATGGGTGTCTACAGCGAGGGCTATAAAATGAGGAACTTTTGCCACTGATCAGGCAAAATTAAAAAAAACAACGCATATTAACGTTTGAAGGTACAGTGAAACCTGTCTTGAGAGACCACTGCCATGAGAGACCACCTGTCTTGACAGACAACACTGCAGAGACACTGTGCTGGAAGAATCAGTTGTGCTGAAAAAAAAAAGAAGAAACCGCGGCAACAAAAAACTAATTCCTTGGCCTTAATACTGACCACCGTGCCTTGCTATTTAAAATTCAAACATGAACCTGCTTGAGATACCTTCTTATACATCCTTCAAAAGATTAAATAGTTGAGCCTGCTCGGGAAGTGGAAGCACATGTTCACTAAAAATACATTGACTTTGCTGGCTAAAGATGCACTGCGCGCTAATGATGAACCGGGGTTTCTCTTGATAAAGCAAAAAAGGCTTCAACTAGGAGATCGTACAATCACTAAAGCAAAAATGATTTGGATACAAGATGGAACAAGATAATACCCGTCTCACTAGGGCAAATAAGGCTTCTGCTGCAAGATTCTACAAGATGGTATCTAACACTGACAATATTATAGCTAGAGGCAAAAATGTAGACAACTTCATTTAAATTATCTTGGCCCTTTGGTAATGATAATCTTCATCAAAATGATATCCTGATAGCAGTAGATGGGATGGTTGTTTGCGAGAGGACATTCCTTGGGTTGTATGTGGAGTGTTTCCTAGGCAACAGTCGCCATGAATTTAGTATTACCAGTCCATGAGTACATGTACAGTATACTAGTGCATGATAATCCTCTCCTGTCAATATTTATACAACATATATATTATAATGATATGAGTCTTTGTAAATGCTGTATGTGGTACTGGTATATATCTATTTATTCATTGTATGGTATACCCTTTGAAAGGAGTTGCCTGGTGTATGTAGCATATGACTATTGTGTGTGTTCTACATTAGTTGGGGGGGGGGGGGTTACAGGGTTTACTGACCTATATATTACATTATCACTATATTGTGTCCAAGTGTCTTATTACAAGATTAAGGATGTGAGCAGTAGTGACTGTGTGGTGGTAACCTGTTGTGTACATTTCTCTCTAATCGATGTCTCTGCCCCCTTGCTTTCTGTGTCCCTTGTTGTGCACACACATACAGGGCGACTCCCTCCCTAAGGCTAGGCAAAGAGAAATGTCGGTAAGGAAGCGATCTGTCTGTAACCATGGCGACTGTCACTGGCAGACGCACAAACTGTAGTCTTATGTTTCTTCTGGTCTCCTTCAGTTTTTACAACACCAATTGATATCTTCAGTTGCAGTGACACGGCCAGTCTGTTGTGACTTGCAGTAGCCTTTACTAGCAGTAGACATCCCTTCCGTTGAATATAATTTTGGTTTCCCATTTAAGTCCTGGTGTTTTGAATGTGTACAATATCAGAGCAGTGAGTTGCATTCACCCATGGAGTTGACAGCCATTTTTCCCCCATTAATGACTCGGACATTAAACCCTACTGAAGATTGACCAATTACTATTATTACATTACTAATATTGTAGTAGTACTAAATTTGGTTAGTCTTATATTTAGTTTGAACCAGCTGAGCAATTAACCATTGTAATGGAGTAACAACCATGACCAGCTTGTACCACTGCATGACTATCTGTTGGCTAATAGGCTTGATTTAAATGCCTTTGTATTGCACTGTTATAATTATTAATGATTATCAGTATTACCAGTACATTTTAGTGCTTGCCTTTCAGTGACAGTTAATATACCGTCTCAAGACTGCTAGATGTCACCTGGATATAGTAGATAGTGTTCTATAATATATATATAGAGTAGTGCCATCGCACATACAACAGGTATCTTGTTCAGGATCAAATGCAAAACTGTGGATAGGAATTGATTGACAATATCCTTAGGTTACCAATATTATCTATTAGCAAGTAAAAATGCTAAATTATAATAACATTCATCATGATTAATGACAATAATTATAATACTGACAATAATTATAAATTCCAGCAGTCACTTTTCATAAATGACACTAATGATGAGAAGGACTACACAAACACCATGAACACCTAGTCGTTATGTCTTATCACTTTCTGATCGTCCATCCCAATGCCTCACTTCGACAGCTACCAGTGAATACTGAAATATAATATACATGTACCAATGTATATCAGTCAATGTGCAGCTATATCAGACACAGTATTAGTGGGAAAACTGCTGGCACAGTGTTGGGTAAACCAGGCACATCTATTAACTTATATTCATAGAGCGTGCGTAGGCTAAGCAAGGACTAGCCACAAAGAAACATGTACCCAAGAACAGATTTACGAGAACATTTGCCTGCATAAACTTTTTGTAACAGGTAGCAATCAATGAATGATTTAATGCATTACATGTACTAAATACCTGTTCTGTCTTAAGCCTGTTCTTAGCTACATTCTTTTACCGGCTCATCTTTGCTTAACCTACGCATGATTTTCATGAATAAATCATGTGTAGGTTGACGCAGGTTGACACGTTCACATTCCTCCAAGAATATTATTTGTTTTTGCCATCGGCTGTGTATCCATAAAATTATTTTTTTGTCATGTATACAAGTATCTGTGCAAGTATTAGATGCATCTTTTAATCTCCTTATAATTTTAGCACCATGTCCAGCTGTGCAAAATATTTGCTAGTCTTACATGAAGCTGATTGGCTGACTTAAGCTAGGGTGCACACCACACTTCTCAAGATCCTGTAGTCAGGGAGCACGCTATGGTGCACAATGTAGCCCAATACCTACTAGTGTTAGCCAATTCTGATAATGTAATGCTAAAAACCTGCAGTTTCTAGCTCCGCAATTTCGTTATACCGGTAGTTCATATTTCTGGCACTAAAAAAAAACAAGCAGCTGTTGGTTGATTTGAGAGTAAATGTTTCAGGACTCTGAATTCATAACATATTATAGAAGAGAAACACTTATCCCAGAAGACCCAATTGTCATTAACAGTGCCATCTTTCCCCCAGACGAAGGTTGTAGAGATTTTACTAAACTTTGGGGACAAATTATATGAGGTAGATCGTGACTTTGGAAGTAGTGCTTTTCTCTCATATTGGGTGATTTGGCCAGATTAAAGCCAGTCCCAATACACTTTATATTGCTTATGTTAATTATATTGCTTATGTTAATGCATTGCTTGTAAATTCTAACCATGCTCACAAACTGCTTACAATCTTTATATGCGTTTAGCTGAGTTTTCCATGGTAGACTACTGTGTTCAAACATCATGCACTTGATACATTTTGCACATTATCCAGTATCGCACATTTCTACATGAATATTCATTTGTCTTCTAGTCATATTCCAAATTTCGATTCAGCTCACTTAAATAAATGCCTCCGCAGCAAACTGAAACCATTTTCAGCCAATAATGACCATGGCTATATCAAGCCAAAATTTTTACAAAATGCCTGACATAGAGTAGTTCATCTCTCAACTTGGTCGTCAAAATGTCTTTCCGTTCGGTTGTCTTTCGTCCCCAGGGGCACAACATCAGTAACCTGATAGCGGAGGTCCCCGTGCCGTTCCCATCCTCCACCCTGCCGGTAGAGGACACATTCAAATACCCGTACAGCGAACTCATGATCTGGGCGGTGCTGATGCGGCGCCAGTGTATGGCCAAGTTCATGTGGCAACACGGGGAAGAGGCACTGGCCAAGGTAATACCTAGCGGCTAGTTTCTTAAAAAAGAATTATATTATGCTTAAACCTAATCTTTAACACGGAAGTAAGAATCTAATCTTAAGCCTGGAAAACAATGTTGACAGTTTTGAAAATGTCTAGGTAGGTTGAAAAAAAATATACCATAGTTTGTGGACTTTAGTTTGTTTTGTAGACCTAAGAATTTTTCAAGTAAAAGCCCTGGATGCTGGGAAATCTTGGATCTGTTTCTGACTTCCAGTAGCTCAAGGCTGCAGAGTATTTGCTCTTACAGATGTCTGTATTGGCAGTCATGGATACGTATTTGGGCACAGTTCCCAATTACTGTAACAGCACAACGAATTTGTTTGTGTAGCTGCCCCTATGGACAGCTTTAGTGTAGGTGTATTTGGGCTCAGTTACCCTCTGTCATATATTGTACCTGTCTCTAGGCCCTGATTGCCTGCAAGCTGTACAAGGCCATGGCACACGAGGCTGAGCAAGATGACCTGGAGGTCGATGTGTCTGAAGAGATGAAGGGATATTCCAAGTACGGTATCATTGTCAGACTGGTATATATTTCCACTTGTATAGGTTAGAAGCCCGATATAACCCATAGAACTGCAACAAATTGGGTTTTCCATTAAAGTGTTCAGAACATACTGACCCGTATTGAAGTAAAGTTAGAAATATAATTACCCTTTACTTATTTTCTGAGCAGCATCTTCTTACCTGCATCATATACATCCCTGTGTCTAATTTAATGGGATAAAAGGATCTATCCTTTTGGCTTAATACATTATGACAACAAACCATCTACACATTTTGATTTCCCCCTGCCAGGGAGTTTGCTAACTTGGCCGTGGAGCTGTTAGAAGCCTGCTATAAAGGAGACGATGACATGACTCAGCAGTTACTGACGTACGAACTCCTCAACTGGAGCGATCAGACCGTGCTGAGTCTGGCTGTGACCGCGTCCCACCGTGACTTCCTGGCTCACACCTCCTGTCAGATTCTGCTGACTGAGATGTGGATGGGAGCTCTCAGGATGAGGAAATACACCAGTCTCAAGGTACCACCGCAGTCACAGCCCTCACTGACATCAGTCACATTCTTTTTAGCTTATCACATTACTGAGATTAGTCAGACAGATTCTTACCCAATGACATTACTCAGATTCATAGCCAATCATATTCCTCAGATTCTTAGCCAATCACATTTCTCAGATCAGTCAGATTCTTAGCCAATCACATTACTCAGATTCTTATCCAATCACATTGCTCAGATTAGTGAGACTATTCTTAGCCAATCACATTAGTCATATTAGTGGCTTAAGTGTACACTTAAAGACTTAAGGAGTTTTGAAAACTCTGAGCCAGAACTCAATTCGAAATCAGTTGGGTAAACAGATGTCACCAATGAGTTCACACATGTTGCACAACTTCAACATTGATTTATGTTCACTGAGGGAAGCCTTTGGGGGTTTATTCTGACTTACACAAAAGGAGTAACATGATTAAAACCAGCATAAAACACAATGTGATAAGCTATATACAAAGTGTATTAATAGCAGTTTATACAACTGAAGTGATATTGATTCAGTTGTCTTTCTCTAAGTACTGTATTGCCTGGAGTGAAATGATAAATCCAGAAGCTGATGACTATTACCAGTTGTAGTAAATGACTGTTGCTGGGCACAAGTTCTAGAACATTAGTAACAAGATATTGCCAGTTCATTACTATATGTATGCCCATTCCTGTGTGCTATTGACTTTCAGAGTGTTTTGGTGAAATTGAAATGCAGTTTTCCTATTTGATCCAGAACATATTCAATTTTCCTGTTTGATCCAGATCATATTCAGTATTCCTGCTTGATCCAGATCATATTCAGTATTCCTGTTGGATCCAGATCATGCAGATCATATTTAGCTTTCCTCTGATACATATCATATGTTCAAGTTTTCCTTTAAATATACTGAATTTTCCTGTTTGATCCAGGTGATATCCGGAATCCTGATGTTCCCGGTGATCCTGTTCCTGGAGTTTAAGAGCAAGGAGGAGCTACAGCTGATGCCGCAGACAATGGAGGAGCACATTCAGGAAATGGAAGACAGCGACAGTGACACCAGCAGTGAGAGCGGCGCCCAGCCGGACAACACTGACGCTGACGCCATACAGGAGTGTGAGGTAGGACTACAGTATACACGGGGGCCGGGGCAGGCTATGGCACAGCCAAATAGAGCACCTTACCCAGCTTATTTTTAAAGGAGGGATGGATGTTTTTAACTGTTAATCCATCTGCATTACAGAATTACCAAATTTGGAATTGATCTTCATGAGCTTAGTGGTGGAAATGTGGAAATTGTTTCCTTTGTTTAGTTCATACTTTGGACAATTTTGGTGTGTAAATAGAATGTGAGCATTTATATGTATTCTGCTTGAAAGAAACAAGGAAAAAATAAGAGCGTAGACTGAAAGAAAAACTACAGGAAGTGTGGGTGCAGGTCATTGATGAAAGGTTCAAAGTTTTAAAAAGTGCAGAGAATTCTTCATTTCAATATGTGTTTCTAGAGAAAAATAAGTTGTTAGCTTATTGCTATTGAAGTTTGAGCAGAAGAGTCTTTCCAGTATGAAACACGCAACTCTAAAACGATTAGTGTTTTATCGCTTCTTTTACTTTATAGCAAACTGCCACAAGTAAATCTGTCAAGAGCCATCCCAAGGTGATATATCTTAACATTCTGCTACTGGCATTGCACCCAGAGTCTCTCTTGCTCTGTTGGAATATTTTACTGTGTTGAGTGCCTATTCTTAACTCAACCTGTTGATGTGAAAACTTGACTGCGTAAAGCCTGTCACTCGTAGCATGTGTTCTGGGGTGGAGTTCTTGATAATACTTACGTCTAAATTTTAGACTCAAATCATATTCTTAGCCAATCACGTTGCTCAGTCTAATGACAAGTTCTGACTTGAATCACTAATCTGATTGGCTAAGAGAGACTTAAATATGTTCGAGAACTACAGCCCTCATCTTCATACTGATACACGTACAACTCGGTACTCCTTGCCTTTATACATGGAATGTCTTCATTTCTGGTCTTGAATGACTATCTGTGGAATACTTATGCATATATGGAATACCATGTGCAAAGAATACATGTCCCAAATGTCCTGTTAAGGTATATTTTACATGCACATGTCAGTTTTATAAGTGTTGTCAGGTTTCCATTATTTTTATGCCACCCGCCAGCACATGGTCTGCCTCTTCAGTGGAGCCTCATTATAACATAGATGTTGGGGTCAAAGGTTTCAACCCACGCTATAAATCAAACCGGCCTTTTCTGCCCAAGAATGGGCTTAAAATGAAGAAGAACAGCCTTATAGTGAGGTTTTAGTCGACTTTGGGGTGGGTGAGTCACAAGCTGCTGAGCATTATAATGAGGGATGTTATACCGAGGTTCCACTGTTCATATGTCAGAATACACACGGTACATTAAACATGTATACGCTACACACACATGCTCCATGTGTTGGACCATTCTGCACCCTAGTAGTGGCTACTCTGCAAATTACTTTGGTAGTCTGTACTCTGTAAGTAAAGGAAAAGTCAATTGAGGGTCTGGGAGTGAATTGTGCTTTACGTTTACTTTAATATAGTGTTTACCTTACGACAGTCTTGCAACCAACAGAAAGTGTCCTATTTTAACGTTGGTTTGATGCAGTTGAACTCTGGCCTCCTGCATTCAAGCAGATGCCTTAACCACAAGACCGTCGGTACTTGTAAATTAAAATATGCCTTTATGCGTGAATTCATTGCAGCCCCTCGTGTATGTTTTGATATTTTCTGCCCAGATCAAACTCCTGGTTACTGTTATGGGCGCATACATTGCATTGATGGGCTGCCCTTACATAACTTCGGTTGAACTGGTTGACGTCTCCGATATGTTATATATTGGTGGTAGCGTGTATTTATTAGCAC
>JAAUYG010064793.1_pt1 | contig 11473 bp, 13 predicted proteins | sample 7278091 | NCBI WGS metagenome assembly JAAUYG01 (sample SAMN14350201, study PRJNA611818) | marine sediment metagenome | isolation source: surface marine sediment (0.6m) | place: French Polynesia: Moorea | collected 2018-08 | reverse complement strand
CTGGCGAATTACACACCAACACATACCAATGGTGAGCAATGCAAGGGAAATGTAATGAGACCATACAGTATGTAGGAAATCACGATCATAATCCATAATCATGAGTAGCTAGAATATCACTGAAGACAAAACCAACTGCAGGCTTGTCTTTCTCTTGTCTACCTGTTGCATTTGTGAAAAATATTATGATTACCCCGTATTCTGGATATTCCTTGATTTCTGTGGATGTTAGGTCTTTGAAGAAGATTCGGACTCGAGCAAAGTTTCGCCTGAAAAACAAATGTCAGGCGCGGATCAAGATTTCAGTGCAGGGAGGCGCAACCATGCAGTCCAGGAGGGAGAGTCATTCTGGTGCTGCTGAGTTGGCTGCCCAACTGTGCTACCTCCACACACAGCAAGTCTTGTTCACCAAACCAAATGCCTCAGGTCACACTAGTTCAAATTTTGGCCGCGTGGCTCAAGCGAAGCGGCCTGAGGGAGTCTTGCTGGGGTGGTCGTCGTCGTTGTCATCTTCATCATTGTTATGTACCACTCACAGCCCCCCCGTTGCAGCCTCGTCGCTGATAAGCGCCCTTTTCATGTCCACCAGCGATGCGGTTGTGAAAAGGAAACGCTTTTCTTGTACCTGAGAACCTCGTCAAGGCGCCTGGTGTCGCTCATGCTGTATTGCAGCAGATCCTCACAGAGATGTCCACCACCTTCTGCCTCGCACACCTGGTCAACCAAGTACGGCTGCAAAGTAAGGTGAAATAATCATACTTAAATCTGAATTGATATCTGGGTGCAATCCTCGCTTTTTGGCGTGGTTGAGCGTTGAGCCATCGGTGCCTTTGAGAGGAATGCCTACTCACACACACCCTTGATCAAACATGATCAGCGTGTACTCAACAGCGTGTCAGCGCGACTCTTTCTTGGTCACACAGGAAGTTCCAGCAAAGAGCGATTCACATCGGTGAGAAGGGGCACCAGTGCAATTCCAGGTTGTCTCACGGGATATTGGTCATTTTGATTTTCATGTTTTGGTGCGTTTATTTTGCGATATCCAAGCGAGCAACCTTGCTTCCAATTTCGCTTGTCCTTCTGTGATTGACTGTGCAATCATGTGTGTCTTAAAGAAGACAAGTGCACGAGTGTTTTCGCAAAGTTTACGAGACAAAATTGGGAAGAACTAAGAACGCTTTTTGAAGATTTTCCAACCGGAAGCGTGGTGAATTGGAACGTTCAAGACTGAAAACTGACTGGGATGCCGGAGTGAAACTGACCAGGCGAGCGAAATCGCGCTAGGGCAGAAACTGGAAGGATGGCACAGAAAAGGTACAGCTGTAGTGACAGGTAACATCCTAGCCAATTTTAGATCTGTTCTGACCAATTACAAGTCCGTTTAACTGGGCCTGTTTGTTCGGAACTCATTTGTTTGGATCAGCAACTGTCTTCCTCTCAATGGAAATTTGGGGGATTTGCGATTTTTATGACAGTTTATCAAATTAATTAACATAATGTATCAGAGGATTATCCAGTCCAGTTTAAGCGTTCCCTGTCCCCATCTTCACCCCTCATTTTGGGTATAAAAAGAGAGGCAAAACTGCACGAACGCCAACAAAGCCTTTTGTTTTCAATTTTAAAATGATTGATAAAGCCAAAACACAGAACACGGATCCCGAAGAAGTTTCTGGAGCAGCGGCCGTCAAGACCGAGCAGAAGCCGTGGGATTCGGAGGGCGAAGGAAATCTTCAAGATTCCTGCGATGCTGCCGGAGACGACGCCGCTCATTCTGAGCATGAGGAAGAACGCACTGATGCATCTGAGGAGCACCATGAGGATGAAACCGACGATCAGAGTGAAAACGACGCTTACGCTGCAGCAGTGACGAGTGAATCAACCAGTGAGGTTGCAGAGCCCACACAAAACTGTCGTTTATCCGAACCGCTACGGATCGCTCAAGGGGACAACCAACGGCACGCTGCAGCCGCAACGCCTGCACCACAAAACTATGCTGGGCCACCTCCAGCCATCAGTCAGGGTGGCAACCAAGTTCTGGCGCCCGCACAGAACTACGCGTTACCTCAACCGATGGCAGGTATATCCACATCAAACTGTAGCCTATTGTTTTTTGCTTCATTCCGCAAAAAGGGGTTTGTCTGATCGCGTTTGTAGGAAACGGGGGTAAATAGATCTGAGAGAGTATTGAAAGTTCTTGAATTTGCAGTAACCTAGCTATGTTTGTGACATAATGATCCATTTGTTTGTATCATCATCAAAACGCACTCTGCGTAAGCCGTCTCCTGAGGTGAAGGCAGTGTTTCACAGTTGACGTTGACCGTCTTGCCAGAGCTAAGCTGCAATACCAGAATTGCAAACGTCCCTGTTGCAGGTGCTTCGTCGACCCATTTTCAGGCCTTTTTCTTCAGGAAAATACTTGTGATCCACGGTCTGTTTGTTTCAGAAAGAAACCAACGGAGCAAATAGAAGGCTGTTGAAAAATTGCGCCGGTTTCTGTTTGCACCAAGTTTGAGTTTGGAATCTCTCCCATACATGCCATGCATCTGGATTTTCTTATTGGTTGAGTGACCAATTGCCCGGGGGAAAAAGTGTTCAATTCAGTTGATATCTGCAGACAACATTGGAGTGCCGACCACATTGAAGGTTGGTGTGCTCCTCAAACAACAAAAAAGACGTGAATAAAACCCGAAGCCAGTTCCCTTTCCCCCAAAATGTCACTCGTCGAGAGGAATGTTTTTTTCTTTTTATCTTTCAGGAATTCATGACGATCGTCACCCACAGCGATGCTATATTCAACCCACTGGACTGTGGTATCCTGAAAGTCTTGTTCCACCACCGCGGCCTCACCATCCGCCGTGGAACACCGTGGTCTTATCAGTTTTTGAGCGTGGCCAGATGAACTACTACTACTACTACTGTCTGGATGAAAACGTGTTTCCCCATCTGGCGCAGCCGCAGTGGCCACCTGTGGCTCCGGCGCATCACCAGCAGTTCCAGTTTCCGCCACCCCCGCTACAGTTCGTTGTGCCCCTGGTTCCGCTCCGGGCACCCCCCGCAGCTCAAGCGCCGGCTCCAGCGCATCAACGCCAGCAAAACAGACCGAGGCGTAGAACACAGCACGGTGGCCATCACGCGCCCAGAGCAGGACGGCCCGTCCACGCACCTCCGGTAAGAATCTTTGCCTTGCCTTGCATGCAGATTTCTTCTGTTGGTTTGGAATACTAATTCTGCACGACTTGAGCAACAGGGAACATGGGGATGTCACTCGGATTTTATCTTTTCTTCCTTTCTTGAGATTGGGTCGGAAAATTAAAATTCATCATTGTTCACTGAGATCAGCATCAGTTTTTCCAGACAAAAGGAAAATAAGGACCTTTTTTCCGTTCATTCAGTTTTGGTTCGGCACCCAGCATCGCGCGAACCCATGACAGCCGTGGTGGAGCAAAACAGTACGTACCCACAGAGAGAGATCTGGCCAGTTGCTTGACGATACGTCGACTCGAAACTCTTCTTCGCTAAAATGACATTTCTTTCAAATCAATAACCTGCAAGAACAGGGGTAACTTTACAGAATTTTTTTCCGGTCTGGAAAGGCCGCGTTTTTCACAATTTTGTTCGTGAGCTCTGTTTGTTATATTTGGGTGTTGTCACCACAAAGTTTTGTTTCCTTTGTCAAACCATTTGTTTCTCAGTGATCTAATGTCACCCGATTGGTGAGAGGGTGTTGTTGTTGACTGAACATTTTTGGCAGCTTACAAACAAAAACAAAAATACAGGCCTTTTTATGTGTCTTATGCGATTTGTGTTTGTCACAAAACTGACCTGCAAGGAGGGCGACAGTCGCAGTCCAAGGAACCCGCTGCATGTTTCCTGATGGTTTCGCCTGCGCACCGTCGCTCTGACAAATTGATTGTTAATGTTTTCTGTAAGTTTTGCCAAATTTCAGTTTGGTTCTAGCTGCAAAAGAAAGTTTCCTCGACGTACCTGTTTCTGACGTGCACAGAGAATACTTGTTCTTTTGTGCTTCAGAATAGTAGGGACTCCCCTCTGGACGGTAGCAGGCACATGTTTGCATGATCTGCTTGTCAAGACAGTGATGCTCGCATTCCTGCAAAAGTTCAAGAATCGTTTTTCTCTCTCTTGGATTGCAAATCTGAGGGATTTCTTGTTCGTTCTTGTCTCAAATCAACCATTTGTCAGAATATGTACATAAGATCTGAATTCTAGATCTGAATTGAATGTTGTTCCTGCCATTCGTAATGGCTTTTTCTGGCATGTGCATTGTAGATCTTAGTTCATGTATTCCATGCATTTTAACCAAAACAACAAACAATTTTTCTGTATTTGTTTCCAAATTCCACATCAGATTCAGATTTTTGGATCCATTTCGCAAGCCTACCAGCAAAAGCTGCAACTTTGAGATGGTTTGGCCTGCCAGTGTTGCGACATGATTAGTCCTTTTTCCAAAAGCAATTTCTGTATCTTCAAGGTGGGCCACCAATTGTTTCTAGATTTATTCGTTTTAGAATGTAGCACAACAGTTTTTTGTCTCAAAATTCCAGAAAATTGTTTTGGCTGTTTGGATAGACAGTTTTAGCAGACCTTGACGTGAACGGAACAGGATGAAAATTGGGGTATACAAATAAGACATGTGTGGTGTGCTTATTTTACGTTTGCGGCTGTTATCCTCCACGTATGGGTCTGCTAAGATTGTCAGCCGTGTCGGAAAACTGTTTGCTGAAATTAACACAGCTCGTCGTGGGTCTCATGACCTTTTCTCAAATCTTATAAATTTGCCAGTTTCATTCAGCTTTTCTTGGTGTGACAATCTTGACATTTTCACGGAAACTATGTTTCTTTTTGATATTGCTCGGTAAATTGTGTTTGCTTGATCTGTTGGAAATGGTGCCTTCATCTGATGTTTCACTGAAATTAAATCCAAGCTGATACCTAAGTTGGAATCACCAAATAAATACGCCTGTTTCCAAGCAGATTTTCTCACGTTGGACATCACGCAATAATTTTTTTCGTGACCGCAGCGTCACCTCAAATCAAAAGAAAGGATCACGCTATTTCCGGATTAAGAGAGGAAAAATCATTTCATCGGCTTGACCATAAAACCGTACTTCGCACCTGATAAGTGTATCGAAGGTCGGATTCCTCGGTCACGTGGTTTTCGGACACGCAGTCGCTGTAAGGTGAATCCTCTTTTTCCATGTGTAGCTTTAAGGTGGCACAAATTCAAAGTTAATTTTTCATTGTAAATTTCTGAAGAAGGCATGTGGATGTAAATTTTCGCCTTGATTTTAAAAAGGAAATAAAAAATTAAGGTCTTACATAGGACATTGCCACAGTTGTCTCTTGGCCCGTTGCGATTGAGATGTCCGCGTCCGACGGAAATGATTGCGTTTTGAAGGGGAATATTGCGATTCTGAATCCACTTCCGGAAGTGTAGTTCACTAAGTATTCCGCATCCTGACTGAACAGTGTAACTGTGAGACCTGTGAACGAGATCGCAAAGTTCAATGAAATTGTACTGGATTCCATGACAGCGGACTGTCAAATGTTTGCAAAAGGAAAAAGTAGGTCATGCAGGAATGAAGTGAGGGAGTTCTGGCTCTGTTTTAAGAAATTGTGCAGTTGCCGTAAGAGTACTCTTCATCCGCTGGAACGACATTGATTGTTTTCAGCAGTTGTCAGTGATAGGTGCGAACTGAAGCGTACACTTACCAAAGTACGCGCTGGTGCTTTGTGATCTCGTGGTCGTGACCGCTTCCTGACTCCCTGTCCCGTACGAGTCGAAAGTCCAGCAATTACCAAAGCGAGAATCTAACGACTCTTCAAATTCACTGCAAAAACAAGCAATTGTCGAAGTTCACACAGACGGGTCTCCAATTTTGCCGCTTCAGAGATTCATTCCTGAACTCAATTTTATCGGCAAACGTACCTCACTGAACATTTCATTCCATCGTAGGCACAGTCCAGAATGCTGGTGTTTCTCTGATGCCCCATTTCCAATCTGAAGGTGCTACAAAATACAGGTCCGTTTTGGGAGTGGGAGAAAGAGTGCCGTAAAGCAATTAATTTTGAGAAAAAAGACAATGGAAAAAACAATGGAAACAAAGAAACGTACTCATTGACAAGGCTCATGTAAAAGGCAAGCATCAAATCCTGCTTCATTTCGTGGTTCAGGCCATCAGTTTCATTGTCAACCTGAAGACCATACATCCCGAAGTCAAAAACAGGATCAGGAGTGTCTTCCGGCGCTTGTGTTGAGCTCTCAGGAGTCGTACTGTTGGCGCTTTCTGCAGACGTACTTGCACCAATTGTTGGTGCTTTCGGTGTCGCGCTGTTGGTCACATGTGCAGGCGACGTGTTGTCTGTTGTTGTCGAATCAGTGTCCGGATCCGTTCTTGTCATTGTTTTTGTTGTTCCACTGTCTGTTACAGTTGCTTGCTCGGTTGTAGAGTCAATGGTGGTCTGCTCGGTTGTCAAATTGGAGGCAGTGGTCTCTATTGTGGTGGTATCATTCAGGTTTGGATCCGTTGTATTTCCCGCTGATCTCTTCACTCGATTCAGAATTACTTCATTGTTCGAATCTTCCAGAAGAAAATCTTGGAGTTCAACAGATCTTTTTTTCCTTGTCGAAGGAACAGCGTCAAAATCATGGACAAGCCAATTTTCGTAGTTTGCCAGAATCATATTCTTCTCCTCTCCCATGGATATCAAAATTTCTTGCAGCCTGGGATCCTTGTATAGCTCAGTGCTTCTGACGGGATTTACGTTGCAAATTTTGACGCTGGGGAAATTCAATTGTTTGTTGTGCTGGCGTGTGATTCTGGTGTTCACGGGATACGAGAAATAGTCATCCAAGATCTCGTACAGTTGCCAAGCTGTGACTCCTATGGCAGCCAGCATGATCAGAATCCAGAAAATCTTAATGAAGACGCTGAAAACAGACATTAAATCAATCTTTTCAGGCCGAGCAAGTCTGCAAGCTGGACCGCGCCATTACGGAGTCATGGAGACATAATCATCATTGGTATGGCAGGGACCCCCTCCCCGGGACTCCCACACCCCAGACCCCCAACCATGGACCCTCACCCCACACCCCTGGCCTCAGACCCCACCCCCGCCCCGTTGTGGACCCACACCTTGACCCCAGACTCCACGCAACCCCTCTCCTTAGACCCCCACTGCGGGACTCTCCTAACCCCTGACCCTGTACCCTCCGCACACTGTAGACCTCCCAGTCGGACCCGACCCCCTCTCCAAGCCCGACCAAGACCCACTAAGACCTCAGGCAAAAACTCGTTTTTCTTTAGCTTCTTGAATCAGTGAAGACACACACAAAATGCAAGTTTTAAGGATTTTGCAATTCTGCACACAATCCAGGAGCGAGAAGACACATTCGCTGCAGTGACACTGGCCGCTTACCTTTTGGACTTGTTGGCGTATATTGCCCCGTGTATTGAGGTGCGCTGAGCAAACTCATCTGCGGCTAAACCTGCTTGACTTGGCTTCACATACTCAGGGGTCTCTGATTCTGGAAACTGTGTGAACTGGTCCCTCTGGGGCTTTCTCTTGTAGTAAGGGACACTCGTGTTCACGTAGATGTCGGAAGTGCACAACTGCTCCTCTGACTCAGACTGATCAGAAAAAGAGAGCGGAGCAAAGCATTTTTCAGATCATGTTTTGTAGCAATTTTTGAGCGCTGTCGGAAACAAGACACCGCTTTCCATTGGAATCCACGTACATCCGTTTGTGTTTGCACAACCGCAGTCTCCATAGAAAAGGAATACTCACCCTCGGAGAAACTGAAACCCGCTTTATTCCCATTTTCTTGATACGGAACAAATCCTGGAAAAGGCGATGTTAAAATGAAAAAGATAAGAAGAAGAATTCTCATTGACATTTTTACCCATATTTCCTCGTGAGCGGTTGCCGCCAAGACAACCATTATTCAGTTACACACGTACATTCGGTTTTGTCTATATTTGCGGTTTCGATTTGTGTTTCAGAGAATAATTACTTGTCCGGGATTATTGATACCTACCCGAAAATCAACAATGTTGCTTCATGATATCTACTGAGGAAATGAACTTTTTTGTTGTGTTTTGCTCAGTAGTTTAGCATTTAGCACCCAATAAGAATCAACTTTTCTTTATAGCGACAGAAAAAAATACTGCAAGCCAGAAGCCTTTTGCAAACAGAACGCAGAAAGTGAGCTCAAAAAGTTGAACATGCACTGCGTGTGGACATTTCATCTTTCAATGCTTGACATTGGATTGCCGCGCAGACTCGAGCAAAGTTTTGCAGACCATTTTGAACGATGAACGTGATGTCCACAGATTGCAGTGGCGGGTCGTTTTCCAACTTCTTTAATTTACGGTAAAATTCAGTGTTCAAGGAACCCCACCTTATTCTCACGTTAAGATGTTACAATGCCAGCGCTTTCAGTCGACAATGTGCTTCAGGTTCTTGGCAAAGACATCCGCGCCTGTACTCTGAGAGAACAAATCGCCGACATTTCGCGCTCGTTTGATCCTTGTGTCTCTAATGACACCCATACCCATGGAGCGCAAACGCAAAACACCCAAAAAACGCCACTGGCCTCAAAAAGCCATCCGATTCCTGACACCAGTGAAGATCCCAGCAAGACCGTGGAGATTCAAATGTAAACATTTGTGAGAAAACTTTTCACAATGGCGATTCTGCTTTATTTCCATCTCCTCTGCACAAAGAAACACTAATGAAACAATCTTGTGTCAGTGTTTTAGCAGTCAAATGTGAACAAGAAATTAAGAGATATAAGCCAAGATATAAGCCAACCTGAGATCTAACACGTTGGCGAAACAAATCCAGGATAAACTAACCAAATCCAGGTTACAAGGTGTTTGAAACGGATGACGACCAATTCGGTTTTTTCACAGTCAAAACGAGTGACAACGTTGAGCAACACAAGTGAATTTTATGGCAACGAAACTTGACACCAGCAACTTCCACTCGAGTCATTTGAACAAAACTTGCTCTGGGACCTGCATCTACTTCCTCTTCTCCACTGTCAGCCAGATTTCATCAGCAGGTGTCGTAACCAATCCGTACGATTTCTTCACGACTTGTCCTTCCACCAAACGGAACTTCAGCTTTCGGATCAATATGGAGAGTAACACTGTGGCTTCCGCGTAGGCGAACTGATACCCAGGGCACTTGCGTTTTCCGGCAAAGCCGAACGGTTGGAATGCGTACGATGAACGCTCTTTGCTGTTCTCTGGACTGAAACGGTCAGGATCGAACCTGCAAAGATCACAGATCGAAAATGACAAGAATGAAAACGAGCTAAGAGCGACGAAACAAAATGCGCAGGTTGTTTTGTCTTTCATTGTGCTTACTTCTCAGGTTCTGGCCACAACTCCGGATCTTCCAAGACAACTCCCAGTGCGTGGACAACCGGGGTCTGTAGCAAAGAAAGAACAGATAAAGATGACGTTGTCATGTGCAACCATGTAACAAACCAAAACATGCCGGCATCTTCACCAACAAGGGCCTCAAACAGTAGGGACTGGCAAACTGAAGGAGTTTTATTTCTCGGCCGAGCGCGACGAAGTCGGGACGGCCTTACGGAGTCATGTCTTTGTTGTTGTGCAAGATTTCCCCCCCCACCACAGCTGGACCCCTTCACACTGGGTTGGGACCCCCCATTGAGCTGGGACTACCCTCCACCCAGGCTGGACCTCCAGGCCAGGACCCCCCCCCCTACCCAGGATGGCACAACATAGTCACGTGATGGTATCACGTGATTACGTGATGGATGGTAGGGGCGCTCGGCCTTTACGCTGACGAAGCGTACTTGTTTTGGAAAGGGTGCTGATAATTTTCCCTTCGCCCAAGACGCTTCACAGGTGCATCCAACTAACTCACCCCGGCCGGCAGTTTGTGTCCACCCAGTTCTATGTCCATATCCTGGAATCGCGCAGCATACGGCGCCAGAGTGGAGCAACGCAGCGTCTCATCCAAGACCTGGCGCATGTACCTGTGAAAACAGAACAACCATGCAACCTTCCTTTTTTGCCAAGCCTTTCAGACTGATAAACGTGAAAATCCCGTTTCGTTCTTGCAAATGTCTCTTGGGTGTTTGCATTTGTCTGTGTGGCAAACGGACTTGAAATTAAATTCACCCTTTTGAGGACAGGGAACAAGGAAACGTTGTGTCCAAATACTCACTTCAATTTGGAAATATTTTCTGGAGTGACTTTCTCCTGCTCCAGTTCATCGATAAGTTCTTCATACACTCTCTCTTGGATTTCGGTGTCTTCTGCCAAGTAATACAAGCACCACGTCAGCCCTGCAAAACAAAACTTTTGTGTGAAAGGTCGTCCAAGCAAAGAAAAGTGAAGAGTTTCAACCGTTAGATGATACATTGCTGACATTGATAAGTCAGAAAAGTGTGGAGAAAATTTGCGTTCTGGACTCACAGAGACCCGCTGTGTGCAGTCCACCAATCAAGTAAGTGAGTGCGTCTGCCGCCTGCTGATTCTCGCTTCCAAGCTGAAACGATTCCTTTCAGTGTCAGGTAAGCTCATAACAAGGCGTTGGGCATTTTCGCATTTCATGGGATCTGAAACGCAGTGGAAACAACAAAACAAAATTCTACTGACCGATCCAATGAAATCAATTAAGATTTCGTCTCCCTCCTTCACCTTTGACTGTTTGCGCAGTTTTAAGGCTTTTTTAATCAAACTCTTCATCTCGGAATTCGCTGAAACCAAACCAGAAGGTGCCGTAAAACAAGCTGCAACCTACTGAGTGAATTCTGACTGAATTCTGGGGCAAAAACCACCAATCAAACCTCCAGACAGGAAGAAAAGGAACATTGTGTGATCACAAGTCGCGTCGACAAATCTGACTATTGACCAGCCTTTCTTCAACCAAGAAACCAACTGTGGAAACTGTTTACACAGTTTTCTTCTGTGAGCAATTCTACGAAGTTCCCTACACCACAGGCAGAAAGATGTTTTGGCACTCACCGTTATCAAAACGCTTTTTGGCATCCTCCGTTGGTATTTCTCCTTGAAGTTCTCTTGCCAACTCTTCGAAGCACTGACAAAAAAGAAAAGATCAATGTTGATCACAGCTGGTCTGCACAATCGGGCTCAAGGTCAAAACTTCACGTATTTAATCGACACTTACAATGTCGTAATTCTGCTTCAAACGAAGCACTTCTCTGTCGTCGTTAAAGATCTCGCCAAAAGACGTCTTTGCGATACCCTGCAGAACAGCAAATGAATGCAATTTTAGCCAAAGCGTGAGAGCAGAAGTTCGCCGCACGTCCTTGACGATCGATGGAAGACCGCAGCCTTGACGATAACGCCAAGAAAGGTCATGCCTCTTTTTCACTGGCTGCCTCAACATGAGCTTCACTTAGTTTGGGGGGGGGGGGGGGGGGGGGGGGGGGGGGGGGGGGGGGGGGGGG
>JAAUYG010015582.1_pt1 | contig 11473 bp, 6 predicted proteins | sample 7278091 | NCBI WGS metagenome assembly JAAUYG01 (sample SAMN14350201, study PRJNA611818) | marine sediment metagenome | isolation source: surface marine sediment (0.6m) | place: French Polynesia: Moorea | collected 2018-08 | reverse complement strand
CCCCCCCCCCCCCCCCCCCCCCCCCCCCCCCCCCCCCCCCCCGACCACGAACCGCGTACACGCATGGCCATAGCAACCTTAAAAGGTCAAAGTTACCCCATATATGTTCCACTAGCACCCCTCACTCAGTCCCAAATTTCACCTCTTTCGCTCTATGATTTGCATTTTTGTTTTCATTTTTCGTTTGGCCACAATGTTAAATTTCCATTCTTCTTCATTTTTTTATATTTAAAATTTCAAAATTCCAAAATTTTAAAGGCAACTTTATATGGACTGTCAAAAAGGTAAAACATTTGGCTATAAATGAATCCTAAGCGCAGAAGAAGCAACATTTTGAAAATCGTATTTTCGGAAAAATCGCTAGCCCACCGAATGACCATATATAACCGCACAAGGCCAAAGACACCCAATATATGTAGAACTACTGTCCGCTAGTCCCAAATTTCACTCTATTAGCTCTACGATTACTCCTTTGTTCAGATAATTGTGGTTGAACGTCTTGGTTTCCCCATAGGGTACAGTGGTGAATTTGAAATTTAAAAAAAAAATGTTAAAAATCGCAAACTCAAAATGTCGTTTGGTGATGACCACGGGAGGACAATTCAGGAGAAGTTCGAAAACTTTGGCTGTGATTTGTAGGGGAGTGGCATTTTGACATTTTCACTCCCACTGGATCCCATGTTAATGAAAACGAAAAACATTCGTTCATTCGTTTTTTAAATTTCAAAAATCCCAAACTTATTTTTGTGAGGACCACTGAGAAGATAATTCAAGAGAAGTTTGATAAACTTCGCCTTCAATTTGTAGAAGACGTTTTGGATATCGTATTTTCGGAAAAATCGCAAGTCACCAAATGCCCCCAAATGGCATTGGACGCTATAAGGCCAAGATACCCATATATGTTAAAGAACTGCATGCAACTCCCAAAGTTAATTCCGTTCCGCTCTACGACCACCCTTTTTCGCATAAAATTGAGCGTTTTTGTTTCTCCATGGGATACCATGGCGAATTAGAAAGTTTCCAAAAATAATCGTTAAAACTCGAAAACTCAAACTTTTAAAAATCCCTAACGTAGTTTTGTGAAAATCATTGGGTGTAAATTCAGGAGAAATTTGGTGATCTGTAGAAGGAGTAGCATTCTGATTTTTTTTTTGTTCTCACAGGATCATGAGATCTTGTAGGTAGGAGTCTTTGCTGGATCATATATAGGGTCTGTATACAATTTGCCGTTTAGGTCTTGATTTTACATGGCATCTAGCCGAGAAACACGCCATCTGATGGAAGTCACTAATCCCATATCTGTGCATACAACGTTTTAAAAGCTTCTATGGGCATTTGTAACCAACTACCAAGCCAATAGTGGACTGGGATGTCCTGCTTCTAAAAGTAAGTTGGATTGGGGACAATGCTTTTATTCACATCAGAAAGGTGGCGGTTTGCTTGACGTACATCTACGTTCATATCCCCTACTAGAATAAAATTAGTGTACTCTGTAAAAATGTATCAAGAAGTGACGATAAAAATGCACTAAATTTTTACCCTTTACCTTCAAGTTGGTAGTTTGGAAATACTACATACATTGTATGGGCCATTTTTCATTACATGTATTAAGAACCACCTCGACGGCTAGAGTCTATTCTGCCGTCACTGTTTATGTCATCATGCGCGTCTCTTTGGGGGAAAATTACCTTAGACATACATAAGACCACCTGTATCAGACAATATCTTCACGTGACCCACCTGTGTCAGACATTATCTTTACGTGACATTTCGTTACAGTACCGTTACCGTACATGCTTTACGGTACACTGGATACCTGCAATGGCATTAATAAATGGTGTACATTACAAACTATACACAGCCCATATCTGTTCAAACACTGCCGCTCGTATTGGTTCTCAGGGAATCCCATTTGCTTATCAAATATTTACATAGAGACGAGCTAGGCAGAGAAGTACAGTTTTGTTGCATAATTCTACGGAAAATATTTTTATGTTGATTTCTCTACTAAACGCTGACACATTAAAATCCATGACATACAAAGTGCTCTATATGCCGATGGGTATCCATTCGTGCCTAATTGCTTTTAGAAAGCAGCATTCCATCAAGCACAGAAGAATTGTTGAAGAATTCACTCAACTTTTTCGATCTTTTTTATTCGCTACACAGTGACCGAACGTGAAATTCAGCGGGGCATTCTGCGGGCACGTAACACCAAGGACCACTGTTTGGCTTACGTACGTCAAATAGAGAACGTCAACATGACCGCATTGCGTTACGCCAGGAATTTCGTCGATGTCATCGGCCGTGACGTAGACAAGGAGGCGGAGAAGTTGCTGGCTGTTTTGAGAGACGAGAAACTTCCGGAAAGGCTGGCAGCCTCAAATATCGCCCGTTTCACTGTGCAGTGGTCGGGCAGCGAAGGAATTGAGAAGGATTCACACAAGTAGGACTCATAGAATTTAAATTTTTTCAACTAATACAAGATAGCCTATGAAAATGGCAATAATTTATCTATTAAGATCATTGTACATACAACCCGGGAAATACAATGCATTCTATTTTATTGTAGTTGAAGGTGCATTCTTGTCCAGTATTCATCTTCTTCACAGAGGCCACCATCGTTCAACTGGTGGCTTTCACTTTAATTAGACAATCAAACAAGACGCAAGACCAACTTTCCACAAATTTCACCTGTATTGTCGCGTGAACTTCCCTATCCTATAAATTTGTTTCAGAGATTATTTGCGGGAATTCTGTGAGAACTTCTACCGTTCTCTGACCCGCCTGGTAGATCGAGCCATGGAGGAAAGCCGAAAGCTGAGCAGCGACCGCGTTTATGGCGAGGTTCTACAGCATCTCCACGCTTGTCACAATTTCTGCCGCATGTTCCAGGTAATCAGCTGGTAATATATAATCCCAAATCCGGAGTGCTCCCCATTCCGGTTTTAACAACTAAGCCTACGCTGTACATGTACCTCATATAGCGCAAGACTCCTCGATAACAACGTAATGCATGTATAATGACGTAATCCTTTTAAATGGGAAAATGACACGTGTAGTGTTAACTTTATTGTAATCTTTTTTATGACAGTTCCGAGTTTTAATTTGGGTAAATACTGCAACTATCAGCGTAGAGCCTTTCCGGAAAGATAACTCCGGTGACTGTAAAAATGTGGCTTCTCAAGACACAGGGGTGTTTCTTGACAGATTCGAGTACATATAAAATGAAAAGTGCGTGTGGGCACTTCTGTCATGAAATGTCTGTTTCAAGGCAATTAATCTCTCATCGTCACGGCTTTGGTCTCTTAAGACAGATTAATTTTAGTGCACAGTGAAACACTTCTCTCCACCTGTCTTGAAATGCTACAATTTCGTGGAGGTCAATGAAATTGAGCCTGTCACGAGAGACTACTTGTCTTGAGACCACATTTTTTCCTCCCTGGTGGAAGACGCTCTACTGTATTTCTGTTACCAGGGTCGAGAAGACGTGGTGGACAAAGTAAAAACCTATATGACCGGCCCAGATGACCAGCCATTAATACTGTGGGGAGCTAGTGGTTGCGGCAAAACCTCGCTTCTGGCCAAAGGCTACAGCCAGGTACTATCCTGTTGTTGTTGTTGTATATATTGCATATTTTAAAACTTGTATTTATTTATTTATTTAGTTATTTAGTTATTTATTTATTTAGTTAGTTAGTTAGTTAGTTAGTTAGTTGTTATTTACTTATGTTTGTTTAGAAGCTTATCTTAGCATAATCTAAAAGGCATGAGGCAGTGTTAATTTCTTCTCGATATGTGTGGTAATGTAATTATATTTATCCTTCGAGACATATCCAGTTCAGCACATACATGTACAAGACTTGTATGTGTTTCGAAGCAAAGCCAAAAATTCCCATTCAGATATCAAGCGCATGCATGCCGCAACGGTCGCTCGGGTGTTATGACGTTTCCACGGCGTACATCAGTACAGTGACAAAATTATATTAGAAAACCTTGCATGTGCCAGCAAAGTTACAAAAATACTTAATAAGATGTGCATGACAATTGCTGTAGTAACAGGATCAATCACGTAATAAAAACTGCCCTGGTGGAAAGTGCGTAACGTTATTTCCCTAAGCCTAACTGAATATTTAATGGGCTGTCTTTAGCTTGATTTATGTTTAAGGCCTCTGCCGATCATGCTGCCCAGGGTTTTGCATGAATGATGGCGTTCCTGTTTGGGGGCTGGGGGGAGGGAGTATCTAGAAAGTTCTGCGACTTGTATTTTCTAAAGAACAATAACACTATATTTTGACTTAGATATTACATATTATGCTCTAATATATGACGAGTTACCCAAACATTAAACTAGATACTCCTTTACCTGCAAACATCAACCAGCTACATGTACACTCATCCTTGAAATCCAGTTGTGTCTATATCCTATTGATAAAAGGGAACGATAGGACTTGCGCCTTCAAATAGTTGAGAATTCGAATGCAGTCCGAGGCATTTTCGTCTTTTATCTCGTTACCAGCGCAATGCTTGGCCCATAAAAGTTTTAAAATATCAATTATGTTCATTGTTATACTGAATTATTTGGAAGCGTGTGTATTTCCGCGGAACTAGCCGCTGGGCTAGTTCTCAGGGGGTGGAAATCCAGTAGTAGCATTAGATCATGCGAACGTCACACATGGCCACGCTTAGCGCCCAATAATAGCGGAGTTTACATTCCCACCAAAGCCGCTCTGGATTCTCTCATACGTTATTCATGGACCGTACGCGGTTCAAAGCGACCGAGGCAGAGGGGGAACTAGATGACTGGAGCGAGACCAGACTGTCATGTACTTTATTAATAAAGAGAACGGCAAGGAAAGGCAGATACACTGTACTGCCAATTGGCGCCAACGTGGTGGAGACAGAACTTTTTTTGTTCGAAGCAAGAGATAAAAATATTCTTGCAATCTACATAACGCAAAATATGGTGCCTCTCATCCGTTACGCTTTGCTAAGCTAAATACAGAAATTGATGTGCACAAGATTGGTAGTACGTGTATGTTCAATAATTTATTCGTTATTAATCAATATGATAAATATCCGTGCAATGTCAGCTAGACAGGCCATGATAATGTGCTTTGCTTATTGCATTTATCATTCATTTCAGTATAGTAATGGGTTTCTGATTCCATGCATTCACGGTCGATTTATATAAACATGTGCAGCACCTTTCAGCATGTCAAGATGTGCTTGAATAACCCAAAACCTAAATGTACAATGGGGCACTAACATCTTAGTACACATGTGTACGGATTCGGATTAGCTCGCCTTAATATTTTATGCAGTTGTCATGACATGCCAATAAAAAACATGTAATACAAGGACAGATTTCTCGGAAAGTTGTGGTCAGAAGTACACCGTGTGACTTGCCATTTACTCCAGTCCAGAAAGGACTGACAAAAAGGGCAAATGGGTTTACTGTATTAAAAATACCGGTAGGAATTTTTCGAAATGGAAATGTAGTCATGTGCGTGTGTTTTTGCTAGAAATATCTGGATGCAGAATTAGTGCAGCAAAAAGGGAGGGGTATTGCAAACTTTCATAAATATTTCTAAAAAAAAATGTCAGGGTAGCACCGCGTAATGCTCTTGAAAGTAATGCAAAAAAAGGAGAAAAGGGGTATTAGCATCTCTAAACAGTTCTTCTGTGGATGGGCTGTCTTACTTGTTCTTGCTAGGTACCGGAATGGCTGGGAGCCAAAAGACAGCCGGTAATGCTGCTGCGGTTTCTAGGGACATCCCCAGACAGTTCCAGTATAATCCCTCTGCTCACTTCCCTGTGTCAGCAGATCTGCAACAACTACAACCAGTCGCACGAAGACATCCCCCAGGAGCTGTCCCCGCTGGTCCAGCACTTCAAGAACCTGCTGGAGGTCGCCACACAAGAAAAGCCCCTGATAATCTTCTTGGATTCTTTAGATCAGCTGTCCGGAGCTAGCGGGGCCCATCAGCTGGCCTGGCTACCGCTGTCTCTGCCGACCAACACCAAGTTGGTGCTGTCCACCTTGCCGGATTACTACGGCATTCTGGATAAGCTGAGGAATATGATTCTGACCGAAGGGAACTTCGTTCAAGTCAAGCCGCTGGGTCAGAACCTCGGGAGCCAGATCCTGACGTCGTGGCTCAAGAATGCCAACCGGACCGTGATGGCTGAACAGTGGACCGTGGTGCAGGAGGCCCTGGAGAAATGCAACCTTCCCTTGTTCGTCAAGCTCGTGTTTGATGAAATCTGCCGATGGAGGTCGACCCACAAGCTGCAGGCTACCACCTTGGCGCACACGATCCATGACAGCATCATGAAGCTGTTTGATCGCATTGAGAACCAACACGGCAAGATACTGGTGTCCCATGCCCTGGGCCTGCTGACGGCATCCAAGAGCGGGCTCAGCGAAGCCGAATTAGAGGACCTACTGTCTTTGGATGAGAAAGTCCTAAACGATGTTTACCAATACCATCTACCACCCGTCAGGCGTATCCCACCGCTTCTGTGGACACGTATTCGGAGTGATCTACCTAACTATTTCTCCGAGAGAGAAGCCGACAACGTGAACGTCATCTATTGGTATCACAGGCAGTTCATCGAAGCATCCAAAGAAAGATACTTCCGGAACCTGAATTTCGTCCAGGAACTGCACTCTCTCATGGCCGACTATTTCCTCGGTACATGGGGAGGCGGGAAGCCCAAGCCCTTCATGTACTCAGAGCTGCAGCGTCAGCGATTCTTCCTGGAATCCACCAATGGAGAAGAAGATCGAAAATGTCCCGAACAGCCTCTGTACTTCTGTGATACGAAAGGAAACATCACTCGCTTCAACCTGCGCAAACTGAGCGAGATGCCATACCATCTTCTGCGTGCTCATCGCTACGACGAGCTATACAAGGAGGTGCTGTTCAGCTTCAGCTGGCTGCATGCCAAGCTCAGCTGTATGCCGTTACAGACGGTGTTGGGTGACTTCGAGGATTCCCTTAGCTACCAGTACGATCGAAGCGTCAAGCTAGTGGCCGACGCCCTGAGACTGTCTGCCTCTGTTCTAACACGCTATCCAGATATGCTGGGTCCACAGATCATTGGCCGACTCCTGCCTTACTATAACTCACACGAGAGGATCCAGGACCTCATAGCTCAGTGTGACACTGACGGTTTAGACGTGAACGCCCTGGTCCCTGCTTACCACTGTCTCCACACGCCGGGAGGCCCACTGCAGTACTCGCTGGAAGGCCATCCCTTTGCTCCTTTCGGCGTGGCGATCACCTCGGACACGAAGTACCTGATATCGGTGTCCAACCTCTTCATTATCTGGGATCTGTCCACTGGAGACGTGTTCCGACAGATCAACCCAAACATGCAGGGAATTATGCAAAATCTGTGTCTGGCACCTGACGACAAACACGGTGTTAGTTACACGAACAATAACCAGGTAAATAATACGAGTGCAAGCGCTTCACACTCGGGTATTCAAACGTTCTATTTCAAAGGTTAACTACTACAACTAAAATGGCATAAAACCGGAACGATGCCATTAACATGATGAAATCTTTAGGACGACGAAAAGCTTTACTTACGCTCTTTTATATCTGCATGCGCCTCAGGTGTGATAATTTTAATGCGGTATGTGTGAATATTTTTTACTTCTCTGTCAACTATGCAATTTAAGTTTAAGACCCGGTAAATAAACAATACATTAATTCATTAGTCAAATACCATACAAGATTTATGTCATTTTCTTTCTATTCATTTTGTATTAGGTTATCATAGCCGATATAATGAACGGCGAATTCACCGTGATAAACAAGCCAGCCGAGGTCGGAGAAGATATTGTGGGAACCTCCATTACCAACGATAAAGTGCTGGTGTGGACGGCAAAACACTGGTATCTCTACAACCTCAGTGCCGAACTTCTGGCCCAGGTACAGAAACAACCAGTCAGCGGTAGAAAAGCTGGGAAGCTATACTTAAGTTGTGATAATACACGGTGTCTTTTACTAAAAAATACTACTACTAAAGTTACAAAAGGCATTCTGCTACCCAGACATAGTACTCATTGGTTCTTGTTTCACATATATGCCCTTGTTTCAATTAGTGACTGCTTACAAATATAATACTATCCGTTGATGTCTGCGAACACATATTTGGGAATATTTTACCCGAGCACAAGGGGCAATTGATATAGGCAGCAATGTGGATGTTTTCGACAAAGTCTAAAACCTGGTTGTGTCTAGATTGCCTCTGAAGAAAAATGGCTATGGATGCATTTAATGTCCGTTTAATGACTGCAGTTGTATGTGCTAATAGATAAGATTTTATTGTCTTTGCAACCATAAGGTTGAATTAACATTGACAAAATGATTATAAAAAAGTAAACACGACATACCATACAGTAAAATAAAAACAAAACATACACATGAAAATTGACTAGACTCACAGTTACTGAATTTACTGTAAAATTTGCGTATACCCCATCGGATGGAGGAATTCTTAAAACGGTTTGTCCGAGCCAGCCGAAAGTGAAATCCTTCGTAGTGCGTGTGTTGTGCCCCCTTTTTAATTACTTTATAATGACAGCGTTCCCCCTTCTTTTGTTTCAGGAGAGTATGGAGAGCAAGGGCAGCGCGTCACTGATCCAGGTGTTCCAATGTCCAGACAAGGAGGAGCGGTGGCTAGTATGGAAGGAGGAAAAACCCCTCCCTGGGGTCCAGACCGAGGATGACATGACTCTGGAACCTTGCCGGGGACAAAACCAGAATCCAGAAAACGATACTGCGCCAAAGGAGAAAATACAACAGGCCAAGGAGGTCGTCCGAGAGTCTCCTGAGACGCCAAACGACTCTGGGATCGTGGTAGACAATGCAGGTGACGGTCTGGCGGAGCCGTTCGATTTCCACAGTGCAATAGCCCTCACACGGGACATGAAGACGCTGTACGCGTGCATTGCACTCAGCGACGACGCGGTGGCATGCTACAAACTACTCTCCAACCAATGGAAGTATAACCGCACTCTGGGGGACAACTATGATAAGCTGTTTGGGCTAGCGCTGTCTCCGGACGAGAACTACTTGGTCGCTACCGTGGCGTTCGCGTACAAGCTGTGGGATTTGCGCACGGACAAACTGCTGCACTTGAAACTCCCAGCGGGGATCCGCAATATCCCGAACAAAAACCAGCTGAACGGACTGGTGGTGTTCACCAAAAACAGCGAGTTCTTGGTTGCTGGAGTGCGGAAGAACCTATACGTGTGGGACGTGAAGGCAGGTAACCTCCTCAAGACGTTAGATGTTCATTTCGGGAGAATAATCAGCCTGGTGGCCGTGAGTACCAGCGACACAAACAAGGTTATTTCGTCCTCCATTGACAAGTCGATCAAGGTCTGGAACTTTGACAACATACTGGAGGACGTGCATAGCATTGACAGACTGGAGAAACCCATAGAATCGGTAAGCCTGGCTGCTAACGTGTATGTGGGGGCGACCACGACCAGGAACTGTGTTGGAATCTGGAACCTGGAGAGCGGTCGCCTGATTAAAACCCTATCTAACAGCGCACACAGCTCCATCGTCACGCACTCTGTGTTGTCTGCAGACGCCTCGATCCTGGTCAGCGCAGAGTCTGGAAACGTCCTCATCTGGGATGTGGACAGGGAGAGCGTGTTAAAGCAGGACCGCCAGAGAGACGTCCAGCAGCTCCTCCTAACAGACGAGGATAAGAAGTGCATTGCGATCTCCAAAGCCGGCCTCAACCAGTACACCTGTGTCTGTCGCTCTATACCGGAGGGAGAGATCGTCTATCAGTTTGAATACAACGCCAAGGTCTTCAGAAATGCGGTCGTGACCGCCGATGGCTTGTTTCTGGTGGTCAGTGCCATAGGTAGCAAGAAAGACGCCGAGCTGCTGAAGCTTTTCCACGCCAAGACCGGCACCCATGTCTACGACATGACCCCCAAATACCATAATTACAAAAACTTCTCCCAGATCATCGCCATGCCGAATGAGCCGAACCATGTCGCTCTGATAGATGACGAGAAGGGGAATATCTGGGATATTAAGAAGAAGTCGTTCGTTCGCTCTGTTAACCGATGGAATGGAGTCTGCTCCAGTAATGGGAAGCAGGGACTATATGCCCCCAATCGCGGGGGTTTAGAGCTGATAGAACTCAAGAACGGCAAGACTGTACATACGCTGATTCCTAAGGTGGCCGAGGGGGTGTTCAACGTGACCACTATGTTCACGAAAAACGACCAACACGTCATTTACTACCATTCCGGGCATCGCACCATCCGTGTTTTTCGTGTCTCGGACGGGAAGAAGATCGCCAACTACAAAGCGCACGCTGAGATTAAGGACATCGCCAGCACGCAGGGAGGGATGTCCATAGTCCTGGGAGCCGTGGATGGCAGCCTAGGCGTCCTCAGCGTGGCAGACCCCGAGAAAACCGTCAACAAGGAGTTCCTGAGCACGCTGCCCAGTCGGCAGGTGAAGGAGATGGAGAGTGTTGGACATGATGGGAAAATGGCGAACGGTTCCACCAAACTGGGCATGGCTCTGAGAGTAGCCCGAGTCACTGCCAGGGCAAAATTGGCCCAGAAGTCAAGGGCTTGTGTTATATCATAAAAAGTCACTTTAGTAGACGGGTTTTCAAGCCGATGCACAATAATACACCCTACGCAGACTATAGTGCAGTAGCCTTCAATTTCTTGCCTATGAAGAATACCCTTGGAAATGTACTTATGTAATGTATAATGTGATATATTAGTATTTGTGATATGTTCCGTCCGGTGGCAAACCGTCTGTGATTGAACTAACCTGGATTCTACCAAATTGCATTCACTCTTGAACGCACATGATTCCGTCCGAAAGTTAAAGAGGCAATATTTATTAAATTTTCGCAAATCTGTTAATTGTTTCTGTGCAACGATAAATATTGTTAAATTATGCAACTAGCCAATAAAATTTTGAAGTTTTACTTCTTTCTTATTTAAGGCAAATTAATTATAGCATTGTAAATGTTTTGTGGGTGCATGTGTTTGAAAATCATCATGTAATTCTGAAACGTCTGATCGTGGAGTAACACGTAGACAATGCTGGTGCATACCTAACAAGAAGCCCAGGGGCTTGGCGCTCTACTTGACAAGATGGAAGACAATGACCACATAAAACTGGATAACATAGAGATGTAGATGTATATTTCACACTAAGACCTGCCGTTTTCGAGACACAAGGTTTTTGAAAACCGGAAATAAACCGACTGACCTGCAGAATTACCTGAAGCATTTAACTTCACAAGTGTCCTGTATACACTGAATACTCATTGAGGTCCAAATTTCACTCCGTTTCGCTCTGCAACCAGCCATTTTCAAGATACAAGATTGTCGAAAATCGGAAATGCACCCAATGACCCCAGAATGACCTTAACCACTTAAGTGTCAAAAGTACCCTGTATG
>JAAUYG010209551.1_pt1 | contig 11475 bp, 10 predicted proteins | sample 7278091 | NCBI WGS metagenome assembly JAAUYG01 (sample SAMN14350201, study PRJNA611818) | marine sediment metagenome | isolation source: surface marine sediment (0.6m) | place: French Polynesia: Moorea | collected 2018-08 | reverse complement strand
GGTATCATTTGTGAAGCACAACATCAAACTGGCACATGTGAACGGAAATCAGCCGCCACCAGCGAGGTTGAATACATGCCTTCTTTTTCTGTCCTGACAGTGAACTCGGCGTGCTCTTTGCTCGGCCCGGCTCTGTTGTAAGCGACAACTCGCACTTCGTACTGAGTGTCTGGCTTCAGGTGCTGAATGTTCGCTTCCAGACGCGTCGTGTTCATCACTCGTTCCCTGTTCGCAAAACAATTTATTCTTTCATTTTCTTTTGATATCTTTTCAACGGCCCAAGACAGGTGCCTTTTCACTTTTTTGGTGTATGAATTCAGCAAGCAAGACCAACGCCCATGATGGAAAATTCCAGAAAAAATTTCACTGTGACACTTAAGGTTTTTGGAAGAAAGACTGGTTACCTGTCGGACCCTGTTTCCCTCCAGTACACGGCGTACGCGACGATCTCTGACGACCCGGTGCGCTCCGGCATCTGCCACGACAGCGTGACAAAGCGCGTCGACACGATAACCGCCACGACCCCTGTCGGCGCCGAGGGCACGTCGCCCGCCACGTACACGTCCGCAGAACCTGCTCGTGTGCGGGGAGTGGTCAGTTGAGGGGATGTGGGCAGTGGGGTATCTACAGACAACACCCAGTCGTGGTGCCAAGGGGGATGGAAGCAAGATAAGACGACATGGTCCAGGGAAGTGGAAGTGAAAGGTTTCAGGGGATGACAAAGGAGGTTGACAAAAAGAAAGAAAACAAGAAAACAAACTCAATACAAGCAAATGACAGACATAAAACAAGTGAAAAATAGTTTTCACATGCAGCCGACCGTACGGTTTTCTTGAACATAAAGACTGCTTTTATCACCATTTGTGCCACATTGTATCTTTCAAGCTGTACATCGAAAACAAAATGTTCGTGACAAGTACAAGTGAATAAGGAATATTGTGCTCTCGCTTGAAGCCGGCGGAACACAATACTTTTATTCTTAATTCTAAAATCAACTGACAGAATGAATCGCATGCAAACTAACTTCCAGCTGATGTGCTGCACTTAACGTGGAGGACTAGCTTCAACACAGAGCAATAAAGCCAACACAAATGAACGGGGAAAATTGGGGAAGTTACCGGTCACCAAATCAAACAATTCCATTGGGCTATCAAGTGAAATTGTAACAATCTGGTCAAAAGCTGCACTGGACTGGAATGATCCAGTTGGATTTTACGTTAAAAGATGGAAAACTGCCTCGGAAGCATTTCGCGGGAGTTATGCGTTGAATACCACCACAAGGCTTTCTTACAAACCAAGATTCTATTGAGGAGCAGGGCAAAATTCTGTCAAAACTACGCAGTAAAATTTTTGCTTTCTGGGGTCAAACACCAGCTGAAGAAAAATACCTTTCTGCAAGATTTGCAACTGTGCACTGGCCTGCACATTGCCAGCCTGATTTTCTGCAAAGCACTGGTACAGGCCCGCGTCTGAGTTTACAAGGCCCAGGATGCGTAAATTGCGGTTGTCGACAATCTGAAAGGAAGAAACCACAAGGTTAACAAAATTGTTGATTTCCGGTCTCAGTAACAAACCAGCGCAAAGAATGTGTTCCTTTCAAGTAAGCACATCCAACGGTGCCTCACCTGGAAGTAGTCGCTGGGGATCAGGGGGTCTCCGTCCTTCATCCACTTGATGGTTGGACGTGGCACGCCGTACACGTCGCACTGAAACTCCACGTCCGCGTTCTCGTGCGCGAACAGATTGCGCGGCCGCGTCTTGAACCTCGGTGGCACTGAAATGACACAAAATATCTCGTTGCTTTTCTCTTTCGTTGTCACTGTTTATCATATCTGTGTTTTGTTTCGTCTGGAGTGAAACTGCAAATTTCTTCTTTTCAGCTCGCTGCCCTCTTCAAGGAGAAAGACAGCCGAGGTTCAACAACAGCTTTGGTGCAAGGGTGCATAGCTTCCTCCCCACCGGACCTGGGTTGAACAGCAGGACACCACCAATGTTGTAACATCCTTTTCAATCTTGTTTCCAGTTTTTGGTAAATGTCTTCTGTATTTCCAGAAGTACCTGACACAGTGACAACAGCGTCGGCATCGACGGAATCTTCTTGGTTCTCGAAGCGACAGGTGTACACGCCCGCGTCTGCCTCCACCACATTCGTGATCTGCAGACTGCCCTGTCCCGTCGTGGAAAACCGGCTGTCCAGGTCACTGAAACAAAGTCATCCATCAACTCACTGTCCATTTGAACAGCGCAGAATGTCTCTCCTATCAACATTCTGAGCTTTTCAGTGACTCTGTGGTCAACGCCAGGAAAACATTGCAATTCAGTTCATTTCACAAATTTACTTACGCCATGTCGATGGTAACTCCATCCTTGAGCCAAGTGACACTGGGCACCTGTCCCTGTCGGTCTCGCCCGTTCGCGGCGCAGTACAGCGTGACGGTCTCACCCTCCTGCACTGTTCTGTCCCCTGGGCGCATCACAAACCGCGGTGGCACTCCCTGAAACGTCGCTGAAAGCACAAGACATTGCCAGATTACTGTCAACTTCGAAGCAGACGAAACCACGTCAGAAACATTCTGACGGCAACACTGCAGATGGCAGCATTTTTCATTTGCAACAATGTGAATTTCAACTAATTGCGGGGAAAACAAATTGCAAAAGACGATCTGACAATTTTGGTGCCTTTCATCAAACGCCAAGTAGGCTAAGCGCAGACGCCACAACGCCGTCACACTGCTCGGTTCAAATTTCAGCACGCTTCACGAAAGAAGCAGCAGCACGGGACCTCGCACTCCAAAAAGAATTGAATTCCACTGACAAATTGTCTGCTCTGACCTCTTCCCTTAGTGTTTGGCAAAGTGATTTCCCGGGGAGAGATTTATGACCCCCGATGCTCCAGTAAATTATAACTGATCTAAAATTACCCTCCAAATGTTTAATGAGCCAACAGTAATGAGCGTACTTCATCGATGAATAGCGGTCAATTACACGGACAAACTCAATGAATTGTTGTCCAGATAGATTAACAGAAGCTTCCTGTGTGCGGCTCAATTCCTTCCAAACGGAGTCGGGCTGTGGTCAGCCAAGATTCTGGCTTCCTGACTTCAGCGCTAAGCAATCGATCACGGTAAATTGCCAAAAGATTCCCGGCGATCGAACATGCTAATTTGGCTTGGTACAAGTGTCGTTCTCAAAGACCATTTCTTTGCGCTCAATGGGGAACAAGTACAATAAAGGAAGGAAGCAATGCATAGAAAGCAGAACTGCCTTTTGCCCACCCGAGTCTTCAAGTTCCTTTGGCACAAAACGTGGCCAGTTTAAATAAACTTTTTCGGCGACAAGCTTTGCATTTCCAAACTTTACCACAAGAATAAATATTTGCGCTCGCAGATGTATCTAACATTGTTCGGGTCTGCTCTGAAATATTTGGTACACATACGCTTTCGGCTCGTTGTTTGTCTTTCATACGATACAAACAGAAATTCATTCATACGACAAAGCGGAGAGGCACCAGTACTTTTCTCAGTCCACACTAATACATTTACCCCTTCAATTGGATGACATGGAAAGATTTGTCACAATCTGGTGCCATTTTGCTTCTTTTCAGAGACAGTGAATTTGTGGCCTGGGGTGGAAATCAAACCGCGAAGGAGACGGTACTTTTGTTTCAGATGGATACTTACATATGTCACTGTTTTGAGTAAGATCTGCAACTTTGCTGGTCCGCGCTCTGTCAATATTTTCTACTTTGCATTTGTATCTGCCAAAATCTGAAAACTGCACACTGCTAATCTCCAGGGTGCCGTCTTGATGTATTCTGAAACGTAACAAATAGTTTATGAATATTGAACAGCCAAACTTGAAGCCAGCCACACTAACGCTGCACTCAAATTTAATGACAAACCAACATTTGCCTTTTGCAGATGCTGTTTCTTCATCATTGCTAATTAATGTTCTTTGAAGTCAGATCAGTTACATGACCACAACTGAGAAAATAATGAATACATGCTCCACTTGCCCTCCCTCTCCCAGCAGACAAATGAACAATACAGTGATAATGTGTACCTATAATTAACGTGTTCTGTGTCTATTTCCAACTCGTCTTTGTACCATTTGACATCAGGTTTGGGCGCTCCGCCTATATGGCATGCAAACATTGCCACATCTCCCAGGTGTACTGATATACTTTCTGGCTCGTCATCAAATTCTTTACTCAAGTCTGCAGAAGAGAAGAAATTACAAAAGAGATGAATCAAGCAATTGAAACAAGAACGTCATTTAAAAAAGATGATTCACTGTTGTCGGGTTAAAGTTGGCCATTTTGTCAGTCAGGCAAATTGCCGTCTGGTAACAGGTCATGTCAATGCTGCTGATGATGAAGGCAATTGCATCTGCCCATCAATGTCTCGTGTTGTATTCTGACAAGCCGTTCTTTCACGCACTTCAGTTTCTGCGTATTCCGAGACAATGTATGCAGAAATTCGGAGAGAAAATTTGCTTTGCGAGTAATTTTCAAAGCCTTCACTTTGGCCTGAAACTAGCTCTCAGGGAAACGTTACGGTGCTCTCTTCTCTGATGATACAAATCCGTTGCCGGCATCAATTTGACATCATGTCCTCTTCCTTTTGGCCATCCTTTACAGTTGTCTTGCTTTTCAAGTTGTCTCTTGAAGAACGTCTTGCTTTTCAAGTTGTCTCTTGAAGAACAAGACATACACCATTTCAACCGCCTTTCATCTAAAACTCAGGAATTTCTTCAGCCCATCGCCAACTTCTCAGGTCTCCCCAGCGCCAGACAATAACGGCCTCGGCGCAAAAAACTGAGCTTTTCAAATCTATCTACTTGAATTTCATGCCTTCCCCCGAGGCATGAAGGGATTGTTAACGTTTGGTTTGGTTCAGTAAACTGACATTTGGTCCTTTTCGCAATACATTAAACCATATTTGGGGACCCTCACGAAATCAAACGTCAATGGGACGTTTTTCCAGCAGAATGACAACTTTGTGGACAAATGAAAAGCGTGCTGTTTTTTCTTCGAATCGTCTAATTTGGAAATGAGCAAAGCTTTCCGGTGTGCCACCAAGGACTGAATATCCAACCGTCCCGAAAAAAGGAGACAAAACCCGGGAATTTGAAGATTATGCGCTCGTATTTTTCTTCCACTGTGTTTCCCCTGAATCCTCCCCACCAACCACCCTTCCGCACGATTCTGACAGTGTTAGGTCCTGCACAGGACAGTTGACCTCGAGTCATGATGGCTTCGTTAGCTTGCAACAATTGGCTGCTAGGAAAGGTAAACACCAAATTTCGCATTCTGAGGAAGAGCTATAACGGTTCAGCTGAAAAGGCTCACAACGGTATTGTCCTACAAATTCTTTGAATGTGACCAAGCATAAATAAAACGCTTGCCCTCTCATATCAAATGGTCCATCTCTTTGCAGGGGTCAGTTACAAAGCACACAAACTCTCTGCCATGCCCACCCTTTTGACTTTCATCAATGCTCTTTTTCATTTCCCAACACATCAGGCTATCACCATGTTTTGTAGGACCCTCTCTCATTCAACCAGGAAATGTTCCAACTCCGAAAACATGTCCCAAACCACAAATGCCTCAACATGCTGAAGACTTGGCAAGTCATTTCCCAGATGTTTTTCAAAACTGCTTCTTGCTTTTGAGAACAAAATGAGCCTGCTGTTTGCAGTCAGTGAAATGCGGCCTACTCACATGCCACTTGTAAGCTGGCCTTCCTGCTGAGTATGGTGCCGAAGTCGTCCACGGTGGCGACGCACTGATAAATGCCCTCGTCTGGCCGGTCGGACCTCGAGTGGATGATGGTGGAGAAGTACAGAGACCCATTGCTCAGCAAATGCCTGAAAATACATCACACATTTCAAATTTTCCGCCAGGAACAGAGTGACGCTGTTGAACCAGAAAGACTGAAGAGAATTTCCCGAGTCTTTTGAAAGATTGGGCAGGTTTCCGGGGGGGGGGGAAAGGTCTGAATTTGTTTCACAAATACGGATTTCACCCAAGGCACCACATAAATCTGATCTCCACACCTTCTTCGTCTGGTCGAAACTTTTCGGATTGACTGGAAAAACAATTGAGGCTGATTGTGTCTGATGGAATTTCAATATTCAATCATTCTGACTGGGGTCAGATTACAGCGATGATTCATGACCTGCTGCGATTCGTAATTCGTCAAACATCGAATCAGGCATCTCTCCAAAACATCCTGAACCAACACAAAAAGAAATTGAACATCGTATTCATTTCACCATAACAAGCACGAAAAACACAACGTGAAAAAAGGCTTTGGACAAAAACCAACGAAAGCAGGCAAACAGAAACCTCACACCTTTTCTCCCCTGCAGTCTGCATCAACCAGATTCTTCTGAGTCACTTATGGCTCGTAACAGCAAAGCTAAGAATAATTCGACGGTTTTTTTTTTTTTTTTTTTTTTTTACAGAAAACAAGCACGTTCAGGAAAGAATATCTACGCAGAGATTGAGCTAATTTCCTAAGCAGGCTTTGTCTGCTACCCAGAAGATCAGCATTAAGATTCCGGGAATGTATCACAAGATTGGGAAACAGTCCCAGAGGGATGTACCCAGCATTGGCACAGCTTCCACTTAGCTAATTTGCCGTGTTCTGTGGAGTCAGATATTTTCAATGAGGGTTCAAGCTGTGGTCACATTTTACTGGAATAACCTCGAACTGATGTTTGAAAAGCTTTTGCAGATCACACAAAGCTTTGGACTGTGTTCAATCCGAACCATGCATCAAGAGAAACAGCGCAACGAGAAGGCTGCATTTCGCTATTTTTGCCGACCACCATTCTTTTCCAGTGCAGCAAGTTTTGAAGAGGAGCGTCGCTGCCATCAGGGGTTCCATGCGAAGTATGAAGTCGCGGAATAAAACCTCATCTTCGTTTGGAATTTCGTGCGTGAGGTAACTTTACAAGATGCACACTGATTGCATCTGACAAGTCGAGCTCTGAAGATATGAAGAGGAAAGATGCGCAGCTGAAACCCAAAAAGGAAACTGTGTGACGACGATGTCTGAGCCAGCAGTACCTGCGCGTCTCTCCGTCAAAGTTGATGAAGACGTCGTCGCGCACCCACTGCATCACAGGCGACTGTCGGTCGTGGTGAGCTGAGCAGTTGAGCAGTGCAGGCTGTCCTCTCACGACCACGGTGTCCGACGGCTCCACCGTGAAGTCAAATGCGCTGAACTCCACGCTGTCCGATGCTGCGAGCACTGCAAATACAAGAAAACATGTCTTAGGTTATGCTTGGAAAGACGTCAGCGTGCGAGAGGGTTTTTTTCAGCTCCACCTCTTTGTGAACAAAAACGCAAATTTATAAACGTGGCACTGTAAGCCAGAATTTTGTGTGCTTGAACCCACCGATGACCATGTCCAAACCAGCCGACACGAAAGTGAAGCATACTGGTCAAGCCTTGGAACACTCACTGTCCTCATGCAGTGCCAAGAAAGGCCGTGACTTCTTGTTTTCGTTATGAGATCTTACAACACTCACAAATCTTCACAATTTGTCAGAAACCTGTGTTGCATTGTTGTTGATGAGTTGCTCGGGCTGGTAAACAGCCATCTTTATTACACGCTTGTGATAAGCCCTTCTGATCTCATCCCTGGCAAACAAACAAACCCGACCAAAACTGATCCTCCTGCAATTTACGGCTCTTTTATGTGACTGTTTTGTTTGTTGACGGTGGCAGCAGGAACTTCCAGCAAGTTGCAGGAAAACAGCACTGCCTCCTGGAACGGTTAATGACTCAGCCTGACAACTCAGTGTAAACCAGACATTCCACGCTAGACTTACAGCAGGGTACCGGCTAATTTAGTCAGAACTAATTTCTCGGTTTACTTGCACAAATACCTGCTCTCCTGCAAGTATTCTTGGCAAATTAGAGCTGGCTGTGACAGCCTGCTTAGGGTCAGACTGTCTGAACAAGTAATGGTGGCAATTATCCACCAACTTGACCAGAACCTTGCGTGCGGAACGGCAACTTGGAGCTCAGAACGTTTGCGTGACAAGACGAGTCGGTAGTTGATAAATTTTCTTGTTTTCTGGTTTCACACGAGTCCAAATTGAAAATGTTATTGCCTTGATCTACACGGAAGAAGGGGATCAACTGGACAAATAAATTTTTGTTCAAGAAACCGCAAAAAGTTCAATGTAGTGGGTAAGAGCAGAGCAGCTGTTGAAGCTGAACTCATTCTCATTAAAACCTCTGTATCGATCGAAACCGATGTGCTGTTTAATTGAATTACTTCTCCCACATCATGCCACAATCTCTTCGATGCCAAATCAAATCCACTTCGAGGAAATGCACATTTACTGTGACATAGATTCTCGTAATTTTCTGCGTCAAGATTCAATCAAGTCTCTTCACTTGTAAAAGCAATGCCGTCAAAGCAAACGAAACCTGATAGACTCCATACGGAAGAGGCCTGCCAGGCAAAAATTCACTCGAAGTAGGATCTCAGCAAATTAAAACTGTGTATGGGATCAACAACTGGGACTCAAATCACAAAATATCCCAACCAGTTGGGTTGTAACTGGAAATGTTGATACTGTTTTGCAAACAAGACAAGCCACAATGCCTGCCTTGGAAACGGAAGACAGAAGCGAACAATGAACATTTTAACAAGTCTACAGACATGCAAGGAGCAGCTTTGTAATGAAACCAAGCAAGCTAAACAAACACTTCATTAGCTTCGCACGGAATTCTCTCTGATCACGTCCAAACAAACAGTTTCTAAATTCAGAAAAACATCTAGAACAAATTGTTGCAAACTGCCAGATACATCAAAGATTCTTTACGGTATAGGTCTTTGGATACACGGAACCAGACAATTTCACCAATCACAGGTTCTGCCCACCATTCTGTCGTCAAAACTAAAGAAATGCAAGCCAGGCAGCCCGTCCGTTTCAAAATGCCAGCACGAAATGTTTCTGATGTTACCCAGTTCGTGGGTCACTTATCAAGTGGTCGGTTTGCTTTGCATCTATTGCATGTCATCCAGGTGTCAAAACTTAAGCTGGCACGTGAACGACAAGCAAATGGACCTCACCCTCCATTGCCGCCAAATTACAGCCGAGGGAATGTTGGCCTGAGAGACGCCTTACAAAGATCACTTTTTCATGACTCATCGGCAGAGGCAGCCATTCCCTTTCTTCTGGAGGATTAAGGGGTCCAAATTCTCGCTGTCTTGATCCATTGTCAAGTGGTTGTGACACTTGATCCACGGAATCAATTCTACCCGATCATAACATCATTGCAGCTGCATTTCAAAAGCAAGTGGGAAGTATAATAACCCCTGCATTTTTTTGAAGAGGCAGTTTTCTTTCAAAGAGGTTCCACCAATTCTGCAGTTTTGATCTGATTGTAATTCAGGAGCGGGATCCACTGCATGTTCGCGCTTGCAGGGCGCGGGGAGGTCCGACTAGGAGCTGCATGCGCCCATTGACCCCTGACTTCTCAACACAGGCCATTGATCATTGTATTGACAGTACGCGCAGGATGCCTGTGATTGATGAACAGAACAGCCGCGGCTCTGTCAAACAATAAGTAGATCACGTGGCAACCTACACCACCAGATACCCAGACCCCCGTGGACACAGCTGACATCGTAGAGATGAGACCTGTGGAAGATTTTGAACCACACACCTGGCAATACATGTATGCGCATCCCCGGTGGAATTTGAAGATGTTTTGTAGCCAAATGCATTCCAAGTGCGTGGACAGAATGATGCTGCTTGACAAGCATTTCCTCAAAACAAGACGGTTGCGCCAGTGACCGTGAAGGTTTGTCAACAAGAGCACGAAACAATGCTCAATTACGATGCTGGAGCGGAGATATTCATTCGTGTACACTGTCAACTGGCATTTTGCCTCTTCATTTCGGCATTACAACCACTTGACAGTGCCATCAGACCTGTCTTCTTCTCACTTTCGCGCCGAACATCGCAGGCCCATATCATGTGTTCATCACGGAGGAAAGGCGGGTTTCTGAAGAAAATATCATCAGTTTTTCTTTGCAAAGCAGATGTTTTCGTCCAAAGTGTTCTTCAACAAAACATTCAAAACAAATAAAGTTTGATGCTATTCATTCCCTCAACAGAAATCTGAACTATTGACATTACTACCTTCCCAACAACTAAAAGCTTCGGCGCCCAACACCCATATTTAATGCCATTTAAGCTTAATGGATCGTAAATTCTCACTTCATATCTGCCCAATTTTTGCTGCATTAAAAAACAGTGCATTCAGGACAGTGAATGCGGAATCTGAGCCTTGCTTTTCAACTTCACAGCGCTACAGGAGAACAACACACTGATTTCAACACAAAAATTGTTCATATCTCCGAGGCTGTCGCCCTGGCGATGTCTCTCGGTCGAACCTTCCCTTCGTTGTTCATTCATATGAAAATTTTACACGAAACCCCTTTCTAAACAGATGCCTTCTTTCCATCTCAATCTTCAAAGGTGAATACGGCTGAAGATTTTGCCCCGCAAATTACGGTCGTTGCTGTGTGATCAGCATGTTGAGAGAGCAGCAATCGTCACAATGGATTGCCCTGTATTCTCTGTCAAACCAGCACAAAATGAAGGTGCGCGATGTTTTTTTCCGAAAAGACGAAAATCAGGTGGCCTTTCCCTGGGGACGGGTGAGGGTTCAGAAAGATGTGATAAGAAACCCCCACAAGCTTCAAATATTCCACAATTTACCAAGTGAGGCAAAGCAGCCTCATTCGTTCTTTCGGGGAAGGATGGTTCGTTACACCCAACGAGGCAATACTCATCATTTCAGGTCGTTCGTCACAGATACTGCCGCCGCGGCCTAATTTGGAAATTTCCTGCAACATTACAAACACCAGATTTCCTGGATGCTGCAAAGAACCACAGAATTCGTTCTGTGCAAGTGCATTTGCGTTTCATGCGCAACTTAGTTGTGTTATCGGCACATGAGTCTTCTGCACAAGATAAATCGAACTCCGGAGGCCGCATTTTTCTCCCATAGAACATTCTGCCTTCACCAACATCGTTCCATTATCATTGAAATAAAAACGTCGTCCTTCATTGTTTTCTTCTTCCTTCCCTCACAAAACACAAAAGACACTCAGTCACAGCTCTCTGCCAGCAAATTACCAAGATTCAAATTCAATTTCCGACATTCTATGGGAAGATCGGTCTTCTTCGCGCAACATATTTTCCACATTTTGCATCTTTGTTTGGCATATTTCTTTCACGGAGAGAGGAGGAAAAAGCACTTTTCCCTATTTTCCCTTCAAACTCGGATCGATTGATTTTTAGCGTGACTCACTTGCCGAGGATACCGTTCCTACGTATTGTGGATGTGACAACAACATGATAAATGTCGCACAGAAAAGGCCACCTGTACAAGTCAATTCTCAAATCAATGTTTCACTTTTAATTAGTGTCAATGC
>JAAUYG010172394.1_pt1 | contig 11475 bp, 10 predicted proteins | sample 7278091 | NCBI WGS metagenome assembly JAAUYG01 (sample SAMN14350201, study PRJNA611818) | marine sediment metagenome | isolation source: surface marine sediment (0.6m) | place: French Polynesia: Moorea | collected 2018-08 | reverse complement strand
GAACAGGTGCGAGCGGTGATCGCGGCTTTGGAGGCGTTTGACGTGGCGCTGGTGGGGGTGTCGCACTGCACCGGTGATGCGCCCGCTATGCAGCTGGCCCATCATTTTGGCGGGCGGTATCGACGGGCGGCGGCCGGGAGCCGTTTTCGCTTCTGAAATCAGGTCTACTTCAGGGTGTCCAGACGACCATGCCATGAACAGCGATCGCAAAAAGCTTCGGTCTGCATCGTGATTTCCACCTGATCAAGGTTATCGGGGTCTGGAATGATGTCGTTCCCCGGGCACATGAAGCGATAGGTTTCAAATGGATCGCGGGGATCCTTGGCATAAAACTCCTGACATCCGCACTGGGGGCATTTCATCGCGCGTTCCTCGCGTCGGGCATCGGCGCAAAACACTCCGATGCCACCGGTCCAACGATCAGTCCGACGAAGATCGACCGGTGGCCAGCATGGCACAAAGCATCTCGCCAGCCGTCTTCACTTCCGTTAGACGCATATTGAGTGTGATGTGGTAATGATCGGCCTGGTCGTAGTCCGCCTTGCCGAGCTTACGGTAGAGATTGACCCGGCGTTTATCTTCCATGGCCACCGCCAGGAGAGCCTGCTTTTTGGTTAGCTCGAAGCGCTGCCGGATGTGGTTGATGCGATAGTCCAAATCGGCCACCAGCAGTGCATGATAGGTGTCAGGATGGTCCTTGAGGATATATTGTCCGCCGCGGCCCAGAATAATGGCGTCGCCCTCGGCAGCAATCTTGCGGATCACCTGGTTCAGCATATCGGCGTAGATCTCTTCGTCCCGCTCGCCGTATTCGGCATTCTGGATGATTTCCATCAGATTCCGGGGGACCAGCGTCGCCAGGAACTTCTGGAACCGGACGCCGGCCGTCTGCTCCATGGTGGTGACCCATTCCTCGGATAACTTGGCCTGCTCGGCCACCATCTGAATCAGCTCATGATCGAAAAACGAATATCCCAGGCGCTGGGCGATGATTTCCCCCAGTTCCCGGGCCCCGGAGCCGAACATGCGTGAAATCGTCAGAATCGCCATAGGAACCTCCTTGGACGACGCGCGACCGCTTGGCCGCCGATTGCCGTGATGGGAGCGTCCCGCACACCTGGCCCCGCCGCTATGCGAACGACAACCGTTCGATGGGCGGTATTGGGGCCGAATAAGCCGAGATTGAAATCGTATCGAATCGTGCGAACAGAAGCGAGAAACCGGAAATGAAAGCGTGCCGTATGCGTTCGTGTCGCGTGCGGGAGAGACGCGTTGTCAGATAACAACGTGGCCGATGATCCTGTTGCATACTAAATGCCGTGGGCTTTGGCAATTGCCCACTCGTCAGATTACAGGTCTGATTTTTTCAAAAGGGGTCTTGTAAAGCGCCTGCAGAACGAGACTGGCCGCACCACGGGCCCAGTCCGTGTCCTGCCATTTATGAATGATGATCTCGGTGGCGTCATGTAACACCGGGTTACACTGCGCGGCGACCACCGCACGCATCGGGGCGAACATCAGGTCACCCGCCCGGACACCCTGGCCCGACAGAATGATCTTGGAAGGGTTCAGGATCTGGATCAGGCCTGCGACCCCCTGCCCCAGCAGCTTTCCGGCGCGGTCGAAGAGCCGGACCAGCTCCGGATGGCCGCGCCGCGCCGCATCCATGACGTCATCGAGGTTCAATTCGCCCCGCGGAGGGCCTTCCCCGCGCGTGTCGGCCCAAATCTTTCGGGCGGCGGCCAGAATCGAGAAATCACTGACGTAAGCCTCCAGGCAACCCCTTTTGCCGCACCGGCAGGGGTTACCGCCCGGAACCACCACCACGTGGCCGAATTCAGCTCCGACGCCCTTGGCCCCCCGATAAAGCTGCCCGTTCACCACCGCCCCCATGCCCACACCGTCTTCGATAGTGATCACCACGAAATTCTGCACGCCCATGCCGTCGCCGAACCATTGATGGGCCATGGTGACGGCATTGGCGTCGTTTTCCAAGGTGGTCGGTATCCCGAGTCGCTTCTCCACCAGGTCGCGCAACGGCCTTTTGCCTTGGCGGTAAAGCGGCGTCCAGTGGCAGAATCCGTTGTTGCGGTCGACAAACCCCGGCACACCGATACCGATGCCGGCAATCTGGTCCATTTTCAGGCGGGCGTCGTTCACGCAGTGGCGAATGCCTTCCTCGATGAGATCCGCGACAAAGCCTGCCGATCGCTCGCTGGTCCGCACCGGCATGACGATGGAACTGCGGATGTCGGCCTGCATGTCCGTCACCGCAAAGCTGACGCGGAAGGCCGAGAGCTTGATGCCCACCACGTAGGCGGCATCGGCGTTCAGCGCCAGAAGCACCCGGCGGCGCCCCCTGTGGGCCGAATCCCTGGTTTCCTTCTCGTAGATGAGGTTCTCCGCGATCAGCCGGGCGGTGATATTGGTCACGGATGCACGGCTTTGACCTGTAATTTCAGATAGTTTCGTCCGTGAAATCGAACCGGCGGTGCGAATCGTATTCAAAACATTGAATTGGTTGATGGCCCGCATCAAATCGCGGCTGGCAGGGAGCATGAAACCTCCGCCCAATTATTTCATCGATTAAATTATTTACCCGCTTGGGAAGCGATATCATATCGGGTGCAGGGTCATCAAGTCACATCCGAGCCCGATTGATATAACGCATTTAATCGCAATCAATCTTAAATCATTATATATTTTTAATCTACGGCTTTTCAAATCCCATATCGCGGGTGCTCAATTTAATTCAGTCAATAAATTATTTCTTGACACACTTTCCATAGTGTGCAAGCGGTGGCATGTCCAGGGCGTTTGCTAACTGGGATTCGCCACCCCAAGGACAGCCGATCCTCAGGCCAAATGGATTTCCAGCCGCATTTGGCGGCAAACTATTCACTGGCAACAACTCTAACGCTAACAAAGGAGGGAACCAATGCGCGGCAAACGTATTTTGACAGGTGTCGCAACCGTTCTCGCGATCTGCGTCGCGACCACGGTGGCCTGGGCCGGCGAGGTCGAAGTCCTGCACTGGTGGACTTCGGGAGGCGAAGCGGCGGCCGTTCAGCAACTGCAGAAAATGCTCAACACCGAAGGGCATACCTGGAAAGACTTCGCTGTCGCCGGAGGGGCCGGGGCCAATGCCATGACCGCTTTGAAATCACGCGCCGTTTCCGGAAACCCGCCTACCGCCGCGCAGGTCAAGGGGCCTCAGATCCAGGAATGGGCCGATCTCGGGGTGCTGACGAATCTGGATGACGTCGCCAAGGCCGAAACCTGGGAAAAACTTGTGCCCGAGGTCGTGGCCGACATCATGAAAGCCGACGGCCAATGGGTGGCCGTTCCGGTCAATGTACACCGCATCAACTGGATGTGGTGCAATCCCATGGTATTCCAGAAAGCCGGTGCGATATACCCTCAGACCTGGGATGAATTTTTCGCGGCCTGCGAGAAGATCCAAAAAGCCGGCCTGATTCCCGTGGCTTTCGGGGGGCAGCCCTGGCAGGAAGCCACCGCCTGGGAATCCATTGTTTCCGGTGTCGGCGGGCCGGAATTTTACAAGCAAACGATGATACAGGCCGATGAAAAAGCGCTGGCCAGCCCCAAAATGGTCGAAGTTTTCGAGATCTTCAGGAAAATCAAAAAATATACTGACAGAAACGCCCCGGGGCGTGACTGGAACCTGGCCACGGCCATGGTGATCAGAGGCGAGGCCGGCATGCAGTTCATGGGGGACTGGGCCAAGGGCGAATTCACGGCCGCTGGCAAGGTTCCCGGCCAGGATTACGACGCCCTGACCGTTCCCGGCACCGCAGACGCCTTTCTTTTCAATGTGGACTCCTTCATCATGTTCGAAGTCAAGGATGCGGACGCCAAAAAAGCTCAGAAGGCCATGGCGCGCCTGATTCTGTCTCCCGACTTCCAGGTGGTGTTCAACGTCAACAAAGGGTCCATTCCGGTGCGCTCCGGCATCTCCCCCGAACCATTCGACGCCGTGGCGGTCAAATCCATGGATGACTTCGCGGCGACCGCCAAGTCCGGCGGCCTGATGCCCAGCATGGCCCATGAAATGGCGGTGTCGCCAGCCGTTCGCGGGGCCATGTTTGACGTGGTGACCAACTTTTACAACTCCGACATGTCGCCGCAGGATGCTGCCCGGAAGCTGGCGGCGGCCGTCAAAGAAGCCAAGATGTAGATCGCGCCTCACACCCGGCCCATCTGTTGCGAGACCGCGGGTCGGCCGGGAGGCCCCCACAAGCCATGCGCAAAGCCGCCCAACCATTGTCGTGGTCTTCCATGCTGGAGACCGCCCTGCCCAAAGTGGTCGTGGCCCCGAGTTTCGTGGTCATGATCATCTTTATCTACGGCTTCATTCTGTGGACCTTCTATATATCCATGACCAAGTCCACCTTCCTGCCGACGTATGACTTTGTGGGGCTGGTCCAGTACGCCAAATTGTGGCGCATCGAACGCTGGTGGGTGGCCTGTCGCAATCTGGTGGTGTATGGCGGCCTGTTCATCGTCCTGTGTACGGTATTCGGACTGCTGCTGGCCATCTTTCTCGATCAGAAGATTCGCGTCGAAGGTGCGCTGCGGACGATTTATCTCTATCCGCTGGCCCTGTCTTTCGTGGTCACGGGAACCGCCTGGAAGTGGATTCTGAACCCGGGTCTGGGGATCGAGCGCCTGGTACGGGAGATGGGATGGACTTCCTTCACTTTCGACTGGCTGGTCACTTCCGAGATGTCGATCTATTGCGTGGTCATCGCCGCCGTATGGCAATCCACGGGATTCGTGATGGCCATGTTTCTGGCCGGGTTGCGCGGCATCGACGACAGTATCATCAAGGCCGCGCAGGTGGACGGTGCCGGCTTGAGACGCATCTATTGGAAAATCATCATCCCCAGCCTGCGACCCGTCTTCTTCAGTTCCTTCATTATCCTGACCCACATCGCCATCAAAAGCTTCGACCTCGTGGTGGTGCTGACTCGCGGCGGTCCGGGCTATTCGTCCGATCTTCCGGCCACATTCATGTACGCCTACGCGTTTACACGGGGGCGACTGGCCATGGGGGCGGCCAGTGCCATGATGATGTTCGTCATGGTCATGGCCATCATCGTGCCCTACCTGTACTCCGAGCTGAGGAGGAAACGGCATGTCTGAGGCCATCCACAAACCGCCTTCGGAACGGGCCCAACGGGTTTTTATCTACGGTGTCCTGCTGCTCTTTGTCGTCTATTTTCTGGCCCCTTTCTTCGTCATGTTCATCACCTCGATCAAGACCATGGAAGAAATCCGCAACGGAACCTTGATCGCCCTGCCGCGGCAGCCGACACTGGAGCCCTGGCTCAAAGCCTGGGGCTACGCCACCATCGGGGTGACCAACGAAGGCATCCGGGGTTTCTTCTGGAATTCCATCCGCATGGTGATTCCGGCCGTGCTCATCTCCACGATCATCGGGGCGGTCAACGGCTACGTGCTGTCCAAGTGGCGCTTCCGGGGCAGCGACACCTTCTTTGCCATGCTCCTTCTGGGCTGTTTCATCCCCTTTCAGGTCATCTTGCTGCCCATGGCGCGCACGCTCGGCCTGCTTGGGCTCTCCGAATCGGTCTGGGGTCTGGTGCTCGTCCACGTCGTCTACGGCCTGGCTTTTACGACCTTATTCTTCCGCAATTACTATGTCGCCGTCCCGAGCGAGCTGGTCAATGCCGCGCGCATCGACGGCGCCGGTTTTTTTCGCATTTTCTGGCGCATCATGCTGCCCATTAGCACACCGATCTTCATGGTCACCATTATCTGGCAGACCACCCAGATCTGGAACGATTTTCTGTTCGGGGTCTGCTTTTCCACCGGCGAGACGCAGCCGATTACCGTGGCCCTCAACAACCTGGTCAACACCTCCTCAGCGGTCAAGGAGTACAACGTGGACATGGCGGCCGCCATCATCGCTGCCCTGCCGACCCTGTTCGTTTATTTCGTGGCCGGGAAATACTTCGTCCGCGGCCTGACGGCCGGAGCGGTGAAAGGCTGAGCGCAATGCTGTTTTATTTCAGGCCAAAACGCGCGGGCGCAAAGGCTGTGCGACGCGAAACCCCAAGCGGGGGCGATCGAGCCCCGACGCGGAGATAAAAATAGATTCGGCCATGGCTTCCTTGAAAATAAAAAACGTGTGCAAATCGTTCGGCGCAGTCGATGTTCTCAAGGGGATCGACCTTGAGATCGACTCGGGCGAATTCCTTGTCCTGGTCGGCCCATCCGGCTGCGGGAAATCCACCCTTCTCAACCTGATCGCCGGTTTGGAGACGGTTACCTCCGGCGACGTCATGATCGGCGATCGCGTGGTCAACGCGGTGAGCCCCAAAGACCGCGACATCGCCATGGTCTTCCAATCCTATGCCCTCTACCCGAACATGAACGTGCGCAAAAACCTGTCGTTCGGGTTGGAAACCCGCAAAGTTCCCCAACCGGAGATCGAAACGACCATCGAACGCGTGGCTCAGATGCTCCAGATCACGGACCTTCTGGACCGCAAGCCGGCCCAACTCTCCGGCGGACAGCGCCAGCGCGTGGCCATGGGGCGTGCCCTGGCACGCAACCCCAAGATCTTCCTCTTTGACGAGCCGTTGAGCAATCTCGACGCCAAACTGCGGGTCGAGATGCGCACCGAAATCAAACGGCTTCACCAGCGCATCAACACGACCATCGTCTATGTCACCCATGACCAGATCGAGGCCATGACCCTGGCCGACCGCATCGCCATCATGAAGGACGGCATCCTCCAGCAGTTCGACACCCCGGACCAGGTCTATACAAACCCGGCCAACCTTTTCGTGGCGGGTTTCATCGGCTCGCCCGCAATGAATTTTATCCCCGCCCGGATCGTCCGCCATAATGGCGGCCTGGGGGTCATGCTCGACACCGGTGCCGCCCAGGGTTTTGTCCTCGACACCCCCGGGGCGGAAACCCGCGACCTCCAATCTTGGTGCGACAAAGAAATCATCCTGGGCATCCGCCCGGAGCAGATCACGGACGGCGCCGGAGCCCCCGCGAACCAATCATCGTTGCAGACCCTGCAATGCGAGGTTCAGGTGATCGAACCCACGGGGCCCGATACCCTCGTGTTCGTGCGCATCAACGACAAGGCGGTCACCTGCCGGGTTCATCCGGACGCCGCCCGCCGACCGGGCGAAACCATGGCCCTGGTCGTCGACATGTCCAAAGCGCTTTTCTTCAACCCCGAGGATGGCGAGCGAATCATATGAACACGGCACCCTACAGGATCGGCATCGACCTCGGCGGCACCAAGATCGAAACCATCCTGTTCGAGCCCGCCGGTGACGTTCTGCACCGCGAGAGGGTCCCGACCCCCCGCGGCGGCCCCAACAACTACGGCGCGATCCGCGATGCCGTCTGCAGCCTGATCCGGGCGACCCAGGAGCGCATCCCGGCCACAGCCGACCACACGATCGGCGTGGGCATCCCCGGCACGATTCACCCCACGAAACACGTGGTCCAGAATGCCAACACGACCTCGCTGAGGGGCCGGCCGTTTCAAACCGACATCGAGGCATTGCTGGGGAGAGCGGTAGGCATGGACAACGATGCCAATTGCTTTACGCTGGCCGAAGTCGTCGGCGGGGCGGCCCAGGGGTATGAACTCGTCTTCGGCATGATCTTAGGCACCGGCTGCGGCGGCGGATTGTGCATCGATGGGAAAATCCACCGGGGCCCTCATCTGATCGCCGGCGAATGGGGGCATTTTGCGGTCGATCCCGAGGGTGAGCGCTGCTGGTGCGGCAACACCGGATGCATCGAAACCAAGCTCAGCGGCACAGGCGTGGCCCGCGCCTACCAGCGTAAATACGCCGAGACGATCACATTCGAGGAAATCGTCACCCGCCACCGTCGGGGCGACTCACGCGCGTCCGACATCTTCGATCGATTTCTGGAAGACTTCGGGCGCTGCGTCGGCGGCCTGATCTCCATGCTGGACCCAGACGCCATCGTCATTGGCGGGGGTCTTTCCAATATCGACGAGCTCTACACCGAGGGGCTGGCACGGATGCGCCGCTATGCTTTTCACGAGCATGCCGAAACCCCCATCCTGAAGAACAAACTGGGGGATTCGGCGGGGGTGTATGGCGCGGCCTGGATCGGCCGGTAGAAGGCCTCTCAAAAATGTCTTTGGGTCCCAGATCGGCGTTGGGCGCTCGTTTGGCGTCCTCGAAATACATCAGTATTACTCCGGCACCAAACTCGCGGCCGCCTTCGCGTCCCGGAAGTTCAACGGGAGATCTGAAACCAAAATCCTATTTTTGAGAGGCCTTCTGCTAAACCAAAAATGTCTTTGGGTTCCAGATCGGCGTGGGGCGCTCGTTTCATATCCTCGAAATACCGATGTATTCCTCCGGTCCGGACCCACTAATAATAATCGATCAGGAGGGGAATCCCGTTCTGGTGCGAAACTCACGGCCGACGTATTTGAAACCAGAAGCCTATTTTAGAGGGGGCCATTCAGATTGGTTGAGGAGCCGACATCAACGCCTGGGCTGCGCTGCGAGGGAGCTATGTTTACTTTTTTCAATTCTAGCGCTGTGTCTATGCGGCGAGGGAACGGGTCCGCTCTGAAAGCGGATGTTTTGTTCATTTATCATGGTAAATACCTGTAATGACCAGTAATCGGATAATTGAATAGCATATCCTCGAGTTTAGGACCTCTGCCAATATTATGCACGATCATTGGGTTATTGGTTATCCGGTTGTATTGATCAGTTACAATCCCAATATGCGGCAAATTCCCAGGCAGCATCCAGGTAACGATATCACCCGGAGCATAGTTTTTAGGATTAGTGGTCACTTCGAATTCAAGACCATGACGTGACAGAAAAACTTGTAGATTTGGCACACGTCGGTGATCAATATTTGGATCAGGCTTGCCTAAGCCCCATATTCTCTTGGAAGGGTATTTTGAAAAATTCCTTTTCATGTCGATATGGACCAACTCTTGTAAATCGATTCCCAACTTTCGATATGATCGTATGATAACATCAGTGCATACCCCGATATTAGAAGGAACATCGCCGCCAGGGTACTTTATCGCGTGATAGCTCCCATCATAAATAACCTGATAGGTTGTACGTTCAAGGGCAGCAGTTGTTAATTCTTCGCTTGATGAGGCGAACAGCGTTGTTGGCTGAAACAAAGCAATTAAAAGTAAGACCCATATGGATTGTTTCATTTTTCTAAACATAACGATTGAAGTCAACGGGTGCCATAAGATGACATCCGACTGAAGCAAGTAAAACACGGAACTTGGAAAACGCGTAATCCAGGCACTCCGCTTTACTGATATTCTAAGAAAATAATTCATGTCGTATTCAACTATTTCTAATTGTCATTACGCCTATTAGATATCAAATCTTCTAAAGCAACTTTTCGGTACTTGTGTGTGGTATTGGCAAGCTCTGTTTTTACATCTATAATACAAGGTGTTTCAAATTGGCGATCGTAATACAAATATATACGAAGCTTGGGGAGATCATAAACAGCTGAGTAGAGTGTTTTAATGAACCAGTCTTGGTGTGTCGCTTTTAAAACTGAAGCCATGAATTCAACGGTCAAATTGTTTTGGGAACCTATGTTTGAAAGCATTTCATCCGCGGTTTTGTACCTATACCTAAGAAACGACCACATTTTTTTATCGAGGTTGGCAAGGTTGAAGTTGGTTGAAATCAAATAACCATTTCCTTTGGGTTTTCTTGAATAGGTCAACTCACCGTCCGCCCCTGGGTGAATCACAACGGCGTCTCCGGATTTATCGGCAAAATGAATCTGATAAGAGATTGAGTCGCCCCAGTTATAAGTGAAAATTTTTGAAAGCACCTCTTCAACTGTTGAAGCTTCCTTCATGAGTTGGGCTACCGCCCATACATGCTGTGGTTTTCTTTCGGGGTGAGGTTTTAGCTTTTCTTTCATAATCCAATTATTGTCGAAGCTTAATCCCATTTCGTTGATACCCATTTGCATTACCAGCGGCCATTTCTTCCAGGGCGTAGCAAAATAAACAACACCGAGAGTTCCGCTTTTATCCACAACAAGAAATGAACTGTTGGGTCTCTGATCTTCGTTTCCTCCAAAGAAAACGCTTTCCCCATTACTGGCGGTAACTATCGTACAAGCAATTGTTTGGGGAACAATCAAAAACGGAACAAATAGAAGCAATAAAACCGATAGCCGCACAAAGAATTTCATCTTTTAAATTCCTCGACCAAGCTGAGAAGCGGGAAAGGCGCCAGCGATTTTACGTCGATTTCTCCGGGACCCTATTGTGAAATAATTCTACATTAAAAGCCTTGCGGTAATCATCGCAAGCAATATGATCGGGGCAGAAACGTAGCGGATTTTGACGCCAATGATTCTTTCACGCTTTGATTGAATATCATAAATCCATTCGGTTTATTCGTTCTGTGATGGGATTATTCCTTCAGACCATTTCCCAAACTATTGCCCGGCGCGACCCACTCCGAATCCGCCCATATAGGATATGCCAGGATTCGTTTTACCCCTGCCACCACGATATCCAGAAAATATCCATCGGACGGAGAGTGGTGATACGATACCAACAACGTAGAATGCTACGGGGATAAATAACCACTGGTAATCATATAAACTTACAGTAAAAAAGCAGAACGTCAGGCCAATGAGCAAACCTGCAACACCGCCATATATCGGTTTATTTATTCCGATAAGTATCGATACAAAGAATATGACCGGAAAAATATCACTCATCTGATTAACGCCTCGGCTCACGGGTGAGGCAACGCGAGCCGCCGAATCCAGTGTAGCCGAAAGTTGGGTTTGTCTATTTATATCCACCTCGTTCAAGCAAAATATATGCTTCTATTGGTTCATTTATGTATTGGTTTGTGTAGGTTACTAAAATTGACCACTTATCCATGCTGTCGTTGACTGAGAGGTAGGTACTTTTATCCGGCGAGCTATCATAAAACCTATTGATTGCGATTCTTCGCGCATTAGTTCCCGATGAATTGACCCACCTTGAAAACTGATTATTTGTCATTCCTGCCAATGTACTAGTGAATGTTTTTATAACCTTACCATTTTGTTTGATACAAAGCTCAAAATCCCCTTCAGAGATTTTATTAAACAGAGTTTCTTCTTTTTCTGCAATCAAAGGAACTACAAAATATATCATATACGGATCCCCTGGCGGAATTCCGGATAAATCATACTCGGTTTTTAAACCGTTCATCATGTTGAATTTAGGCATTTCGATTGAAACACCATCTATGCCAAAGAGACCTGGTCGTTTAATATACTTTGCTATACCATCACCTGAGTATTTTTCTAACGTCTTGACTAGGACAGCGTAACCAAAATAAGCTCAATCCCAGTCATGGCAATCAAAAACAAATACATTAATCGTGCAAAAATTACAGAGGCGAAATTCAG
>JAAUYG010107089.1_pt1 | contig 11476 bp, 9 predicted proteins | sample 7278091 | NCBI WGS metagenome assembly JAAUYG01 (sample SAMN14350201, study PRJNA611818) | marine sediment metagenome | isolation source: surface marine sediment (0.6m) | place: French Polynesia: Moorea | collected 2018-08 | reverse complement strand
TTTTAATATAGTAAGTCTGCAGAAAATTGCCATTTGTCATACCAACTGCAGGTGTCAAGCAGAGCGCCAAGGTCCTTGGACCTCTTGTGTAAAACTTGCTAGCCAAAAAAAAAGTAATGAAACGGTATTCTGCAACATAATTGGGGCAACCCATCCTCTGACGGGATCCCCTATATATGTGCATGTATGGGCTTGCCGACTTTTTTTTTCTCCTCCTTCCGCCACCGAATATGACATTTTCAGAGGTCAAACACAATGAAGGAAACCTAGTATTGACCTGGTATTTTAAGACAAGCTTCTTATAGGTAGTCTTCAGAACAAGGGTAAATTATTTTCCGTTGTGATTATTTTCTACTGAGTTATGGCCATTTTTTAGAGTAAAAATATAGCTCAAAATACATTCTCGGAGGTCAAACACAATGAAGGAAACCTTGCATTCTCTTTGTATTTAGGAAAAGCTTGTACATGTTGTAGGGTAAATCTTCAGAACAAGCATAGATATTTTTCCGATGCGGCCATTTTCTTCGTTGTTATAGCCGTTTTTGAGTAAAAATAGCTCAAAAATGCATTCTCAGAGGCCAAACACAAAGAAGGAAACCTTGCATTCTCAGTATTTCAGGACAAGCTTCTTATAAGTATAGTCTTCAGAACAAGTTTAATTTATTTTCAGATACAATAATTTTCTACCGAGTTATGGTCGTTTTTTCAGTAAAAATAGCTCAAAAATGCATTCTCAGAGGCCAAACACAATGAAGGAAACCTTGCATTGCCCTGGTATGTTAGGACAAGCTTCTTATATGTAGTCTTCAGAACAAGTTTAAATTTTTTTCTGGTGTAATTTTCTGCTGAGTTATGACCATTTTTTTGAGTAAAAGTAGCTCAAAAATGCATTCCCGCAGTGTTATAATAGGTACTTTTTGACCAATGCCGGGATGCCCAATCACGCAGCAACCGACTGTCTAGCTATGTTTGGCCTCCAGGAATGCGTTCTTGAGCCATTTTTACTCTAACAGCTGTAATTCAGTGGCTTACGTATGAGAAGATCTCAAAATATCAGCCTATTATAATGGTTCCTTCTTTGGTGGAAATTTATACTTGTAGGTGTTTGATGTAAGAAAGGTCAAGTTAAAGGTTCATCACAGTCTATGCTAAATCTCAAAGGAAATCATAAACAAATTTTCCACATACAGAGATGGTCTCAGTCATGGTAAATAACAAAGTTTTACCATAGCTGGGACTGCATATTGGAGCTTTCCTGAGCTTTCGGCCATCACTGACCTTCTTCAGGGATGGTGACAGCAACACCCACAGGGTGCCGGGGGCATGTGCGCCCTGAAGCCCTGACATTCCCACCACTGAAGGCCAGTGCAGATGGCCGAAAGCTCTGGAAGATCTCCAATATCCAGTCCCCGCTGTGGTAAAATTACATTTTTACAATTAAAATTTACAGTTTTCCCACACTTTTGTTGACATAGGTATGGTTTTCCAAGTAGGATGCCCCCTCGCATTGCACATCAACCGACTGTCTATTTGCCTCAGTTCATACTTTGCTTTCAACCTGAATGGACGCACCTTTAGCTAGCAGCAGCCTATTTACTGCAGTTTTTCTTGTGCTGGATATTTGCTCCTCACTTGGATTTCATTGCACTCTTCTTGGCCTGCCTGGGAAATTTAGTTGGGAAGTATAAACCTTCCTTTCCCTGTTTTGATATTCATTATGAAATTGAGGGTCATTCTTTCAATACTTAAGTGGGTCCCTCATGGGTCTGTTCGGACTTGTGTTTGGCCTTTTTGTCGTCGCCCAGTAAAGGCTGGGACAAACCTAGGCCTGATGACAGACCACCAAGGTTGTTGGTGGTGGTGTGGGAGAGGGGGAAGAAAAGCTTCCACTACTGTACTGTCACAGGGCATAGTCTTAAAATCCCCAATGATGATCCTCATGCCCAGTGTTTCCAGTGTTTGACTCCCTCCAATAACATGAATTCTTGCCCAGTGTTTTAGGATGCCTGTCCAACTTCCAACAATATCAGGCTATAAAACTTTATCTCTGCGAGATGGAACCCCAGCCTCTACCCAATCCAGCAGCTAACGTAGATTCAGGGATAACTAGGCTTATGCTTCATTTAGGCTCTGTTGGCAATGCACATCAATGGGTTGCCAATTGGACTACTGCCTACTTGGAGCACAAAGCCGCCATCCCTGAATCTCCTGTCACTGACACTTATAGCTATTTCAGATAATGTGTCTGGGGATACTCCCCGTTCTGGATCGTGCTCCTCTCTGGGCAGGATCCCCCCTATACAGGGGGGATTCCAGGGATCTGCATTCTGTCTTGGCAACTCTTGATTACCAGAACCTTCAACTGGGCCAACCCCCTTCTGAAGAAGGTCTTGATCAAGTCCTGATTCAGCAGGTGAGTGAGTTGACAGCAGAAGGTTCTCGGAACGCAGCTCCAGTCTCTTTTTTAAGCCTCTCAGTCCTCTGAGGTGAATACGACTGTTGATGCTGCTAGCAATCTGGTCATTTCAAGTCAGACTGGGTCTCATAGCACATTCTCTTCTTTCTTTTCTTTCCTCTCTGTAGGAGAGGTACTTCGAGAGCGGCTGCAGCCACCATATGTACAGCTCATAGACCACTGACATGCAATCTATACCATGCCAAATGGCGGTCTTTATCTCACTGGTGTGCTGGAAGGGGCAAGGATCCCCTTCACTCTTTTGTCAGGACAGTCTTAATTGTCAGGCTTACAGCACCTGCGTTGATTAGGCCTTAAACATGCCACTATCCTCATGTTTCCACCCCTAGTTTGTGTACGAACGAGTGGATGGTTTTCTTGTTGGGAAGCACCCTTTGATGGCTCAGTGGATCCTTGGTGACAGATCGATCGCTTAATCCACCCCAGCGTTCCTTGGGTTCCTCCATGGGATATGTCGTATGGGGGTTCTGGTGACTCCCACTGAAAAGTCCTATGAACCATTATGTTTCACTCCACCCAGACTGCTGGTTTTAAATATTCTCTTCTTCCTTTTTCTGCTGCCTCTGCCCACCAGGCTCTGAGCTTCATGCATCGTGCATTGATCCTACTTTTCTTATTGAAAACCTTTGCCCCAAACCTAGCGTTCCAGCCAAAGACAGTCACAGAGGACTTACCTTGCACATTGAACTATCAGCCTTTTACCCACAGCCTGCTAACCCCCAGCTGGAGCGACAGTTCTACCTTATGTGTCCTGGCCATACATTATGAATTTATCTTTGCCTTACCGCATGTTTTCGGGTTGCAAACAGATCCTGTTTGTTTGCTGGGACGAGGCTAAAGAGCACCACCCTGTTTCTAAGTGGTGGATTTCTGCACATTGAGTGAGGCTATCCATCATGCCTATTCACTTGTCGATCGGCCGAATGAGGCTGTGCGGGCCAATCCTCACTCTATCCGGGGGTGGCAGATTCCTAGGGCAAAATAGCTAGAGTGTCAGCCTCACAACTCTGTCATGTGGCTACCTGGTCGTCCTCATGTAAGCCAAAGCTTAAACAGCATTTCCCCTCCTTTTAATTGCCATTAGTTTTGGACTTGGAATTCGGTTTCCTATGGCTACCCCCGTGGACCTATTTGGAGAGAAATGGCATATTAAGGGGTAGGCCTTCTCCTTGTGATGCACTGCACCCTGCAGGTTTGCATTTCTGCTTTTTGGAGCCAATGTAAATCACAAAAAAAATCTGTGTTGGTTGGTTCCCTGCATCTGCACTGCATCTACACCATGTTTTCCATGTTGGTCCCTCCTCCCACGTAACATCTGTGCAGCGAACGGTTTGTTACTGGGCCTGGGCCTGTCGCTCCACTCTCTCCTATCCAGCCAGCCTGGGACTCACCCTTGGCATAGCTTCCTGGTCTGCCTTTGATCTCTTACTTTGCTACCTCCTGTCCCGCACTTCTGTGGTGACTACAGCTCTTGCTGTTTCCCAGGTCCCAGTTGCAGCAGTTTTGACATATTAACATATCATGCCTTTATCGGTCACTTGGATTTGTCTATTTGCACTAGCCTTCGCTGACTAGTTCATCTGGAGGAGGTGGTGGTTTTAAGTCATGTGCCACTACCGGGTGTAAAAACCGGTTCTCCCTCAACGATACTCATGACATCTGTTTTCAGTATTGTGGGCATGCCCACCCCATGTTGATATGTCATGCCTGCTGATCCCTCTCCTTTAAAATTATACAATTGAGAGTGATACATGTGGCGTTGTGGGACGCTAACCCCAGTGCTCTCCTCCAAAATGTCTCCTCTGTCGATGTTGGGTTGGCTCAGCTGGGAGATTTACTCAGGGGACCACAGTTTGCCCACACTTGGTTTGCACAGTGAATATCTGCGTATTTCGAACAGGGGTCAACTCAACATCCCAGTCTGACATCTACCGGTACTCCAGGTATTTCGTCACAAAACGCGGGTGATGCGTCCAGCTCTCCCTCTTCATTCAATCTCTCTAATATTCTGGATTTGGAGGGGGATTTGGATGTGTCCATGGGTCAGGTTGGAAATACAGACCGACTCTTGAGAGTGGTTAACTTGCACCCTGTTACAACCCCATTGATGAGGTTGTCTCAGGTTCGGCAAGCTCTGTCCTCCTCGCTGGGTTGCTCACCTATTAACACAACTCCTCTGAGGGGAGCTATGGGTGATGTTCCTAACCAACCTGACCTGTCATGTCTGGGGACCCAGACTTCCATCTCGTTAACTCAACCAACCTTTTGTCTGTCTGAGGCCTGTAGGTCGGCCACAGGGCAATCCGAATTCTGTGGCCAGGTCGGCTCCTTTCCCAGCCTTTAGTTTTGGGTTTGATGGAGTTACCAGTCCCTCCATTTCCCAGCCTTTTAGGTTTGTGGGGCCTGGACAGGACACAGGTCCTCTGAGAACTGGCCGACCCGTGCTTTCGCTCACCAGCCATGGTGCTACCGAGCTTCCAGAATTTGCTTTCCTGTTACCACAGGGTAAAGGCACAGGTCTCTCTGCTTAGGGTTCCCGGGGTGATTGCTACAGGTTACCACGTCCTCTGACCATCATGGCATGGTGTCTCCAGCGATCTCACAGAACTATGCTCCCCCACCTTCTGTCACTACTGACATGGGAACTCATGCAGGGGTGGGTTACCCAGGTGATGTCCCTCAGACGGTGTTTGCAGAGAATCCATTCCCTCAAGGGGGTTCTTCTCTGGGAAATCCACCCCCAGAGTTTACTTCCCATCATGGGGGCTTTTCTCTGGGGAACCTACCTCCACTTCGGTGGGAGGTTTCACTGTATGAGGCGTCACATCCGCAGGTTACTTCTGTGACTATGACGGCATCAGGGTTTCCCACAGACCATGTAGGTGAGCTGACTGATTATACCTCTTACCTGACGGGTAACCACGGGTCCCCACGGAACCTGCTGTAGTGTCCCATACAGGTTCCCAGCATCACGTTCCTGTAGTCTCGACTGTGACTTCCCATGTGGGGTCTCAGCCTCGAGCTACCACCATGGAGCTCCCGATGCATCTACCAGCCCCCCTGGCTTTTGCCCTGGGTCCGGCTACTCAGCCCACTTGCCAAGATGACCCGTTCAATCCTGAAACCGTCGATTATGATTCCATACTTCAGATCATACTCTTCATTCTCAATTGTCTGGACCTCTATGCACAGGGGTTACGTCAACCCCTGAGTGTATGGGATGGGACTCTAGCGGGGACTCTAGCACTGGACAAGGACATGCAGGAGGAGCTAGGTGGGGCTTTCAGGGAGCCTTCGGTGTCGAGCAAGCACGTCAATTCAGCATCTACCTTCAGACGTGTACTCAGCACTTTTCAAGGCTCCCAGAGTTGATCAGGAACTCTCTCTCGAGCTAAGGAGTACTCTACTAGGCCTCCCTTTCAATCCTAAGAACTCAAGAAAGCACCCCCCTCCTGCTGCCACGCCAGTATCGGGAGAGGTGGTGGAGGGTCCTTCAGCCTCTAAGAGGTGCCGCCCAACACCCTCTCGAGGTTCCAAGCAGCAGCGTCCGCAGGAAAACACCAGAGTGTCTGGGCTCTCCCACAAGGGGTCTCAACCCAAACGCCTATGAAGTTTCATCCCCGTCATCTCCACTGCTTGTTTCCCAAGTCAGTTCAGTGGAGGTGGACGGGTCTGCCTTTCACAAACTACCCAGGTTAGTGTGGAACAACGACTCGGGTGTGGCTCAGATCGCAATTTTCCTGTTGGCGGCAGGCTCCCTCTTTTCCTGCCAGCATGGCAACAAATCAACATATTGATGGATCCTTGAGGTCATTTCACGGGGTTATTCGCTCCCCTTCAAGGTAGAGCCACCACTCCTGTCCTGTATTCCATACGAGACTCCATTGCCACGGGTTCAGGAAAAGAGACAGGTCCACTGGGTCAGCATCACTTCCCTCCTCCACAAGGAAACCGTCAAGGTCATACACAGACCGGAGTCCAGTCCAGGGTATTATTCGCATTACTTTCTGGCTCCAAAGAAGATAGGAGATTTGTGACCTATACTCAACCTTTGAGGTCTCAACAAGTTTCTGGGGGTCGATACTTTCACCTCTATTGTTCATGGTATACACCCAGGTTGGTGGATGGTCTCTCTAGATTTCAAAGATACCTACCTCCAAAGATACCTACCGCCTATTCAGAGGTCACATTAGCGGTACCTGCGCTTGCACTGTAGGATTCTGCAGGGGTGCTCAGGGTTTACCAATGGAAAGCTCGTTCATTCGGTTTAGCCACAGCACCCAGGGTGTTTACCAAGGTGATATTGCCTCTGGTCGCTCATCTGCAGCTACAGGGTCGCGTGATGTATCCATACTTGCCAATGGATGACGTATTCCATACACAGACATCTATGCTTCAGGTCTGTCCTACATGCGATGTCAGCTTGACAACTTCACTTCACACTAGGGTTTTTAATAAACCGGAAGAAGTCGGCTGTCCTGCCCACTTAAGTGTTGCTCCATCTAGGAGGCATGATCGACATGCGTCGAGGATTGATATATCCTCCACTGGCCAGAGTGGACGCATTAGTGCAAGCAAATCACAAGAGCTCCTGTAATAGACTGCAGTGTCGGCTCGAGCTTTCATGCGAGTGGCGGGGCTCATGGCGTCCTGCCATGCCCTTTTCCCACTGTGCTTGTTCCGCCTATGCCCTGTGTCGATCCACCTGGCAGAGCACTACGACTCGAGGTCATATCCGCTCATGAAGCTGATACCTCTTCACAGTCCGGTGCTTCACGCTGCTCTGGAATTCTGTGCAGGTCCCACGAGGTTGGCTCAAGGGGTCCTTCTTCACCGTCCACTTCCCACCATTACCCTCATGATGGACGTGTTGGAGGAAGGGTGGGGGGTCATTTGCGGGCATGAAATGATCTGTGGTGTTTGGACTGGCGAGCAGACTCGGCTCCATATCAGTTATCTGGAGTTGATGGCAGTCTTCCTCACCTTGAAGAGATTCCAGAGTATGCTGTGTAGCCAGCATGTCCTTGTTCAGATGGACAACATGACAGTGCTGTATTCCTTGAACAAAGGGGGGAGGGGAGTCTAGGAGTTTGAATCAGTTGGCTGACAGTCACTGACAGATGGGGATGATGGTATCATCCTCATCTGTCAATGACGGAACGAAGGTGCGAAATCGGTAATTGGTTTTCGTTACCATAAAAAGCAAGGTGTGCAGCATGCAGTGCAGTAGAGGAAAAACACCCACCCGCTAACACAGAAACCCGTGTATAAAAAATGGTCCACTAGTGGTGCTGGGACACCGACCCCAGGCTTCAGATGGGAATGACCCAAATGGGGAAGTGGACAAAACATGGTTTCAGTATTGGCTTTTACCTGGGAAACAGTGTGTGGTGGCCTCAAAGACCTGCATCCCGAAAGAGGACGGATCCCCGAGGTTGAGAGGGTAATGTTTTGCAAAGACACAATCAGTCATCCAAGCACCGGCATCAGGAATCTGTCGTGCGACAGATTCCTGATGCCGGTACTCTAAGCTATTTCGGCCCAGGAGTTCGCAGCGCCCTGGAGAGAATGAGGATTCGTCTGAATATCTTATTCAGCCCTTGCTCCTGATTGAGGTGCTGGAGATAGCCTAACACTGTTCTAATAGATGGGTGAAGGGGGTCTTTACCTCGTCCACAACACCAGCGACAAAAGGATTGCCACTTGGCTTTATATATTGTGTTAACGGTCTATGAGCAGTACAGATCGTGTCTGCAGCCTTTCTTGAAACTCCACGTCTATGGAGAGATCGCATGAGAGCCTCCAGGCTCCTCCAGTATGTGGAGGTCTGGGTAATCGGCAACGTCGACCCCTGTGAGGAGATCGTCTCGCTCTGGCAACAACACCAGCAGGCTGACTAGGAGCCAGAGAACCAGGGGGAACCAACCTCGGCGGGGCCACCATGGGATGATGGCTATCACCTGCACCTCCTCTCGCACAATCTTGTGAAGTGTTCAAATGAGGAGGGCCAGTGGGAGTACATGTAGAGCAGCTCCCTCGACTAGTCTGCTACCAGGGGATCCCTTGGGAGGGTTAGAGGGTCGGCACGTTGAGAGTAAATTGAAGTCATGCGCCAGGTGCCAGGGACGCCAGGGGGCCAGGAGCGCCACACTGTCTGCCTGTGTCTTCCCTCCCCTGGTCTCTTTCTTCTCCCAAGTGACTGATGGTTTTCAGGATAGTCGTGGAACACCTACCCGGTAAGTAGTTACTATGTGGTACTCAGCAACAAGTAATAACTAAAATTCCAATATAGGTAATCAATTTTACAAATTTGAACAAATCGAAATATTGTTACCGTGAGGAATTTCACTTATTACTGACCCATGGCCAGGGTCTGACCCTCTTTTGAATGATGTTATTGTGACTGCTGCCCCGAAGCAACCAACCGGGTATGATTGGTGGTAGTTGTTATAATGGCAACATTCGGGGAGTATATACTGGGGTTGTGACAGTACACATTAGGGCTAGTCTGCCGTTTGCCAAGTGGAAATGGCAACAAGTAATAACTGAAATTCCTCATGGTGATAATATTTAAATTTGTCCAAATTTTATAAAATTCTTGCTGTGAGGTTTCAAACCATAAGCGACCCTAGGCTGGTCAGGCCTCTCCCCTCCCTCCCACGCTAATCAACCTTAGGATAGCAGTCTTGGTTTCGTTCTGTTGATGCTTTGGACTATGACTATAAGGGTGGTGCCAGTCTTCAGCTTATGTTAAGCTGAATGCGTTGTCACGCTTGGCTGGCCGTCATGAAGTGGTGCTTACCGAAGCGCGTTGGGGCCAAAAGTTTTTGGTCATTAACCTCTCCTCTCATCTAGGCCTTCACTGGAGGCCTTGTTAGGGGGGTCGCATTTTACTGGGGATAGTCATAACGCTCTCCTGTGGGTGCTAGCTCCTGGGTTAGCAGAGGTAACGGCAGAATAATGAACCTCACGCTAAGAATACATAAATTTGTGCGAATTTATCAAATTTGTCCAAGGACGTATTTTGAAATTTTTATCCTATGTGGTTCCATATTAACGAGAAGAAAACAAAAATCATAAATATTTGAAAACTGATTTAAAAAAAAAAGAAAAAAGTGGTAGATATATGGTGGATTATAGCTCCTCGTAAACGTTGGCTTTGGTCCATACAGTCATTTCAGAGAAACCTGTGTTGACAGACGACAGATGTTTCACCATCACAAAATTGTGCAGGTAACTCGGGTGTGTAAACACAATAAGGGCTAGACAATTCAAAACATAAATGCCACAATTAGCTACAAGTCTTTTACTAACAACTTTGGTATATGTCCTCCCTTGGATTAGGCATATAGTTGGAGTCAAGTCTTATTTTATAAAAAAATTATGTTATATCAATAGCTAGGAGCCGTTTTCCAAAAGCAATTCAAAAGTCATCTCTTAGTCCAGAGTTTTAAATGCATTGGCCTATATATATTTGTGGGTATGAACATGGACATATGATGTATGTGGCATAAATTGATTTGTAGTAGCCGTTGTAATAAAGACTGTGTACATGACATTTCTTTATTTAGGTCCATATGCCAAGACATCGATTCTTAATCTGTCCCTTTTAATACCACCTCGACCTCTTTTCTTGGTCATGCTTGGGCGACCTGTTTGCAAAGCCCGCGGCCAGAGGCCACAGACTGTAAAGGTTCACCAGGACGGTCCGTTGGTCTTTATAAGCCATTTGGGTATTGATCGTGCAACTTTTGATGTGACATGACCACGCAGTCATATATACATTGTATAAATATAAACCTCATTTGTATTCCTTGTAAAATATCGGCATATAGCGACGGGGCAACAGCCCGCAGCAAAGAAATTCCTGTAGTGGTTGAAGGAGACTTTCGCTACACATTCTGCAGACGATACGGGCTCATGGTAACGGCGCCAACAGGGTGAAATTGGCGCGAAACTTAGTTTTATCTTTGCCGAGGTGTTTTCTGGTTATGTTACCAATTTAGTTTGATAAAATAATTAAGAGGAGGCCCGGGGAGGAGGTTTCAACGTCAGGTTTCTTGCCGAAGTGACACATACTTGATGCTAGGATTCCTTCGGTAGGCGGGTGGCATACGGCGCCTTCTGGCTAGCTACATTGTATAAGCAAGACATTGGGTCACCCTGGGCGGATCACCGCTATCAACGGCATGAACTCAACACTGCATATACCCTCAGTTAATGACGTTTAAAGTGGCCTTTACATAATAGCCTACAGTTTCTGTTTTGCAGTCTTGCACCCCGGCGCTATATTTTATCCGTCGCGCCACGTGCAATATTGAACATTGTACTTTAAGAGGAGACCATCTGCAGGGGTGACTCTCCATATATCAGTCCAGCCGGTTTTTCAATCTGAATCACCACGAGCGACCAGCGGCCGGTGGTTAAGTTGGCAGCACGCGTCTCCTTGGCACCAGCTTCCCACCCCACCGGCCGTGATTGGCAGCTTGTATCGTTAACAATCACTGAGAGCGGATACCAGAGTTGCTAGCAGTATCAGCCTGACACTGTGGTACCGTGGTGGCATGGGATCAAGGTCGCAATGACTGGGGATATAGATCAGTGTAGATACAGATGTCTGATATCGGCTGGACCTTACATGGCGCCCTCCACACACATACAGCAATCACCCACCACATGGACTAACCACATGGTCTAGTTGACGGATTAAAGATTGCAATCATGATGGCAGCAAGTAATACCCAGGTAGGTTAAAACATTTGGAGTTTCAAAGATTCCTCCATGGTGGGTATAATCACTGATAACCCCCTATAACTCCTATATATGGCATCATTAAGTTCTTATTCTTAGAGTTACAGGCATACCAAAGTTATCTGGTGATCCCTCTTTTATAAAAGGAGGCTGTTCAGTTGACCATATTGACACTGGACACCCTTCCTAGAAAAATTCAAATGTTGGCAATAATACATGAACGACATATAATATCTCCCTCCCCCAAGG
>JAAUYG010060723.1_pt1 | contig 11476 bp, 11 predicted proteins | sample 7278091 | NCBI WGS metagenome assembly JAAUYG01 (sample SAMN14350201, study PRJNA611818) | marine sediment metagenome | isolation source: surface marine sediment (0.6m) | place: French Polynesia: Moorea | collected 2018-08 | reverse complement strand
TGATTTAGTCTGCAGCAGTGAGTTTTTGATACAAGTCTGCAGAAAATTGCCAATGTCATCCCAACTGCAGCTGTCAAGCAGAGCGCCAAGGTCCTTGGACCTCTTGTTAAGTTTTCCGTGCTGTTTACGACACCTCAATAATGTACGTTAAAATAATATTTACTTTTCACCCTGTAATAGGAAAACATGGAAACTTATGGAATTCGAGTCATAGTTAAAAAGCGGTTTGCAAGTTATCTATCAGACAGGCAACATTACACATTCGTGAACAACTGTACTTCAGATTTAACTAGTATTATAACAGGGGTATCTCAAGGTCCGGTTCTTGGACCAATTTAATTTTTTGATTTATGTAAATGACATAGAAATATAGTAGAAGATAGCGAAGAAAATTTGATTTTATTTACTGTTGATTAAAATGCTTTTGTAATTAACAAAACACTGAAACAGCTTAAACAGAAGCAAATATTTTAATGTTAAAATTATGTGCATGGTTTTCATCAAATCAGTTAACACTAAACTTAGATAAAACTAAGTTTAGTGTAAGTTTAGTAAACTAAGTTTAATATATCCCACTCTTCAAGGAAACAATAAACAGATTAATTTGATATATTAGAAGTGGCAGGAGTTACTATTAAAAGGGTAAGCCATGCTTGGTATCTAGGAATATTGCTGGATTATAGATTAACTGGATGGAAGATATAATAGCTTTGTGCCAAGAGCTCAGCAAGATATTGAGTGCTTTTAAACTTATTAAAAATGTATTGCCTACCAGATACAGAGGCCAAGTATACTATGCTTTCAATTATTCTCAAGTCATATATGGAACCGAGGTTTTTGGTGCAACGACAAAAGCAAATATAAGTTAAGTTCAAAGAATATAAAATAAGATTATCAAGGTTCCATACAAAAATAATGGCTGAGACAAACAAAAGACCTTCATAAAGAATTGCAATTACTTCAGGTTGTTGATACATACAAGTTCTTTATGCTAAACTGTGTGCTAAAACAGCATAACTATACCCTACCAGACACATTCTATAACCACTTTGTACCAAGAAGTATTTTCTATAACCGAGTTGCTAGACGACCAATAGATCTACATATACCAAAAGAACCTTGGATATAGCTCAATTAGAATATTAGGTGCCAAAGCGTTTAACACATTACGAAAAGGTATTAGTCACATCCAGACAGAAAAAAAACGATTTAAAAGAGCAGTAAAATAATAACTGCTGGCAAGTTATTAGCTTTAAAAATGCCCATCTAATAGGTACTCAATAAGAGTAAATAACTTTTAAACATTTTTTTTTTAAATAGTAGTAAAGTTGTAGGTATCAAATACAACTTTTACATCGTTTGAAGAAATATCAATATTTTTAGAAGATAATGATGGTTATTTTTTATTATTTTTTTCTTTTTTTCTTTTTGGTGTCCATCTCAATATCACTAGGCTTCTGGACAACCGTCATGTTCATGTGAAATGTATGGATGCAAAAGTTTGTGTAGTTTCATATCTATAAATGAAAATGAAAGAAGAATATCTAGTGATAATATTGATCGCATTTACAACACGACGACGACGATGACGATGATGATGCTGATGATGGTGACGATGATGATGATGATGATCATGATCATGATGATGATGATGATGATGATGATGATGATGCTGATGATGGTGACGATGATGATGATGATGATGATGATGATGATGATGATGATGGTGACAATGGTGATGATGATGATGATGATGATGATGATGATGATGATGATGATGATGATGATGATGATGATTGCAAGATCGTACAAGCAGTATAGCAGTCGTTCTTTAATTTACATTCTGGGGTGAAGGTCATGTTTAACGTGCGAAACGCGTGCAGACATCGTACTAAGAATTAAGTTCTTTTATTTGAAGGACAACAGTTTACGGTGTGGAAAGAGGTATATTAATTCAGTTCCTTAATGTTTATACAACATTAACTTGGTATCTCCTTTATTTTAGTTATAATTGCGCAATTCCTAATTGCCAAAGATGACCAACAATAGCAAGACCACTCTGGTGAGTGAAGTTTACTTCCAATTAGGTGGCATCGCCTGGAAGGCCTTGGCGGTGAAACCACAGTCATGTAAGAAGCATATATATGTGTGCGCATACTGACACTACTCGATAAATGCCACCTAAATCAACTCTAGCGAGACCCAACAAGGAAGGGAGAGGTCCTTGATCTCCCGTGCACTGATAAATCAACCCTGCTGAAGTGCATTACTACTATACCCGGTATTTCAGATCATGACGGCCTTGCTCTGGCTGACTTCTACCTAAAGCCTCATCACAACAAGAGACCAGCACATAGATGCTGTGGCACAGGAGACCACTGCGTTTGCTACCGACTTTGCCAACGGCCAGATGCCCGAGACGTGGATGAAAATTGGTCAATCTTCGAGAATCACATGAAGGAAACTCTAGGCAAGCACATGGGGCTAAGCTTCACTCTGACCCAGCAGAACTACCGAGTAGACAGTTCAGCATATAACAGCAAAACCGTAATGGATCGCCATGTGGTTATCCATACCTCACAAAGGAGCAGAGATAGCCCATATGTTAGTATTAAACAGTATTAGGAAGTTAATTTTTACTTTATACTTCATAACGTTACAAACATTGGAGTCAGAAGAACCTGGGCTCACTCACTGGACACCTGTATTTAGTCGTATTTCCCCATCACAAATGCCGCGATGGACCAACCTGGATGTCATTGATTCCTCTCTTAGAAGCAAGCTCTTTGGCCTTTAGGCAGATTTGGATTGTGCCAATCCCTCGGTGCCAAGCACTCTGTGCTGTTAGCCAAGCTTCCAGGCTTCCAAAGCTCTGGAGTTGATATCCACCCTGGCTTTCAATCTCCTCTGAGTGCACGTTTTGATTTCTATACAATCCTATGGATATCTTCTTTCTTTCTCAAATCTCTTGTCAGTTTTTAGCTCTGCTTAGTGCTCTCTCTCCTTTGTCCGTCGATTTCGACGAGGACCATCTCTATCCATCCTAAGGTTGGGGAATTCTAGTTCTGTGTGTACGGAGATGACCTGGCAGGCCAATCTGCGCTTGAAAGGTTATAGAGCAGAATGGACAGGGGATAGTGGCTGCCTTGGGACACTTGGAAGTGCCGTCTTTCCTGTCTTTCCCACGCTGCTCAGCTGTTGCGATTCTGTATGCTTCGTGTTTCTTGGCGCCATTGTGATCGCCACTGCGGCCTCTCCATAGCTGCTTGCTCCCATTGAATGTGATTGATGTTGAAGGCTTTTAGTGAGGCTTTCAGTGTATCTTTGAAGCGTTTCTTCTGGCCTCCTTGGGAGCGTTGGCCAAAGTGAAGTTTGCCAAAGAGGACTTTCTTCGGAAGCCGATGGTCTGGCATTTGAACCACATGGCCTGCCCAGCGTAACTGGGTCTGCATCAAGGTGGTATGGGTGCTTGGGACATTTGCTCTGATGTGCACCATTGTGTCTGTGATCTTGTCCTGCCACTTAATGCCATGCAGTTTTCTCAGGCAGATGGTGTGGAAGTGGTTTAACTTCATTGCATGACGTTTATAGACGGTTCATGACTCTGAGCCATACAGCAGTGTGGTGAAAACTGCCGCCTTGTAGACCTTAATCTTAGTTTCTGTTGAGGTGCCTCTTCTAACCCACACATTTTTTCGCAATCTGCCAAAGGCAGCGCTTGCTTTAATGAGTGTGTTGTTAACCTCATCATCAATGGTTACTGTGTGGGAGAGTGTACTGCCAAGATATGTAAACTTGTCCACTGCACTGAGCCTTTGTCCATTTACAGAGATATTGGGCTCGGTGTAGGTCCTTCCTGGCGCTGGTTGGTACATTACCTCAGTCTTCTTGGTGCTGATTGCTAGCTCAAAGTTGTCGCATGCATCAGAGAATTTGTCAACACTGTGTTGCAAGTCAGCTTCACTGGAAGCATTGATAGCACAATCATCAGCAAATAGAAAGTCACTGATGGTGTCAGTTGAGACCTTGGTTTTATCTTGAAGCGTCCTGAGGTTGAATAGTGATCCAACATACCTGTACCTGATACCGATGCCTACATCTGAGTCACTGAAAGCATCTGTCAGCATGGCTGAAATTTATTAGACTTGCCAATAACAAAATAATAATCGTAGGTTACACAACAACCAAATATTAAATCAGTCACTAACCAGGGAGTCAAGAACCATTTCCGGAAGAGCCTGCACAATGCTATACATGCCACCGGGTCAGTATTTTAGTGCAGCAAACAATATGAAAGCAAACTTTGACTCTCTGCTTGACGACAGTGGTAGGCATGATAAGTGAAATATTACCCAAATGCCCCATCATACTAATTTTGAGACAAGTGCATTGAATGAGCACAGCGATCTTGACTACTGAAAGACCAAAGGCATCGCAGCTATGCGTTATTTGACATGTATCACTGAGCCCTAAATTTCACTCCATTTCGTTCTACATTCTGCACCTGACCATCTTCGCGTTACCGTCAATTTTAAAACAAGATGACCTTGAAAACAATAAGGTCAAAATAATTCTAAATACGTTCTAGTGCCCCCCCCCCCCCCGCACAAGAAAAAAATTGTAATCCCCTTTTCCTTGTTTGCACCAAGTCGCAATAAAATTATGGTGAACACTTCAAGCTCAAAGGTACCCGATACATGTATTACAGCTTACAGTAGGACTAGATGGCTGAATTGTTGAAATTGCATTAAACTGCTTAGTCACTGTCTATTGGATGTCTCAACCAGCATATTCTGTATAAAGTTTGGTGCTATGTAAGCAGTGATAAGGATACTGAATTTTGAAAAACATGGCAAAGTTACATTTATCTCGATGGTGAATAGGCCTATGTTTATTAGTTTCTTCAGACAAAATGCAATTCTAACATAATCGTAACTGTAATCGGATTTTATGATTACCTGAAACAAGCAAGCGATTGTCATCGCCAAACCCTGAAAACACGGATTTCAATTAAGGATGTGATTACTTGTAAATGTGTGATCGAGTCCAATCGCGTACGGTTGCGTTTGTGATTATGTCAAACTTGCCAGCTGCTGTTACAGAATTTTCGGTTCTGCCTCGGCCACAGCATTTTAGAAGTTCCCCTCTGTTTTATTTAACTTTAGATATAAGTAAAGACTGGGCTATTACAGGGAAGATTTGACATCCAACAAGCGTTGTCTAACCCAGGTGAATGTAACTTCCTGAGCATTGGGGTTTTCGTTTAACATTAATATTAGTAGTTTCAGTGCATCTAGGCCGTATTGTCGCCGCCCCATGTCTTGACCTGTCACATTGCTTTCCAAAGCAATGATATCCGTATCCATTAACAGGCGCATAAGAAGGAGATTCTTGATTCTCAGCAGATTGTGTTTAGCGTTGTGGCCTAGACAGCGGCCATCCACACATGTTACATTAAGCTCACACGTTGCGTTATTTTTATTTTGACAAGATGGTTCTTGCCAGTTCCCATTAAGGTCGATCATCTTCAATGTGTTGTTGCTCCACAGGAAGTGACGAAAATTGATATCAAGCATCCCCATTGAACCAAGCGGAGAATTTTCTAAGTATATAAAGAGGTCCATTAAAGCTAGCGAAATGTCCAGACGCTGTGAAAGAGGCACGTGCGTGAAGAAAGATCTATTTCTGTGCACTTCTTCGCCGTATTCATATATTGCAAGTGCTCCCTCATCCTTTAGAGATTCAGTTGCATAGTTGTCACCCCGGATGCAAAATCCCAGCAACTTTAAAATATTGCGATGCTTTAGTTCCTGTAAAAGTAAAATTTCCTTCATGAACATCTTTAGTCGGACTTCATCGCGGCTATTACCGGGTGAAGTGTTCAACATCTTAACTGCCACTTTCGTTCCTGAGCCATACTCCCCAAGATAGGTCTTCTTGTAGATGCCGCTCCCCAACAAGCGCACAAGTTTGATGGAAGCAATATTTGCGCAGTTGAAAATATACTCCGCTCCATTGTTAATCAGTGTTTCGTCATCCTTGGTGTTGTGCAATGGCGTTTTACATATCATATTCCTAGTACTGTGCATTATGTAACCTGAAGTAAATGTCAGTACTATGACATATACCAGGAGCCCAGCAAGCCCCACGAACATAGCTTTCAGCTTTTTAGGAATCATGGCAACCACTGGCTATATCACCTACAGAATCATTGTCACGACTTGACATCTAGCTACCATTTGGTCTGCGCCCTTGTAATGTCCATGTTCCTCCGGATTTAACACAGTAAAGAAATCAATGTTTTCATGGTTGTCACTGAATGGCCTCTGATCAAAAGTTTTAAAATATCCACAAATCCAGTACACATATATCCACGTTATGGTATTGAGATTGATGCAGTTATGCCTATGACCGTGAGATGTGACATATTGGGGGGAGCAAAGCTCATGTACATGTACCTTACGGTAAATCTGCTCAGACCCAAAGAAGCACGCCGCAGGTATACCACCTCTCCACTTCTGCTTTGCTATACACCTGGGATAGCCTAATAACGATGTGGTTGTTGAACTGGACTTGTGTATGAAGGGTAAATTTCAGCCGTTATCAGAGAGGATCTTGGGGGGGGGGGGGGTGCGAGGCGGTGGTAGCCATCAGGGCGTTGAACGGTCTTTCAGAGACCTTGGGGATAGTACAGTAGATGACTCTGTCCTCGTCATCAACCTACATGTTCCTGCCGACGACAGTCTGTCCCCAGATATGGTTGGTGTCACAGCTTTCTGTCACACACCAAGGTCTCTCTGTGAGTGGATACAGATGCTGCGCGTGACCTGAAACCAGGGAAACGAAACTCGGAGAAGGTCTTAAGGGGTGCTTCTCACAACGAAAAAGAGATTTAATATCATCTTCATTCACTGATGAGTGTTCAGTGAAATCAACCATTAAAGTCAACAAATATTGTATAAATATTGCAAGAATCTCGTCAAAGGTCAGGTCAATTTCGCTGTTACCATTATTAAACTGCACAGCATGAAACCGCCCTTTTTTTACTTTTCCGTGCTGTTTCCAGCATCTAAATTAATGTATGTTAAAAAAGTGTATACCCTTTACCCTGTAATAGTGATATAATAGTAGTCATAATTACGACGACAACGACGACGACGATGACGACGACGATGACGACGACGACGATGACGACGACGACGACGACGATGATGATGATGATGATGATGATGATGATGATGATGATGATGATGACAGGAGGATCCTACATTCTTACGTCGTAACATTTTGTGCCCCCTTTTCCTAACAGGTTTAAAACTGGTAGTGTATCACACATATTGCTTCCAGTAATTGAATAGATTTACTTTGTATCGTCTGTCTTTTTAATGCATTCGGAAATCACAGGTGGTAAAGATGAATTTGAAGAACAAGTAACCAGAAGATCTTATTTTTTGACAGCTGTTTTGGTAACAATCAGTATATCATATCATAGGGTTTTTGCGAACAGGAGTAGCAAATGTACCGCCATGTAGTAGAAACATTTTTCACATTAAAATGAAAAGGGCGTGAGAAATGACACTGTGATATGCCTGGTTATTAAAACAATAAATTGAAAGCATCAGGCTGAGTCAAAAACACACTTTAATACTTTTAATGTACAACATATTATTCCATTGATATTTTACTACTGTTGTTCTCATTGACAAAGTGTCCATAATAATAATAATAATAATAATAATAATAATAATAATAATAATAATAATAATAATAATAATATCTATAGGATTTACAGCCCTCGCAGACTCTCCACGTATTTATGCCGACATCGATTACAGAAAATTGTTTTTTTTCTGCACAGGCTGTGCAACACTGACAACAATAGATATGATGTGCAAGAGTTTGTTCAACATTAGGCTGTAAAGTTATAGCCGGCGACATGGCCACGAGGAGTGCGCTAGTTTCATCCCCTACATTTTCAATATCCTCCTCTGGTATAGTCCACATCGACACGTTCATGATGACCTGCTGCAAGGGTACTCTAGCTAGTTACTCTATCTAGCAGTCTGGAAGCGTATCATTGAACCAGTACGGAAACAACCTAGCAGCTATACTAACCTGACGCATCCCGCGCAAGGGATGATGGGAAGGAAGTAGCAACCAACATGGCGGTTTAGCATATCTGATAAAGGTTTAACATAACTAAACATCTCGCCAACCTGGCGAGTTGCTTAGTTTTCCATGCACCCGATATCGCTCGTCAAAAAGCGAGACATACAGAATGTAAAATGTGAACTGTAAATGGCAAAAACGCAATTGTTACTACCAACATGATTAACGTTTCACAGCAATAGCAATCACACCTATACATTTTCACCAGTTCTTGGTGAGAGTCTTTCCTCTGACATAGGGATAAAGTGATTTGGTTTGTTTCCTGGCAATGACCGCAACGGATCACCATGTGGTTATTCATAACTCACAATGGAGCAGAGATAGCCCATACGTTACTATTAAACAGTGTCGGGAAGTCAGTTTTTACTTTAAAAATATTTATAATATTTACCAACGTTAGGAACATTCGCTCACTCAACAGATACGTGTATTCAGTGTACTCACAAAACCGTGATGGACCAACCTGGAAGTGGTTGATTCGTTGGCCTGCAGGCAGCTTTGGATTGTACCAATTCCTCAGCGTGAAGCTCTCTGTACTGCTACCCTAGATTGGCATCCAAAGCTCTGGAGTTCATCTCCACCCTGGCTTTCGATCTTCTCTGAGTGCACGTTTTGGTTTCTTTACAATCCTTAGGGTATCTTCTTTCTTCCTCCAGTCTCTTGCCAGTTTTTAACTCTGCTTTGTGCTATTGCACAGCAGAGCTACTGCCCTGACGTGAGCGTCCGTCGTCTGTCCGTCGTCCGTCCGTAGATATCACTTTCTCGAATCTCGTCAAAAATTAACTCCAATTTTATGGAAAAAAGGTATATTTAATTTTTTTGTTTCGTTTTCGTGAACATGGGACCATATGGGAGGAAAAATTCATACGACATCTCTGAAAGTGCGCACTCCCTAAAACACTCCCCAAAGTTACATGCACACCACTAGGGAGGCTCTCTACTAAAGTTGTTTAAAGAATTGTGAATTTTCAAATTTTGGATTGTTTGGCTTTTTTATGTATTTATTTTCGTTTATTTATTTTTTTTTTTTCGTTTGTACGTTTAACATGGTAGTTAATATGGAATTATATAACATATGCAATATTTTTAAAAGGGTGGTCGAAGAGCGAAATAAAGCAAAATTTGGGCCGCTGGGGTAAGTAGTTACTGTATACAATGTATTTTTTTAAGTCTTCAAGGTCATTTTGAGGTCATTCGGTGCATTTCTGTTTTTTTCCGATTTTGACCACCTTGCATCTCGAAAACGGCTTGCCGTAGAGCAAAACGGATAGCAATTTGGGGCTCAGGGGTAGTTATTTAGTGTATGGTAGTTTTGACTGCTAAGTCTTCAAGGTAACGTTAAGGTCATTCGGTGCATTTCGAAATTTTCCAAATTTTCAGCAACGGTTTTTAACTTGAAACCGACTGGTCGTGGAGCAAAACGGTTGAAACTTTGGCCAAAGGGGTAGGTACTTAATATATTCAGGACTGTTTGGTGTTCAAAGGAGGCACACCAGTCTGAGGTAATTTGGTGCATTTCTGATTTTTCCGGTTTTCGACAACCTTGCATCTCGAAAATGGCTGGTTGTATAGCACAATGGACCCAAATTTGGGCCTCAGGAATACTTACTTAGTGCATATGAGGTACATTTTACTGTTAAGATTTCAAAGTCAGTCTGAGCGCATTCAGTATATTTCCGAAATTTCTGCTTTTCAGCAACTGTGTCGGGGAAACGCCTGGTAGTAGAGCGAAACTTACGACACATGGGCCTCAGGGGTAGATACTCGGTATATACAGGCTATGTGTGACTGTAAAGTGCTCAAGGTCAGTGAGGTCATTCCGTGCATTTACAATTTTTCCGATTTTCAACAGCTTAGTATCTTGAAAGCAGCTGGTTGTAGAGTGAAACGACCAAAATTTGGACCTCGGAGGTAGGTGTTTAATGTATATTTAATGTATAGAGGGTGCTTTTGATTTTTAAGTGTATTTTAATATCTTGAAAACAGTTGGTCATATAGTGTTCAGGTCATTTTGGGTTCATTCATTGCACTTGTCTCAAAATTGCCTGTAACTCAGAAACGGCTGGTCATACGGCGAAACGGAATGAAATCGGGTACTCAGGGACACTAGTAACACATGTAGGGGGTACCCTTGACCTCATTTTGGGGTGCAAGTATCTCAAAATGGCCTGTAACTCCAAACTGACTGGTTGTATGGTAACCCGGGCTCAAATTAGGGTTTAGGGACATATATTGTACCACTTATATGGGGTACCTCTTACCTTACAGTGTTCAATGTAATTTTAAGATAATTCGGTGCACTTGTGTCAAAATGGCCTGCAACTCGAACATGGCTCGTCGTAGACTGAAACGGACTAATGTGAGACTCATCAACACTTATATAACATATATGAGGTACCTTTTGGGGTCAGTCAGTGTATTTGCCTCAAAATGGCCTGTAACTGAAAGAGGTTGCCCATAGAGCAAAACACACTGAAATTTGGACTCGGGAACATTTATACCATCTATATGGAGTACCGTTGTGACCCAAGTTTAGTATATACTTTCTTACTTCACTCCTTGTCTAACCAAGGGTATTTTGGCCTTCAAATGTCAACATTATAATTAGTCACCTCAGCTACATAGCTGTTCTAATCTGACAAGTGACCAAGCAGATCGTCAAGGCCCAAAGGCCTCTTCTTTCACTTATTCCTCTCTGCAGCACAGTTGCCATGTTCCTTGGCATACTCTATCCTCAAACTTCAGTGCATAAATAGAAATGGTCCTCATCGTTTTCTTTGTTGCTTTTATGTTGACGTCAGTCGCAGTTGTGCCGACTTGTGAAAATCGATATCTTGCAACAATGTATTTTCAGCTCTCTGCCAAGTCCATGCACATTTCCACTTGTACACTGGGAATCGAGCTAAAGGGCACCAGCTGGTCGCGCCTGGCTCAGTAACTAGCGCATATGACAAAAAGCCTGACGCACATATGTGCGCCAACACCCTTTTTGGGCGCGCTAACAATTTGGGATAGTGCGTTAAAGTGCACTAGAGAAATCATCGAGCGCACTAACAGTTACAACCTAATTTCTCTAGCGCGCCTTGCTCATTTCTCTGGCGCACCTGATGACCATAGTTCATTGATGCGCCAGTAGCTGGGTTTTATTTTGCGAAAACAAACGGTATTGCAGGTCAGCTCTGTCTAAAAGGAGAAGACAGTAGACAAGAGAAGAGAAGAGAGAGAGAGAGATAGAGAGAGAGAGAGAGAGAGAGAGAGAGAGAGAGAGAGAGAGAGAGAGAGAGAGAGAGAGAGAGAGAGAGAGAGA
>JAAUYG010281672.1_pt1 | contig 11477 bp, 13 predicted proteins | sample 7278091 | NCBI WGS metagenome assembly JAAUYG01 (sample SAMN14350201, study PRJNA611818) | marine sediment metagenome | isolation source: surface marine sediment (0.6m) | place: French Polynesia: Moorea | collected 2018-08 | reverse complement strand
CTTGATTCACCCAAGAAAGATGTATCTGTCATGTTTATCTTCAAAGCACCAGTTGCGGTGTGATCAAGTCTTTGCCTTTGTGTTTGTTGCTTCAAAGCCCTTATTCTCAGCTCAGAAAGTATATCTTTGTCAGAGCTTTGTTTGAAACACACAGCTGTGCATTGGAAAGTGCTGCAAGTCACTGTGTTGTTGTTGAAGTGAATTCTTTTTGATAATGATCCTGGTCCATCCAGGACAAACAATGCAAATGCTTGAGGAAGCTGTATTGTCAACTTCAGCTGAACAATCTTCAGTTTTTATACTACAAACAACAATGTCTTTGCAATGTGTGTCATTTTGTGGTTGTGGTACACAATAATTTGCCTCACACCTGAGAGAATTCAAAAATGTGCTTTCTCAATCAATTCAAACTGAGTTGTTTTTTATTGATTTTCTACAATTTGATAACCAAAGGTAAAATATGATTTGGTTTTTCTTCCTGTTTCAAAAACAATTTCCAAATCATGGGATGGTAGGAACATTGTCCATGGAGGTCTCTTTCCACAAAATATTATTGCTGTCACATTTTGTGCCACATTGTGTACAAGAACAGCTTCACCTATACCAGCAGAACAGCAGTTGTAAAAGAGATTGAATGTGAGAAATGTCACATTAATGTTGAACTGTTTTTGGACATACTTTTTGAATCTGGATACCCATCTCATTTTAAATTTGAACCAAATTGGGCTTTTATGCTCCACCATAGAAAACCCCAGAGGTTTTTGTAAGAAATACTCTGAATGTCTGTCTTTGCCCCAGATTTTATGTTTGTGTCTGTGTTGCCTTTGGTCATCAAAATATCTATAAAGACTTGCCAAAAAATATTGTGGTTTTTTGAGTCTTGCAAACAAGAGCTTTTTGCAAGTCAGATAGAAATTTATTTTCTTCCAGCATCATGGTTTCCTTTTCTCTGTTTTCAGAGCTTGCACAAGTATTTGTTAATTTTCTTGTAATTTCCAGGACATAAAAATTCCAACACTTTGTTTGCTTTTGTAACAGAAATGCATTGCAATCACCATGTGTGAGTGGAGGATTTGTCACTGGAAAACTCACACAAAACAACAGTGTTAATTGTATAGAAAGATGTCTTTTTGAATATCTTGCAATTTTAGCAGGTCTACATGAAGGTAGAACAGAACATAGCTTGCCAATCATGTCACTCATTATTTTCATCCTCTAAAATACAAATACATGTGCTATGAAGACAACTTCAACATCAAGAGTTAGCTCAAATGGAGACAAGTCTAAAGAGATGTATGTTTTTTTGTCTGAAAGATGAAGTTCAGTGATCAGTTTCCAGCTGTCTTCTGGGATACCAAGACATCATGGTTGCGCAAATGAGTCGATGCAACAGTTGGGGACCTAATGGTGCGTTTTTGCGGTAAAAATTACCTATTTTTCTTTGGACAAAATCGTCCTGTTTCATTTACCCGGTGTTGATCAGGCATCCAGGAAATTTGTTTTGGTTTTTGCCCCTGCTGTGTAAAAAGGAAATGCCTTTGTGGACTCTCGTGGTGAAGATTTTTCTCCATTTTGCTAAATATAATTCTGTGTCATTACACCTGCAGTTTGAGTCACTCTTTTGCATCAGGACAGCTTCACAGGTTGTTCAATTAAAAAGAAACCTTATTTTGCCATTTGTTCTCGTTTCAGCTGTATTTTCAAATTCTGCTCAAGCGACTGAGAAAAGCAACCCCTCAGGATGAAATGAGCTGTATTTGTTTACTTGCAATTCTTTGGTAGAAGATTCATGCCCATCCAACCCCTTACAAGAGACTGAATTGCAAGAGTGCCGTGTGCCGTGTTGGATTTGATATACTGCGTGTTGGGAGGAAATGACACTTGCACAAGATGAAATGGTGCACCTTGTCTCAATTTCATCTTCACTGCGTGAATACATAGGTTATATATATTACCAGGAGTCCTTTCTTTTTGCTTTATAAAAATTGACTTTTTCGAAGTTTGAACAGAGAATTATATCTGATTGCTGGTTTGTGCATTCACTCTGTTTATAGCAGGAAAAACAGTATGAGCTGGTGGAATGCTGTCACACACTTCTGTTGAGGTTCGCATATCAAGATGCAAAAAAAAAAGAAACCAAGGGGGTGACATAAAGACCAGACCAAACAGGATAGAAAAGATTTTGTTTGTTTTGAAAATTATTTATTCTTTTCTTTGCTGGTCTTGCGCTTTTATCCTTTTATTTCTGTCTCTCCAAATGGCCTGTCTATTCCAGCAACAAAAGACACATTTTCAAAGAGGCACTACAGGTGCTGCTACACATTTTGTGACCACTCTTGTTCCACTACATAGAACACAAGATAGTGTGATGTGTCTTTAGGGTTATTTTGGAGAGGGATCTGTCCAAAACATTTATATAAACGCACGAATGAGACACCCTGATGGAGTCATCTACGAACAGGTCAATGACGAGTATAAGCACGTACCTAAGAGTACCTGAAGAACCTTTAAAGCATGTCCAGGAGTACAGAAAGGGTAAGAGCACTTTGTGCCCTTACAACAGAGTTACTTCTGTGTTACTTGAAGCAACTGCAACAGCTTCACTTACCCTTATAAAAACTAAAAACGGCTGTCAGCTCTCAGCCTCTTTATTCCATGAACCTAAAACCTGGCTTCCTGTTTCTTTCCGAATTCGACATCAAGGTGACATTGGAGGAATGCTTAGTTTTTCCGCCGCCCTTGTTGAAGGCAAACAAAAGGGCTCAGGTTCTTGAACCCACTCTGCCTATCTTGCGATCACAAGATCCTGGAACATTTCAGCACACGTACATGCAAGACACTTGTCAGGGAAAACATGAAAGTTCTCCAGACAAAATGGTTCCCTCTCTAAGGCTGCCACAACCATTTCCTTCATTGAACTTGGTTTGAGGACAGGTCAGTCTGAGTTGGGACCTTGGGACGCAGGCCCATCACGTCAGGACACGCCATGGTAAATATTTTTTGAGAAAACAAAACAAATCAACCTGTATGGAAATCAAGGAGCTTACAAGCGTCCAGGTTATTCGCTCATCCATGCTGTGGTTGAGTGGTCACGTGGTCAATTCAAGATGGAAAAAGGGTAATAAGGCAATCGGTGTCCAATTCAGACACGACGAGACCATTAATCAGAAATTAACTACAAAAATGGTCAAAAAATCAAGCTTTCATGATGCAAAAACGTTGAAATGCTACAAAATGCACCAAACTGGACCTTTCTAAACTAAAGAGGCCATGAGGCCATTTTACAATGCTCCCTTTAGGAAATATAGGGGCTCAAATACAGATAATGTACACAGTGGAACCAAGATTAACCACAAAGACACTGACTTTGATGAAATAGGATCTGACTGAAAAGCTGAAATAAAGAATCCTGTACCTACAATAAACCCATTTTCTACATTTACAACTGCTTCAAATGTAATCTTTTTGAGCAAGCACTGATTTCTTTGAATATTCTTATCTGGCACAACAGATGATTGTAGTTGCCTGTTTAGTTTCCAATACAAGCCACCCCCAATAATTGGCATTAAAATTTGTGCACAGCCAAGAACAAGAGAATTTGTGAAAGATGATGGAAGGCAAAGAGGGGACCTGGTTCTCCAATTGTTGCAAATAAGCATCTCATAAATAAACAGTGCAAGAGATGTTGAACAACAACAGAAAGTTTCCCCAAAAATCAAATGCTCGACAAAGTTTTTCACTTTGAATTTAGAGTTGAAAGGGTATTTTATCACCATTGTTCTTGACAAGGCAATGCAAAGAGAGCACAAAGTAGACATAAAGACAAATGACACAAAAAAAGAGCCAGTTAACAGTACACAACCTGTGGTGCTTCCACAAGAAATGCTTTGTTGGAAATTTTTCACTGAAGAAAGAATCAAAAGCAGCAGAAAGCAGAAGGTAATACCCCAAAACAGTGTTCAAGAGAAACTTAAATTTCAGCTGTAAAAGGAAAGAAATTCCTGTTTCACCTTTCCCTGAACCTTTTCTGAAGAAAACAAAACAGCTAATGTTTACCAAAAGAATAAGGCAGGAAAAAAGGAAAAAGACAACCTTGATTCCAATGTTTGCTAACAGATGCTGACAATTTTGCTCACCAGAAGGTGCAAGACACAATGGTTTTTCAACCAAGCAGCACAACTGTTTGTGTTCAACTGCAAATAAATTTTGTGCTGTATTCAGTACATCTGCATCAATAATATGTATTTCATTTCCAAAAAGAAAAACATATCTTAAACTGTGTAAATTGTAAAAAATGTGTTTTGACAGGGCAGATATTTTGTTGGATGAAAGATCTATGAACCTCAGACAAGGTGATCCCATGAAAGTTTTCTTTGCAACAGTTCTTACCAAATTATTTGAAGAATAAAACACTTTCATTTGGCCAAAAACAAAACAAGTTGGTTCCATATTTATAAATGTATTTGAACTGATGTCCAAAACAAGGAGTGGTCTGTGATCTTGTGAAGAAAAAACAATTGTTTCTACACCACAGATTGAAGTTATTCATGGAAATATTGAGAAATAAGCAATTTGGTATGAAAAGCATTTGTGGGATGATCAAGCTGTCAGAAATTGAAATTGAAATGAACATTGCCCAAACTTCATGTGCAAACTGGCAAGCCAAAAGCATTCATTTGCAGGCATAAAATGGAAAGTCCTAAGCAGACACAACCTTGGGGACAAAACATTGGGCTACAGATTGCTTCATCTTCTTTTTGTGGGCAGTCATCAATGCCATCACAAACACCACTCAAGGGAAAACATTTCACTGAATATTTATACTTGAAAAAGTCTCTACAATGATGAGTTAAGCAGTTATTTTCATCATATCCAAGTGGACAATTCCACTTTCCATCACATACATAGCTAAAGGGAATGCAATAATAGTTTGGGCATTTAAAATAGTTTGGTGATGAAAATGTCTCACAATCCTTTAAATGCTCTCCATGCACACAATACATAAGTTGTCTGTTGCTGTCTAATCTGAAAACACAGAGTACATGAAACACAAAGGATTGGTTGTGTCCAGGAAAGCAAAGGAAACAGCACTGGACTGTCATCATAATTCTGCATGCTGCTCTTAAGGGTTGGTCTGTTGTTCAATGGTATTTCATCAACACCATCTGGGCAATCAAGGACCAGATCATTTGTGTATTGGCATTCAGTGTGATGTCCATTGCTGCAAACAGATGAAATTGTTTTGATCTTTTGTCTTTCAGCATTTTCAAACATGCCTGCAAGAATGCCTTTTGTGTATATGTGGCAAAAATTAGAACCTTGGTGTGAAAAATATAACTGGGTGCATTTGCATCTCTTAGCATGACACACCATTGCACAAGTATGCTCTGGAATGACTGTGATCTGTGCAGTATCACAGATGCAATTATGTTCATCATCACCACTGATGCAATCAGATTTCCCATCACACCTCAAAGCCTTGGAGACAAGCTCTCCACTTTTGCACTGAATGACTGCATTGAGGTCTTTTGCAGAACTGAGTAGTTTAAATTTTTCAGGTTTTCTGCTGCAGAATATTATCTCTTCAGTGGGATCATTCCCAGGGTAAATTATCTTTCTTGGTACAAAAAGTCCCATCTGTTGTGCAAAAAGTTGTGGATCCTTTGTGTATGCTTTCTTTCTTTGACAGTGGAAATATCCATTTATGTTTGTCTTTGCATCTTTCAAAAAATAAATGTAAAAAGTTTCTTTCATGAAAGTCCATGATTTATCAATACAATAGTAATTTGTCTGGTATGATTGGCTTCTCTGTTGTTGTGCATACTTGTTCTGACAAACAACACCCAAAGACAAAGAAGCACTTAATTTACATGGAGCCATCACCCAATGCATTTCTTGATGCAAGTCAACAAGTAAGGTTGCACAAAGAAATGGGTATGTAAACTTTAAATCAATGTTTTGCATCAGTATTTTCATCAACTTGAGATTGATGTGAAATGAATATTGTTCAAAATTTCAACTCTCATTGCCACTGCCAAGTGGTGCTGTAAACAGATTTCTGTTGCATCAAGGTTGTTTGAAATTGTGTTTTGAATATATTTGGTATTGTTTGGCTTCATCCATTTCTGGTAGGCAACCAGGCTTCCATCCGTCCAGATCATGTGCCCTTTCTGAAGTGACAAATTCATGGTTTGACATCACAACTTTGATCTGATGGTCCCGACAATCGCGGATGGACACATGTCAAGAAAGAATGCTCAGATTTTAGCACTTGCGCATTTCCTGAAGATTTCAATCTTTGGCCCATCATTACTCCGTTGAGACGCAAGAGGACTCAAATTTCAAAAGGTATTTTCCCAGGGTCAATTTTGTAAACAGAACCTGTGTGTTCGTCAGAAGTGGCATGAAATGGTGAACGTCAAGGCTCTGCAGTCTAGAGTTTTTTGTGCAAAAAACCCCATCTTTTTGCCCACTTGGAAACTGCCGAAAATGGGCTGGCTTTCCTCAAAATGGGCACAACAGGATCTGTTTGGAAAGGTTTCTTTCTCATCCTTAATTTCCAAAAAGATGGTGCCTTTTGTGCTGAAAAAGTGACTTGCTTGGTGCTTGGTGTCAGGGTTTGCACAGATCATTTAAAAGGAGAGTGAAAAATGCAAATCCGTTTGCAGGAAATGGTGCCCGCCTGTGAAATCACTGGCTTCTTTACTCAGGAAGATAACTGGACCCACCTGGAGACCTCCAGCAAAGAAAGAGAGCAAAAACACAATATATAAAGCCTTACTTTTTGCAACAAGCCAATGAATATTAAGGCAGTTCCAATGATGTGGCTTTTGTAGACAACTACCCTGCCTACTTGATGGCTCAAAAAATCAAGGAGATTTTCTGCATCTTTTTCACTGTGTATGAAAGGCAGATGGAATGAACTGTCATTGCAAAGTTTATGAGCTTCCTCCCATGAAGAATGTTTTTTGTTAAATGTAATAAATATGGCTTTGTGGGGTTGTTTGTAATCTTCCCAGTCAAAATGCAGTGAGATATCTCTGCATTTCATTTCTAAATTTATCACAAACTCAGCTGTGATGATGTACATTTGTGGCAACCCAATAAATATAGAGCTAGGTTTCTTGTGAAGAAACACAGACAGGTGTATTTCCTTTTGAAAGAGTTGGCAATGTCTTTTGCAGAAGCCCAGAAAGTCTGGATTTTTGAAACTGCCTTTCTCCCTGGTACAATTTCTTGAAAATCTCAACATTATGTGACCAAAAAGACAATCTGGTTGTTGTTTATTAAAACTGTTTTTCAGTGTTATTTTCAGCAACCCTTTTTCCCATGGATGGAGGCAGACTCTGGCAGTGAGTTTTTTCCTGAAATGGTGTTCCACGCCATTGTTACTTTTTCCATTTGTATCATCTCCATTTACAATTGGAATTGGAATTTTGAGTCCCTCCGAGTGAAAATTAGGAAAGTCTTTTGTGTTCAAAGAATGTCCAAGACTTGCAGAAGCTAAACTATCATTGAATACCTCAATAGGAAAAATTTGAGAGGACTCCATCATAGAGTCTCTCCTGATGAGGACGTGTACCCACATTTGTGACCAGAAATAGGTTTTCATCCTGGATTCCAAACTTCCTTTCACCTTTTCCCTGCTTTTGACCATGATTGCACTTAGATTGGATCCCATTGCGTACCATTCATAGTCAGAAGCTTTGACTGGGATTCTCTGAAACAATTTTATCTTCTTTAGAAAACCTTCAGCTTCTTCTGTGTGGCATTCTGTTGGAGTCTTCTGCACATCACTGAAACAGATTGACAGCAGTTCAGAAATGACTCATTTTTGTTGTGTGGAAATTGACCCAAAAGACAAGATTGATATTTTCTGTGGAGTGAACTCGAAAACGAGAACATTCCAGTTTGTTGTCTGGCACCAAACTGTGTGACAAGATACTTCTACGCGAACACATCAAAGGAAATGTTTTGCCGACGATTGCCCTCAGCCACCAGGACAACGGAACAGCCCCAAAAAACAATGCTCACATCTTAGGTGGAGTTGAGTGCTTCTTCTTCTTCTTGTGATAAATTTGTACTGCTTCAATATTGTGATTTAGAATGTCCCCAAAGAAGAACATGTCAAATCTCTCACGCTTTGCTGCATGAGGATAACCAGAGTAAAAATAGTCCAGCCAAATTTCTTCTGAAATAAACACAGTACTTTCAACTTCAGTGTACTGTTTTTTGGCTGTTTCTAATCCAAAACCCAGAAAGCAACTGTAACCACTTTCAAATTTCAAGTCATGTTTGATCATAACAGAGAAACACTCATCAGGGGAAACTGGAAGCTGAACTCTGTGAAACTTATCTCCAGATAAATGATAAGAAGATAAAAACTTCAGATTAAAATTGGACTCCAGATCACATGGATCAATATGAATACCCTGGCATACAGAAAGTGTTGAACTATTCTAATGGAACTGTAGTGCACATAAGAAAAAATGGCAACAACCATCTCATTTGAAACTGAAAAAATATTTGTGGGGAAGTGGTGGAGATATACCCTTTTATTCTCCTCAAAGCAAAATGAGAGAGCTTCATAAAATTTGCTGATTTGTTTGTTGAATGAATGAAAACCTCTGTATCCACATCCAGCAACTTCATATCCTGCAAGAAATTAAGTCCCCAAACATCAGAATACAGACCAGCAAAAAAGTTGACAGGCCTGAACTTGAAACTAACACAGACCTGTGTATGAAATGTTTGTGACTGTCACATTCAGGAAAGCATCTTTTGGTGCTTCAAACCAAACAGGGCAGGCAAATTTAGTTGTGTTACCAAAACAGGAATTGTGAGAAATGTTGATGTGCAAAGCATCACCACTTCCAACAAAATCTTTTTTCATCTGGAAGCTCAATGCCCTACTTTTCAGTGTTGTTGTTACATGCCTTTTGGGCTTCTTTTGAAAAAGGACTGTTGTGCACTGGTATGAACTGCAAGTTACTGTTCTGTGATCATTGAAGTATATTCTTTGAGAAAATGCACCTGGACCATCCAGAACAAAAACATCAAGTATTTGAGGAAAACCTGTAATTAATTTTAGCTTAACAAGCTTGAGTTTTGGCACAACAAACAAAAGAGTTCTTGCTAGAAATGCTGCTCTTTCATTGAGCTGTAAAATGCTATTCTTCACACTGGTCTCAAACTGGGAGTGCACTTCCTCAATTAAGTGCAACTTAGTGGTGATCAAATGTTTGTCAATGATTTGATAGCCAAATGCAAGCTGTGACCTGGTATTTCTTCCTGTTCTAAATATAATGTCTAAATCATTGGGCCTCACAAAAATTGTCCATGGGGGCCTCCTCCCACAATATGAAATATTCTGTTGATTTATGTAAACTAATTCATGGTCACCAGAAGAATAACAGCTGTAAAACAAATTAAACACCAAAAAGGTAATGATTAAGATTAAGATTGAATTTATACAGAACAAATGGTTCATAAAGGAATGTCCAACTAATTTGAAATCTTTCCTTGATAAAATAGTTACGCTCTACAAGAGCAAATCCAAGTGGCTTGCTGGGATAATGTCTTGAATCTTTAGCCTGATGCCAAAGGGAATAAGAATACTTGTAGTTATTGTAATCATTGAAATGTTTGTAAAGGTCTGCTATCAAGAGCTGTGAATTTTTTGCCAAACAATTCAGAGCCCTTTGAGTGCTTGATTTTTCCTCAACTTCCAAAGTAAGATTCTCAAAATCAATTATATTTGGGTTCACACAAGCATTTATGAGTTTATTTGATGATTCCTTTGTGTGGAAATGCCACTCCTTTGTTTGATTTTGTAAGAGAAATGTTTCACCAAGAGCATGTGTGAAAGAGTAACCCAAAATTGGCAAATTAAGGAAATTCCAAAGTGCAAGTTCAAGAGAAGGCACTGATACCAAAAAGCAAATGCTTTGAGCTTTTCCAGAATCACAAAGAGTCATTATCTTTCTTTGTACATGTTGTTGAATTACAGGTCCTGTTGTGATGAATCTGTTTTGCAGTTTTCACAGGCAAAAAACAGCCCCATGCCATTTACTCTCTTTGTTTTGATTGCTTTGTTTTCAGTCTCTCTCATCAGCTACCTGTTTTGCTCCACGCTTGCACAGAGGCTGAACAAGTGCCTGGCAGAGTGTCCCTCCAGATGATAGATTGATATTGACCTTAGTCTTCCCTGTTCAGTTTGGTTTCTTTTTTGGTGTGGCTGCAAACTTAAAAAGGGCTACGTAAGTTTCTTGCAAAACTCTTCAAGTTGAATCAGCATGCAATGACAATTTGCTGACAAATTGATCCTAAAAAAACTAATTGTTGAGAGTGAATTACACACCAGAAACCACACACCATCAGAGTTTAGTTTCAAAATGAACTTCAAGGCAACCCAGATTGAGAAAAAGAAACCCTTCCCAGAGAACGTTCTTTGACCTAGCCAAGATATTTTTTTTTATTTCTGGACGTTTCATGCCATTTTGAGTGCTCAAAACTTTTTAAACCCAGTTTTTTCTTTTGCTTGCAAATTTTTTCACTGGGCTCTGGGTGAAGCAGGGCACAACACAATGTTACTAAGCATTCGTGTTTTTTGGCAGCACAGTGAAGACTGCCAAGGTGCATGTGTTTTGTGATGTATCAGGAGATACAGATTTCTGCTTGTGCACGCATTAACGTCATGCAGGGTTGTTCCTCCAAACTGGAGGAGTACAACACCAGCAAAGGCAGGACAAAAGGAAGGGAAACAGGCAAAAATGTATCCACCCGTTTTTTGACATGCTGAAAAAGGTTTTTGTTCGTTGTGTTGTTTGTGTTCTCTTTTTTGTTTTTGTTACTTTCACTCTGTGGGCTTCTTGATGCAACTGTGTTGGATGTGTTTCTTCAGGAACCTCAAAGTGTTTGCATTTTTGGGTTTCTTGCTTTGACTCCTTTGTATATATCAATCGAGGTCGCTCTGGGATCCAAGGGCTCCGGTGTGAAAGGCCCGTGCCCAGGTGTTGCCTCGACAGACACCACCTGGGGCAGGTATATAACCTTCAGCAACCCAGATAATGAAGTGTACGCAGGCAAGTATATATACATTTTCTATTTTGCAAATGAAATGCATTTGGAAGATTTGCTGACATTTTTTATTTGTTGTACACAACATAAAAAGTTTTCTTTTTTTCCCCCTAAAATTCTCATTGGTGTATGTACACCTTCCACAGCTGCAGTCAAAAATTGTTAAATGAGCCTATTGCAACTGCGTGCACACTTCGTTCTCGCCTGTGCATATACATATTCAACTCCTCACAAAAAAACCCTCGTTCACAAAATCATTGGAGCTCAAACCTTGGAGTGAAAGCCTACAGGTTGGTCATGCTTTGTCCAAACAAAATTTAATCCAAATTAGAGTTGCCGAAGTGTTTCTCAAAACCATATTTCAATCTCGTGGAGCAATTTTGCTCAATTCCAAATTT
>JAAUYG010099353.1_pt1 | contig 11477 bp, 9 predicted proteins | sample 7278091 | NCBI WGS metagenome assembly JAAUYG01 (sample SAMN14350201, study PRJNA611818) | marine sediment metagenome | isolation source: surface marine sediment (0.6m) | place: French Polynesia: Moorea | collected 2018-08 | reverse complement strand
TTTTTTGTATCTATGAAACCACTGGGGCGTTAAATGGATGTGAATCATATATACATGTGTTCCAAGGCTTAACATATTTTATTTTGAAAAATGACCACAGGTACCCTTTAAGAAGTCATGACGGCTACTATACATTTGCATGTACATGTACATCCGCCCTTGCGTGACATGCCCCCGGGAATATGTCCTTGTTTAGAAACACAAAGGCGGCCCACTATAGTTGTGAAAATATTAAGAGTTCACAAAATTTTAAGCATATACATTGTATTGTGGTCATCAGATTCGGTGTTACAGTAGAACCTTAATATACATGTACATATAACTTGAAAGACCACATACATTGTAAGAGCTACAATATGTGCACTGGTTTGTAACTGCAGGTGGCCTCGGGTGTATTGAAATATATATACAGTGAAACCTCAGAATTAGGAACACCAACGAGACCCTGACAAACTGTCCTGATTTGTGACGTGGTTGTGATTCTCATGCTTATTTCCATATGGCACTCAAACTGAATAGGTGAAGGGACTGAAGTGCATGTAAGCTGTCCCTAATTTTAGGTTGTCCCTCTTTCTCGGGTAGTCTTAGCCGTACATGTATCTATCTGAATGGTATCGATATTGGCCCTTACAGGCTACAGCATGTCGTTTCTCAAGACAGGTGTCACGGTTACCAGGTTACGTGTATATACATGTACGATTAAACCCCAACCCACTGCTGTCTGATATACATGTAATCTGATACTGACTTTATGTTGTGAAATCATGATGATGTAATTTCTCCGAACAGTAAGGGATGGGGCTTTGGGCTTATCCCAATAATCTAAAAACACTAATCGAAACCGCCGGGATTTACGTCTTACCTGGATAAGATCCGACGGTATGGCAAGCTGGAAGATCCCTCGTCCTTTATCACAACAAGTCGCTGCAGTGAGATTGTGTGGTATAACCACACCCTGCATGTATGTGAATGTACAGACCAGGAAAAAGCGATGGGGTTTACCCAAAATTCATTGCTATGCCATTGCATGAATCATCTGCACCCTGGGCATTAAGAAACGACTCTTATGACTGCTGGCCTACCCACCACACAACCAGGGCACACCCGACCCTCCCCCCAACTCCACCCCCACCACACCAACACACGGACACACGGAGTACGTACTTGAATATACGGGGTCACATAAAGGCAAGCACAATCGAACTCTGCACAGTATCAACATAGCATTACGCATGCGTGGGCATGGCGGGGGCATGGTCGTTATCGAGGCGTACAATGTACACATCGTAGGCCGGCTGCCCGGGCCGGCTGCAGCGACAGTTGATATGCGTACTGTGTACATGTACCTACCGGCTATATGGAACAGTTAGCAACTGATGTAAGAACAAAGTATTCCGCCCGTGGCAAATACTGACGATGTTAAGTTCAGGTTTCTTTAAATCTCTCTCGGAGGAATGAATCTAGGTCTTCTATTTGCCACTGACTATCCACATGTTCCAGGAAGCCAGCCACATATTGACTGAGAATTTCGTGTGCACAGCTCAGTTTTAGCTAGTCTTGACCCCGGTCTTAACAGGGCTAATGAACCATGGTTGTATGAATGAATGACTTTATTTTGGACTCCAAATCATGTTACGACATGTGTGCAACATGTGTATTAAGCTGCCATGTTAAACTAAACAATGTACGCGGTGCGGACAATAACATTGTTAATATGGTAATTATGACGAAAATAATTCAACAAGAGGCACAGGGGCCTTGACGTCCTGCTTAGTCACTTGTTGATAAAAATAATACCAATAAGGTATAAACTTGGCAGTACAAAGATCCCTGAATATTTAAGTGAAAAGTAGATACAAGGTCCTCAAAAACTGGAAATGCACCGAATGACCCAAACTGAACTTGGAACACTTAACAGTCAAGGGTGCCATATACACACTAAACACTTTCCCCCGAGGTCCATTTTGCTCTGCGATTAACCGTTTCCGAGATACAACATGTACAAGGTCGGCGAAAATCGGAAATGCACCGAATGACCCCAAACTGAACTTGAACACTCAACAGTCAAAAGTACACTATATACAATGAATACACACGCCTGAGGCCCAAATTTTAGTCCATTTTGCTCTACGATTAGCCATTTCTGAGACACAACATGTACAAGGTGGGCAAAAATCGGAAGCGCACCGAATAACCCTAAACTGGTGGTAAATCCACCATCATGGTAAATCCAAATGCCTGTTGGAATACTGCAATGAAAAGTTGGCATCTAGTACCTCTGAGATAACATTCTATTTCAAACTGTTCAAAACATTGTGTACTGGGTCTTCAGTTCAAGTAGAACGTCAAGACTCCTGGGCCTTTTATCTATTTTTTATATTCCTGGCAGCATGGTTTGAAAAAAGATGGCACGTCGGATGACTCGTCACATGAGAAGTGTGACTGTTCTAAACTTTTCTTTGAACCGACCTCCTTGACTAGATCAGTACTTATTTAGGCCCCGACTCCTTTCCACTGCTAATGATATATTGAAAAGCCTGGAAACCTAACCCGGAAAACCTAAGCAATGTCTCTAATATTTCCCGACGCGCTACGTATATCCCAAGTCAGTGCCAGCAACGATGGTACATGCCAGGGCTAGCTACTTGTAGGTCACCGTTCCCAGAATAACATCTCAAGTACACCTGGCGGTTGTAAGCCGGGTTGATTAGGGCAGTGACCCTATATTCAGGACGTGTCTTCATGTGATCAAGCCACTTACCATCAACAGGGGCGACAGCATAACATGGGGCCAAGGACAAAACTCTACAACTGGCCGGATTCCGTGGGGTTAAGATGCACCGTGGAGCAATTTTTGTATGTTTTTTTTTTTATCGAAACGTCACACACGTCCAGTGCTCTGTAAGAGCGGAAATTAAAAGATGCAGTCCTTTAAATGTTGGTATTCAAACAGATGAAATATGGTAGGTATGCGTAACTAGCTATCCTAGACACTACAGAAAGGGACAAACTTGTCTTGATCAAGGGCCGGAACAGTTCACCGTGGCGTAGTGAATAAGGATTCATCACAGAATTACATAGTGATCGTGATTATGAGCTATTATGCCTGGTATTTTCTACTTATTACTACTTTATTTTATGTGCACAATAATATTTGATTTTTATTCAATGACAGAAGAGTATGCATGACAACACAATAAAGAACCACCCAAATTAACTTTTAGATGTCTTTTGATGGATGTGCGGCGTTGCATGCCCACTTTTATACCAACACGTTAGCGTAACAAAGGAAACAGTCGGGGCGTTTTCAGCGGTGTTAACTTTGTATTTGGATACGCAATGTTAGAAAACAGAACGAGGGTGGGGGGAAGAGGATAGTACTGTTACTGGACTGCTTCAGGAGCCGTAACTGTGGCCACGTGACTGGCACGGAGGACTCTCTCCTGCACAGGCGATTCAACAACAGTCAAAAGCTATCATTTGAGATGGTTAATTTGCACCAATCTAATATCAGCTAGTGCATCAGCCGATTGAGTGAAAGCGTCTCAATAGTGAATTAAAAACACAGTAAGTACAGTATTGTTGGGAGATGTTTATTGCATCAAAGTTCACACGAGGCTAGGTGCATGCATGTCTTTTTAATGATGGAAGCCAGTAACTCGGGCTATGGTCTTTTCCTGCTCGTCAGGCGTCATGCTCTGAAAGCAGGCGAGTTCCATGAAGAAAGTGGCAGTACCGGAAGTGAAGGTCCGCAGAAAAGTCGCATACCCTAACAACTCAGACAGCGGTGTCTGCGCTATGACAGTTCGTGTATCGTCTGCTGAGAGCAGCTCCCGGATCTGACTGCGACGGTGTGTGAGGTCAGACATCACGTGACCTACATAATCCCCATCAGTATAAACCTGGAACAAGACGTGGGTATATTCCGTCTCGATGTGTTAATATGTCACAAGATGTCCCGGTGTGTGTTTATACACTCCCGACATATTATGTATGCAAATAATAGCAATATACATGTACAATAAAGTATTCGACATATCTGCTGTATCGGAAACATCAACACATGTAACATATCTCACCACAATAATTTGTCGCAAAGCACAGATTACATCTATGTTGTATTCTTAATTTCAACAATGTTCAAGCCGATTAACTTCATCCTTACTAGTCCCTGCAAATGAATGCTAACGCTGCCTTGTTTGAACGCAATGCTTAAATTTCATTCGCGAAGCTTGGCGGCTAGAGTAGATGCTAAACGATCTGATATATATAATCTATCAACATAGATAAGGTGGTTTACTTAAAAAGTGCTTGTATACGTACTCTAATATCCATAATAGGTTCCAGGAGTAACGTTCCAGCCTTTCCTAGTGCCCCAGCAACCGCCTGGGCCACACAGGCTGTTACCATATTAGTGGCGGTCCCCCGGCCTACCACAAGGTCACGGAGTACAACCTGTACGTCAATCACCTGGTAACCCAGCAACACACCTGTAACAGCCATAGCAAACCACCCTTTCACGTGACAGACTGGGTCTCAGCTACAGTGTGCACCTGTAACAATGCATTCAGCCTTGAGAAATTAACACTAGCCAGTTACGATGTTTTATCTGTCTGTGTCCAAGGTTAAAAATGAACAACAGAATCTATACCTGGAATACCGTTCCATTTGCAACTCCAGATTTGGTTTTCGGTGCAGACACCGTAACAGAAATGAACAGCACTAATCAGATGTCAACCAGCCAGATGTCAACCTTCCTGTGAGGTCGACACTGTTGGGGTGGAGCTGGCCGGGTTATCCACTTATGTAACATGTGTAATTACATTCTAAATGTTTAGTTTTTAGGGTAGTGAAATAGATCTATACTGGTACTTTGCAAATCTAAAGACACGAACATTAATAAGCTTAGTTACTTCATCTGAATATAGCCAGGCAACAATTAATCGCCTTCCTACCTCTGCTGAAGGCAGATGTAACACCTTCCTGAACCGCTTTGAAGAGGTAGGGTTTGAGGCCATTGTTTGGGATCTGACTGTCCGACTGAGGTTCTACTGCCAGTGTCGGCTTCCTCTCCACCCTGGGACTGTGACGGACTGTCACTGTTGCTGTCACTACGTGGCGTGTGTCACCAAACGTTCTTTCCAGGTGTACTGTGTTGTCTGCCACGCCAGAGATGGACTCTTTGTATGCTATCTGGAGAGGGCCGAGCTGAGCCTCCACGCCGTACTCCTTCTGGATCCGGTCCTCAATGATATCCAGATGGAGCTCCCCCATGCCAGAGAGGATGGTCTGACCAGTCTCTGGATCCTCTCTCACCCTCAGACTGGGATCCTCCCGTACCAGGCAGGCTAGGGCGTGTTCCAGGGGCTTCTGATAGGCCAGAGACTGAGGTTCAATAGAACAGAAGAAAACCGGATCTGGAACTTCCAGTGCAGCTAGAACTGGTCGACTATCAATGGATCCAGATTGATTCTCCTCACTGTTATCTTGGACATGATGTGCAGACCTCCTCGCTTGGTTGGCAGACTTCAGCGACGCTACCAGCGTGTCACCGGTTATGGTCTGGTGAATAGTATACATGTATATACTGCAGGCGTCATATATTAATATAAAGACTTAAGTACCTCAAATATAAAACAGATAAGTATATTCTGTATATATATGCAAAATAGGATTAACAAATGCGACCTATACGATGCCTTGTATACCCGGTAAGATATAGATAACTCACATGAATGCTTTCCATTCCCCGAGTCACGTGTATGTAGAATACCCTGTGACCACTTTTTTAGAAATCATATCTGTATAATATTAAGCTTACTGTAGACGCCTATCATGTCATTGCGTTTACCATGTTACTCCACTATGGGAGTAGCATGGTACCCTGCTAGTATACCTCTTTGAGCCCAGACACTGCGATGATATTCCCCGCCGTGGCTTCATCTACTTCCTTGTGGTGGTCTGCCTGGACCAGATACAGGGGTCCCGTCTTTTCGGTCAAATCCCGGTTCACGTTGTAGACCGAGGACTTGCCGTGTAAGCTGCCGGAGTAGATCCGTGCGAACGTCAAACAACCTTTCTGTTTGTCGTGAACGATTTTGAACGCCAGCGCACACAAACTGTCACCATAAAATTTCACGAAGTCGTATTCCCTGTCCACGGGAGAAGGCAAGTATAGGACGACGGCGTCCAGTAGAGGTTGTACACCTTTATTTTTTAGTGCGCTACCGCAGAATATCGGAACGCCTTTTTGCAATAGTGTGGCCTTGCGCAGGGCCTTTGCTATGACGTTCGCTCGGACGTTATTCAGGTCCGTCTCACTGAGAACAAGCTCGGCTACGTCATCATCGACGTCAGCAAGTTGTCCTAGAAGGTTGTTCCTGGCCTCGAACGCCTCCTCGTACAGGCTACCATCGATCACCTTACACAGCTCCACCCTGTCATAACGTCTCCCATCAGGGTCTGCCGTGTCCCAGAGTATTTTCTCCATCCGAAGGACATCAACCACACCTATGAAGTCACTGGCTGCAGTACGGATCGGCAGCTGAGCCGTGTAGGTCTGCGTTGACAGTTTGTCCTTGACAGAATTTAAAGACGCATAAAAATCCGCCCCACGCTTGTCCATTTTGTTCAGGAAAACGATGTTTGGCACGTTATATTTTTCCGACTGACGCCACACAGTGATCGTCTGGGCTTCCACACCTAAGGGGAGAAGGTTATTTATTATTTATCTTATTTTATTTATAATAACTACAGCATCCACATTTTCACGCTCAATCGTCAGTTTCAAGGTATACCCGTAGGCTAGCTGGCATGTCTGTGTTATCTGACGTCAGATTTTTAGCAAATATAATATGCAACCTATTTCACCAGCTTAAGGGAATACTGAAACATAATTAACAAGGCCAGTAACAAATTGGCTAGCATATTTATCTACAGTAAGTTTAATCGATCACACATCAGAGGACCTGCGGAGGCATCCAGCACTGCAACTGCCCCGTCCAGCACACGCAGGGATCGTTCCACCTCCAACGTGAAATCCACATGTCCTATGAGGGTGGGGGTGGGGGAGGCATGGAAACATCAACCAAATGTTAAATTGCAGCGCAAAATGGACAAAAAATACCGCATTGAAAAAAAAAGCCCAGTGCTAAAACATACATGCACACGGGAATTTATGTATCCAAATAGACGTTGTATAGTACTCTGGTTTAGCACAAAAATATTATGTGTATACCGGCCCCTACTTTTGTTTTCACCTTCTGACTCGACGTCATGTCGGGTCAAGTCAGAAGGTGAAAGAAATTAGTAAAACAGCTTGAGAAGCCAGATCTTCCAGCTGAGCTACCCTACAGACAGCTTCGTGATGAGAGTAGAAACTAATACAGCTTGATTCCTACCAGGTAGTGTATAAGATCAGTGGTATATACTTGCTTGCTATCCATAGCTTCCTTAGCGGTAAAACCAGACCTCCCAAGGAAGTTTTCTAACACGCTGCCATACCTGGTGTGTCAATGAGGTTGAATTTGTGTTTCTTCCAGGGGAAAGTGACAGCGGCAGATGTTATTGTGATGCCCCTGTTTCTCTCTTGTTCCATGTAGTCTGTCACCGTGTCACCATCATCGACGTCACCTTGGGGACGGCAGGAAAACTAATTACACTTGAAATGCTCGTGCTGCCTATGTATCATCAGCTGACTCGAAGCTCCCTTTAGGAGCAGCCACAAAATTTATTTCTTTATTTCTTCAATCCCGGCAGTAGTAGAAGTAGTAGTACAGCAGAAAGACAGCGTCGAGCAGGGACCCTTACCGGCTTACAAAAATATGTTGCACTTGTTGTATAATCACTGATAATGAGCGACTTTCAATGTGGGCATTAAGGGTATATGTATATTGGTATGAGGTACATGATTTAACTTTTAACTTTTCAAGATCAATAAATGTAAACGTAATGCTGTGGAGGTGGTAGTTATGACGTAGTAGTAGTAGTAAGTAGTAGTAGTAGTAGTTGGAGTTGTAGTAGTAGTAGTAGTAGTAGCAGTAGTAGTAGCAGTAGTAGTTAGTAGTAGCAATAGTAGGAGTATAGTAGTATTAGTAGTATAGTAGTAGTAGTAGTAGTAGTAGTAGTAGTAGTAGTAGTGGTAGTAGTAGTAATGGTAGTAGTAGTAGTATTAGTAGTATAGTAGTAGTAGTAGTAGTAGTAGTAGTAGTAGTAGTAGTAGTAGTAGTAGTAGCAGCAGCAGCAGCAGCAACAGCAGCAGCAGCAGCAGCAGCGGTAGTAGCAACACCAGCAGTGATATGAGGGTAAGGTTTGTCGCTGGATCGATAACATTGCGAGGTGTTGGTTTCGAGGTGTCTTGAAACGCATTGAACTGCTTTCATTACAGAAAGCGAAGGACTGCTCAACAGTGCCTAGACCATCCTTGGCTTGCGGTAAGCCTAGCAACTGACATCTATAATACATGTAGATCTTAGTGTATGCCAGAAGGCACACGTTTTATTGGTAGTATTAGAACTAAAAGTCACAATATTAGGCTTTAGGTTCTGCTATATTTGCTACCAGCAGTATTACCAAGTGTATTTGAATTGTTTATGTGCGTTCTGGATTTGACCGCCGCCACTGCAGGCACATGTAACAGGTCACCAATCCCTGCCATATTCATTGACGCACATGTACATGTATGTGTCTATGAAAATCTCGAAGGGAAAGGTTTTGGGCATAGCGTCATTTATAGTGAGGTAATTATCATATGAAATATTGTTATAAAGTCATTTTTTCTTGCCCCCTTTATAAGAAAACAATAAGGCCTTGTTAACTGTGTTGCGGCTAGTTTTACCCCCGCCGCTGTGCACAATGTAGAGCATGGCTCAACGTGACCGCGCATGCTTTTATGCTAATTAGTGCATAAATTAGGGCTGAAACACAGTTTGGGATCTCTCGAGCAAAGAGTTTCCTTTTTGCTTTTAGATGTGCGTTTGATACTGTCAATGCTACTGTCATGGCACGGGCACCCATCGCCCGTCCGACATCCGTCCGTAGACATCATTTTCCCCGGAAACCGTAAAGTGGATTGACACCAAATTTGGGTGCAAGCTACCTATCCATAATATATCCAGACCATTTTTATTGTTTTTTTTTTTACATTTTTTCCCTTTTCGTTAACATGGGACCATATGGAAGAAAAATGTCAAACGGTATCTGCTGTGAAAGTACACAACAGATTCACTCTAAAAATCCATATACATGTATACTCCTAGGGAGGGTCTCTACCAAAGTTGATAAAATAATTGTGAAAAATAAAGTTTTGGCTTTTTGGCAATTTTTGGGGCTGTTTAACATGGTAGTTAATGGGGAATTATAAAATGTGTGATATCTTGAAAATGGCTGGTCGTAAAGCTAAACGGACCAAAATTTGGGCCTCGGCGGTAAGTACTTGGGGAACTTTTAAATAACTGTTAAGTGTTCAAGGCCGTTCTCAGATCATTCGGTGCGTTTCCAATCTTCTGATTTTTAACAGCCTTGTAAAGCATCTGGTTGTAGAGCGAAACGGACCAAACTTTGTACCTCGGAGGTACTTAGTGTACATCAGGTACTTTTGACCATTAAGTATCAAGGTCATTCTAATGTCATTCAGTGCATCTCTGATTTGCGACAGGATTACATAGTCATCTCAGCTGCGCAGCTACTTAACTGTAGTACCTAGATAGCTCTTAGGTATAAACCTAACTTGTTCCTATCAAGTGACCAAGCAGAGCGAAAAGGCATATGGGCCTCTTTTTGTCATACGGCAGTTTAGAACTAGCCCACAGATATGAATAATATGCCCCAGCATGATGACCTCTGACTAATTAATATGCTAATTAAGTCATAAATTAAGACAGAAAGATCAATTTGGGGTACCCTGGCCAAAGAGTGTTCTTTGAATCTTCATCACACTGCAGTATTATTTCTAACACATTAGTATGCAGAAAGTAGTCTGGCATGATGGCCCTTCTATAATTAAAATGTTAATTGGCGCATAAATTAAAACAGAAAATCAGGTTTTGAGCTTCTCAAGCAAAGAGTTTTCTTTAGTTTATCTCAGTGCAGTGTCAGGTGGGACCTGCTGGTAAACAGAAAACAGTATAGCATGACCACCTGACAGTTACTGATACCCGTGTGATTTAAAGACAACTACCTATGCATAGGTTTACCACACGCCCAATCCACAGAAATGGATGCGAGAATTAAAGTCTCCTCAGAAATCGCGGCCAAAACATGTAGTTTCGACAAAATTTGTAAGTCCATAACAGGTCTTAAGCAAGGCAAATACAATGGTTGGCAATACGATTTGTGAAAGACCTGAGGTCCATCCTTGTAGTCCACTGGATATCCCCATTGTTTGAGCTTCGCTGTATCTCAGGGTATAACGAATGATATCCAGTGTTATACAAAGTGTGCCACTCTCTTCATGGATTGTTCCAGATGCGGCGAGACGACACTGGAACACTCACTCTCTCCAAGAAGAGACTGAAGAAGTTTGTGTACAGACGGAAATGGCAGGTATGCCATTAAAATCGGATCATTGACGTCATAAATATTCACTAAAACTTACTTGCTCATTATAATGAAAATCCTACAGTAATGGCTTTAATACGTTAATGTGTGGTAAACTTTACTGACACAAAGGTGACGCAAAAACTAATGATGGAAAGCTGTTAATTATAACACCTAGTGATAAAAGCACGACCCATACAGTCTGAAAGGTATCTTGTGAAAGGCGCAGGATTAGACTCACATCAGGTTCTGCAGATTAAAAAGAATTTCAGATGTCTTTTGCGTTATCTTGGTTGCACAACACAGTTATTGGTGAGGTATTGTAGAATGGTATAAGAAATAGAATGTGCACTCGCTAGAGTTCGTAATCGCTATAAACATGATATAAGAGCCAAGACTTTTTTGGTTTCCACGACCACTGCTGCTGTTGCTGCCACTACAATGTACTGCTGAGTGCTGACGGTCGCCGCTGCTGCACAGACTGCTGCAGCAACTGCTGCAGCAACTGCTGCTTGTAAAACGAACACTATTTCTATGCTATCACAAACAACTATAGTACATCGTTTGGCATTACAACAAAAGCAAAAAAAAAAAAAAAAAAACCAATTACGGCATTGCATGTTTTCTTCTCTTTTCAGAAAATTGTTAACGCTATCGTGGCATTAAAGAGAATGGGCGTATCTTTGATAGACATTCGCAGGTAAAGAGCCACTGATTCACGCGTGTGGATTTTTTGTGTATATATTTATTGATGTGTTTGGCTATTCTGGGACAAATATTGACCAATTCAGGTATGGATACCATTTATGCTCTGGCGCGCAGTGAAGTGTGTGAGTGTTATCAACGTTTAACGGCACATCAACACCAAAAGGGTCATACCGTGCCAAAACAGGTGATAACGATTGCATCGTCAATTCAAGTCGCTACAGTCTAAGCACTGC
>JAAUYG010058868.1_pt1 | contig 11479 bp, 10 predicted proteins | sample 7278091 | NCBI WGS metagenome assembly JAAUYG01 (sample SAMN14350201, study PRJNA611818) | marine sediment metagenome | isolation source: surface marine sediment (0.6m) | place: French Polynesia: Moorea | collected 2018-08 | reverse complement strand
TATGGTGATCACCATATACCCATCTGGACTGGTTTGCCATCTCTGTAGGGTATGCCAGTATGATTTCTCAACCAATTACAAGTGTTCCTGAAAGGCATCAAGGTACCCCTTGCCTACACCAACTGTGAGCAAAATCCTGTTTTTCCTCCCCCCAGGGGGGGGGGGCAAAAAAAACGGACGGGTATATGGTGAATCACTATATGCTCCAAAGCAGGATTCCTCTTGCAGGACCATCAGAATGGCTTTGGATCTGTAAAGATTTCCACCGTGTAGTTACAGTCTTGTTGTGCTTGGTGATCTTTATGCATGGAATGGCCTCCGTTTGTGTCTGTGTTTGAGTATGCATGGATGTGACACCGTGGGGGACCTTGCGGAGGCATTTGAGTTGGGGACGCAATGTATGAGTATTGGGGGCCAATTCATGTTGGGAGGGGTTACATGTAATTTTCTGTTGCAAGATGAAAAAACAAGTGGAGGCACTTTGTGTTGAGACAAATTCACGTGTGTGGGGGGGGGAAGGATTCATGTTGGGGGAGGACATCGTGCCGCACCCTTCTTGTGTTGATTCTTTTGTCTGTTCTTGGAGGTCTGAAAGCCCACTGAACAGGCCTCTTCACATTTGACAGGAAACATTTGAGTGGGGAGCCTCGGTAGCCGCACGGTCACGGTCATTGGTTTCAATGTCGGTAGGTGCGCAGTTTCCGCGTGTCTTCCTCAAAACATGTCACGGTTTCTGATCCCTTAAAAGTGTGGCTTGGGTACCAATTTCACACAGGAAATTTATCACACAGAAAGTGTGTGGGCTTTCTCAGCAGAAGTTGAAGACTGAGATTCTGGAATTTTGAAAGGCATTCAAGGCGTTGATTTCCAATTTTGTTGACTGGATATAAACTTGACCAGGAATATATTGCGCATGATGAAGACTGGTGCCGCTTGGTTGTTCCTGTGCATTGCACTGAGCGTCACATCAACCGGTGGGTATTTGCGTTACCTGGAGGCCGATTTCAATTGTTTTTTCCCCCGATTTGGCAGCTCTGTACTTGGAGACCAAATGTGTTTTGCTGTCACTCGACGAAGGCCTGCGCTACTTTGGGCAACGACCTGTTTACGCATAACAAAATGTTTTGTTTTGGGAATAAGCCACGATAGAATCTGTCAACTAGGATCAGCATGCAAGTAACTATTTGCAGGAAAATGTTTTGTTTACCAGTTCCTGATTTGGGTTCGAATTGGCGTTATGATTGTTGGACGTACATCAGTCGTGTCGACTGATCGATAGGAAGCAATCCCGAAAATCAACAACAGTATCAACAGCTTTTTTGTGAGACGCTTTTTGTTTGCTTTTCATCTGATCAGCAAGAAATATTGCCATGGTGCGTTTCGTGCCCCGCAACAAATGAAAAACTAATTGCGCTTTGGGTTGTTTCCTCTGCTGAACTTTTATAAACCCGTTTCATACAACCTTGAGAATTGAAAGCGGTTGAGGATGCCCTGCCAAAAAAGGCGATAAGAATCCAAGAGGACTGGAATTCTTTCCGTATTTGCAGTTTTGTGAGCCTTGATGGCCAAAACAAAAATGATTTTTTTTCCAAGAAGGAAGGGGCAAATATTTTCCAAAGCAATTTCCTTGTTCCCTTGTTCCCCGAAAGCAAATCTGTCCAAAAATACAGTTGTGCTGTTGTTTTTCAGTACCTCCAAATGGTTCAAACAGTCTAAATCCTGCAATAATCAGATTTGTTTTGCCCTTCTCTTGCCAATGCGGAATCCACAATCTCAGTACATTGAAACGCAGCTCTTAACTTTTCCTCATGCGTCTTTCATTTTTGAAGAAGAAATCCACAACAAGATAGGGCACTTAAAGAGTTCATAAATTGAGCAATCACATTTGACACTGATGAAGCCTTTGGGAAACTCTTCATATTGACAAGGGCCCACCTTATAGCTGCAGAGATTTTAATTTTCTACATCAGCTATTTAATTGTGAAGTTTAGAGGTGAGCTTATCAGATTTATTCACCCTCATTCTAAGTCACCTTGAGATCATAAATTCGGTTCTTCTGTTGGGATGCCTGACTTTCAGAGAAATTTGTATGGTTCTTCAAACACATGGAGCATCACTGAAAAGAACGTTTAAATGGCGACACTGTCAAATACTTTGGGTTTCTAATCATTTGGTGTCACTGAAACGTCTTGGCTCCACCCATTCAGCAGGAAGCATGAAAAGCGCAAAAACAAAATTTCCAAGCCCATTCTCGCACAGTCCGGCTCAATGTCAGTATCCAGACAACATGTCACTCTTTAGTTATGAAACAAACCGAAGAATGTACATATGTACGACACAGCCACTGTTTTCGTTCCTGTGTTTGACAACAGCAACTCAAAGTACCATGGGTACGGTTTGGGGTCAAAAAGAAAGACGGGGGCCGAAATTGATGGCCATTAATCCTCGGCAAATGTCTTGTCTTCGATGTGCCTGTTCTGCTCACATGCACTGAGGCTGAAAACGCAAAAAAAAATGAAACAGTCTATCTCTACAATTTCACTCTTCCATCCTGCAAATAGGAAAGAGAACGAGAAGATTTTTGGAACAGATACGCTTGAAAAACTCATGACATCCTGTTTCTCTCTTCTGGCGCAAAAAGTCGATGAAATTCAAATGGGCACTTAAAAAGTCTTGGAAGAAGAAACATTTCAGTTGCGGTGGCCCAAACCAGTTCTGCGTGACCCAGAATCGTGTGCTGCCGAGGCGATGAGGTTGAATACAGCACATTTTATACACAGAAATATCATCTTTTTTATGCCCAAGTAAAACAGGATACATCTTTGTTGTTCTGTGACGTTGACAGATCACATTTACTGAAAAGAGTTTTTAGCGTAAAAAGAACAAAAACAGAAAAAAGGCAATTGGATATTTTCCCTTGGAAGCAAGATCAAACGTTGAAAGGTGCTATGATTAGCGTCATTGGCCCAAGGACACCTAAAGCGGGCTATACCTGCACCTCTTTTTGGAATCACCTGCGCCTCTGCTGGGGCAGAATGACAAATGAAGTCACAGTTGAGCACCGCAAACACAGGGAAACCCGTGTTTCGCATGATACGGGTGTTCTCCCAGTTCAATGACTGCCTTGTTCATTTCTTGTGGCTGGCAAGGGCTGTCAAAATCCCAAGACAATTCCTAAGAATGGAACAATTGGTCCACATAAATTTTCAATTTAATTTGTATCTCCGCAAACTCCAATTGAAGGATTCTTATGCCAGATCAGTCAACCTGGGCCAACAAGGTTTAATCCTGTGGTGAAATGCTAAAACCTGCGGATCAAGTTCTCTTTTGTGAAAAAACGATAAAAATCTTTGGTGTTCTGTCTGAACCACAGAATTGAAACACAAATGACATTGTTTTCGTTTATTCCCGTTTTTCTCATTGCAGACGGAAATGAAAACAGCTTGGAATTCAGAGGCAACGAAGTTTCCCTGAGACCAGCCTTTATGTCCAGAGAAGGTCTACACTCATTCGTGGACAAATCCGAAAATGCAACGCTGACACGGGGAACGCTGAAGGCATTCAGGTGAGTTTAGCAGCATGCATCCTTCCCAATTTCCTGGAACAGTCTGCGCGCGTCTGATTTCAGCCAAGGAATCATCCGTGCCGTTTTCGTGCAGGTTGTATGTGCACAATTTAGCAGATGACACAGCGGTGGGAGACGTCGTTGCTCAGATCTGGAGACCAGTGAGGGGAGAGGATGAAGCTCTGCAGCTGGTGTGGCGCAAACATCTTCACCTCGACCAACGAAACCATCTTTACGTGGTAATGCCTGTTGCGAGATTCTCCCAACATTGAGTCAGTGAATGGTGACTGATGAGGAGGAGTCTGAATTGTTTTCCAAAATTCATGTCTTTTTATGTCCGTTGTAAGGTAAGATTGGCTGAGGAAGAAGAGTTCCATCTGGAACAAACCGATGTGATTGGTTTCCAATGCGAGTCCAACACGTGTCCTGTCAGCATGACAATCACACCCGAAGGCAGAACTTACGTCAGGAGAGCGCAGACGAACAATCTGGGCAAAGTTGTCTACGACTTCAAGGGTCCCTTGGCCGTGATCTTCTCAGTGGGCGTGGATATTCTTCCAGCGTCAGTTCCAGAGAATTCTGCTTCCGCCTCGGACGAATCACAACCTGGTGGGAATTCAGTCACATCCGATGTTGCGCAGGAACTTGTTGGTCCAGAAGCCTTCATGAGCAGTGAAGATGTGGAAGGAATCCAAGAGCCTTTGTACAGTTCGGAACAACGGGAAGAGATGTTGAGCAACTGTGCTTTCCACGGAAACAATCTGACTCTGGGAGATGATTTCTGGCACCAGGAGGGGAGGAAAACGTTCATTGACACATCTTTTCAATTAAGCAGTGGAATTCTGAAGGCTGTTAGCCTGTTTGTACACGACGTTTCAGTAAATTTGGAGTCAATTGATATTTATCTGGAACTGTGGACAAAACACGGAACAAGCGCGACCGGCTATCGACTGGAATGGCAAAAGCGAATCCGACTGACGCGGGGATCAAACAGACTGTACGAGGTGACGATTTTGTCCTGTGATCCCATTTTCTCACAGATGTTGAAATCAGACATGCCCAGTCAGTTTGCACCAGGGTACAGCATTTTTTTAAAGGAACTGTTCTTTTTCAGTTTATCCTGGACCATTCAGACCAAGTGGTCGTGACTGACAAACGCATTCTGGGTTTCTCAAACATGGATCATATGTGTCCGATCAGTTTCAGATACAGCGAAGACGGACGGACACTGTTCAAGTAATTTTTCCTGTCAAAATCAGTCAAACCACTCGGTGTCTATCTGTCCTGACGATACCACAATCAAGTGCAATTGTACAACTTTTTGACATTTTGCAGAACAATAAAAAGGTATGAGGGTCCCTCCGAGGTGAACAGCATTTACCATTTCAATGAAGTTCATGAACCGATACTGTTCTCCATGGGCGCATATGTTTCTCCCCATCCAAGGCCTCCTCCATCACGCCAAGACGAAGGTTAGTTCAGAGCAACAAGTTGTTTATTGCACACATAAACAGTGCAGACATGAAATCTTTATTCGGTATTTTCTTTTATTGCTTGAAGATGAAAATGAGATTGAGTTGCCAGATACAATTCGCACTGGACACGCACCAATTCAACGCCAATACATGCTTCCCAACACACCAACACCCAAAGTGTTTGTCGATAAGAATTTTCGGTTTGTTCCTGGTCATGTCACGTAAGTATAAATTCATACATTGCCAAATAGTTTTCGACACCTTTCTCGCCTATTTCTGAGGATATTTGAACAGCTACTGACATGGTACATTTTCTCTCCAAAGAAAAATTATAGCCTTCGTCGGGAGACTGTCTACAGAAGATATTGCCTCACCCATAAAGTTCCAGGTAAAATTATCCTGCTGCTAGTTGTTTCCAAATTCCAGTGGTGAGTTTCTGCGAAAAAACAAGGGTTTCTTCTGTTGCAGATATGGACGTACCATGGCACCGCTGGCCAGGGGGCTGAAACACATCCCGTGTACAGACTCAAGTGGCAGCAAACGTTCACGCTTTCTAGTCTCACAGTGTCCACAAATGGAAACAGAGAAAATACGGTATTAGAATAAGCATTCATTTTCAGGAAAAAAAATGTCAAGAGACGTTTTCCTGCTGTCAATTTTTGTTTCTCCAAACACTTGCTTTTCCTCATTTTGGATGTGAGATTCCTGTCAGACTTTCTTTTGTGATCATTCACAAATCATTGACATTGAGCTGTAATTGTCCATGTTCTGTTAGGTTTGAAGGGGTGCTTCACTTTCTACAATTTTCATTGTGAACATGGAGGTGTTTGCCAAATTTAAGCGACCAAGTGTCAGTGTCGTGTCAGTGACAGAAAAAAGAAAAGTGCAAAAACAAAAACACAGATTGCCGCGATTCATGCAGTGATTTTGTGAAGATTCCCGATTTTTTGGTAGACAATCTCCAATGCAAACTGTACCCGCTTGAAAAGGAAAGACAATGGTGGGGAAAGTGCTGATTTCTTTGTAGTTCGAGCTGAACAATCCCGTTGAAGTCAATGGAAATGACACGCTTGGCTTTGTCAGTGAAGGAAGGATCATACCATTCCCGTACGACTTCAACAATGCCATCAGGTGCGCAAGGCAAAACGATAATTGCTGGTGTGATGTGCCTAAAAGTTATCTAGAATGACAAACTGCACTTAAGCAAACTGTAGCAGCATACATGTAGGGTGTAAATCGCACATCTCCAAACTGAGATTTGGAGGTAACTTCAACCAATGGCCTCAAGATATGCCATAAACAACTGGATCAGTTACAAAAAGAGATTTGAGGAATTTGCAAACTCTAAAGTTTCTGCTGTACATGTGTATTCTTGAAAAAGGGTTTGTTTCGTGCGACTTTCTATTTTGAATAATTTTCATTTCTTGTTTCAGCCAGCCCTCAGGAATCGGGTTGGTCGATATGTTGCCGTTGAACAGGAGCGACGATGGCAGCATTCAGTATCCGCAAGTCAGACCTGAAGTCTATCACTTCAACCCGCACCCGCACCCCATCATATGGTCTTTGGCAGTGGAGATTCAACCACTCAGCGAGGATGCGACGTAACCACTGGATTCGCTAATGTTTGTCAAAGTATCTGTCCACGTTTCTTTTTTTTCTTCTTTTGAGAACTGGAATTCTACAGCTTAACTTTGTTACACAGACAATATACATCTGCAATTATTTGTTTTCGAGTTGGTGTATTCATATTTATTTGCAAAAAGTTAGCTAAATCTGTGATTCATTGTCAAACCTAAAGGAAATTTCTTCTTGTGTCTGACTCATTTTGGCTGCTTCTCTCCTGTGAACAAGACTGGATTCACAAAAAGACGCCATGATGCTTTTCCGGTTTCTTCAGTCTCTGTGATTCTTGCCTTACACCACATATCGTTCTCCTTTTGAATGTGCACCCAGTGTCTTTGTGTGTTCTTTTGTTCATGTATTTTTTCTTGTAAATAAATTTTCTCAAAAAATCGAAAACATTCCTTCACAATTTTCTTCAGTGGCAAATTGTTTCCTGCGACATAAGGATGCGGGGTGAAGCTGCAATTGTAAGAAAGTTAGATCCTGCAGTCAAAGTCCACAGACGGTGTCGCAACAAAAACACAATTTGGGAAAATGTAGGCCTGAAAGCCAATTTGAATCTAATTGCCTCTTGTGTTCCTGCAAACATCTCATTTTGGGTGGAACTTTCATGTTTAAAACAACTTGCTTGGTCTGCTTGGACCAAGCAAGTTGTTTTTTGGTCAAAAGAATCGAACACATCCTTGTGTGAAGGTCCTTTAGGTCCAGATTGGTCCTGGGTTGTGACATCTGTTCATTCCGATTTCATCACAAGCATCCAAAAGCAAAAAAGAGAACGCCACGCCTGTCAAAAGGAAAAGAAAATCAATCCTAGTATTTCATTCCAAAGGTGTCGGAACAGAGAAAAACAGGCATCAGGAGATGGACTGGAGTGAAGTTCTGGCTTTTCTGTGAACAAAGAAACAGGCAAGGCTTCGGACTTTCAGATCGCGGAAAAATGGGCGGAAAGCTTGCATTTATGCACGAAGCACTCCCAGAGAGGAGGAAAAATACCAAAAACAAAGAAAAAAACGAGCAGAAAGTCGGAAAATTTCCTGGTTGTACCCATTGCAAAATTGAGCCCAGCTTTCGAGACCAATTTATTGCCAAGTCTGAGTGCGTTTCATTTATCCCCAGTTCAATTTAGTTTGCGTACACCCTGCAAGCTGACTTTTCAAAATGTGTAATTTGCCAACAGGGATCCATCAGTTCATCCTTCAAGATAAGCTTTTGTTTTCCTGCGAGAAAACCGCTGCAACATCCCGTTTCTCTGCCTGCTGCGGTACCGGGTGCGCGAACTATCCGCCGAACCCTGGATACGATACACGATTGTTAAACAATCAGAGCCTGGTGGAAGTCAAGCTGTTCATCTGCCGTCGAGAAGCTACGTCATTCCTTCAAAGTGCTGAAAAAAAAACGCTTCTGACACAACATTTGCCAAAAAAGTGTTGTCTGCAAAAAGAGACTCGTCTGGCAGTGATACAAACGAACGAAAGATTTCCATTCAAATTACAGACTCATTTCAGACGCATGTTGGAACAACGTCTGAACGCCACAGGCTTCTGTGCCTGGGAGAGTGGAAGCCATGTCTGCTGCGGTAATCCCCCCCAACAAAAAACACAAATACAACATCGTTGGTGTTTTATTTTGGATTTCTAAACGTCTTCACCAGTTCACCCCCACAAACCACGTTGTGGTGGAAATCTGCTTTTGACCCGCAAACACAACATAAAACAAAATTCTGGTCTCGAGTCTACGAACTCAGTTGAATTGAAACTTTCACTTTTTGCTTTGGTTGATTCTTTGTTTACATGCACATGTACAAGGTTTGGCATTCAGCACCTAAATGTACGTTAGCAATTATTTAACACAGCTCCCTGTATTTTGCAAGGAAAAGGGGCTGCAGCCTTGTGTGTCTGGAAAGCTGTGTGCAACAGGTTTCGCACTTGCTGTAATTCATAACCTCCCAAAACATGCAGCCCTGCCCATACAGGTGCATCTTAGCGAGAATAGAACACTCGTTCCTGGAATTGAAACATGCACCATCCGCCACATCGGTCAGGTCATTGCCTGCCATGGCCAGCCAGCTTTCTTCTTCTTCCTTTGTAATTTTGTTTGCTGGAATGTCCCTTGGTGTTTTTGCGTCTCCTCCTGCAGCTGATGGGTCTTCCGTCGGGACAATACCCATGAACAAAGACGCCTTGTCGAACCAACTGAACAATCCATTGCTTGTAGGAGCAGCTACACTTGTGCACAGGCACAGTCCAGATGCTGAGCCCCTCCAGGTGCAGGTCTCGAGCAAACATCGAGGTGGTCAATCCATCAAACTGTTCGCTGTAGTCTGACAGCGAGAGAAACTTCAGCGCAGTCAGGTCGGAAAAGATGCCATCGGGCAATCTGCTCCTATTTATGTCTCCCACGTACAGGTGTTGCAGCTTGGCTAAACTACTGAATGTCGCGTTGGACACAGGAGCTGCCTTGATGTCCAGGGACAGGTATCTGAGCCCGCGGACAAGGTGGAACGCTCTGTCCCCAATGCTCTCCAGGGCATTGTGCTCCAGGTTGAGATATTTGAGCCGTCTCAGACCCTTGAAGGTGCTGGCCGTGAAGCGCTTGATGCGATTGTAGCCCAAGTCTAACCAGGTGAGCTCGCGCAGTGGACGCAACGAACCCGGCTGCACTGAACCAATCTGATTCCAGGAAAGGTCCAGACTCGTGAGACCAACAAGCTTTCTGAACATGCGCTTCGACAGAGCGTGAATCTGATTGTGGAATAGCTTCAGATGCTGCAAGTTTGACAAGCCAGCAAAAGCAGCTGGTGGAACTTCTCTGATCAAGTTCCTGTAGAGAGCTAGGTCCTTCAAGTTGGTGTTGTACTTGAAAGCCTTCCTGGGCAGAAATCTTATCAGGTTGTCATTAAGTCTGAGCACCGTCAATGAAGACAGTCTTTGCAGACTGAATGCCGGTACCTCAGACAGTCTGCAATTACTCAAGTCAAGTACCTGTAAGCTGGCCTCCTGGCCACGGAATGCATGATCACCCACTCCTCCTTCCAGCCCATTGCCACTCAGATCCAGGTGCACAACTCGAACATTAGCGAAGGCATCACTGGGCACGCGTGTGAAATTGTGGTCAGCCAAGGCAATACTGTCAAAGGTAGTGTTGTATGGTCTGAAATATGGGATGCTTTCCAACATCTCCGATTGCGCAACACACTTCAGATGCATGGCTCCCAACTTGCGAACACATCTGCACCTGCGGGTCGGGCACGGTACCTTGGATCTTTGGTATCTTCTTCCAGACGGCGATAGCCAGTTCGCAACTTGGGAAGTGGCCACTTGATTCCGTAATTGACTCTCACTTTGTGTCCTTCTAGGCTCCTCTGTCGACACTCCAACCCAGCAGCTCCAAACGAAGCACAATTCCAAACAAATGACAGCAACCCCCGGGCTCTGCATGTCTCATTCCCGGGGTGTTGTGAGTGTGCATTGCACGGGACTACATCCACATCTCATCACTTGCCTCTGCCATCGTCTCTTCGCTTCCTGGTTGTCTTGAGAAGTTCACTGGTCAAAGCAGGTGACAGACCTTCAAGGCAGTCTGCAGTCAAGCACTTATTCTGAGAAGACTTATCCGCTTGGTATCACGCGAAGCGTCTGTCTGCCAAGACGCCACATGCTCCAAGACAGCAGTTGAAAGCTTGTTAAGTTGAGTGCAGCAAAAGCAATTGTTGAATGTCCTGAGTCTGCAGCGTTGATAAAGCAGTGTTTTGTGGTCGGATTGATGCTGCTGCTTGAGAAGTACTCAGCTGGCAGAAGACAAACAGGTCAGATTGATATCTGCCAGGGTTTACCCCTGCACAACGGGACACTGACAACTTGAAAAGCAGAGCTAATCAGACGGTGTAAAGAGAAAGCTCTTCTTCTTGTGGCCAACACACCAGCAACAGACAGACAGCTTCAGATCAAGTAGAAGAGCCAACAACTGCAGCCCTCACGCTAAAACATCATTTACCCTGGCCACTTGCACGAAGTCCACAGCTCTATTCAACAGCCACAACCAGCGCGCAATAAACAAACAAGAATGGACCAATGTGGATGAAAAGTTGTGCTGTCCTCAGTCGTTGTCCAATCACACTGGTACGCACACCGTCATCATCTGAATCGTAATGAAGCTGCCCAACAACCAAGAAGAAACACAAAACAAAAGATCTAAAACATCTTTCGTTCTTCTTTCCTCTTTTCAGACATCCACCTTTTATTGCGCGCTCCCGTGTGTTGAATGCTCACAGAAATTTTGCAATTTTCCTTTTTGTGTGCACCAAGTTTAAACGATTGGCTAACTCTTTTTCTGAAGTCATGCACAGATGAGGACAATCCACCATAAAATGAATCTGTGATTGTGATTGTGTTTCTCGGAAGAGCCCTTCAGTCAACTCCCACGCCAGTGTATCTTTTCGATTGTGCGAACATTAGGCACTCAGAAAGTTTGAAATTACGTCTATTGAATCCACATTTTCTTCCATAATGGATCAGGATTTGCGAAAATGAGGGAAAAGTCCACATGTCTTTTCAACACTCCCACCCACGCTTGTGTCACACACAAACATCGTCTGTTCAATAGCTTTGGTATCAGGACGGAAAAGCACATTGAAGCACCAATCGGCATGTCATAATTTCCGCTGGATGAGCAACGACGCCACCTCATCTCCTCAAGCAAATGAGTGCTGTGTTGGATGCAATGACCATCCACCCACGCATCAGGTCAAGTTTGGGGAGATATGAAGCAGTGTTTGAACATGACTCAAAGCAATCATATTTCAATCATTGCTTACATG
>JAAUYG010031528.1_pt1 | contig 11479 bp, 7 predicted proteins | sample 7278091 | NCBI WGS metagenome assembly JAAUYG01 (sample SAMN14350201, study PRJNA611818) | marine sediment metagenome | isolation source: surface marine sediment (0.6m) | place: French Polynesia: Moorea | collected 2018-08 | reverse complement strand
CATACATTTGTATCCATATAACGTAAAAGTAATTCCTTCGAAAAGTTTCTAAATGTTCCTGATACATTCACAAAACAGTATGTGAAATCCTAGATCGATGCGCTGCCTGCTGCCAATGCCGTCCTCCGTAACAGTACTCTCAATGCTGTATGCGCTGCCTGCTGCCAATGCCGTCCAATCTCCCCTATGTCAGTGAGGGATAATTTAAAATTTCAATAAACAATAGGTTGACAGGTTAGCTAACTTAAAGTATCGTGGATCTAGATGGATACAACGCGTGTATGTTGCTGCCACTGGTCAGCTAGAGGGGGGAAAATTATGCAAAGTTAAGAGCATAACATTCCTTTATTGAACACATACATTTGTCGATGTGCCATCAAGCTATATCTGTATTTTACAGCATAAAATGACCAAAATGGCAAGGTGATGGAATTTCAAAACACTCTGGAAGCAGACTGTCTGCTACTAACCTAAAGCATCTGGCACTATGCGTGCAGGAAAGTACATGTCACCCTCAATATGCCGGTTTAACAATGTCACCACATCTCGCCTAAATCAAGTAAATCTGTGCATTTCCATGAACATACTTTTAAGTTAAAATACATGTATATAATACATGTATATTTTGTATATCCCAGACCATATTGTAAGGGAATATTTAAAGTTTCACAGCAAAGTAAGCTAGGAATAAGTATCTTTTTGACAGTCGCATGTTAAATATTGCTCAAAGAGAACAATTTTGCAGAAAAGGTTACAAAATACTGCAATGTGCCATTCGAGCTACATGTATATATTCGTACAGCGAAGAAATAATTTGTTGCGTGACACGAGAATGGTTCGTGTGGGCGATAGCTAGTAGCACTACCTGGTAGGACAAGATGCATGCAACTGGAGTCCTTTATAATCCCGAAATGGGGTGCCAGTATGACTAGAAAGTGTAAAAGTGGTAATCGTGATTTGCATGGACCGACGTAAACTTCACGTCGCAGTGCATCTGGTCTCCTTCATTACACCGAGTGCCCTCGGTCATGTGTGAGAGTTAAGTCAATTAAACAGTTCACCTAGTGGTCGCAGACACTGGTTATTCTTCAAAGACTAAAAGCAAGGTCATTGCAAGTTTATAAGCCTAATGTGTTGGTATCTCAAAACAGTTCACCACAGGATTTCTTTCCTACAAAACATTAAAAGTACCTTCAACTTCAGCACTAAGTAAAAGGTCTATCGTTTGGCCTTGATGAAAATGAAAACTAGGTCATTAACAGGCGAAATGGTAAACATGCTCCTTTTAATTATGTTATAATGTTAAGTGTTACATTTGTTGGAAGCTCAAAGGCGATGTGTAAGAGTCGAGTGCAAAGCAATATTTCCATAACTTGCATATTGTGCTTATGTTTGAGCAAGCAAATTATATATTTCCGGGTTCAATAAAAACTGATGGCTTCATTGCTAAATTCATATTCAAAATCTCGGCTGCAGACACCTCCTGTTTGGTGAGTGCTGGAATAATTTCCAATGAAAAATTCAGGTATCGGAAGTCTCTCACAGTATAGCAGCCTTCAGCAGGGGTGCAATGATACAGATCCACCAAACTTTGTCAAATAGAAAGTCGATGGCAACCACGCCAGATTGTAAATGAAATCCTGTGGTAAATGGACCCGGGGGGATTTTTTGCAAGTAAATGGACACCCCAGTGGTACCCCACTGCAGCACAAGTCTGTACAGACCGGTGTGGTGTGCAAAGATACCACACCGGTTTTGAGATACCAAAAGACTCCAGTCAATGGTGGAGAGGTTTCAGCCACAATTTTCACAACCGGTATCACTGACTCGACTTACCCAGGGGTGGGAAATATTTTTGCGTGAGTCCTAATTACACGTGGAATATTTTACACTGAAATATGATCCTGGGCGGTCGGTTTTCTAATGTAGTATATTGAACCCTCATGTTTACTGGGTTCAATTTCAATAAAAGGCAAATGTTGCCTCTTCTTTCTGCAAATTATAATTGTACATGTGTGTATTGCGATAGCGTTCCTGCCTCCAATAGTCACACTTACAATATAGGAACTCAAGGAGATGGAGAATACAGTAAGTGGTGGGAAACATTGAACTCTGTTTCCTTGGAAAACCCCTTTCAACTGGTCAAATCTGGTAGTTGTGTTTTTACTAAGACTTCTCCCCCTTAACCTCAATGGCTAAAGCCCACCTACCAACATGCAATAGGTCAGGGCTTTCCATTCCAGGACATCCCATAATCTTCCTGCACTTAAGGAAGTAAGATATCCAGTACGCATCTGGATTGACGGAGTGCCTTTCAGCAGAATCATTCACAAGCAGGGTTGGTATTTCGCTGGCGTGGCCCATTGCATTGATCACAAATCAACCCAGTTTTCCAATAAAGCAGCAAAGCATTTTAATTTTTAAGCATATACCACTGTTCACAAATTTGCTGTTAACATCCCCTAAGTATGTCAATGTAGTAATATACCCCCTAAACAAATCAACACAATCACACACCACTTCAATTAAAACAACGGTCTCGGGAAAACCATGGACCTTCATCTACTTTGTTTGCATGGATATCTCTTCAAAGGCAAGCTTTAATAAACATCCTGGAACTTTATTAGAATTTTGCTATACATTAACAAGCATTCCAGATAAACTATGTGCAAAAAAAAAATAATGGCTTCAAATACAAAGTGAAGTCATGAAATAGGGAATACTATACAACCAAGCTTTACTTAACAGCTTGAAGTCACCAACCTTGCACTTTCAGCTACTGTAGCAAAACAAAAAGATCTATTTGAAGTGTTTATTATTTAACAACATTCGCATACTGCCTCTACTTTGTAGGCATCACGGACTACATTTATATGTTAACTGCCAGATTCTAACAGTATATGCCACTTGTACCAGGTTAAGCTACTAGGTGGGCAGTTCAAGTGTAGCACTGTCGAATCTTAGGTCCCCTGCACCGGGGAGAATGGGGGTTTCAATCCATAGGGTATGACCTACATCTCTAAACAAACTTGGTTTGGCAACAGACCTTTTGATCACTTTTTCTACAAGTTGTGTAGCTATTATAACCTGTGCTAGCATTCATATTTTTTTTTTATTTTTTTTTATAGTTTTTTGCTGACTTAGAAATTATCAATCACACCAAGAACAATTGCATGACACACAACAAAGACGCGACACCCGGTAAAATGCTGCTATATATGATATGGAGTCCAGTCTCCGAGCAGTGATTGTTGACATGGTTAGTCTGTGGACAGATTAACTAGAGGCATGGGCCTCTGGTAAAAACGTCAATAACAAAGATGCAACACAAGTAGTATCATTATGGCATGGAAGAGATTGCTGAACATTTCATAAAGAAACACATAACCATACTAGAATAGGCCTTGCTTTCACTATTATATATATAGCAACAGGTGAACATTGTTTTCTCTTTTTTTTTTGGTTTTTTACCTTTTTACATTTTTTTATGGATTTTTTTGGAGGGTAGTCTTTTTTGTCAAACATCCTGCACATATAATTAAGTCACCAAGAATTTGGTTTGCAAGTTGTCACTCACTCACACTGGCAATGGTCATTGACTAAGATGCAACAACAAACTACCACATGTAAAAAATGCCTTACTGCTACACAACAAAACCCTTAGAAAAATGCCAATATTTCCAATTACTTCACATCATCAAGTATTTGTACAGGAGTAAGACAGTTGCAGACAGTATTTACCTTCTAAATGTCAGCTTTGGAATTCTGAAAGACTTGAACATTAATGCTCATAATTTTTTTTACTTCTACAGCTAGAAGTAGTCAATATTTTACTCATAAAAATAAAAAGAACCATCTGTGCCCTGTCTTCTTTGAAGCAGTTAGCACCAATAAAATGTTGCATTCAACCACTCATGATATCATATCAAATGGCTTCAACATTGTTATCTATATATATGTTTATATTTTTTTGTATTTTTTTGTACTTTTTTTTCGTTTATATAATAAATCACTTCGGTGATAAGTTAAAGTATGGAATGCTGCATTCCTAGACACAATGCACGGCGAGGTCCATGTTGACTAAGCTCGATATCCCATAAGTCCTCAGTTGTACCGCCTCTGGCTGATGGGCGGACACAGAAAATACATCTCAACACAACGTACATAGTCTTGATTTTCACTTTGATGCACTCGGTTTCAAGAGTTTGCAGTGATAAGCATCTGTCCTTGTTCCCTTTTTTTTAAATTTTTGATGCCATTTTTTTTTTTTTTTCCAGATTTTTTTTTTTTACGTTGAACTTCATCATGGAGATCACAATCACGGTTGACAAGAAATAAGTAAATCATCATACAGTTGTGGTTCATATAAGTAAATAATCATACAATTGTAGTACATACACCACAGAAAAAATACTGAAGTGCAGCAGCTGAATACACTGAGGGAGGCTGCTGTCAGGCAGAGAGAAGTGGCATTGTTTACGATGAGTGTTTTGAGACTGGTTTGTGGGCTTTTCAGTGTCCGCTCAGGAGACCGCCGGGCAGCATGTGATCGGGCTGCTCGTCAATAGTGGGAGCAGACCACAGGCCACTGGAGCTCCACATGCTACTGCCGAAGTTTCCGTTGAGCTTTTGTCCACTGCCAACGCTGCTAGCACGCTGGCCGCTGGAGGACTGCGGTGATGCCGGGGACATCCACAGGCTGGCCAGACTGGTGGTGCCTGCACCGGACGTGGGGTGGCCAGCCTGTGGGTTTGCAGCTTCCACAATCCTCGATACATCTCCCTCACTGACCATGTCAGCCAGGACTGTGGTACTGCCCAGCTGACATGTGTTGAGGGCGCGCTGGGCTTTCATTGCCTCATCGGGGCTCTTGTAACAGACTAGGGCCTGGCCAAACTGCAAGAGTGGGCGGAAGTCCTGCAGGGGACCATGTTGCATGCATAGGGTCTTCAGTGTGCTGATATCCATCTGGAACAAACGAAGCAAATGGAGTGTGGCAGAAAAATATCTGTATGTTGTCTACTGTAGCAGATACCAGACTATAATGTATATTTACATGATTTACTACCGGTACTAGAAAATCTCAATTGGCGAAGTAGCAAATTACAAATGGACAGCACAAAATACAGAGCATTTATACTCACTCAATCACATTGCGGTCTCTCAACTTGCAACTTGAACATTTAAGTATCTTTACTGTGTACACCAGTTTACCTGAGGGGACAGATTTTTCAACACCAGCCAGTTGGAAGCCATTGCATTGCCAGTCCAACCTGAAATCACAAAGCACACGACAAGGTATCATTTCATTGACAAGTACCAATTTCTTTCTTTTTTTTTTTTTTTTGCTACAACTGAACTGGCAGAACATTTTAGACAAAAATTTCCAAAGCAAATTGCTGCATGTTTTTGTATGAAGTTTATAAACTTTCGCTATATATCTCTGTGTGAGAAGCCTTATTTGAAACTTAAAGGAACACTTTCCATGGGAAAGTCGAGTCGCTGCTTTCTCCCTGTCTAACTCACCCAGGAACCTATCTCCACCTGGACAGGATGCACTGCGCTTAGGAAGGCCTGGAGGGTGACGACTAACGGCATTCTTTGGCATGGAGTTTGACCCTCCAAACGGATCATCTGTCCCTGAGGTGGGAGTGTTACCATCAGATGAAGGACCATCAGAAGTGGGGGTGGTTGACCATGATGACTTGAGACCCAGGAGGTTTGAGCTAGAGCTGGCTTTCGGCAGCTGTCCGCTTGCACCTGGTGACCAACTGGATGTGACCGTCATGGAATCGGCAGCATTGCTGGAACTGGGGCTCGAGCTGGTGCTGCTGGATTTTCCCAAGGAACTCAGAATGTAATCTTCTTTGATAGTGCTGATGCTAAGCTGGCTTCTCATAGCAACGCTGCCTGGTGTGATGTAGGGGTCATCTTCAATGTTCTTAGCGCTGGTACCACCAGTCCAGGGCTTCCCAGGAACGAACTCTTCAATGTCGAGAGCAGAGCCGGAGTTGGGAGACTCGGCTCCTCCAGTCGAACCATCGCTGGAAGTGGATTGCACAGAGGAGGCGGTGGTCTGGGAATCTCTCTCATCTCCAAGGCTCACTGGCCTCTGACCCGCAACGGGGACCGGGGCAGTGCTAGTGGCAGTGGAGGTTGTAGGCGAGGCATCCATGGTGCTAGAATTAGTTGGCCATGGTGAGGACGTAGATGTAGAGGCACCAGCACCCATCCACATACTGGTCAAAGGTAGCCCTGAGCCATCGGGCTTCATCTGCAGGTTTGGTGAGGTTTGGGAAGGATTGGCCCTATTGCTGGCAGGGCCTGTCATCTGTTTCAGCTGATCAGCAACCTGACTGGCCATGTTCTCAGCAGCCTCTCGTTCAGGAGAAGGCAACTTCCATTGGGAATGGAGACGTGATTGCACTTGACTCGGAGTCTCTTGCTTTATCTGCATGCTTTCTATACCCGCAGGCAGCTCCTTAAGCAACTCTTTCGTGTTTACATCATCAGCGGGTGTGGCACTGGTGTTGGCGAGCTGTTGCTGCGTGGCTGCCTTCGCCAGGGCCTGTTGTGTTTGCTGGATCTTGTTCTGAATTTTGCCAATGGTGTGCGCGATTTGCTCCAGCTGCTGTCGTTGCTGTGACGGTGTCACGTTTCGATTCTGCTGGATGATCTGTTGCTGGGTGATCAGTTGCTGTAGGATTTGCTGTAGCTGAAGCAGCTGCTGCAAGATGATCAGCATGGCGGGCGTGAGTGCCTGATTGAGGACCTTCGGGCTAATGAGGCCGGCTTGGACTGCCATCTGAAGCTGCTGCACAATGTGTTGCTGGATGAATTGCTGGTGCACGGATGGGATCAACTGTCCACGGACCGGCTGTCCTGTGGCGGCGGCGGCAGCAGCAGCTTGCTTGCTCATCTGCTGCTGGAGAAGCTTCTGCTGCAATCCTTGGTTAATGCCCGGTGCGTTGAGACCTGGGACAGGGAGGTTAGGCTTGAACGGGTTGCCTAGGACCTGAGAACCAGGCAAGCCCTGAGCATTGGAAAGAGGAGTATTATGAGGTGGAATAAACTGACTGGGATCCAAGGGCGCCTCTGTTAGTTCCTCGGTGCTTCCCATGCCTCGTAGCTGTCTCCCTTTCTGCATCTCAGCATCAAAATCCCTAGGTTTTGTTCCAGCTACCAGAGAACCTGGAAGTAAATAGGATGCTGTGTGTACAGCACTGTCTAGCACATTAGTTCTTGCACTCTTATTAAACTATGACTTCACCTTTCAAATTTAACTACACTTGATGCTTGATCATTCTTATGAAGTTCTGAGAAAATCACTTTCAAATCGAGCTATTGATCTGGGTCTAAAAACCATCCATTGAGCATTTAGGGAACATCAACTAATCTCGAGCAGGATAGTTTATGTTCATACATTCACAGGCAGGACAGAGAAACTGCTGCTTGAGTGAAATAGATATTTATTCGACTCCCTTTGGCAGCATATTCCACTTACTTATGGCACGCTCCAAATCCATGTCATTGCGAATGAGTGCATTCTGAGCATCTTCTTTCTGCAGAAGGATAAAAACGTTGAAATCTGTTACGCATGTGCAACAATGTCACATGTGAAAATGTTTGAATGAAACATCTAAACTCCAAACACCTGATACTTCAAAAGGAAACCGCAGTTTCAATTCTGGACTTTCATCTGACGTGAAAAGAACACTAAGTTATTATAAATGGAACTTGTGCTTAAGAATTCATACTTTTCAATTAATAACATCTATTTAACCATAAGGTTGAGGTGACCTAAGATACTTCTCTCTTTCATCGATCACAAAAATTGGCTTCACATATATTGACCAAAGCCTGAGAGGCCCACCTTGAATCCCATTTCCATCAACTGGTGCAGCATTCTGGCTCGCATCTGTGGCTGCGTTCGCATCATGCCACCAAAGTTCATTCCAGGCTAAAAAGGACGAAATAATTGAAAAATTTTCACTTCATCACCAACAGGTAAACAGACAGATTGTGCCAACAAGTATTTTATATTCAGAAATTCAAATTGAAAATCCCGGTTACATATTCACCTTTTTTGCTGATGGCATCGCTCCCCAGTCACCAGTGTCTCCCCAAGAATCTGTCGATTTGGGCTTGACACCAGGACCAGGCCACTGGTTATCGCCCCAGTTAGACCCACTAGGCCTCTGAAACAAAGAAGAAACAATGCATTATTTAGATGCTATGCCTTTAGGTGGGGGGTGTCATAGCATGACCTTGACAGTAGATCATAGCAAGATGCGAGTCAGGCAACACAACACAGGAGCAGGTTACAATTTTCGGAAATCTATGAATTAGTGACTTTATAAACAGTGATAAACCCAAAACAAGATAGCAAGTACATTCAGACAGAGCGATAACAGGAAGTAGATCAGGTAGATGGCAGTCTTTGCTTACCTGGGAATTCCACATCCCAGGACTGGTTTCTTCCATGCGGCTGGCATCTCCCCAACCTCCAGGTTTAGGGATGGGTGGTGGTGGCTGCCCCCAGGGAGCCTTGTCTGGTCTGGGACCCCCAGGTGGTGGTGGCTGACCAGCCATCGGATTGGAGGGTGTGGGTCCCCGCCATCCACCTGATTTCTGGGAGGTTGGGTCTCCCCATAGCTGTGTCCCATCATCTACATCGGAACCTGAGCCACTGCTACCCGGACCACCTCGCCCGCCTTCACCCCATCCACCAGTTTCCACGTTATCATCTGCCCAGCTGCTGGATGAGGAGTTGCGACGCATCTGGCCAGCACTCCAGGTACCAACTTCGGTTTTCCCAGGCTCTCCCCACAGGTTTGTGCCATTCTTGTCCCAGACATTGTCGCTGTTGTCATCTCCTGTGCTATCTGGGGGACGCTGAGAAGTGGCAGCGCTGGCTCCCCAGCTCTCTGGTTTCCTCCCCATTCCTTCCCCCCTTCTCCAACTGTCATCCCGGGGTGGGCCTGCCCACTGCTGAGATCGGTCATCACCACTCCAGCTTCCGGTCGACCCCTGTCGAGGCATCTGCTGTGGTATAGGGGGTGGGGCAACACTTGCCCCAGGCCATTGGTTGCCAATGGGCCCTGGAGGCGGCACGGATTTGTCTGGAGGCCTGCCCCACATGCCAGTTCCACCTGTGTTACCCTGTGTACCTGTGTTTCCCGTCGGTGGTCCATTCCACATATTGGAATTGGTATTCTGCTGTGCCGATGGAGGGCCATTCCAAGTCCCACTATCATTATCACTTCCACCACTGTTAGCCCAATCGCTACCCCCAGAAGCTCCAGAACTGCTTCCACCACCACCACCATATGGATCAGACCTCATGGACTCCCAAACTGCCGTACCAGTGTTTGGCTGATTCCAGTGGCTGTTGTCTTCTTGACTCCCAGCACTGCTTGTACTACTGATCGGCTTCCTCGGAAGTTTGGGAGATTCTTCTGCAGTATCCCAACATGTGTCTTGTCGGATCGGTGTTTTACCCCATTCGCCTGTATCATTTACGGCCCTATTTATGACTTCTTCTTTCTTCATACGTGCTGCTATGACTGCAGGATTTTCAGCTTTTGGCACTGGCAGCCCTCTGCCAGCTGCCTCAGCCCAACTAGAAGGAACACCGGGCCTGGGCTGGGGTGGCTGCTGCTGTGACATCACTGGTGCCTGGGAACCGATGGGCCGCGGGGTGGCAGAGGCTGAACTGCTACCCCAAGCGGCTTGTGTTCCCCCGGCAGTTACAGGCTGCACTCCAGAAGCTGCCGAGGCTCCCCACTGGCTGTCGGTGGTCCCTGCAGAACCCCACTGGGACTGACTTGGCGGTTTGGTCTGCCCAGGAGCAGCCCATGAGGACTGAGCCGGTGTTTGACGATCATTCTGACCCCACCCTCCACTGTTGGTCTCGGGTTTTGCTGCAGTGTCACCCCATCCGCTGGAACTTGAACCAGAGCTAGGCCTTTCCTGCTGCTGTGGCTGGGTCCAGCTACCTGTACTACCTCTTCCCCCTCCTGCCTGTGGCTGACCCCACTGACTGGATACAGGCTTCCTCGTGTCCATTTGGCCCCAATCCTCAGTGCCTGCATTGGGAATGGGACTGGGACTAGGAGAGCCCCATCCTGTGGCATGTGCCTTGCCGCCGCCTCCTCCCTCTACACCCCACACACTGCTTGAGACTGTCGAGCGAGACTGTCCCCACTGTTCAATAGCACTGTCTGGGTTCCCTGTCGGTATCTCCTTGGAACTAAAAGCACTGGCAGAGCCACCAGGAATACTGAGACCGGACGTCATCACAGAACTTGACTGATTACCCCACCCAGACCCCGTGCTCTGGGTGCTGCTCGGTGGTTTGTCCTCTAACCCAGAATTAGACATATTAATATTTCTCACACCCTGCCACACGGCATGCCCAAAATCATTGGACTGACCCTCTGAAGCAGAGGAGCCAGGAAGGGACATGCCACTGTCACTTTGAGCACCACTTGCAGGGTTACCGCTACTACCCTGTGAGCCAGTCTGCCCACTGTTAATGCCCCATCCCAACTGACTTGCATTGTTGCTCGCTAGTCCAGCTTGGTGCTGTTGCATATTGCTAACTTGGCTAACTGTGTTGCTTTTGGAGCTGTCCGTACCACCCCAGACACTAGACATATCCGAATGTTCAATTTTGTCACTGGAGTCTAGTTTACTGTTGCTGCCCCAGATGGCAGAAGCACTTTGGGTTTGAGTTTGAATGGCACTTGCCCCTTGGCCTGAAGAGCCCGGAACGCAATCCTGTCCTTGGCTTGGATCGCCTGAGCTTAGTATCACAGATCCAGATGTCACAGACTTAACAGAACTGTCCTTTTCCCCAACCAGAGGAGTCTGAGAATTGTCACCTATAGAAGGCCAATTTTTTTTGTCCAATGTGTCAACTATTACTTCAGTTGCCTCGGTAGTTTTTATACCACTGGCAGAATTCCACAAGCTACTTCCGTTTGGCTTCCAGGTGACTAGATTCCCCTGGGTGTCAGCTGAAGTATTTGAACTCTCTGAAGAAGAAGAAAAAAGACAAGTAAAGTAAAGACAAAATTTCCAAGAAAAAAGACAAGTAAAGTAAAGACAAAATTTCCAAACAATTTAAAACCAGTTTAGTAAATAAGACTTAATATTCAACATTTTCCTGTCAAAATCTTGCAATTTGAAAATGTCTGGTATCTTGCAAATGGTGGCAATCACCGGCAAAAGTTCTTGTTACTTGCTGGTAACATTTTTTATTTCTGAAGTAAAATTTGAACTCCACGTAACTTATGCAACACAAAAACACGAATTGTGAATTCCAAATGAAGGTTTTATTATAATTATTTATAATTCAATCTGCCACCAGGCAATTTCAATTTTATGGACTCGGACGAGTCCTTATATTGTTTTAACGTAGCGAACATCAGGTCCTAACTTTTGCATGATCGTAGCAGAGAATGCAGCACCAGCT
>JAAUYG010303091.1_pt1 | contig 11480 bp, 6 predicted proteins | sample 7278091 | NCBI WGS metagenome assembly JAAUYG01 (sample SAMN14350201, study PRJNA611818) | marine sediment metagenome | isolation source: surface marine sediment (0.6m) | place: French Polynesia: Moorea | collected 2018-08 | reverse complement strand
GTCCGTAGTAGCAATAGTTGACTGTAATTTTTTCCTAACACTTGAGAAGAATTCACAAAAGTTATTGGCTATATTATCTGAGTCACTTACTATTTGGTCATTTATGATAAGTTCAGAACTTATGGTTGGCGCGGAAAGCCGGATGCGACGACTTTTCGCGCCAGCCTGGGCACTACGACTGCACCTTTTCGGAGGGTACGGCGAGTTGTCTCTGTCACTGCGGCGAATCAGCTCACCGGAGGACGGCGAATCGACTGCCGGACTTGGCCGAATTGACCCAATATTAGGCGGGCGAGTTGGCAGGATGGCGAGTTGACTGGGATTCGGAAGGAGACAGTGTCTGTGCCTCTCTGCTCTTCTGACCAGTCAGCCCGAGACTTGCCTTTGGCATATTTTTTTTCGGCCCACCTTAATTTGAACTTGTTTTTGATAGTTCCCATTCCACACTTTCCTTTTGTGCTGACTATGGGGACAGATGCTTGTCGTCTGCCAGGTCCCAGAGACAGCAGTTGAGCAGAAGCAGCACACTGTCTGCTGTGCACATGCTTCTTTTCATGAACTCTGTTTTTCTCCCAAGTGAGGAAGCAGCTTCTCCCGGGCAGCTTCTTCGGCATGGAATAAAGTTCCCTATCCCATAAATACTGTTTGGTACATGTAACCCTGATGTAACACTTTGCAAATTTATCAAGTCATGTGTAATTTGATATAACTGCATGAAAAATAACATCCAGTGTTTTGTAACTGATCCCAGTTTCTCCTGAACAGTAACTTTAAGAAATTAAAATAAAAATCTAAATAAGTAAAAAAAACCCCTATTTATAAGTAAATAAAAACCTATTCATATCCAATTACACTGCCATGTGTAATAAATATATATAGAAAAACCCTATATACACTGTATACACTAGCTAAATAGAGTAATGACTTTCGAGTTGTGGGAAACATTCCTGGGGAAACATCCGCAAATATATCAAAGTGTATTCAATATATCCCAAACTATCATATATTCTCTTTTTACGTATAGATTTAAGATACGTTTATCTGATAGAACCGCTAATTAAAAAAAAAAAACATATGCAAAAATCCCGTACAGTTAAATTCTTGTTTAGTAGATTTTTATGAAATCCCCCACCCTGGAAATTTAGGCGGTCAATAAATTATACTTTTCATTTCGTATACAGGAGTTGAACCTTGAAGCACGTGACGCCATATTGCTGAAACACGCCAAGCGTTGTAAACAGAACAAAAAAGAACTACACACAGACACGAAATATGTTGAAAAGGGAATTTGAGCCAGGTGAAATACACAGTTAAAGCTTCTCTGTCTTAGAATTGTTGCTTTATATTTTACACTATTCACTTTTGAGGTACAGAGGCCAAAGTCTGTTGGGTATTGCAATGACCGCACTGACCGACACAACTTCCAATGTTCCATGCTTCACTGTTCACAAGCACTGACAAGTGACCTCGACCTTACATGCTTACAGTTTTAGCTTTGTTTTCATTTTTAACATTTGTTTAATGTTACCAGTGGCTACGCTTGTCTGTAATTAACTGTACTGGTAAACACGGGTAAAGCTTCGGCTAGCTGCGAAAGTCGTAGCGTTAGTAGCCCGTACTCGGACCCCTGGAGTACTAACGCTACGACTTTCGCAGCTAAGCTTCGGCTGGCTCAGCCTGAGTAACTTCGTCCAGGAAAGTTCTCGGAAAGTTCGCTGCAAGACTGCTGTAGTGTAGACGTGTAGTGTTGAGTGCTGTATCGTGTAGTCTGTAGTCCCTAGCGTCTAGCTGTACACCAACTAGTTGGTGTTCAGGTGTTCCACATTGGAACAACAAAACAAAAAGTGATGGACGTTCATCGAAGTCCCGTTGAGCTGATTGAACACAAAAATGTTAGAGTGAATGCCTTGGAGAAATTTGAAATACAGATATTCAAGATTATTTGAATATAAGCAAAATTATGTGAATATAAACGTGATAAAAATTTTAAAAATACTTCTTACAATAACTAGTTTATTATGACAGATTTATGGCAGATTGATTGAAGCTATAGCACGAGAATTAACTAAATACAATTATAATTTGCATAGAATCAGATGCTTTGTATATTTCAACCTTTTGAATCCACCTAAGCAGATCCTGGCAGTTGGATGATGGCAACCGGGGACCAGATGCCAGTTGGTATGCGGAAACGCAAACGAAAGAGCCGGTGGAATGAAGACCCCGATGAGAAAGCCAATCTACCGACTGTAATACCCGAAGGTTTGGATCCAGAGCAAGAAGAACAGTACTTAGGTGAGCATAAAAAATTGGCGAAAAAAAAATGTTTTGTTATCTTAAAAAAGTGTTCTATGCTTTATTGAAAAACTAAACTGGTTGCCACAAAATCATGAAACTGGGCACCGCATGACTTTCGTGGTAGCCCATATATTTTACTTTTCATGCAGATTGTTGTCATGCTGTTAATGGGCGAGTTGTATAAAGCGATTGATCAGCTGTATAATATGCAGTAGTGAATTGGTGTTGTCTAGTTGATAGTGTCATTGAGAACCATTAGTAAATTTTAGCACTAGCAGCAGCGTTCTCTTGGTGTTGGGCAGCAACTTTCAGAAGGCTACTCCGGACATATTGGCCATCTGTTAAATTACATGTTTTATAAAGGGTGCCCCAGATTTACTTTTTGCTTTTTACAGCACTGCTGGTGAAAAATTCATTAATTGTGCATATTATTCCTGTTGAAAAAACCCATAGGACATGTGCAAAATACATAGCCCTAATTAAGACGGTGAAGCAAGTTGTGTGATGTTGCTGGTATGTGAAATCTGTCTATTGCTAACCTGGCTATTACTACTACATGTACAAAGCAGGTTTTTGAAAGAATTTTCATGTTACTAGTACCATGGTTATGTGCAGGTCTGTATTCTGCGCCTATCAATTTCCGGTTTACCGTTTATTTACTGTCGTCAATCATTAGGAAGAAAACTTTGTGGTTTATACTGATTATTGGAGATTTGTCCTTTTACAGAGTTGCGGAGTCTGTGAATATGTTCAGTGAATGATGTTAATGTATAACTAGTGCTTTGTCCATGCAATAATCAGTCCTTGCTTATGTATGCTATTATAATATTATAATATCAAATGTAACTCCATGCAGTACAGATGAAAATAGGTTTTAGTCACTTTTTCATGTACACATACTGTATACTTTTATATGACATGTACATTTGCATATGTAATCCATTGTTGCTAAAATGTGTATACTATATTGTTATCGAGTTGACAGTGATTTTGTGAATAAAAAACACCACATATTTCGTTCTCTTGCAGCCAAGTTTAAAAGCATCTGACCAGACATTCTGCTGACCTATGTTGTGCTTGTACATCCGCAAATCTTTTACAGACCGTTCCACGACTTCACAGTTGCCCTGGTTCAGTGCAGCTCTTTCTAGGTGTACGAATGAGTAGATTTAGCACATTTACAGTCAGATGGAGCCAGTTCAGTATATGAGATCAAGTCACAATGAGGTTGAGGAGAATTCCAAGTACGCGCTGGTATTTCGGGATGATAGCAGTGGTATTAATCGTGTTGGTTAAAAATTGAACTGTGAATTGGAACAATAGGTGCATATATTTACTTATGTTGGATACTGTTGCGGGTGTTTGAAAATTTTATTCTAAGCCATCCAAAACTGTAATGTGTCTGTGGTAGTTTGCAGCATTTTGCATATTCATCCAGAATATTTGATAGGAGTGTTTGTTTGCCCAGCTGTTTGAGTACCGGTAATATCTTGATATGCCGCTCGGTGGAAGTGAACCACTTAGGAATGAATGCATAAATGCATGTTTGGGAGGGCTTATTTGTGGTGTATGGAACACCTAAACACTCAAGGTTTTAGTAGTGTCACAACTGTGGTATTATAAAATTGTGGATAAAGAACATATAGTCGTTGGCTTCAGGCCCTTGGACACCATATAGAAGGTGAGGGGAGTTTCCAGAAGGAAATTTTAAGTTTTAAGTGAACATTCTGAGAGCATTGATTTTCTAAAAATCTGGCTAAAAGTCCACACTTAAAACTAAAGATTTTTTTTCTGGAATCTTGCCCCAACCTGGGACCGCAGGACAGAATTGACTGTTAAAACATCTGGAGAGCGTTAAAGTTGCAGCTATCTTTTACATGTACTTGTTCACATCCAACTGCTTGTGTGGAATGATTCAGAAAATACATACATTACAAGTGCATACTGTATTTGTTACAAATCTGAAATCGTTAAGACACTGATGTTATGGATTTAGCATGTTGCACAACAAATAACTGTTTACATGGATGTGATATATGCAACTTATGTGTGTTTTCTGAACCTCTTCTCCCTTGCAATTGATAATATTGATCATTGTTTACTGCCATGACAGGCTTTAGTGGTGACAACTAAATTTATACAAGTTTAGCCCTCCTGCAGGCAATAACATTTTGTTGGTTGTAGGTAGGCTGAAACTTGTCCTGGATTCTATGATAGTGACTTCGTAAACTTGTTGCTGAAAGGTGGTAGCAAGCATTTGTGTTAAGTCCCAATATTAGTATTTTCATGGATTTGTCTACTTTGTGCTAAACTGATCACAGTAAAAGTCGGCAGACTCGGCACATGGTGGTGTATGCTTTCATCAGCAAGTTTCTTCAGTATATAATCCGTATTCCTACAAGAAATTTGATAGTACTCTAGCTCTTTGCCCATATGGCTTTTTGGTACTGGAATACTAGTATTATTAATGACCCAGGTTACTGAGCTTAGTGCTTACTGATAAACAGTTTGATTTCAAAGTTGATGTCTTGTCATGTTTATTAGAAATGTTAACCCAAAGTAAATGATTTTCCAGACGCTGCTTTAATCATTGTTGATCACATACCTTTGTCATTACCTTTGCCTTAATAGCCTGGGAAATTTTCATTCATCCATTTCTCTCACACCAACCTTAGTCTTTAGTATTGAGAGGCATGAGAACATACGCTACTTTTTCCAAGAAACACCTTTGTTTGCATTTATAGGAAAAACAGTAACTCTAGAGATTCGTTATAAGAGATTCAGATTAGGGAGTAGAATACAGGTAGGATCTCCATAATTCTGTCTTACAATAATAGTAAGAAATGCAGTCTCCGGAGTTTAAGATGGATGAAAATTTCTTTGGCCATGTTTGATCAAGTGTTGAATGACATTAACGCAATGTTCTGTTTCTCTCTTCTCTAATCTTTGCCATCCAGTCCAACTCCAGATAGAAGAGATTAGCCGCAAGCTCCGCACCGGCGACCTCGGAATTCCGGCAAACCCAGAGGACAGGTTGGGCGACCTTTGACCTTAGATGATGAGTGATAATAGAAGAAAGGGGACCCGTGTGGTGGCTACACAGCTTGACGTCGCTCACTGTTCCCCCTTTCTGAAATAACAAAAAAATGGTTTCGCACCACCAGAGCCAACCAACCGCGCAGAGCGGGCGTGTAGGAAGGCACTGGCCGACAGGCGACATGGATGCTGGATGATTGTGGTCCAAGTGTAACAAGGGGTGGGGTGGAGGTTTTCACATAATAATTTGACAAATTTTGTGATTTTCAAAAGTTTTGAAAAAGAAACTGGCAATTTGGCAGGTTACATTCGAGTTGTTCACCAAAAATATCGTTCTTTATTTATACCACTGTCCACTGTTAATACCTAAATTTAGCTGGTGTAGCAGAAAAATGCTACGAACACAGCTCCCAAAAAGCATAGCAATATTTGCTATCAAGAATGCCACATTTGACTCTAAATTTTTTATAACCTCACTTTTGTGCTATGCTAAATTTTGAATGTTGTCTTTTTCAGTCGGTTTGACTAAGCAGTATTTGTAAATACAATTTGTGACGATTATGTATCATTTGTTACCATGAAAAGAATATGTAACTGAAGATAAACACTCCATGAAGAAATTTTATTAGTGATATCTTCTCTCCTGGTAACACAATGATATGCTCTAAAAATCTCTTTGTTTATTTTGATTATTTAAGAAATTGTTTGAAATGATTACATGTCAAAATGTATTTCTTATTATCACAAGTGTCCTTTGCTGGCACTTTCTTTTCAAAATTGAGTTTCAAAGATCTAACTGTCCATTGCATTGGCTGAATTTGATATGGCTAGATATATTTGTAAACAGAATTACTATATTACTATACTAACTATAAATGATGTTAAATGTTTACATATTATGCAGTGGGACTTCTGAATTAAAAAATGCATTGTTACACTTGGGCCATTCCACAGGTACTTAGGGTAAACTACGATATACTAATACTAGTTCTTTGCTGCTATTGTAGTCATATTTTACTCTTGTTTATCTTTTGCTGTAATGGGGGTGTGGTTTTAGGTTTTGTAAGTTGTTGGGTCGTCCGTACTTGTGCTTGTTTGCGATACAAGAACATTAAAAAAAGACATGTGGGTTTGAGCTTCCGTCAAATCACTTGTTTGATGATGCTGTAGGGTATTTTTAACTTAATACTTCTTTCCAATAATTTAATGGAATTTATGCGTTTTAAGTGGCACGGCAAGTTGCATGAAAATATGGTAAGTATATCTGTGAATAATAAAAACCAATCTTTTCAGGCTTTTTAGCCCCATCTCATATCGCGAGACATAATTACAAACCGTTACATTTCAGGCTAAGGTTTAAATAGTGTATGTATGGCAGGCTGTTTGTATCTTAATCCCATCTTTTATCACAAGGCCTTATTGCGGGGTTGGATGTGTTGGTTTGTTATCTCATGTGATTCATAGAAATGATTCTGCTTCAGGGATTATACCTTCCTAATGCCTATTTGTTTACAGCACCGAAGTTCACCGCCCATAGACATTTAATAATTGGCATGAATACCCCGTATTTTCGTGGTGGATCACTTTCTAATCATACGCAATTTTCTCCAGATTCGACCTGCTAAACATTAAAGCTTTCTTATGTCAGGGCAGTTAAAACTTTTTTTAAATGTGTCACCTAATATGAATGATATAAAAGGGACACATTAAAGGGTATGGTTTATATTTCGCTTTGCGATGCAACAGGGTTCTTTTTGTCGCATACAAGTTTTTACAGTTCAGGCTCGTTGGAAATTTATCAGAAATTTATTTACCCTTTCCGATTTCCTTATGTATTGACTTAACAGGTCAGTAGAAATAAATGGTTAGCTCAACTACTTTGCTACTAGCTGAGTTCATGGTATGGGCTTGCTCCGGTGTCCGTCCTTCTGTGGTAGTGTGTCCATCAAGTTGATTATCTCTGAAATTATTGGGCTGTTTTAGTTCAACTTATTGCCTTTGGGCTGCAAAAGTCCACCCAAATGATTTCATTTTCTGAATTTTTTTATGCTATGTTTCACTTTCCTTGCACATGGGGCCATATGGCAATAAAAACTTCAACAGGCTACTCCTTCTAGCAGTAAGTTTTTGCAACCAACCATTGGCTGATTGTAGACGTAACTAGCAAACGAAAATTTGGCCTTATGGGTATATGTGAAATGCACAAGTATATTTTTGGCCTTGCACATGTCGAGGACATTTTGGCATCGTTTGGTGCACTTGTCTGAAAATTATCTCCATAACACCATTTGGTACACCAGACTTTGTTGTTTCGTGTTACTTTTCTCTAGTGGGTTGCAAATCATAATACAGAAATCTTTTTGCTCAAAGACCACATATAGGTGATACTAGCTGAGTATCAAGGACTCTGAGCCTCTTGTATGGTTTTGAGGGCACAAGAAAAGAGGCTATCGGTACAGCCGATGTCTCTATTTCTCCAAGACTCCAATTGAGCAATTTGCATTTCACTTTATGGGTACTTTAAGTAAGCGGGCAATATTTGCATAATTCTTCTGATTTGTCAGTTTAACAAAGTACACTGGAATCATTTAAATTTTGAAATAGTGAATTTATGCTATCGATAACTAATTCATTGGGATATCTAGCTTTAAAAATGTGTTTGATTTGATAAGTGTTGTAGGCAGTTCAACATGTAGATTTTCTTTCTAGTGCATGCAAAAGTTCTCTACATTAGAGGAAATGGTTAATCCTGTTTAATTCTGAAATATTCCAATTTAAAAATCTTACTGAGAGTGTAATGTTATGGCTTTATGGGCCATGTATCCAGAAATCCTCGCAAAAAAATCTTAATAGATCAGAATCCAGCAACCGTGACAAGGCATATTCGTTGCTGGTTTCAAAATTCGGGATGTTGCTGTATTACATGCATAATTGCAAAAAAAAAAAAAACCACCTCAACAAAAAACTACAAACCAATCTCTCCTGTAAATTATTAAAACAGCTTGGGGCGGGGGGATTCATGTCTTTGCTGTTGTCGGATTTTCATTTGCTTGATGGATTGTTCCAGATCGCCATCTCCTGAGCCCATCTATAACAACGAGGGGAAACGGCTAAACACCCGCGAGTACCGCACCCGTAAGAAGCTTGAGGAGGAGCGACATAAGCTGGTAACCAAGGCGCTGGACCTCAACCCGGAATATAAACCCCCTGCTGATTACAAGTAGGCATAGTACTGGGTGCTGGACAGAGACCCTGTGCAAATTAGTTATTCCTTCTCCTGGACTTAGTCTTTTTAAAAGAAAATATTAATGTGAAAGTCACTAAATTTCGTGGAACTCATCTGTACATGTCGGACCACTTTCTGGTAATATTGATTTTAGTAGAACCTCTCTTGAAAGAACACCCCATTTGCCATACAAGTGTGCTCTTTCAAGGCAGGCGGTCTTTGGCGACAGGTATGTGGTTCAGCAACATTGAAAAATAAGACCTGCCAGGAATATCGGGTCCTTCAAGACAGGTGGTCTGTCATGGCAGTGGTCTCGCAAGACAGGTTTCACTGTACATGTATTGACATACTGTGCTGCATTGCTTCGTAAAGAAATCTTACAATCAGTGTAAAATAGTGCTCGTTGGTCAGAACGCCACTGGAAGAAATACTGCCAGCAAAGAATGTTAAATCCAGCTTTCCAATTTGATTTTACCGCCTGTGGATTGTCGACAGTTGCAGCTCCCAGTTTCACATCCTGTTTCTGATTTCCAGGCCTCCCGTGATCCGGGTTAATGACAAGGTCATGATACCGCAGGAGGAACATCCGGATATCAACTTTGTGGGTCTCCTGATCGGACCTCGTGGAAACACACTCAAAAACCTCGAAAAAGACGTAAGTCATTAAAGCTTTTAAAGCATGGAGATAGTGCATGAAGGTCATTAGAGAAGTACCTGGTATATCATCCGCCAGTAATCCATATGTATTGGCACAAAATAAAAAGTATAAGTTACCATCATCTGTTATGGTGGTTATAATGGGTGTGATTGTGAGAGCCATTTCAACTAAGTTTTAGGTAATAAAGCAAAGAAAAAGAGAACATCATAGTTTTGGAAAAAGACATAATAAGACAATACGAATGTTGTGCATTCAACATGTTTAGCACAGCGGCACACTGTCTTTACATTAGTTGTGTTTAAAATATAGGAACTGCTATGAAACATGCATATCGAACTGAAATTGATACTGAAGAAACGGGTTACCTTCTGTGTACAAGACTGCTTGTTACACGTACTGTGTGTAGGTACATGTATGCCTCAGATTTTATCAAGAAAACGCAGATTATAGTAACAAAATGGGAATACAATGTAACGGTCATGGTGTCATTTCAGACCGGGGCAAAGATCATTATCCGAGGCAAGGGGTCGGTAAAGGAAGGTAAAATTGGCAGGAAGGACGGACAGCCGCTGCCGGGAGAGGACGAACCACTTCACGCTTATGTGACGGCCAATAATCCGGAAAATGTCCAGAAAGCCGTGGACAAGGTAAGATCCAGGGGGCAATTTCTAGAAAAGCAAGTGTGGAAAATTAAACATGAACATATAAGATTGGGTTTCTGAAAACATTTAATGCATCCCGGACTAGTTCCTAGGTTGCATCCATTTGTTCTATTGATTCTCGTATGTTCCATACCTCTGTCCTAGTAGCTTACGTAAATATTCCTCTTGTGTATTACGGTTCTGTATCCGCAAGTGTTTTAACTTTCAGTTTCTATGAAACTGTTTCATGGTCTCCAGTAATCATACAACCTAACATCCTACCAGTTCTTCTTGCTGAAATTTTCTCATCCAGCGTTTACCCATTCACAAATGCCTTTCCCTTCCGTGTTTTACAGACATATTCCTACACTGTATAACTCCTTCAGGCATGTTGTTCATATCCGCTAATCTCCCAATCTGTTTTGCTGTTGTATCAGATTAAGGAGATAATCCGCGAGGGGATCGAGGTTCCCGAGGGACAGAATGACCTGAGAAGACAGCAGCTGAGAGAACTCGCGCTGCTCAATGGCACCCTAAGAGAGAACGACGCTCTCAGGTTTGTTGGCTTTAAGCGAATTGTCTACCAGTAGCGGACAAAATCCGATAAATATAGCCCAACCTGCTCTAAAGATCACCTGGTTATAAAGATCACTTGCGTTATGATAAAGACCCCATTTTACAGGTCCTCAGGGGTATACTTTCCATGTTACTGAACTTGTATATAAAGACCACCTGTGTATAAGGACCATATTTTGTTGTCCCTAGGGTTGTCTCTATGTACAAGTTTCACTGTATATGCTTTTACATGCCAGTGGTAGCATGTAGACCGTCCAAACCAATTTTATGAATATTCATGATTGGGTTCATTCATAGCTGGAAATTGAAATCCCTCGTGCAACTTTCACTTTAGTTTTCCATTATACATCCCACTGAATGTGTAAACTTCACAGCATAGATCCAGCCCTACCATGCTATTGCACACAAATTTAGTTTGCTGGGATATATACCATACCACCATGGCCCAAGATCAATAATTGTGTTTTGATTACGTCGTGATGTTCACCGTTTGTTGCGAGTTTTGTATTTGTGCTGAGCAGCTAAATTTCTCATTCCAGCAAACTGAAGCAGATCCAACAAGCTCAAACCATCATCACGAACACCATCATCTGTACGGTATGCGGGGGGACTGGACATATAGCGCAGGACTGCAAGGGCAAACGGTGAGATACCCACTAGAATTTACTGGCGGGAAGGGGCAGAACGTGGTATTTAGTAGTGTAGGTTACAGGCAAGACCAGGGCTCTGCTTCATAAAACATAAAGACGTCTTTACATAGGCCTGTTAGCCTATATAAAGTCGTCTTTGAAGTTTTATGAAACAGATGCCTGAAGCTTGAAAAGAGTACCCATAGACTTACCCATAGATAGTAAGCCGAGTAATTACTTACCTGTAGTTGCTAAGTTGAGTAATGACTTACCCACATTTGCTAAGTTGAGTAATGACTTACCCACTGTAGCGTATCAGCCACTTCCCGGGTTATCTTGTCGTTAAAGGCCAATTGGAGTTCTGCGCAGTAAAATATCGGAGTGTAAACGATCACTTTAGCCTCTCCGCAGTAAGC
>JAAUYG010126487.1_pt1 | contig 11480 bp, 9 predicted proteins | sample 7278091 | NCBI WGS metagenome assembly JAAUYG01 (sample SAMN14350201, study PRJNA611818) | marine sediment metagenome | isolation source: surface marine sediment (0.6m) | place: French Polynesia: Moorea | collected 2018-08 | reverse complement strand
GGACAAGCGCTTTTTGACATTTTTTTTCTTAAAAAACAGCGAAAATGCAAATTTTTATGACAAAAATCACTGTAAACATGGGTAACAACCTAAGGAAGTCCTATTCCAATAAATATGAAAGACATGCAAGATTGTTTGCCACCTCCAGACCAGATTTGGTGGTAGCCGGGCAACGGCGGAAGAAAGAAAAAAAAAAAAAAAAAAAGCAGAAAAAAAAACCTCGGCCAAAAACATTAGGCATCCGTCCGACGGACGGGATGCCTAATTAGTATACATGTACATGATGTATGTAGGAACACTTGCTACTAGTACGGATCAGTATCTGTACTATGTACAAGGGTATAACATGTATACATGGTATAAGGTAGACAAATTTAATGTAGTCAGAAATAATTTCTGCGAACCAAATTCAGAAAAATTTAGCAGGTTATGCTTTTTATTGAGCGCCCAATGCTCATTTGAATTTAAATGCAGTGAGGTATTTGCATTTATAACTTTTCCTTCATTTACCATGTGTTTACATTTGCATTTGAACAGTTACAGAATATTAGGATTTGAATTTAAATGTGTTAGTCTGCATTTGACCTTACGTCTGATTATTACATCTTTACTGTTTCTTCGAGTAAGAAACCATGGAAACCCTTACCTGAATTTCCCTGATTAGGTGCTGGCTGATTATTTGCTCAGTGGAGGAGTCGGAAATATTGCAGAGAGACTCTAAGGTAAGGAATGTTGACTCCTGCACTAACGACCAGGTTTTCCAGCCTCCAGGTGGTGCTGACTGGCGATGTGGATAGCCCCATAAACCTCCGACATTTCTGCGCCTGTTCCACTGTTCCTGGGCCTTCACCAACCCAGCCAGAGAATCACTTTGCTTTGTTGCTGTGGCTTCCTGGTCGTATTGGCAAGCGGCAGAATACTTGGGAGGCTTTTCTGCTGTCATGACCATGTCCTCCCCGCTTTGAAGCCCAGCCTGCGCAATCTGATCCTGGACTTGGGACCACTGTGGTGATATGCTCTCCCCATCACAAATGTCCATGTCAATCACCTCATAGCTGCTGCTTATATCAAACTTAGTATCTTCCTGGTTGTCCGGCTCCTCAACAGATGCGGCTGCAGTCCCACCTGAGATATCCGCATTTTTGCTCTTGTGCATCAGTTCTTTCACCAGTGCCTTAACTCGGTTAGAATCTCGCCAAAGCTGATTTGACGGTGCCGTGGTAGAATTGTTACAAACACCGACGCCTGTATTCTCTGGTGCCAGTGTTGTTGCACCAGAAATTTCCGTCGGCATGGTGCCGCTTTGATGTTTATCCGCACGAGGCTTTTCCTGATGTAATGGTTTTATCTGCAGTGTCGGCAATGGTTTCTCAACATGGTCATCACCCTGTGGGTCTTCTGTTTCTGGTTCACTTTCTGAGGATTCTCTTGGAGACACAGTGTCTTCGGCAGAAGTCTTCTTTTTGACCCAGTAGGCAGTGCCAGTGCGGGTTCCAAGCCGACGTCGAGCCACTACGGGAGATGGGTACAGTGATGTTGTAGCACTCAACTGGATCGCTGCAGGGAATGCGGCCATACCGGAAGACTTGGCAATGCCAAGGGACTTGATAATCACAGGCGATGTATCCATCACAGGTGAATGCGCAACTGTGGTGATGGGTGATGTCTCTGAAGCAACATCTGGAATCGCTTCTGGATCTTCTAGAATCTCATGCTTTTCTGGGGTCTTGTCTGGAACTTCTGCTCGAATCCATTCCTGTTCTTCATCTCTGGAAAAACAGTATTCAACAGAGCATGCTGAAAGCTATTATTTTGGTGAGAAAATATAAACTTAATCAATTTTTTGTCAAAATCCAGTCCTTTAACATGTTCAAGCAACACAACCATTGCACTTACAGAAGGTATATTTATCACAATTGCATTTTGATGTTTTTGATTAAACTTCCAAGCTTACAGGTGGCAGTAACCTGGCCAACCCGTTAGTGACAAATTTTGTGTTGCAGCTGTCAGAAGCATGGGATTTGGCAGTCTTTTCTTCAGCAGATCAATGAAAATGATCTTATATGCATCTTAGTGCATCACAATATCTGTATTGAGATATTGGGCTGTAATGGTCAGCACCCCGGACTCCCAACCAGAAGACCGTGGGTTGGTCCCATGTCAGCAAGTTGGTCTATCAAAACTGTTCCAACATGGGCTACACTGGCTACGGGTGAAGAAGACACTACGCAGTCCCTCCAGGAATCCGCGAAACTTCGACTTGAGTGCAACAGGGCGGAATTGCCCAATTTGGCATGGAAAATTGGACTTTCTATGGCATTGGGAAAAATTTCCATTTTCTGACCACAGAATGTCCATTCTTGAGCGCGGAACTTCCATTACAGAAATAAACTTGAGTGTACAATTTCAATTTCTGAGCGTAGAATTCTGGGCGATTTGTTTAGAGCATCGCTGCATTTTTTATTGCAAAATTTGCATTTTCTGAGCACAGAATTTCGAGTTTTAATGTGGAATTTGCATTTTCTCAGTGCAGAAATATGGTGGTCTAATTTGAGCAGTTTTTCAGTGCAAAATTGGGATTTTCTGAGTGCAGAATTTCTATTTTTGAGCACAGAATTTCAATTTTTTAGCACAGAATTTCTATTTTTGGAGCGCAGAATGCATGAGGGTCTGACTATGCATTTAATGGACTGGATCATGTGGATGGTTCAGTGCTCACCGTATTTCCCCGTCTTCTAAGTCACTCGAGTTCCTGCGTGACGATCGTTCTGCATCACTACACTCGGTCACCAATGAGCCCTCAACCTCATTGTGATGGTCAGAGAGCTGTCCTGCAGTCTCATTGGCCGAAACCTGTGCCACAGAGTCGGCTGTCTGGATACCGTAGGTAGTAGCAGTGGAGGCCTCAACGCTGTGCCGAGGTGGGGAGTGCACTGCCTGTTGCTTGTTTTCCACCTGCAAACAGAATATAAGTGCAACCTGAATTTAAAATATATTCGGGCAGCTTCCTGCAAAATCCTCCATCTGGAAATGAACCAAAATTCATGATGTATTCTTGGGCAACAGTCTTTTTATGGATAAGTGTATTTTTTGCTAAGACAACTACTATTACACAGACTGGAGTATTGTCTTTTTATTTGTACCACAGCATTATGGCAATGATGCCGGTACCTGTTTTTTGATGTGCAGAATCCCACGGAGCACCACCTCTTCTGTCTGTTGTGGGGCCGTCGACACCACAGTACTTGTATCTCGTGTTTCATCGACACTCTCCATAGTGGCGCAAGAAGCTCCAGTTTTCCTCCAGGGCCGCTTGATCTTACGTCGCTTTGGTGCTGATGTCTCAGTCTGCTCGGGAGTCACATTCATCGATGACTCTTGGCGTGGCACAGGTGATACAGTCATTTTCATCTTCTTCATAGATACCTCTTGGCCTAGCGTAGAAGATGTACTGGCCTTCTTCTGCTTCGATGACTTTTCATTGGTTGTACATGATACACTTGTTTTTGTCTTCTCTATGAAGGCATTTCCCTTTTCCGAGATTGGAGTTTGTTTGAGTGGAGCAACAGACATCACTTCTTCTGATGCACGAGCTACATGGGCCACACAGGGTTTTTGCTGTTGTTGCTGTGGAAGCTGAAGGGCTGGGCCTGAAGCTTTCTCATGTTTCTGCAGGTTGAGTTTCTGGGAACTTGTTTCAGGCTTCACGCTGTGGCTGGTTCTCTTAGCCGCTACTGGTATGCTGTCCAGAGTATTAGTTCCAGTGGACACCTCAACACCAACAGAAGTAGTTTTGCTTGTCGAAACATCTGACTCTTCCTCATGGGGAGGGGATGTTTGTATGGCTATCGTCCGTGCAGTCTGCGTGCCAATGCTCTTCCCTACAGGGGGCGGCGGAATCTCCACGCTGGTTGACACAGTGTTAGCCTGTATTGGTATGGTGCTAGCATCATCAGGCATGGGAGACGCTGAGGTCGAGGTTGATGAACGACGTGAAGTGGAAGACACTGGCTCTGGTTGCCATGGGAACACCATATGGGGAATGGCACTTCTTGCACTCGCCTCCAGTTTCATATCAGCCACTGCAGCAGGAGTTCTATTTCCTGTGCTTGATACAGTACTTTTACTGTCATTACTAGACCTCCTTATATGACACTCCACAGAACGAGATCTGCTGTCCAGCTTTCTTGGAAGGGGTCCCTGGATTGCCTTGGTCTCGGTCTTACTTCCAGACTTTGCTCTGTCATTTGCGGAAGCAGATTTGCTGCCTGTGCTCGACCTTTTTATGTGACGTTCTACTGAACCGGACCTTTCTAGCTTTCGTTTCTGATGAGAGATGGTCTTTCTCTCTTTGTCTAACCTAGCTCGTTTCCTTTCCTTCTCTGAAATGACAGCCTTTTTGTCAGGTTTAGACAGAAATTTCTTCCTGTCACTTTCAGCAGTCTTGCCACTGGTAGTAGGTTTCACAAGGGAGATTTGGTCATCTAAGATTTTCCTTTTAGGAATTTTGTAAGAACTCTGCCAAGAGAGTACTGGCTCTTTAGCATTTTCTGGTTTATTCTGACACCTCTCTGTGCCTTTTCTCCCTATTTTTGGTTCTACTGGTGCATTTTGAAGCTGCTCTTCCACTTTTTGCTGCTTTGGCCTTGCCAGTCTTTTTGGCTTTTCCTGATCCAGCCCCTTTACTACCTTCTGACGTTTTGCATCTGGTATAGGTGCTGGCATTTCACTTTTTGTTGTTTCTGCAGAAACATCCGGACTCAGCTTTGCCTCTAGTACAGCTCTTGGCATAGGCTTTTTTGCTGGCTCTGCAACATCTGCACTCTGTTTTCCTGGACTTGGGATCATCGACTTTTCATTCTCCTGTGGCAGTGTAACTGGCAACAATGGATCCGGACCTTTGTGACCAAACATTTCTTTGAGCACTTGCAATCGATGTCGTCTAATGGCTCGCTTACACAACATCCTGTCTTTTTTACACACTTTGATACCTTTTGGCACATCTTTCAAGCGAATATACTTGACTGACACAGATAATGCAGACCTAACATTTTTCTGTGTTGGTGAGGTAACAGTGGAACATATCTCAACAAGTGATGTTGGTGATGCTGTTGTTGCAACCGCGACCGTTGTCGCTACTGTACACGAAGAAGCTCTAACTTCGGGTGTCACTGAAGATACTGACTTAGCTGATGGTGCTTTAATCTCTTCTGGTATCTTGACGACTTCAGCATGAGCTTTCTTTTCTGAGCTAGATATTGCTAATCGCTCCTCTGTATCAGGTGGAGCATCCACTACATCACCAGCTGTGCCTAACACAGTAGCGGATGTGTGAGGTGTGCTCATCTGAAAGACGGTCTCACTGGGGAATGCACTTCTTGGACTAGTTTGAGATGCAGCAACAGTTGCTATTGCAACACCAGCAGCAGTGGTAGGAACTGTCATGATGGTGGTAGCAACTGTGGTACAGGTAGTTGCGGACACTCCTGAAACAGCCACACTAGACGATATGTTTCCGGACACAGCTGCAGTAGTCACCACTGTTGCTGCGGAAGAAACTGGCGAAATGTTAGAAGCTGTGGTATTAACTGTTGACATGTCAGACAACTGTTGGACAGTTGCACTAGATGTCTGTCTTGACCCAGTTGCAGTAGTCACATCTGTTGTTGCAGTCTGAGCGGATACCGCTGTACAAGTTGGTCTGGCAGGGGATCTTCCATGGATCCTTGCCTGTGAGCTTGAATGAGGAGATGCTTGAGATACTGGGGTTGCCTGTGCTTCAGATCTTGTTGGTTGAGACTCCACCTCATTGTTACTAGACCTCAATGCCGCCAGTATAGGGCCTAATACGTTGTATTGTTCAACACGGTGATCTATACAGGCAGAAGAGGTCTTGGGTGCTTCACTTTCCTTGTTTTCATGTAGATCAGTTCTGGCTGCTTGGGACACAGAGTCACGATCCACATGACCCAGAGAAAGTGGTATCTCTTTGGTTTTGCTGTGCCTTTCAGAGTCTGGAGAATGTAGTACTGACGCATACCATTCAGGCAAGATTTTTGTCATGTTGGAGGATGTCCGATGGGCCACTGATCCAGATGATTCTTCAGATCCAGGGACCATAAGGGGCTTTTCCTCTTTGGACACCTGGTGGCCCACTGATCCAGAACCTGGTGCCTGAACAGCCACTTTAAGTGATGGCTTGTCCCCAGAAGCAAGCATTGATCGATTACCCTTAGCAATGCTGGTGTCTACCTCTCCAGAACCTTCCACCGGTAGCACCACCGTTGGGGTAGATTTGAAACATGTGGGTTGCGTTGGCTCATCAGGCAATGCCACTCCTGACCCAACTGAGTCCATCGAATCAAGGAGGGAGCTGTACCAAGAAGGTAGTATTTTTGTGATAGCGGACTCCTTGGGCTTGACAAAAGGAGCCACATGTTCCATGGAAGGTTCATTAGTCTGCACTTCAGTGAATTGTAACATACCACTGTCGGCACCAAGGTCATCAGATTTTGTTGGACATTGGATGTGTTGAGGAGAGCCCTTGATTACAGCAGTATTCTCACTCCGTGTTTGGGGGGACTTAGAGGGTGTTGACAATTTTGACTCGACTTGCTGGTTGTCCAGCGATGTGTCTTTGGAGGCAAGGGAAGATCCAGACATGTTTGAATCAGAAGAATCCACAGGAGACCTAGGGCGTGATTCAGGCCTGCTAGATTTAGATGAATCTGGATTGTCTAGTATTTGCTGCTGCTGGAATTTCTCAAAAAGGCCGACAAATGGTTTCAGCTCCAGCTGTATGGATGATATGGATGATATTTCTTCCTGGGACATGTGGGAAGACAAGAACTTGTGCATTATATGCTGAGCTCCCTCCTCCTGATCTTCCAGACCAGCATCGACAGCCTTCAGTGGATCATCAGAACTGGATTCAGCACTGCTGTCCTCCTCAGGATAACTCCCATCCAGGGAATGGAGACTTGATCCAGAGCTGTTTCTACTTTCGTGGTCATCCTCGAGGTAATCTGGCTCGAAATCTTCTTCTCGCTCTATCCCCTCCAGAATGTTATTATTTGGGCAAGATTCAGGTGAACGCCGCCTGGCAGGAATTTGTCTGCACACCGCCGGTTGCTGCAGGGGTTTTACTGGCATACTGTCAGCATGACGTTCAGTGTCCTCTGATTTATCTGACACAACCTCATTACCAGGGGGTGATTTCTCTTGTGAAGTCGATGCGCTTTGAATACCTGAAGTTGTCTTGGGTCGCGTCACCAATCGTATGATGAGTTCCTTTCCAACTTCAGGTATGTGGCAGCTTGATGTTGCTGCTGCAGCAGTTGCGGATGGTGTGCTGGTTGCCATGTTTACTGCCTGTTGCTCCTGCAGGCTGCTTGCATCAGGCACATCCTCCATGCAAGCCTGACTGTTTGGAGTTGTTGCTGCACTGAACATGACTGGGTTGTCCATGTCAACTCCCTCTGGACAAAAGCTGGTATCCAGTTCACTCTCAATGCCAGATACCACCTGGACTTCCACCTCCTCCCCGTGGATGTCGGTCACCACAGTTGTTTGTGGATTGCACGGAAGGGCTGTGGCCCGTGATGGAGTCATCATGGGGCTACTTATCCCAGGTGATGCTTCTATTGGTGGAAAAAATTGATCGTTGGAATGGCAGGTGGCAAGCATTGGTGGAATTCTCCCAAAGCACTGATCAGATGCAGGGGTGGACTGCTTCGGACAACCAGGCTCTGGTATGGCTTGTATCGGGGGTTCGACCATGTCTGAGAATACGCCTTTGGCTTGGATACCAGGGAAAATGGTATCAGTCACTCGAGATATGTTCTGTGTCACAACAGGCTTGGAACGAGCTGTGCGAGTCACTCTGCCTCCACCTTTTATCCTGGATGAACCTGTACTGTGTTTTAGCGGTATGGGTGGCGATGCCATGGTTGCAGTGGGAAGTGGTGCCATGGTGACCGGATGCTGTTCGGTGGGTGGGACTTGCTCTGGTGTCTTGGACTTCCCAGGATTGATGGCCTTATGAATCAACTGTGCCCCATTGTCGACAACCTGCTGCATGAGGTCAATGCTCGGTAGATTGTCCTGAAACATCATTCCAACTTTAATGGAGGCATTTGTGTCAGATACCCGTAACTTTGTAAGCCTGACTTTAAGATTACGGAGGCACATGCTATTACAATCAGTGCACACATCACCACTTTTTGTTGCCCCAGGGAGGTGCTCCTGCATTACTGTAAGTCCAGAGGAAACATCAGTGGCAGGATTGGCCTGCGCTTGAGGAACCTTTTTTCTTTTGACCCTGACTCGAGGTGACACATCGGAACCGATGACGGTGTTCCGGTTAACCTTCGGTGGGCGTCCTCTTTTTTTCTTAATGGCTTCCCCTGCTGGCTCTTGCTGCTTCTCTATGGCAGGCTGAGGCTGGTCACTCTTTGGTCGCCTGCCACGTTTTTTCTCTGCTGGTTTTGGTGTTGGATCCAGTACATCATCCCAGTTTGCTAACATCTCTTGCGACACGTCCATGGTGGTAGGCAACTTGAACGAAATCTCGGGATCTATTGTTTCATATACAGGTGAGCAAGGTGACGATGCTGTGACATTGGGCTCGGGAGGGGTGGGAATATCTAGAAAATCCTCTGGGAATTCTGGTGACTCCTGCAAAGGAAATCGTTGGAGGGATTGAGGGAGACTAGGCAGAGTGGAGTGAAATGGAATGGGGCTACTGGTGGTGACTATGGACAGCGGTTCTAGAGGGGTTGTGCTGATCTCATTCAGCTGCCGAAGCAGCAGGTCTTGGTCAATAGAGTCCAGACTAGGGCCCCCATAAACGCTGGCAGGTGGGGATATTCCCACTTCCCCAAACAGACAGTCCCCATTACCCTGGCAACCGAAACATGTATGCCCCGGATTCTGACAATCGCCAGTTACCTCAACTTCGGCAACACCATAGACATCTGTCACAGGATCTCTCTCCCTTAGCAACTCATTCTCACCTTCTAGTCTGTTAGCTGCAGATGACAGCAGAGGATCGGTGCGTACAGGGACAAAGGAAGAGAAAGAACACTGCGTCACTACTACTTGGGGCCTCAGGGAGATTCCACTATTCTTTTCTATAGACTTGACTACCCGTCTGACTGGAACTTTTTCAGGTAGTTTTACTGGTCGCCACCGCTTTGTTTTGACAAGTTTCAACTTTACAGGGGGTCGACGGTTGCCTTTAATAGGTGTTACCACATGACTCGTATAATGTACCGAAGCTTGTAACTTCGGCGGGGACCCTACAGGAGCGGGCCAGTGTGCCTCCCCATCATCACTACTACAGGCATCATCTACAGCAACTTGTTCTTGTGGAGCTGGATGTTTTGTCTTTGGTGTATGAACTTCTACAGATGGAACAAGAGGCCAGGTTGCCTTGTTCCCACCAAGAACTGGAACGGCGATACTCACATTGGAGCCATGGGAACTGTGTGACGCAGCCCAAGCCCTAGACTTTGCCTTCTTCGCCTGAATCTGCTCGATGAGCTTGGAATTTACCTTGACTTTAGAAGTGGTCTGCTTCTCTCTGGTTGCTTTGGCTGGCGGTGAACCTAGAAAGAGGCAACCAACAGTTATAAACCATTGCATTATGGCATACATAGAATAGAATATATTAAACATGATCGGTACAGCAAAAGAATACAGTGGAACTCAGAATGGAGATCATCCAGGGGTCTAATTATACAAGCTTGATTTAATGGTGACATCTGTGACATGGTCTTAGCTCGGGAGATTATTTTGAAGGCTTTTATAGCCATCTGTTGCCGAGATAATTTGAAATATCTTGATGCTGATGAGATAAATTCAGTAGTATTTTCTTCGAAGGCACCACCCAACTTGCTAGACCTCTGCACAACACCCCCACACAACCAACATGACAAGCACACACACTAAGCTTTAAATACGCTGAACACTGTACTTGTACTTAGAACATGTAGAAATCACTCCACAGTTACCTTTACAGTAAAAACCTGTCCCTCCCGAGAGATAGAAGATAAAGGTTAAGGCCATTCCTTGCTAATACTAGTATATACTTAGTACGTGTAAAATGCTTTGCACTACTAGTAGCACCCTGTACATGCTGTAACTCATGGTAACAGAAACTCAAATGCATTCAGAACCTTCCACTGGCCATAAGAAAATTTTGAATCAGGAAGTACTAGCAGCCAGGTCTTGAAACAATATATTTTTTTCCCTTTACAACATCACCTCAGGTTATCATCTCAAATCACTGAGTGATGTCAGCCCCACAACCCCCAAAATTCAGGAACAACTTTTCTTTTCTTTCCTAGACTCACGAGAGTAGAACAATTTTTCTATTATGAATCAAGGGTCCAATAACCTATTTTGTTGCATCGCTCTTGGTATTTTAGATTCACCTAAAACTGACCTAAAGCCTTAGCCAGATGATAGTCATGATACAATGAATACCCTTTTAAATATTAAATGTAATCCAGAATACACATTGAGCATCAATATGTACATGATTTGGGCTCACTTTTGACATGCATAGCGGTAAATTATAATGTACACAACCTATTTTTTTTTTTTTTCATTTACCCATCAGAAACTCCACACTGCATTTTTTTTTGCAGTAAACATGTTAAATGAAGCACGGGTAGGACATGTACACATGATCAGTGATGATGTAAGCTAGCAATTTTAAGTTCTTAAAACATGTAGGTAATATGCCCTTAATCATTGATCATGTTAATGCGGTTTAAAGGCGGCTAGCACATGTACTAGTACATGTAGTACACAATATATACCAGTATACATGGTATATATACATGATATATGTGTGTGTATTACCACTAGTTCTATGGTGATGTCTTTATGGTCTTATTAAAATGGAAGAACAGCAGAACTACAAAGTACTGCCAACCAGGCACTAACTACATCCAAGTCAAACACTGTATCACAGAGTTCACAACAGGAACTGTGGGACCAGTAGGCAGTAAACGTACTGGGAAATATATACCATGATCAATGCACACATTAAGAACTGTGCATACGGGCGACAGTGTCAGCCCACTGATCATGCCGATCTCCCAATGTACTTTAAGAAAGCAGGAGGCCGGCAAAGTATGGCCGAGAGATGCATATTGTAGTATGTACATCGAAGTTACTTAGCATCAGAAAAATAAAGCACAGTTTCAGAACAAGTAACATGAGTAATGGCACTACTGAAGCATGAGGAATCCTAGCCTACTTGTCTATTATTAATGGCTTTAGAACATATACAGTGAAACCTGTCTTTACGACCACCTGAGAAATAGGGACAACCTGGGAATTAAGGACAACTACTTCATTCACTAGGTCTATCCAGTACATAGAAATGGACCTGACAAATAAGACCAACTCAGAATTCAGGACAGCTTTGGACAGTCCCTTGGGTGTCCCTAATTCCCAGGTTCCACTGT
>JAAUYG010058985.1_pt1 | contig 11480 bp, 9 predicted proteins | sample 7278091 | NCBI WGS metagenome assembly JAAUYG01 (sample SAMN14350201, study PRJNA611818) | marine sediment metagenome | isolation source: surface marine sediment (0.6m) | place: French Polynesia: Moorea | collected 2018-08 | reverse complement strand
CAGTGGTATACTTTCCATGTTATTGAACCTGTATATAAAGACCACCTGTGTATAAGGACCACATTTTGTTGGTCCCCAGGGTGGTCTTTATATACAAGTTTCACTGTATCTTTCAACGGGTGGTATTTGGTGACATGTTAATTTTTCACCGAAATGCAGGAAAATGTTATGTGGTCTTTCAAGAGAGGTAGTGACTAGTCTGAAATCATGGCAGTGGTCTCTTAAGACAGGTTTTAGTGTACAGTGTCTAGGCTTGTGCTACTTTCCAACATCATTTCTCATATGTTATTAACGGGAGGCTTTATACAGTGCATCCATCTTTATTGTACTTTGTTGTGTAAAAAAAAAGAGAAATCGAATTTTAACTGGGTGGTGGAAAGGCTTCATTACTTGTTATAAAACTTTTGTATATATATTTGCTGCCAGTATAACCCAGTTTTGCTTTTTGACAAAAAAAGTTGATCGGTCCGGCCAAGATTTTTTTTAGTTAGAATGTACCTATGTGCCAGTGGTTCTCCTGGGGCCTGCAGTCGCCAACAAAACGTACATCCTAACTTGGGCTGGGCTGAAGTATCATACACAGTTGTACTGGTAGATGTGCAGACCATTTACAGCTATTGCTTCCCATAAAAATCACATACTGCGTATGATTTCTCTCGACTGGATTGCGTCCATCTGGATTAAAAGTTACATTTTCTGGTTTGAGCAACCCGCCTCCCCCAATGCTGGGTATAAATTCATACAGCTATGCTTTTACTCATATTTAGTGTGCCAGTCTCTACCAGTAACAGCCCATTTGCTTTTGGTCATAGCTTTAGACTTAATTCTCAAGCCACATTGAAACCAGCTTTTCTCATTTATCGACGCCTTGCTTTTCATGTATGTAAGCTGTAATATGTAAGCTGTAATACAAGAAGACTGGTAAAATGTAGAAATATGCAGTCTCTAAATTTCTGCACTTTTATCGAGGAGACATTGTATGCATTTGAAAATTAAAATTCTGCAGATTTAAAGTTTTGTCAGAACCAATTTTTTGAAGCGAGCAATTTTTGAGTGCGATGTGAATCGGTGTATGATTTGTTAGTGTTAGAAATTAGCCAGAGATGAGCCTAGAAAAGTGTGTTCCAATAATCGGTGATACAAACGTACATGTCCACGTGCCCAGTTTTTCTTCTGTAGAGAGAGTAGCGGCAGTAGTGTACTTAATTAAAGCTGCCTGGGTATTAAACGGATTAGCCTGTACAGAAATTGGGGATAATCCTGCTCCAAAGCTTTTACAATGTTCAATAAACAGTTTCAGCATTCCTTCCATATGGCTTCGGTGATAAATTTCTGGATCCCTTTATCAAGCACTTGCACTACATACAAGTCTGCTTAAGTTTTGAAAAAAAAAGTGGCTCCATTTCACACTTAAGGCTGTGACTTACCAGTAAGCATTTATATTATATACCTAATTTTCCTCAAATTTCAGGGTCATTCACCTTAATATCAACCAGTACATCTTATTTAACTTGAGAGGGAACTGCTTAGTTTATATCTTCCGATATAAGACTAACATGGATGTTGCAAGACGACAAATACATCTGTAACCAATTGAATTTTATTCGGATGCAATAATGACACACAGCCACTGACTGAAATGACAAGCTGTTTCCGGATACGTCTTATCGTTTCTTCCCTTTCCGAGTTTTACTCAATCGTTCCAGATCATGTTTCTGCAACTTTTGCACACCCCCACGGTAACTTCCAATCTGTCCATCCACAGTACCAACGTCGTTCTTTCCACGCTTAGGCTTTCTGTAAAGAAAAAAATAACAAAATTTGTACATAACTTGAGGATAATAAACTGCACAGTTAGAAAGTTATCATTCCACTTGGACACTGAATTTGATAAAAACTGGATCGCGTGGATAGCTCCTCATTGCTGCTACAATGTTTACATATACACTAGATGCCCACACTACAATGAATAGTACAATGATGGGTTAAGCATGATAAATGCTTCCAGAATGCAAAAGCTATATATATTAGGTATAAAATTTTCATTAAAATTTTTTGTAAAGTCCTTTGTAAAGGGTGTTCAGAGTCTGTATTTAGAAGATCAGTGGTAAACAGAGTCTGTATTTTGAAGATCGGTGGTAGTCGAAATTCTTTGACCTGAATTATTTGTGACATATCCTTGCCAGCTAGACTGACCCCTCATGAACTTGATTGAAGGGGTCCTGACAACTTGGCCATCATGATTTTCTAATATTGGGCCTTTTGACGTCCCACAACTTGAAGGCCAATTATTGCATTCGAGAAGTTACCACAGAATTAACGGCTCAAATGAGCCTTATGAATATTCATTGCCTGAACTGGGAATAGCCTGATTTTCAAACCCCATAACCAATGCCTGTTAACACGGCAGCGTTCACAGGTGTTGGATGTTGAAGATGTAACATAGCCATGTGCATAAGCAACATTCTTAGGCACTTACAACACCCCAGCGTAATACTTTGGTCTGTTTTGTTACGAAATTTTGTTATAACCTGGAGTAAACTACATGCACAAATTGAAATGAAGGGTTATACTCAAGTACATGTACATGGAAAGTGATACTACCGGTAATATTTATTACATCCTGTAACAAATTGAACTTTGAGAAAACATATTAATCAATAAATTTCAAGATCGGGACATGCATCTGCTGTACACATGAACTTACGCAAAACGCCTCCTTTTGTCATGATTGTCCACTTTGTGGCCCAACTTACGATCCTAGAATGTAAAGCATTAATGTGTGATTGCTCATATGTTTAACACATACAAACTCGGATATGCTGCATACAAAACCTTTCGCATAACAGTTTTCAACAGACTTGAAAGAGTGACTGCTCTGTTACCATGGTGGCATAATGGTCAAAGAGGTCTTGATTTATTTGCCATATATTTACATCTGATTTGGATAGGTTACACATGCATTGCAGGACACACGACTTGAGTATTTTGCATAATTGTGAACACAATTGATTATCACTACCAGAGGGTAAGCATGGGATAATTAAGTCATGTTAAATACATTGTATGACTATACAAAACATTATTTATTGACTGTATACCATTACACAAAAGGAGCCAAAGGACACCTGTCTCAAAAAAAAGGACACAAATTGTTTGCCACAAAGGGTCCCTATTGCAGGGGAAACCACTGTGTTTCTGTCAAACAACAAACACAAATCAAACATGTCTGCCATACGAGTTCCCTTTTCTCCTGTTCCTGCATCATCTGCTGCTTTCGTATTTTCTGGAATTCCTTGTAGTTGATGCATTTCTTCTTTGGAGGCTGAAATAATATGGCCAACATACAACTCGATGGTTATTTATATTTAAGAAAACCAATGCCATACAGTTATAAAGCAAACAGTAACAGAAGTGGATCTGAATGCTACAGTCAAAGAGCACTTTACTTGAGTCACTTGACGGGGAGTTGTGTGAAGTACAGGACAACACTAGACAAGTGACTATGTACTTGTGTCGGTGATTTTCCGGTTGCTGACTCATCACTGACACTTAAGCTGGGGTGGAGTTCTGGAAACGACTGAAGTCCGAAGTCTAGACTTAAGTCACCAACCAAACCAATATGACTGGTAATAAGAGGCTGACTTATGTCAAACCTTAGACATAAGTATTTTCAAGATATAGGTCACCCTGGGTTGTCGGGCCGACCGGACGACCCAGATCACCGGAGTTCTTCAACTGTGCATCATGAATCCAATCAAACCCAAGTATATTGTGTAATATAATGATTTATACATGCATAAAAAATAAATTTACCAGTACTCACCTTAGCACCTAATCGAATCAAAAGCTCAGCCATTCCTTCTTCCTTTCGTTCCCCTGACATCCCGCGAATGGCGAACTTCCGGACCTCCATTCTAGCGCTGTCCAGATCAAAATCCTCGCTTTTCTGCTGCTGAGAATGTGCTCTATTTTGTTTTCTCATGTTCTGGGGATCACCACTTTCTACCTTCGTTTCTGCTACAGCTGCCGATGTAGTTTTCTTAAGAACCAAGAAAAAAATGTAATAAATTCAAACATATAATTACGGTTTTGGGTAAATTTTACAGTCCATGCTACATGTGCTATGGTTTCATAAGTATGCAACACTGCCAAATAAAAGTTTCTCTTTTTAAATAATATACAGTGGGACCTATCTTAAAGGACACTGTCTAGAGAGGACACCCCTCTAGAAAGCACAACAATTCTTGGCAGCAAAAGTACTCTGAATGTATGAAATGCTCACTCTCACCAAACGACACCTCTCTAATACAGTGAAACCTGGGAATTAGGGACACCCAAGGGACTGCCAAAAACTGTCCTGAATTCTAAGGTGGTCTTATTTCTCAGGTTCATTTCCATGTACTAAACATGCTAAATAGACCTAGGGACTGAAGTATTTGTCCTTAATTCCCAGGTTGTCCCTATTTCTCAGGTGGTCTTAAGGACAGGTTTCACTCTACATGTAATAAGAACAGAATTGTCTGGCAGAAGGGGTGTCCTTATTACTTGTATTAGAGGGTGACTACTGTATTCCCAATTGACTAACACTAGAAAACACAATCATCAGGGCATTTATTTTTAACCTTTGCTTGTCAACGTTTGCAACATGATTACTGGCATATGACCATCCCAGACTTAATGTCACTCGTTGGGCAACCAAACATTATACTCCAGTGCTATAACGATGCAGAATTAAGACCACCTTAGAATTAAGACCACCTCAGAATTAAGACCACTTTGACCTTGACCATGGGTGGTCTTCATTCCAGGGTTCCCCTATACAACGTATCCAGACAGACAACCAACAGCAGGTGGTTGATGCAGAACTTGTATGTACCTTTTTCTTTTTGGCCGGATCATGGAACACAATGACTTCAGGAACTCGCCCTTGCTTCTGGCATGCCCTTTCCTGCACAGTCTCCGCAACAGCCTTCTTTCTGGATCCCAGCTTCTCCATATCAGCATCTGTAATACCCATGTAAGATTTGAATTTTTCTAGCTGTTTCAGTTTCGAGTTCGAAGGTGCAGTGTTTGTTTGAGCATCACTATTCTGATCGTCATCTAAGTCCGACCATTCCGAGTTACTGCTACCAGGTGGAAATTCGTCTTCTTCGATATCACAGGTGTCACTATCTCCATCACTACCATCATTACTATCACTAGTCCTGTGAGTTTGAACTGGCGCATCATATTCCTCAGCCTTGGTAACCGGTAGTGGAGTCTCCATTTCTTTTGCTTTTCTTTTTTTTCTTTTGGCAGGAGAGGCAGTTTCTGTTTTGTCTTGAAGTGAGTCAGGCTCACAAACTTGTTTATCACCATCACAATTCCGATTACTCACATCTTGTCTCTTTTCTAGCAACGCATCGCTGCTCAACCGATTCTTACGGTGCTTCACCTTCTGTCTGAATAAGTCATCTTTGATATCCTTTTGCTTTAATTTCTTTTTCATTTTCCCCGAGTCATCTTTGCCTTGTATACTGTCTTTGTCACCCAGCATTTGATCTCCTGATAACCAAAAGTAAAAGAAGAAATGCCACATAAATTTCCGTGATTTTCGAATTACGGCTTAAGTTCTCGAAAATACTTAAGTCTAAGTTTCGACTTAAGTCACCAACCCGAGCAGTGTGACTGGTTAAGTATCTGACTTAAATTAAACTTGAGTATCATGAGTATTTTCGAGAACTCTAGCCCAGAGATCCAACAGTAATATACCCTGCAAAAATGTGGTGTTCAAAAGTGTAGATGGACAAGTTAAGTCCTGCAACCTATAACCTGAAAACATGCAGAAGATTGCTCATGCTGAAAGCAAAATCATTTTATGTTTAGAAGTTTACCATGTTCACAGGGTAATTTGGATAAGGACAGTGATTACTGAAGTCATCAAGTAAACGAAAGATTATGGACACTACCAAAATACTTTGACCTGTCATTAATGTATGTGTCCTTCATTCTAGTAAAAACTTACATTTAACATGTTTAAGAAGTGATCTTAAGCACCAACACGATTTAGTAAACTTAACTGTCAGACTTTATATCTTTCCATATATGTAGATACCAGTACAGTGCTCTAAATATCAGAATCCATGTAATGTTCCTTGCAATGTTTAACAATGTAAAATGTTTAGCACCTATGTCTGATTAATTGGGTACTACAGGTACAAAATGTAGTACTTAAAACAAAATTTTTTTTACCATATTCTTGCAACTTATGAAGGAGCAACTCCTGCAACGCCCCATCACTATCAGACTCACTGTCGGAACTCATGATTGCATCTGAAAAAGAAAATGAAACAAAATCCACTTACACCAAATTTGCTATGATCTTTGAGAATGTCATGCTGCAAGCATGGTTTGGTAAGCATCAGTTTGGTAAGCATGGTAAATGGCACGTTGAGTCAGCAGATACTAGTATGCAGTTAATTTCAAACCTACATACTGGTAATCTATGGGTCTGTCATAAGTAAGTTTAAATCCAGTCTCCAGTCTACCAAGTCTACATTATGTCTAAAGAATTTTCGTCTTTTCGCTCATATTTGTTAACATGCTGCTTTTCTCATGTTTATGCTTGGCCCTATGTACCCAGCCAGCCGACAGGCTAAAACAGGGATGAAGCCAGGTTTTCCTCCTACAGGTGAGCATTTAAAAATGGTGGCATCTGCCTATTTGCCAGATAATTATTTATTGAAGACTGTACTAGTAGCCGCAGATCGCAGATGGCCCTTGTGATTTATTTAACAGCCAAGGAAAAGTGCTGCTTATACTAATATGGAGGGAACAATGGAAGCCCCCGAGTTACCATCTACTCCACATACACATGATACACACCTCTTGCATAACTAAAAAGCCTTCAAGTAGCATGAGTAAGGTATTGGGCAGTTGGGCATCACCAGTAATGGTGCGCTATAGATGCTATATATATAGTTGGTAAACCATAACTGAACAACAGAATTGTGTGCAGGCAAAAATATAGGCACCCTGCCAGTCGACTCATGATGGCTATGCGACCCTGCGGCTACAACCTGCTGGGCCATTGTAGGCATTCTAATGTCATGTGGGGTTTTGGTATACAGTGTATCAGTGAAGCGGAGGGGATCAGCCTGAGCATATTGCTGGTGGCATCCACTGAAAATGGGACATATCATGTATGTTTAGCTCACTGGTTGTCTATGGCTGTCCCTGGCTCCACAAGCAGCTTTTACACTTTCTGACCTGACATGGCTTGCAGTTTTAATTCAGAATGGGGGTGGGGGGTGGGAATCAGGCTTATAGCTGGCTTTCAACCACTCATGGTCACATCACCGACTGCAAGTTGGATTCGGTGGTGTATGCAGGTGTATGCGTGGTGATTTAATGTGGACCTGTCTTGTTTGGGCCGAACGATCTACTTGAGAGTTTCCTTCCGTCAGAGACGATCTAATTCTTCCCTTTTTCCGTGGATCAATTCATGCTGGATATCCTGTTTAATGTCCAGTCGATGCTCAGTCGTCCTCTCTCATTGGTTACTGAAGTGTCACATTCGGTGACAAATTACGTAAGACCTTCACTAGGAATGACGAATTAACTGATCATGGGTGTTTAAAAAGTCTTTCTTTCTGGATAGACTGGGTCAAGTTGCTAGGGAGGGGGGCAATGAGGTGAAAGATTCCTGGTTGGATTCGAATTCCTCTCCCAGAGATGTGAAGTCCAACGTTTACTACTACTACTACTACTACTTCTACTACTACTACTACTACTACTACTACTACTACTACTACTACTACTACTACTACTACTACTGCTGCTGCTGCTCTGACAAACACACAGGTTCCTCCCTCACCATATTTTCGTTCTCCTCTTCGGTATGTTCGGTAAGAGTCGGGAACATCCGGAGACGGTTTCCATGTCTGGATCCCTGTCGAGACATGGCCCTGGACGGCGGCGGGATCAGGCGCCCAGTCTCCGGAGAGTAGCGGCTCCTGTTGCTTCGTGGCCGGCCTAGGTCTGGATCCGCCGTCCGTGGTTTTCTGGGGACGTTTGGATGTTCTGGAGTTAGGCCTGCGGCCTCGGTCAGAGCTCGCAGCTCGTCCCTCCATGGCTCGGCTAGAGGGACTAGGGGAGATAGAGGTACAACTGGTACTTACAGTGAATTTTAGAGGATATATAGTTAGGTGTATAACACCAGACGATTATGGAATTAAATATTTTCTTTTAGAGGTACATGCAGTGCTATTCTAGTAATGGTACTTTCATCTACAACTGGAAAACAGAATTTGCAAGCTAATTCAAGATCTGCGTGCCAGTTTTTGGTATGAAATAGTGAAAAGAACCACAGAGGCTAAAGTTTGGGAGCCATTCCAATATACAGTCCGATTATCAACATTTAGGACATGAAAGTTCCAGAAGTTGCAGATGTGCTCTCTTGCTAACCCAGGGGTTGAAATTGAGCTTCCTTTCGCTCTACGGCCAGCGGTGTCTCAGATAGAGCAATTTTTAACATTTAATTAGGCTAATTGATTAGTTTAATTTATTTATTTATGTGCAGTACATAACATCGAATAAAAATATATATATTTTAGCCAGCAAGGGTTTACACACAATAAATACTCCCTATGAACATTTCTCATCAATCTCTTAAGAAGAATGGGTTACTGGCATTTATAATGGTCCTATCTATAATAACCCAGTACATAACAATTCGGTTTAACCAATATTACTTTCTCTTATCTCTCCTAACACAATTGACACAGAGAGTCCAATTATTATGCCCCCCAAAGACTTCTGTGAATCTGTTGCAATTGGTTACATCCATATCGACAAAACCGTTACTGCCAATTTAATCAAAATACCGTTAACATGATTCAGTCCAATTTAATTCTGCGCGATTCAAGAGTTTCTAAGTGGAGCCTGTCTAATCTACCCTGTCTAATCTACCCTGTCTAATTTACCCTGTCTACTCTACCCTGATATGACAAAATTTCTGACCAAACCACACGCCTTTTGAAATACCTTTGCATACTTTACCCTGTCGGATTACACAATTGTTAACAGCATGTTGCAAGTCAGCAGTGTAGCATAAGTACAGTAAAGGACCCAAGGCTGATTCCTGAGGGACCCCTGATCACACACCCACCGACTTTGACATTGTATTATTTACTCTGACCCTGATATAGCGTCCTACTAAAAACTTCTCAATCCACTTAAAAGTCATGCCAGATATGCCATACTGGTTTAAATACACGGTTTCTATGAGAGACAATGTCGACAAATGTACTTTAGGTCTAGGCAGATTACATTAGTTTGATTACTTGCAGAAGAGTCAAATGTTTTTATTCAATTATCCAAACATTCCAAGGGGTTTATAACAGATCTAGAAACAAATATTTCGTTGGCGAGCGCTCATAAAAATGTACAAGACTCTCAAGTGTGATGACTCTTGGTATAACCTGACTTGAAATAACCTGTTAACGGAGTGGTGTCCGAAAACAAAAAAAAAAAAAAAAAAAGAATAAGAAAAAAAGAAAGATCTGATTACTCACAATATTAGTAAAAATATCAATATAACGGCTTCCTAAAGGCCACCGGAAGATACCAGTAGGGCTAGTACTGGATAGTAGTTGTGGTAGTGCTACTATTACCAGTATTTATATTATTATTATTGTTATTATTATTATTATTATTATTATTATTATTATTATTATTATTATTATTATTATTATTATTATTATTATTATTATCATCCTTTTCATCATCATCATCATCGTCATCACCATCATCATCATCATCATCATCATCATCATAACTAGCAGCAGCGACGGCAGTATTTAGCAGCAGTAGTAATTTCTAATAGCTGGTAGTATTACCTTGTGGTAGTAGTAGTAGTAGTAGTAGTAGTAGTAGTAGTAGTAGTAGTAGTAGTAGTAGTAGTAGTAGTAGTAGTAGTAGTAGCAGTAGCAGTGGTAGTTAATGGTGATGTCGTGGTAGCAGCAGTAGTATCAATTGCAGCATTACAACCCATTAGTGAAGCTGTCGAGTTTCTGATTTTATACCTGTGTACTAACCGCATTGTCGTTCTTTAATATGGCATTTTAAAGCCATTGTTTTTTCCTTGTGTGGTATCGATTAGTACATGCTATGACTACACTTGTAGTAACGAGATATGAAGGTAACCAGTTAATGGATAGTGGAATGCCGCCATGACCATAATGGTACAATGCAGGCACGTTTGTGATGTTCTCATTTCCGTCTGCCCACACGTCCCAGAACGACTCACTATTGCGGCAGCTCTGTCTCGCCAGAGTTGGTTTGAAAATCCTGGATTGCATCTGCACGGAAGTACTCCGGAGTATTCAAATCTTCGCTTAAATCTGTTATCTTTTTTCTATTTTACTCAACTCTTTACCGCAGGTAGTTGATCCAGAAACAGGTCAATACCTAGGTGTCAATCAGGACGGGGAAATCTGGACACGGGGACCTCAAGTGTTAAAGGGTTACTATGCACACCCCGAGGCTACTGCTCGCTCTTTAGACAGAGATGGGTGGTTGCGAACAGGTGGGTATTATTGTGGCCTGTGGTGTTTTAAAAGGTGACTTTTCACTTGGCGCCTATTATAATAGACCTTTGACCTATTTCAAATAACATACATTATAGTTTCTGACTTACTGAAATATGTGCAATATAAAAAGTGGCCTGGAGTCCTGAAGATTGGACCCATCTGGACCCCAACCGCCCCCGCATAGCCTAGTGGTTAGAGCGTTCGCTCGGGGTGCAGGAGGCCGGGGTTCGATCCCCGACGGCGTCACACCAAAGACGTAAAACTGGGAGGTTTGCGCTTCTCAGCTTGGTGCTTGGCATTAATGAGTTAGGCAACCGACTGGGCGGCTCAGGGTCAGAATGAATGGTCTGAGTGATTCCTTTCTGCTCACCTGTGGCGGAATTGAATCGGTGGCTTAGCACCCAAAAATTGTCGGGGGTAGACCATTCGGCCCAAACAAGACAGGTCCACATTAACTCACACGCATACACCTGCATACACCACCGAATCCAACTTGCAGTCGGTGATATGACCATGTGTGGTTGAAATACGACTATAAGCCTGATTCACCCCCCCCCCCCCCTCTACTGTCGTAGCGCATGCGTCAGTCGTCCGTCCGTCTGTGGCATCGATTATCTCTGAAGTTATTGGATGGATTTCTTTCAAATTTAAGTTCCCCTGGCTTCCGCTGGGCCATATGCCCAGACGAAAAAAATTTGAATTTTTTTATGACTATTTTAAAATTTTTCGTTTTCGATAACATGGGACCCTATGGGAGCCATAATTTCAAAAAGCTACTTCCCCCATAGTTTCATTCCGATTGCAACCAAATGTGATGATAAATATGTTAGTCGTGGGAGAACATACTAGTAGGCTATTACTTTTTGGCGATCTGCCAAAATTTTATGGCACTTTGAAATCTTTGTT
>JAAUYG010054413.1_pt1 | contig 11480 bp, 7 predicted proteins | sample 7278091 | NCBI WGS metagenome assembly JAAUYG01 (sample SAMN14350201, study PRJNA611818) | marine sediment metagenome | isolation source: surface marine sediment (0.6m) | place: French Polynesia: Moorea | collected 2018-08 | reverse complement strand
TTTTCTGTGGTCATTTGTACCCCAACAAGTACGCTCAGTCAGCGTAAAGGCCGAGCGCCCCAACCATCCATCAGGTTCTCATGCTGGGAAGGGGGGCAGCCTTATAGTCATGTCTGTGTCATCATGGAGGACCCCCCACAAGGCTACCCCCCTTCCCAGCATGAGAACCTGATGGATGGTTGGGGCGCTCGGCCTTTACGCTGACTGAGCGTACTTGTTGGGGTACAAATGACCACAGAAAATCCTTTTAACTTTCGTTTTCCTGGGTGATTTGTACAGGGGTACAATCGAAGCGCTGACACCAACGAATTCCACTTTTCGTCCTGGACCATGAATTGTTCTGAACTTGGGCGCTTTGTTCGGCGTGGAACGACCAGAACAACGAAATTCCGAAAAAAACACTCGTTTATTGGCACGCAAAACAGCAAAACAAGAAACGAAAGAATCATAATCACACAACTGAAGCAAGAAATCAAACAGGAATTTTTGTTCCAGCAATTTCATAAAGCAAAACAATTCTGCAGCAATGCAAACAATTCCAATTCCATTTATAAGTTCAAACATTTTCCCATTGCATGAGCAAGTCAAGTCCAACATTCACACATCTCATTTGGCAAATCTAAACATCTAATTGACTGTGACAGTTAAGTACATTGCTCCCTGAGTGTGCCTCATAACATGGTGCGAGAAAACATCAATCTTGATACCAACGTCACAATACGGGCAAATTTTATCCTGGCCGTCTTTGAGTTCTTCGTCTGCAGGGGCTACAAACTCCTCTTTTTCTTCGGTTTCTCCGTTCACAGCGTTTTCATGCAGAGCTTCTCCGTTTGGCTGCTTGGCTTCCAGCTCTTTTTCCAGATGCGCCAAAGCAGCTTCTTGATGAGCGACAGTGAAGTGAGACTTTATGTGCTGTCGTAAAGAATCTTTGCTGTCGGTGCTAAACGTACAATACAGACAGCGAAAGTTTTGAACACGTTGGTGACACTGTTGGTGCTGTACGTAAGTCTCTCTGGACGTGTCGTAAAAGGGACACATATCACAGTAGTAGGTTGTTTCCCTGCGCCACGCGGGGTAGGGCAGGTTGACGGGACGCGGACGTGCGCGGTAGGGACTCCCGGGGCGGGGCGAGCGCGGGGACACCCGACCACTGCGCGGGCCGCGGGGCGATGGGACCAGGGCCTGTAGCTCTGCCAGCTGCGAGCTCTCATCTCGCGCTTTGCCTGGGACTTTGTGATGCTTCTTCATGTGAAACTCCAGCCTGTACTTCGTGTCGCTCCTGTACCCGCACGTTGGGCATTCTTCAGGTCTCGCTGCTTTGGAGCAGGTGTGTCCGTACCAGTGCGTTTTGAACACGCGCTTTTTATCTGTGACAAAATCGCATTTGGAACATCTGTATCTTGTGCAGTTACCCACCACGAGAACATGTTGATTCGTATTGCTGACTTTCACGAAGGAGGAATGCGTTTCCTTCTGCAGCGTGGCCCCTTCCACTGTGTAACCTCGTTTGCTCCCCGCGGATTCAGCCCTCAGGTCGAGGAAGTGAGATTTGGAGTCATCCACGCGTTGAGTTCGAATTGCTGTGGACAACACAGTCCCTGTGCTTTTGTGGTGCAGCTGCATGTGTTGTTGGAGGCGTATCGTTTTCAAAGCTCCGTATCCGCAGATGCTGCACTTATACCTGCGGTTGGGACCCTTGTCGGTGTGACCCAGCATGTGCTTCATGAAGTGAAACTCAGACGTTGAGGTGTACTCGCAGATCTCGCAGTCATAGCTGGTTCCACCGTATCCGATAACACGCGGAGGCCTGAGCTGATGAGCCGGGTGGCCTTGAGTGTACTGGGGCACTACAGCCTGTTCCTTCACTGGAGACGCTATGACTTCAGGAGTGGTTCCCACCTCCAGGCATGGCTGGGTATGCTGAACACCGGGGTCATCAAAAAGTTCCCCTTCCACAGATTCTTCAGGGGAGATTTGATCCGACTGGTGTAAGGCGTCGTAGAACATCTTCACTTTGCCTGTACAAGTATCCAGGTGCGTCTTCATCTCGTGACGGACGCTTGTTACGAAGGCGCACTGCCCGCAGTAGTGCAGAGATGCCCCGCTGATGCCCATAGCCGAAGTGCTGTACTTCTGCTGAAACAACGAGTGACGCTTAACATGGCTGAAGATGATGCTTCCGTTGGACGAAGTGAAATTACAGATGTGACACTGATGCACGGGCAGTTGATGGGACGAGCTGCTTTTCCTGCTATTCGCAAAATCTCCTGATTCCACAATCTGCAGTTGTGGGTGCAGAGCGATGTGCGCCAAGAAGAGTTTGTGCGTGTTCACACAATACTTGCACTTGGGACACTTGTATTTGCCTTCAGTGCTCGCGTGGCGCGCTTCGTGACTTTTGAGCAATTCTGACTCGTCGGGACTTTGTGTTACGTAGAATGGACAATGCGCGCATGTTATCTTCTTCTCTTCTTCCGTTGCAGCGTCTTCGTTGGAACACGCCTTGGTCAGTTCAATTTCCCTCATTTCCAACTCGGGACTATCTTCCGTCATCTGCTCCAACATCTGTGGGTACGCGACGGTGGTGTCCGCTGCAACTCGCGCCATTACGCCTTCCGCGATGTCCTGCCGGTCCGGCCTCGTCAATATCAACACACCCGCCGCCATCTTCCGCTCGTTCTCCGGACTGTGCACTTTGCAGTGCGCCTTGAACGAATCAAAACTCCTCGTCCTAAACGAACAATAAGGGCAGCTCTTCTTGCGGGACCCGCCCACCGTCACGTGACAAATCTCGTGCTTGCGAATCTGCCGCTCGTACAAGCCGAACGTGGCGTTCTTGTTCAGCGGGATCTGGAACGGGCAGAAGTGGCAGCGCACGGCGTGACTGTTGTCGGCGTGTCGCACGTACAGAATAGGCGCCGACTTGAGGAACAGTTCCACATTGACGGTTCCGTCCGGGTTCTTGAACTGGTTGACGTCAATGTGCTCGCCTGGGTTACTCGTCACGGGTTTAGCTTCTATCTGTCTCGCTTGCTGTTCTTGTTGATTCAGACTTTCTTTCCACTGTTCTGGCAGGGCCTCCAGGAACCACGCTTGGTGGTAGTGCTTGTGCTTCTCCAACATTTGTTCGTCTCCCACACTGAATGTGCACTCGTCACATCTGAAGAAAGATGTACGTTGTGAAATTTAGAGGTTGCATGGATGGGAGCTCAAATCAAGGCAACTACAAACGTTGAGCACCAGCAAGTTAGTGCTGTGAAATTTGTCAATACTGTCTTCAAATTCACCTTAGCCTGGTGCCCCCACCCCCCCCACTTGACGACACTCTATATTGTGCGCACCCAGCGCGGTAACACAAAAGAGAGGCAAAAACTACTTGCTTAAACTGTTCGTCCGCTTCGTGGCACGCAATGTGTCGCTCCATGTTCGACTGTGATGAATCGAGGCGAAGCGGAATCTCAAACGGACAATGGTCACATTTCAACGTCTGCAGAGCTTCAGGCCCAACCTCACTCTGAAATAGGACATGTAAAATTGCAATGCGAACACACATCAACCGTTTCGGTGCTTGATTAGTTCACGAAGAATGTCTTCTGTCTGTTAAATCCCGGAAAGGGCGACTCTTGACTGCTGAAAAGCGTCTCATCTTTGAAGCAACTTTTGCAGGAAATTACACGGAACGAATGACAGCAAACTCAGTACAACTCCTAGTTGAGTGCAGTTTGGACATTGCTGGGTTGGTTACCTTCTCTTCAGATGGAGGAGACTCTTCGGTCGTTGAACGGCGTCCAGATCTCGGTGAGGGCGGACAGGCCTTGCCGCCCTGAAGGACCAAGTTACAGATGCCTTCGTCTTCCGTCCATCGGTGACACTTGACATGTTTGATCCAATTCTCCCTGTAAAATATTTCAGCGAATCAGGTACGCCCATTCACTCACTTTGTTAGGCCCAGCGTTCAACCTCGTGCGGCTTCAAAATGCTCTCACCGTGATTCCTCGCGTGATTGACAACAACAACCATTCGTTATGTTCTTTCTGTGTTTTCTCAGCCGCAGAAGGGCGAGAACAAACACAGAGCACAAACCTGTCATTGGTGGCGTAGTTGCAGGTTTTGCAGGAGAAGGAGCCGCGTCTGAAGTGGCACTTCTCGTGGTTCTTCACAGCTGCGTCGCTGCCAGCGCCTCTCATCGTGAACGGGCAGTACTGACAGATGACCTCATCCGGCTTCTCTGATTCGTCAGAAGCCTTCGCTGGAGACTCGGGCTCTCTAAAGAGACACCAGTGCCATAAAACGCGATACACTAGACAGTGGAGAAAGTGTTACCAGGAACCTGGTACCTTCTTTTTCCTGTGAAAGTGCTTCGGTAAATCTACTCACTTTTCTACACTGTGTATCTCGAGATGTTTCCTGAAGACGCCGAGGACACCGACGCTGAAGTTGCACTTGTTGCACGTGTAACGCCCCGGCTGGAGGTGACACTGCACGTGCTGCTCCATCTCCGCGACACAGTCATCACCGTCACTGCCAACCTGGAGGAAATAACGGTGGATTTCTCATCCTTTTTTTCAACCACAAAACATTTCCGACATCTGTTCCACGTTTTTGGATGAAGTGTCACAGCAGTGGGTTTGGCCAAGCGTGAGAACACATACCTTGAAAGGACAATACTGGCAGCGCAGAAGAGACTGGTCAGTGCCATCATTCTCTGGAACGCTGATGACTGACAGTTTGGAAGCGTCTGTGCTGGACCCGTCGCCCGAGTTGTTTTTCTCCGACCTGTCCAACAGCGCTCTCACAGTCTTCGCTGCCCCAGCAGTGTCTTTGTCCTCGGGTGATATCCCTGGACACGAATCATCCTTTAGGTTGAGTATTTCTTTGATGGTCTTTCTTATGGGTTTGAATATGATTCTGTTTTCTTTCTTCCTTTGCAGCAAGGCACCCACAGTATTGCTGCCGTACTTCACTGAGTTCTTCTGAGTATTCGCCTTGATGATTCTGGCCTTTTGCGTGAGATTCTTGATGATTTCCAGATTACTTATGGTCACAGACTTGGCCCCTGCCTTCTCCTTGGAAGTATCACTTTCAGAATTGGGTTGTTTGCCCCATTTCTTGATGATATCTGAAAGTTTGGCTTCGGGATGCAGCGCCATGTGTCGCTTGGCAACCAGCATGTTTCTAGCGTTCCAGCCGCAGATGCCACACGCGAACTGGTAGGAACGGGTGTGACAGGCTTCGTGCGAGTGCATGCGCGAGGTCACTCCGAGATTCCACGGCAACTGGAACGGACAATGGCGACACTTGAGCGCCACCTTTTTGCCACTGTCATCGAACACGGCCAGAGGTTCCTCTCTGGTTTCTTCCCCTCGGAATTTTTTCGCTGATGGAGAGGGACTTTCGTTCACGTTATCAATGTTGTAGACGTCACTGGCTTTCTTGGCACATTTGTCAGCCTGAAGGCAGGTCAGGCTTCTTTTGCCATCCTTGTCAGGGACGCAACATGGACACTTGGCCTTCGCTCTGGGACTCACTCTTCTGCCGGCAGCTCTGGTGTGATGCTTGTGAGCCTTTGATTCTGACTGCAAACTCTTCTCTTCCTTTTCAATTGCCAACGCTGTTCGACTAGCCAATCCCAGAGGTTTGAAGAAAGCGTTCTTCTTCACAAAACTGAAACTCATTTTGATCTTCTTGCCTGTGAACTTGACTGAAGACTTCGGCTTCTGAATCACCAGTCCTGACGGATCTCCGTGCAGAATCTCCAAATGTTTCTTGATCACCAATTTTCGACCAGAACTGTAAGTGCAGTGCTTGCAAGAGTATTTGGACTTTCTGAAATGATATTGTTCGTGTTTTCGTAAATTGGCTTCAGCATCTTCGTTGGATGAAGAAAGCGTAAATGGGCAAAACTTGCAGCGAACGACATTTTCTTCCTTGGTTTCTCCTGATGTCGTGTCAATGTGCTGGCTGATGTCGTCTTGTTCTTCCTCGTCGTCATCTTCCTCTTCGTCTTCATCGTGGGAGAGCTCCACACTGACAGCATCGGAGGCGCATTCGCTGTTGGCTGCAGTGCTGGGTTCCACCTCCTCAGACGTTTCGTGCGTTTCCTCTGCAGTGGGTTTCAGGTGACTTGTGTTCACACTGGCGGCGTCTTTCTCAGGCGCGCTGGTTTCTTCAGCTGCTCCGGGGGCTGATTTCCTACGCGGCTTCTTTGCAGGAGGTGCATCTGTTTCATCCTCGTGTTCAATGGCCGTGTTGTTCTCTAACTCCGCAGCCACAGCCTTTGAGATCTTCCTGACGCGACAGCGGCTTCTTGGGCTCCGAGTCGGACTCCCAGCATCCTTCACTACTGCTGGCTCTGCTTCCACGACTTCCGGTTTCGGTGACTCCAGCTTCGGAATCTCCTTCTCCACTTCTGGTTCAGCCGGGCGGGTGTCCTCTTCGTCATTTTTGTCAGTTGTTGGCACCTCTGTATCTGGATCGCCCGCGTGGCTCACTGACCGCGCAGGGGACCAACGTGGTGACCTGGCAGGAGAAGACAACCTCCTGGACAACCTGGCAGATGATCTCCTTGTGTGACTTTTGTCCTTTTCACCCGTAGAACTGCGTCTTTCACTCACTTTCACACAAACTGGGTCTTCTTTCTCTTTTTGAGCAACTTCCTCTTCAACAGCTTCAGGTTGTTGGCTGTTTGTAACTTCAGCAGCAAGTTCCTGAGAAACGTCAGTTTCCGCTTTCTCTTCTTCTTTGTTATTCTCTATCTCTTCGCCGACTCCCTCCCTTGTATCCTCCACATCATCAAGAAGAACCTTGGTTTCTTCTTCTATTTCCTTCTTGTCTTCTGTTTCTACAGTTTCCTTCGCCTCAGCGCTCAGGGTTCTTCTGCGTTCCTCTATGGAGCGCGCTCTGGTTGTTCTGGTGGTGGATTCCACTGACTTCCTGAGCTTGGTGCGGACGGGCTGCGCTGGGCGGCGCACACTGGTTCCTGTCTCGTGCAATGCCAGGTGCTCCTTGTAGTGCGGCAGCGAGTGCGTTCCGTAGTTACACTTTTCACACAGATGCAGACTCTTCCTGAAATGGGAGAACACTTGTCTTTGGATTACTTTCTGTTACAATTTTTCTCTTTGCAAGGAAAATAAGACTGGAAGCTTGTTTAAATTTCCCCGTTTGAATTATTATGAAATTGCACACCCATTTCACGACGATGTATGAATCTGCACTGGACTTAAATGTTGGTTCAGACTGAAAGAGATTAACACTTTCACCGGATATTTGGAAATTTTTCATGCAGGGAAAGAACACTTGGCACAAGAACCATTTTTCCCAAAGTATGCAACAACAACAAAGAACACAAAAGTTGATGTCAGAACACACACAAGGGAAGTGCATTTGGAAAACCAGGGCTCTCATCAAGTCAAAACTGCACTTTTTGATTTTACTTGGAAAATCTCACCACACACGCTATTTGGCCTGTCTGAACCATTCACCACAAATGACCACTGCACCAACTTGGGTGGGGAAGTGAAATTCGCTGCACATCATCACATGCCCACCAGGAAATTCTGGGCAGCATGACTGATGGGATGGGTCACATGCCAACAATAAGGATGACGATGCCGACACGACTGCACGAGACTTGCTTCTGCTCCAGCAGAGCATGGCTTGAAAACTACTGCGGCAAAAAGCACCAAATGCAATTTTCATGATAAAGGAAAGGAAAGGATCGCACAAACAGCACGGCCTTGCATTTTCTCAAGCCAGCCAAAACAATCCCAGATTTGATCTGAAATCACTTGCCTAAATTACTAGATAACGCTGTCAATTTTCTTTGAATCAGATGAGAGTTGGAGCAATGCACAAAATATCAATATCAGTGATTTTTGCTAAAACATCACATCATGCGGAGTGCGTTCTGTTCATCCACAAATCAATGTCACCATGGATCAGCATGCGGGGGAGGGATTGCTAACAAACTACAGAAAATTGTCGTAAACTCCTCACTTGTTTCTCTTTCGAAAAAAGCTTCAAAGAAATAAACACAAAAGACGGTTACCCTTGAATAGAAATTGACATTTCAGGCATAAGAAATTGTTGGTTCATTCAGAAGAAAAAAGTTAACAGGGAGAAAATTTACCTGAAGTGGCAGCGCTGATGTTTGAACAAATGATGCTTTGAATGGCTGACGATCTGAGGGCAAAAGGAGCATTTGTAACTCAGCTGCAAAGAAAAAAGACAAATCTTGTTTATGTCCACTCCTCAGACCCAGATAAGCAACAGTTTTCAACACGTTCTTTTCTTTTTACGCAACATAGGAACTTCTCACCTTATTTGTGTCCTCGTCAACGATTTCCAGGATCGGCATGTCCTCGTCTTTCACTTCGTGCTCAATCTCAAATGGACTGCCTCCCGGTTTTAGTCTCGTTTCGCTCTTAGCATTTTCTTCTGCCGTGGTATCCGCGAGTGGTGGCACTTCTTCCTTGCTGGTTTCCACCTCAGACTTGTCTGTTGTTTCCTCATTGACACGAGATGAGAAAATCGTTGGATCTTCCTCTGTCTCAAGTTTTTCCGTTGTGGTCACGGTGTCATTGTCCACTTGCTTTCCTTCAACATCTTTGCTGTCGCTATTGTTTTCGGGTGCAGTGTCTACCACCTCTGCCGTGACAATCGCTTCAGTGCTACTTCCTTTGAAGTCTGTTTCTTTGTTTTCAGCTTCAGCAATGGAGTGACCGCTCTCTTGTACCTTTCGTTGAGAATCCTCAAAATGTTCTTTCGTGGCTGCAGTTTCTTGCTCAATTTGACTATTCGCATCCTGGGTGGGTATGTCATTGTCAAGGTCTGCTGAAACTGTCGTTGCGTCCGCGTTCTTCTCCTCAACATCCTTGGCGTCTTCCATTGCCGGCGCACTGTCTGGTACCATTTCAGATTGACACAGCTCAGTTTCAACAGACTTGCTGAGGTCTGCTATCTGCTTCACAACTTCACTCATAGCTTCATCACAGCTCGGCATCAGGCTCCGTGGCTCTTCGGCAGTGGGATCAGGCATGTTGTTTGCCAGTGTCTCTTCCGTTTCCGAAATCATTGCATCCGCGCCAGATTTGTCCATCTCTTGCAGGACTTCAGTTATGACTTCTGTGTTGTCCTTTTCAACTTTACTGAGCTCAACGTCAGGACCCAAGTCCATCTTCTGTTCTTTGTCTCCGGCTGAGAGTTCGTTCAGACTGTTGATGTCATCCATGACTGAGTCGAAAATGTTGTCGCGCTCGGCGCTGTCGCGACTGTCAGAGTTGACAATGCACTGCAGGATGTTGGGACTGTTCATCTGGTAACTGTCCTCGCTGCCTCGTTCCGAATCCTCGGTGATGGAAGCGATTGCCGTCAGCAGTTCCAATGCCGAGGGGTCAGTTTCCGTGAGGTCGTGCAAAGGTTCCGCGATGTGCGGTTTTTCAATGGCGCTCTCGACGGTTTCAGCCAGCAGACCGCTGGACTGGGTCAGACTAGTCATGGGAAGTTGCGCTTCACAGATTTTTTGCGATTCAGATGGGTCACAAGCAGCCAAGGATTCTTCCAGATTTCTCACAGCCATTTCTTCGTGTCTATTCGCTGCGGAAACGGAAGTTGTTTTCATTTCTTCAGCCACTGATTTTGTTTCATTTTCGCCTGAAATTACCGTTTCTTTTGACTCCTGACGTTCTGTCTTCTCTTCCTTGTTGGATGCTTTTGTTTTCTGACAGTCTTCGCGGTCTTCCGTGTCAGTTTTTCCTTCATTTTTCCCAACGCCCAGCATCACTTCAGTTTCGTTCTTATCTTTCTCGGCTGGAGCTGATTCCTGTTTTGACTTACTTGCTGCAATCTGTTCATCATCTTTTTCGCCTGCTTTTGTCCCGCCAGAATCGGCACTCTTTCTCTCATCTTCTGGTGAATCAGTTTCAGTTTTCTTCTCTGGTGATTCCTTGTTGCAGTCGGGCACTTCAGATTTTTCTGGGCTGGAAAAGCTGTCCTGTAAATTCTCACCCGATGAATCCAACGTGTCAAGACTAGCAACCTGTTCGCAAAGAAAGACCAAACAAACATTGACCACAACATGATTCCACCACAATTCTATCAAAACGGAGTAACATTTCAGACGTGGCCAACTGAACTTTTCTCTCTATCCAAACATCTTGCGATAATTTTTTTTTCGTACTTGCCCAGTTCATCTGCGTTGCCACTGTTTTACGGATTTCGCAGAAGAAACAAGTACCTGTGACGTGTCGGCCACGCTCGAGGTGTCAGATGCCTCGGACGGCACCTCGGGAGAAAGCATCCGAGTGGGACTGACCAAACCCTGGTGATGCCGCTTCATGTGACTCTGAATGATCTGTGAAATACAAATTCACATTTCTGAAGAATACGGTGAGAAAGACTTGCTCGCAAAATTCTGACGCAAGCGTAAAACAATCGAACAAGAAAACACTTTTCCAACCCCGGGAAGCCTGTTCGTTTTGTTTTGTCAAGAAACTCCGCCCCCGTAGACAACAAATGCACCCCTTGGACCCATGTGGTCCCTAGCCCCCACCGGACATAAAACAGCCACACAACCCTTGCCCTTCACACTCTCGAAATCCCCCCTCCCACTTCAGCAGCAAATGACTTGGCTCTTGTGGCCAAACTGTGGTTTTGGAATTTGGACACTTCTGAATGGAGGCGAAAATGCACTTAGCACTGAAGCGAAATGTTCCGTTGATTTTATCAGCAACTGGTAACTGAATGAACTCTTCACCTGTTGATTGTCATGGCTGTAGTTGCAAGCGTCGCACGTGAACTTGCCCTTGTAGCCGTGTTGTTTCTCGTGGGTTCCTAGTCTCCGCTCGTCCTTCGCAACGAACAGACAACTGGCGCACTTGAGCTGCGTGTGCTTGCGCGTCTCCATGCTAGCAGGAAACGCGTCTGCAACAAACAACAAACCAAACAGACTTTACTTCGCTGCCTTCGAAGTCGTAGCTATTGGAACAGACCGTGAGAGACCTTTGCTGTTAACCCCCCCCCCCCTCCCGCAGCAGTGTAGTGGCAGCGGTGTGGCCTTTGTGGCCAAAATCTACCTCATTCATAACATTCTTTTGTCAGAACGTGAGCCTCCCAGTCTCGCACAACACGGGTCTTTCGGGTGCCGCAAAGAAAGAATCTCCAGCGAACTCTAAATTTGGCAGCATGGCACTTTGCTGAGGAAGGTAGGCGGCCTCATTTTTCATCACGCAAACACAGCCAAAGACCGTAATCTCGACGATTGCCACGCAAGCGACTGGGCAGCACGAAACAAAAGTTTCATCTCCTGCAAACAAGTCGTTCCTTGTACGGCACATTTTTTCCAACAACCTGAATCCCGAGCTTGAAACTTGATTACTTCGCTGCCTTTGAAAAAGGCGCGAAGTAGTATTGGAGCTCCAGTGGTTTTGCGAGCAACAGGACCTTTGGTTTAGCTGACCCCCCCCCCCCCTGCTGGCCTTCAA
>JAAUYG010050712.1_pt1 | contig 11480 bp, 11 predicted proteins | sample 7278091 | NCBI WGS metagenome assembly JAAUYG01 (sample SAMN14350201, study PRJNA611818) | marine sediment metagenome | isolation source: surface marine sediment (0.6m) | place: French Polynesia: Moorea | collected 2018-08 | reverse complement strand
CCAATACTGCAGCGCAGCAATAAAAAATTGCATGAATTTTACATACACAACTTTGAACAGATTGTGAAGAAGAAATGGACGCTGGGTCTTTCCGACCTGATCCGGGAAGATGACGGCAACTACACATGCGTTGTGACGAACGAACACGGTGAAATCCGTTGGACGTACATTCTGGATGTCATCCGTAAGAAGTCCTTTTTGAGTTCTGGCTTTTGCCAAATGAATTGACAATTAAAACTTGAAATGATACGATTGCATAGAATTTTGCACAATTGCTCACATGAGCCAGTGCATGGAATGCAAAACTGGAATAAGTTTCGCTTCTGTTGAGAAGTTACATGAACGAAGCATTGAGTTTTGGTGTTTTTCTGTTGTCAGCTCGTCTTCCGCATCGACCCATCTTTCTGGACAAGCCGCAGAACCAGACGGTGGAGGTGGGAGGCACCGCCAGGTTGGTTTGCACCATCCTCAGCGACATGCAGCCGCACCTGCAGTGGTTGCGACACTACCAGGTCAACGGCTCCTGGACGAATGATAAGGACGTTCCCTACGTGCAAGTGATCAAGGTAATTTGCTCAGAAAATGACGTTGGTCAGACTGGCGAAAATGAGGGACTTTTATCCAATGATAAATCTGCATGATAAGAGTGGTTGTGCATGTTCTCCGTTTTCACAGCACTACCGTGTGTTTTGCAGACATCAGGAATCAACAAAACTGAAGCTGAGTTGTTGGTCATACAAAACGTCACTTACGAGGACGCTGGGTGGTACACGTGTTTAGCGGGCAACTCGATGGGCATCACTCACACCTCTGCCTGGATCACCGTCGTGCCAGGTACAGTACATACATGTGTACCGTCATCAAACACCGTTGTTCTCACTTCAACTCCCGAGTGTGCGACCGTTGCATGGCTCTTGTTCGGGAAGCAACACGCAGATAAAAAAAATCCGGTTTGGGGACAGCAGTCAAATTCCTTTCTTTCTTCCAAGCAAGGTAGTTGTCATCGCCTGGAAAACAAACCAGTGGATGTTTTGACTCGTAGTTTCAGTGGAGGAAGACAGAGACTACGCGCTGAGGAACTACTCTCTGTTAGAGTTGGTGGACAGGCCGCGGTCAGGAGGTCACGACGCCCAGAAGATGGTCATTGTCATGGTGACGATAGTCGGCGTCTTCGGCCTCGCTTTCGCCTTCGCCATGTTCTGCGTTGTACGCAAGTGCCGACGCAACCGGAAGTTCCCGGATTCGCAGCCGCTGAAGAAACGCGTCGTCGTGATGCGCTCGAACATTCTCTACGCGGACTCTTTCAAAGATCAGAACTCACAGGTAAAAATGTCCCAGCCTGTTTTTGATGTGAAATATTGAATTCCGCCTTGAATGAACAAAAACACTGGCTGGGAAGTGTCGTTCTGCAGAGACGGTGTTTTGAAAGCCAATTACGCAAATGAGCAAAATCCTGAACGCATCTGTCTCCCGATTGGTTATTTCTCGGAACGAGAAAAAACTGACGTGATTAAATTTTGGAATTCTCTTTTTCCAGGGTTCCACAGCGCCTCTAGTCCCCCAGGTGAGAATAGAGGGCGCTAGAAACCGGCTGAGTTCTGAGTTGACCGCCGTGTCCGAGTATGAGATTCCGCTCGACAAGGAGTGGGAGTTCACGAGGAACAAACTCGTTCTCGGCAAACCGCTCGGGGAAGGCGCGTTTGGACAAGTCGTCAAAGCCGAAGCGTTTGGCATTGGAAACAGAAAAAGCGCAACGACAGTAGCCATCAAAATGCTAAAAGGTAAGATATTTTGCGGCATTCATTCCCAGATGTATAAGATTCTGTTTGTACCGAATTGCAGTTTGTCATTTTGTCCACTTTGCAGAAGACGCCACAGACCGAGAACTTGCCGATCTCATTCAAGAAATGGAAGTGATGAAGATCATTGGCAGTCACAAAAATATCATCAACCTTTTGGGTTGCTGCACACAAGGAGGTACGCGCCTTCTGTTTTTAAGCCGCGGGCGCCGCCTGAAATGCGGCTAGCGAAAGCAGCTTATCTGAGTCACCATGCCATCTTGTCATCATTGGTGTAGACAAGATTTAAGAGTAGTTTGAATTAACCACCCCCCCCCCCCTACTAGGCAACTCAACACAGCTAAATTGAAAAGGTTACACCTTGTTTGTGATGGGAGTGTGAAAGATTTGGATTGTAAATAAGTGAAGACGAACTTGTATAATTAGGACCTGCGGCTTTGATGCTGATAAGCACCCTTGTTTTATTTCTTTCCCTTCTTTTTGTTTTTTTTCTTTTTTTTTTTTTTTTTCGTTTTTTTCGCAATGGACATGTTTTTCTTTTCGCTCGAAGCAGGTCCGCTGTACGTTATCGTGGAGTACGCTCCGTTCGGTAACTTGCGAGACTTTCTACGCGCGAGACGACCGCCCTGTTCCGGCTACGAACAGCCTCTAGTCACGAAGGACGTCGACGACAGCACAGACTTGAGACCGCTCACTTACAAAAACCTCGTCTCCTGTGGTTTTCAAGTGGCCAGGGGTATGGAGTACCTCTCTGTAAAAATGGTACGTGTCAGTTTCATCATCTTACAAGCCTCGAGTCCTCACAAATTTCTGCTCTTTTTTTCACCCAGCAGATTGTGAAGAACAAAACACAAGTTTGCTACATTTTGCAATTTGATTGTTATGTTGCTGTTGTTGACATCACACCTTTCCGTTTCAGTGCATACACAGAGACTTGGCTGCCCGCAATGTACTCGTCTCGGAGGACCTTGTACTTAAAATTGCTGACTTTGGTCTCACGCGGAATATCCCGAACAACGACTATTACAAGAAGAAGTCAGACGGGCGGCTGCCAGTCAAGTGGATGGCACCCGAGGCGCTGTTTGACAGGAAGTACACGACGAAAAGCGACGTGTAAGTGAGGAGACACGCCTATCCTCGCCGCAACAAATTCCTGTTCTTGTCACCACCGTTTCATGCCCATTGAAAATCATGCAATTTCAACTGTTTCAAGACACTTGACAAAAAATGTTGGTTATCAACTGCAGGTGGTCGTACGGAGTGCTGCTGTGGGAGATCTTCACGTTAGGGGGCAACCCATACCCGTCAGTGCCAGTGGAGAAATTATTCGAACTTCTTCGGGAAGGACATCGAATGGAACGCCCACCTTACAGCTCTTTAGAAATGTAAGTGTTCCTGTGAAGTATCCTTCTCTTTGACTTTGAGCTAGTGGGAACTGAGAGCTGCTGAAGAGAGACTTATGACGCACATAAGTACGTGGGTGTGTTGTGAATTTGAAAAACAAACTTTGCAGAGTAATAACGTGGCAGCTTTATTGATAAAGGCAGCGCTACAAGTTCAATTACTTCTGCGAAAAAGACCATCCTTCTGGCCATATGTTACACAAATTAACACAGCTTCACGCAGAAGAGAAAAAAGTCGAGAATAATAACAATAATTTGTTCAGCAGAGTTTTGTGTAAATGTTTTCTAACACCTTTTCATCATCATACATGAAAGAATACATCAACTGAGGCCAATGAATCGACTGGAAGCAAAAGTAAAAAAGTGTCGGAACATTTGTTATTGCACAGCACATTGGCTCGAATTCTACAGCTGGGTAAGCGGGGCTGAAGTGAGGAAAATGAAAGCAGCATCTCTGGTATAACAGGGGAACATCGCAACGTATTCGCACAAGTTTTGATAACCTTTAGATGTAGACACCTTGTCTTGGCAAGGTGGCCAGATTAAAAGCTCTTGAGATGTGATACAAACTTCGAGGATCTGCAAGGCATTAAGTGCAGTGAAGTTGGAAAATACCCGCTGATAAGCATACTCTTGGCAGACAGAACACTCCACAAGAGCGAGCTAAATGTCAACAGAGAAACTGCTTTGCTATGGCCCTGAATTATTTTTCTGAAGTTCTTGAAGTGTTGCAAAATTCACAAGAACGAATACCCGATTACTCGCAGACATCAATTGTTGTAAAGTGCAGCCCAGCGTCTTCTGAAGTAAAAATCGTTTCTTGTTGTTGCAGACCTTTTGTGATGCCACCAAATGAAAAGAGAAAAACTCGTCTGGCTCGTCCTGATAGTTTTTGGCTCACAGGAAGTAACTGTCAATTGCTAATTCTTTACACTCTTCGCAGGTACAACGTCATGTTGGAATGTTGGCAACAGTCACCAGGATCCCGGCCGACCTTCTCTGACCTCGTAGCTGACCTTGACCGGATCCTGGCCCTCTCGTCACCCGAGGTCAGTGTCAGGGTCACTGCTCGTTTGTTTCTTTGCAATCTCTCAAAGCGTCTGTTCCCTCTGAACTGCACAATCCGGCATGGGTCATTCATTCAATTTGCGGGAAAATGCGGAAAACGCAAAAGATAAGAAAAAAGCAATGCAGTGAACTTAAGTTTCTCCAACCATGCAAACGGAAATAGAAACATGATCGTCCGAGTTTAGATGTATTAAATAGCTGCATTCGCTGACGGTTGAAGCTCATTTGTAAACGATTTGTAGACCCAAAGTGGTGAAGAGCACTTGCGGCTGCACCTAGTTTATGAAATGCTCGGCTCAGATATTGTTATGATAACTGGTGTTAATATTTACACAGAACACACAGCTCTAGTTGGTTACTTCGAAGCGTACACTCGTCCAAATCACTAAACATTGAGCAACCCACAAAAAATACTCTCAATACAAACAGATTGGCACCTGCAGCTCATACCACCCACAGTTGCAAATACATGATAGTTGTAAACGAATTTCCACCTCTTGTTTTGATTCATCGTACACGGCGAATGCCTCTGCCCTCTTGATTCCTTTCGCTATTCTTGGGATAATTCCCTATTTCACGTAATTTGGTTGCATCAGACGTTGTCTCTTTTAGTTGTCTTTTGCCAGAAAGTTCTAATTGGACCCAAAGAAAGTTTGTCAGTTGCGCCAATTCACCTTGTGGGCCTGAGATTTTCCTCAGAACAGAAATTTTGACGTGGGAGTGTTCTCAGATTGAAAGATGCTCTTCCAAAAATAGGTCTCTGTTTCAAGAAAAGTTTCAAGTGTCCTTGGAACTCTTTCTTTATGAAACCGTTGTGTCTTGCACTTTGCATCTGTATATACATGATGTTTGAAACCGTTGTGTCCTGCACTTTGCATCTATACATGTATTTGTGTTGCTTGCAGGAGTACCTGGACCTGGAGCCGCTGGACAGCCCAATGAGTTCGGGTGGCTCGGACAGTCAGTATTCCTCCATGTCTGTGAGCAGCGCGGGCAGTACGCACAGTGTTCTCGTCGAGTCTCCAGTGTAACCCGCAACAGCGGCAGCAGTGTAGCCTGTACATAATTGTTATCTGTAGATAATACACCGAGATAAACAACAAGACTGATAAGTGAACGATGCACAGGAGAAATCTGGAATTATTTCTGCAGACTGAGTTCATAAGTGACAGTGGACTGGAGAAAAAAATGGAAAATGTCTGAAGACCTGAGATCTCGAGTTGGCACTCACGTCAGGTTTCACGAAACCCATTGTGCCAACAGATCTTTGTTCTGGCCATTTGAAACTGGCATTGTGGAACAGACAATACAGCTGTACGCTGGTGTATTGTTGACGCTTTTTGCTGTTCAGTAGACTTCAGCAAAAAACCTCGGACCAAAGAAGGGACACATGTAGCCACCCGCAGTTTTGTGCAGTTTGGAAAAAGGTCCGTGATTTTGTGCAAAAAAGAAGAAATGCTACACCGAGAGGTTTTTTTTCGGCTCGCATTACCTACTTTTCAAACGTGTCGTCCGTTTTGTGTTTGGCGGTCGGTAATTGTAGTAGTGGCAGAAGCCCATGTGAATTTGTGGTGATTGAAATGAGTAACGAAGGATGTGTCCAGTTTTGAAGATAAGGAATGGAAAAAAAAAAATCTTCGCAGCTACATCCTAATGAAAGTATTCAAACGTTTTCAAAGTCGTTGTCTGATTTGTCGTTGACAGGACCATAAAAATTACAGCATGTCCTGCAGTCCGTTGCTTACTGTGTCAAACTTATTGAAGGCCGCCCACAACCAAATTTTCACATTGTGGCCCTTCTGTCATCAGCTGAAATATTTGGCCTCTGCAAAATGTTCTTTTTTCCTCTCCATCGTTCTTCGACACGACAAATCCGCACCTAAAAACGAAAAGTGTAGTGCTGTGATATCTCTTGTGTAACAAAATGTCTTATGTTGAAAACTGTTTTTCAATCATGAGAAATTACACATTTGTTCATTTTGACAAAGCTCGTAATGTTCAGCGAGATGGGAGTTGTGGTGACAACATTGCCTCGAAACTAAACTTGCTCAAGTACTGCCATTAATTTATGTTTGGAATGAGAGACGTCAGTTTTTGTTTGGAAAATGCTTTGCAATTTATTTGTTTTGTTTTGTGGTTTGTTTGTTGTTTTTTTTTCACTCAAACGTCCCACGTCTTGTGTTCAGTTTTGGTCGTTGAAAACGTTCGAGACTCGGCCGAAACCACTCTGGAGAGAGATGCAGTTGAGGGCTTGGGGTTTAGAGTTTGAATCTCCTTGTTGGTCTGGGTTTGTAGGCATTCAGCGTTATCACTTTTTTCCAATGCGAATAATTCTTTTTCCCCTTTTCTTGCATTGCCTTTGGAGTACTTTGGTGGACTCATTACTCGGCTGATTGTTTTTCCTTCGTCGCTTGTTGGACAATGATGAAGAAATGACCCGTGTCCATGAAACTGATCTTCGTGAAAAGCTGTCGGTTATCCGCGAAATCTGAAAACAGTTCACTGCAGCTTTGACCAATTAAAATGCCGCGCCAGTGGAGAGCGTTGTGGTCGTTGTTAAAGACATCCGCACCCCTGCAAAGACGGTGAGAACTTGTAGTTGGCACGGAACAACACCCAATCTGTTCCTGAGGACACAAAAAAGTGATTTTGTGCAAGCTACAAAGAAACCACACCAAGTGCCTTTCCCTTGTTTGTTTTGCCTGTGATTAGGGTGGCCAGTGAACCATTGTCAAGGGCATGTACCACTTCGTCTGGCTGTTGAGAAAAACTTGCGGTTCAAAACTAGCGATCACGAGCATAGAAATGCAAAATTTGTTGTTGCAGTCCGGATAGACCTGTGGACCCAAGATGTGTCGGTGCTCAAAATATTTTTGACCCAAACCCTTCTTTCAAAGAATATTTTTGAGCCATTTGGTTGCGTGCTGTTCTTTTTTTCCTCTCTGTGCTGGAATCTTCGCATCAAGTCTCATTTTGATTGTGTGTTCACAAGGAGTAAATATTCTAATTGTCCAACTTAATTTATGAGTGATGTGCACATTGATTAATTATTGACAAGGAAATAATGTTTGCCTAATTATTCGTCAGCAATGACATGATTCGTTGTAAGCACAGAATTCTGTGCACTAAACAGTAACAGAAATATTCCTTGGTTTTCATTGATTGGTAAAATATGTAAATAATTTTGTACATTTCGTGGATTGTTTGTTTGCACAGTGAGATGTGCATATCAGATTCGGCAACATTGCCACAGTTCAATGATCAGTGAAATGAGTTACTTCTGCGCAAAATGACACTTTTTCACGAGAAGTTCAGCGTTAAGTGGGAGGGGGTATTCCTGGGAGGGAAAACGAAAAACACAATTTATTTCGTGCTTTTTGTATTGCATCAACACAGTGAAAGTGTTATTTTCACGGCATCAGTCTGACATTTTGTGATTCGAATTGTATTATTCATGAATCTGTCCATTTAGCCAAAATGTATACTCACAAGTCGTGTAATTTATGTGTTACGGAAAACAATAAATGTTATATTTTGAACAAAGGAATATTCAGAAGTATTAATTTTGACTGAGGTCCTTGGATTCCTCTGGTGGGTGAGTGCGTTTTCTCCAGGGAGCCACTGGATGACAGGAAGGAGTCGCCATGCATGTGTTTTTGTGGGCAAATGGGAGGTGATTTCCAAAAATTACCGAGCTACCTGGGAGACAAATCCAAGGACTGGGGAGAAATCTAGTCCACTTGAATCAAAAGGGGTAATCCAAAACGTAGCGATTCTGCGCAAAATGCTTATCAATTTTGAAGTTTCCCGGCGATAATTTCATCTGCAACTTCTGTGAATATCACATCTTGTCGCAGACGGCAGCAATCCCTATTTTTTTTTTTTTTTTTTCAGCTGGTTCATCATATAGAAACAGTCCTCTTTGTTGTCGCATTGCCGTTTGATGCATCGCATGGTTTTTTGCTTTCTTTTCAGAAAAAAAAAAAAAATCCAAATTGCACAAAATATCCACATCCAGAAATGGCCAATAAATAAAAACATAAAATAAAAAAAAAAAAAAAGATAATGAAACAAAAAAAGAAAAAGGCGAAAAATGGGGGGGGGGGGGAAAAAAAAAACAAACTTTGACTGAAAAGGTTTTTTTTCTGGAAAGAGAAAGTAACTCAAAATTGACTGAGCCCAAGTTGTTCCTGAAGGGGTGGGGGTATACAGACATTGACAAAAGAAGGACAGACAGACAGCAGAAAGCTCGATTGAAAAAGGGAAAGAGAGAAAACGAAGTTCAGTCGGTCATTGACCTAAGAATGTTCCCCAAACTTGGTTTTCTTTTTGGGCGGGGTTGGGGAGGGAGTGAGTCTACACCTGATGAAATTCCGTATCTGTGCTTTGTACTTGCAGACCCGCAACAGAAATTGCACCTCGGAAGTCTGTTCTCCCACCTTTCACTCGGGTCACACAACCCATTCCTCATCTTTTTGCATTGTTCCTATTGTGTTATTTGGCAAGACATTTTGTACCTGTTTCTGCAAAAGTAGATCTAGTTTACCACTTGGTTTTCAAAGTACATCTAGATCTGTACTTTCATCTCAAAATGTTTTTTGAATATTTCTATTTTAAAATGTGAAATTATGCCTCTCAAAATTTTACCTTAAAAATTGAAAGTTTTATGTCCAAAAATATTTTTTGGAGGATTTTTATTTTCAGATGTAGACATTTCAAATTTTTATGTTTTCTCTCAGCTCAAAATAAAAATGGCTGCATGACCTATTTATGACATCAAAATATTTTGAATGCTGTGTGGAAAAGTAGGAAAACACCAAGGATTATTTTTAATATTGGCAAGAATTTTTTTTTTTTTGATTATTTTTAAAAAACCTAAACAGGTTTTAGATTTTTTTTTACTTTCTTCAAAAAAAGTAGAAATATTCACTGCTAAATTTTAGTTGTTAATAAATATTCACTGGGTAAGATTGTTAGTGTAACCTTTTTACAGCTGCTGTAAGATTGTACACTCCTTGTGTGGTCTACACCTCCACAAAGTCTGAACAAAAAGTAAGGACCCACAAACAAATATATATATCGGCAAAATATTTCTAATTGCAGACCCGCAACAGAAATTGACATTTCATCAAGACACAAAAGTAAAAAGTAAAACGGGGAAATGAGCAAAAAATCTAAAGCTCAGCACTGTGGTGGGTGGACTTCTTCCAAAATTTTGCTCGAAATAAAAAATAAATTTTGGTTTCTTTCCTTCTTATGTGATTTTTCTCAGCTGTCTGTGGTCCTTTTGTCTTTGACATTCATTCTTATATTCTTAGCTGACGTGGTGGGCAGTGCTTGTGCGTGAATCGGTGGTGTAGCCGCACTGACAAAGGAGAGCAGGCGGGTCGCAGTGGTGTAGAACGGCAACATGTCCAAAAAGCTCTGATCTTCTTACGCGTGCGCACTACATATCCTGCTCATCTCAATCCAATATGGCTGCCAAAACAAGGCAGCAAAATAACCAAATTTATAAGGGCCTAATTCTACCTGTCGAGATATTAGAAGCTTTGTCCGACACACTGGTTGTGTGCTTAGAACATGGGGCCAAGCGTTACAAAGGAGTTTTGCTCGATTCAACAAAGAGGTGAGTTAAGAGCAGGGCTCAAAGAGGGGTAGGGTTCCCCTAAAGTTCAACGGCCGTCCGTTCAAGCAATGTGCTTTTCCAGACAATTCCTGTTTGTGACTTTGCTGCGTATGGTTTGTTTTGTTGACACCTCGCAAACTGATGCCTGTTTTTCAGTGATATGCCGTATGGTGTTGGATTCACGAAGTTCCTCACTGGAGAAGAACTGGACGTGGATGAAGTGGTTGACCCTTCTGCAAAACCACACAACAAAGGGGAAGCTGTCACCAAAGCAGAAGTTTCCGCCCTGAGTTTGCGACACACATTCTCCCTGGATCCCAACGGGACAGACCCTAAACTCTTGCCCACCCCTCGGTCGACATTTCCGAAACCTCTGAAAGACAAAAATGTGCGAAATATGCGATTGAGACCGCGGCAAGTGTTGTGTTCAAAATGCAAGCAAGGCATCCACAGCGACACGGGGAAACCTGTGGAAAAGCCAGAGCCCCCTCCCCTAACCATGAACCTACGCCGCCGAAGAACGGCAGAACCACCGAAACCAGAACCTGCAAAGAAAGGGAGGAAGACAGAGGTGCAGAAGGAACAATCCAAAGCGAGCCCAGTAATCAAAATTTCTTTCAACACGCCGCAAGGACAAGGCACTGTTGTGGAGATACCATCCAAAGCGCACGGAGAGGTTCCCTCTTCCGAGGCCGAGGAAACGGAAGAAACTGAAGGTAACCAGGAGAATACCCCCAAAGACATCGAAGACGGTACAGAAGATTTTGAAAAACTGAAAAAGATGTGGAAAAAGGCAAAAGCGGCTCAGAAAGCCAAGGCAAGTGCTGAGAACTCCGAAAATGGCAGCAAGCCGGAGGCCAAGGACAACAAGCGTGGCAAGCACAAAAAGCGAAAGAAACACAAAAAGAAGGAAGACGACACTAAAGAAGAAAGCCCTCCACCCAATGAGCAAGAAAATTTGCCAGACAAATCAGACCTGTTGGAGCAGGAGACAGCAACAGACCACCCTGCCAAGCCCCTGGACGGCAGCCATCTTGAAAATCCAGACAAGGCTCCAGTGATCGAACCCATTTGGGCCAATGGTGAAAACAATAAAACTGAAGATCCAGATTTGTATTCCATGTATGGTAGTCACTTCAAGGAGGACTCGATCAACGTGCCAAACAAACTCGGCGACGAGACAAACTTCGCCAACCACACAACGCCTAGTCGACGGAACAGTTTCACGGACTCGGACACCTATTCACAAATATCCATGAATTCAGTCAGCAGTTTCGTAGCCAACAACGAACCCCTCAAGCTGGCTTGCTATTCTGATATTTCATCAGATGATGAATCTCACAACTCTGATGCTGAGGACAATGCGAACATGAACTACCCAGATCCATTGGCGCGTCACATGGGGATGGACCCCAACAGTGCGAGTCCCAACGGCGCGTGTGGTACAGAGGGCATCCAGATTGGGCGGACTCACCCGCTGATGATGAGAATCCAGACGAGGAATGTGAACAAGTGTGAAACGGACGATGGTCGAACCCTGATGGTGAACGACATCATTTGGGGCAAAATTCATGGGTTTCCTTG
>JAAUYG010049673.1_pt1 | contig 11480 bp, 10 predicted proteins | sample 7278091 | NCBI WGS metagenome assembly JAAUYG01 (sample SAMN14350201, study PRJNA611818) | marine sediment metagenome | isolation source: surface marine sediment (0.6m) | place: French Polynesia: Moorea | collected 2018-08 | reverse complement strand
TTTTGCAGTGGAATGCCCAGTCAGCAGTTACCACTTGCAAGAATCACAAGATTTTTCCTTTGTGTGCTCAAAAAGTGGCATTCCCCGGGCCTTGAGTCTTCCGGTCTGGTCCCCTGATTAAAAAGTCCGCCTGTGGGTAACGGTTATTGTGTGGAACTGTACATGTAATGCGTCGCTTGCCCCGCAGGTTCCACTGCTGTCTTCCGCTGCCGCGTGGACGGAGACCCGACTCCGACCGTGGTGTGGCAGAAAGGCAAGTGGCGCACGATGGAGAACAACAAGGTCACCCGCGTCTTCTTCGACGAGAACACAGGTTGGTACATACTGGTGTCACATTGCAGACAGAACCCCTCACCCAAGGCCTCCAGGGCTTTTGGGCAACGTTGTATGTTGACTCAATTGGTGTTGCGCAGAGAGCATTCCTTGTGCGATACCTAGCACGTCCCAGACTCGCAGAGAGAGGCGGAACAACACCGTCAAATTGAAAGCTCAAGGTGTTGGGTGGGAAGGCATCTTTCGCCCAGCACTTGTTTTGATCTGCCTCATTCTGTTCAAATTTAGAGCTTCAATGCCCTGCCCTTGTGAAATGCAGTCAATCACCCACAAAATTGAATGGGACCTCAGTACAGGTACCTCCCGCTTAATCCAAAAGGGTTCATCCGAATTCCTGGAAAATTCGAAGTCCTATGGAAATCACACTCCTACATCTCATATGTTTATCTGCCTGCTCAATTTGAAATTTGCTCAATTTGAAAGAATTTTACTTTGTGTTTCTTTTTCGGATAAAGTGGGAGGTACCTGTAATGTATTCGTGTTGAACAGACAGGATCTCACTGTTCCTGTGTCGTGTTGCAGGTCAGCACGTGCTGGAGTTTGATAACGTGACGCGCAAGGACGCGGGCACGTACAACGTCACGGCGTCCAACAAGTACGCGGAGGAACAGATCCCCTGCACGCTCATGGTGACCGAGAACCCCGAGGAGGCTGCTGATTGGGCCGCGCAGCTCAAGAAGACGTGAGTCTCCGGCAATCAGCGCCGCGCTTTGTTTCCGCGGGAAACAGCATTTCTTTTCATTCTGGCCATTGTGTTGTTATCCATATCACGTGACTGGAATGGTGAAAAAATAACCTTAGGCGAGGAAGAGACTCTTGTGGAAAGCACATCGCGAATGCGTTGACTTTTTCAAAAGGAAGCCGTTTCCCGATATGAGAACAAAGACTCCACACCTGTCACAAAATTCTCATCTCCACCTTCCTCACGAACTGGGGGAATAGAATTCATGCATCTCCTGGGTCTTCTCTTACCAAATGAACAAAACACCAATTCTAAATCAAGCATCCTCCATCTGAAAACCTGACTGCCCTGTCTAGATTGTGGAGAACTTTTATCATTGAACCTGAAGTTCACACTTCCGCAGCCATTCTGGGAGTTACTTGTTTTTCCTGATCTGGTGAAAAATCTGACACGGCTTTTGATGAAAGTTACAACAACAAATAAGCGAAAACTTTGCAATGCAATGTAAAATACACACCTGCATTTGCAGTGAGGTGAAGGCCAAAGTGCAGCTGACAGACGAGGAGATTCTCTTCAAGCTGCGGAACACTCCCAAGAACAAGTGGGAGGACCTGGCCAAGGAGTTCGAGTTCAACCTGAAGAAGTACCGCAAGCTGCTGGAGGAGGAGGAGAGGAAGAAACGCGAGGAGATAGAACTGGTGAGCGACGACCCAAAGCCGGGAGGGCCTGAAGGGCCTGAAGGGCCTGACAGACCTTGGCCCCCTTATCCCATAATTGTTTCTAGAATCATGCAACTTTCAGCAACAAGTTGCCCAAAAGGGAAAGAAACGCGAGTTGAGATCCAGGGTCAGACTTTAATATCAGATTTTTGTCACACTGCAGACGTGCATGGATCCAGGATTTGGGGCAAACTGGACCAAAAACCTTAACATTGCTTACCTTGGCTCTTTTTACCCAAAGCGTTATTTGCGACAAGAATCCGGTGGATTTGCCCCACACAGGACCGGAACAGAACAGCTCACCCTTGGTCTGGCACAAATCGTCAGTTCCCTGCTCAATCAAAATATTTGCTCATTGGCTAGTGGATTTGGGTAGCCGATGGGGTGTAACAGTTATAGCTAAAGACGTTTGTGGGTCTTTATCATAAAAAAAACTACATGTAATCTTTCCTTCATATTTTTGCAACAAATCAGCTGAAGGTAATCAATGTGTGGAGCTGGGCAAAGGTTTGGGGAATAAATGCCAACACCGAGTGATGTGTGGGGACACCTGAGGTGGCATTGGTGCAACAAATGACCGAGGCCTCCAGGTCACTGTGTTCACACCAATGCCACACATCACAAAGTGCTGTGTGTTTGTTCCTTTTGGAAAAGGAATGCAATATTGTTGAGCAACAGATTGCGGGTGCAATTGGTTGCATCACCAAAAGTCACGTTTTGCCTCCTTTTCAAAGTCAATTTCAATCTGTACTCAGATTAAGTGACCAGTTTCTCTTTGGTCCTGGGGAAACAAATTGTGGCCACAAATTTCTGATTGAGAATGTGCTGCGTTTGTTCTCTGATCTGCGTCATTGCAGAAATCAGTGCAATGCCAACAATTCAAGCATTGCCTTGTTTCGTCTTGTTGTTGCTGTTGTCAGAAACGATAAAAAAGAGAAACTTGACGACAACAACAACCACACATTTGTTTCCCTGTTTTCTGACGCGTTAAAAATACCCCGCACAGATACCATTGCGTTCCCATCGCTCTGTTCGTCGCGTTGTTAGGTCAGCCACCGAACCAACACCAATGATATGTGTATTCGTATCAGCCATTCTTTTTTTGGCCACAAACTCCCAGAAGAGTCATTTTGACGCCATAAGGCCAACAGCTCCAAAGGACAAAACATTTTCAGTTCCTGACACAAGCATCTCCAGTTTTGATAATCCACTGCACAGGGACAGACATTTCCAAACAGAGGTGTCTTGCTTTTCGGCAGTTGCCCACAGAAGTGCTCATGCGATGCTCACTTCAATGATCTGCCAAACAGCGCTTTCGCTCACACCCACTGACACCGCCTGTTTTGTTCTCCCTGGTGCAGAAGCAGCGCAAGCCGGAGGAGTTCACGCCAACGAAGCGCGAGAGCGTGCAGCTGGAGGCGCCGCCCGAGCGCCCGCCGCCCGTGGAGGAGGAGATCATTGCGCCGGAGGAGGAGAAGCCGGCGTACCAGCGCGCGCCCCGCGAGAAGCCCGAGGAGACGCCCGACGACCGCGAACTCGTCATGGGCAAAGCGGACGTGAGTCTCTCTTTATTTCAAACTTGTCTCTGGCTGTGTTTCTGCACCCGAGAAAGCTGACGACCAAACAGCTAGAACTCGTCATGGGCAAAGTGGTTTCTGCTTTGTTTCAACACTGAAAACTCGTGCGTGTTGAGACTCTGTACATGATTCCTTCTTCACACTTAAACTACGTGGGGTCAGAAATTCAAGGGACTCCCACCTTCCACATGAGAAAATACCATGGTGGCGGTTAAAAACAGAGCTTCCGCCCAGTGACTTGAGGTCTTTTTTGAAGGCAACATCTTTTTTACCCGTGTTCCCTACGTATGCCTTTTCCCGTTGCAGTTTTACTTCACGAAGGAGCTGGAGGACCAGCACATCAAGGAGAAGGACAACGGCATCTTCGTGTGTGAGACGAACAAGAAGAAGATTCCCGTCGACTGGTTCATAGACGACAAACCCGTCGTGCCTGGTGCGAAGATGGATTTCTTTTTGATACAGCCTAAAGACCAAACAAACTTCTCTTGTCCGAAAGGGAGATGTGCGTTACTCTCAAGAAAGGCAGACCAATTCAAGTTCTAAACTGCAGAGCACGAAAAAGCACACAGGAGAAAAGATCTTGCACATTGATGTAAATTCACAAGCGACATTTGCGTTGTTGGTTGGTTTTGCACAAACGGGGCTCCACCAATGTCAAGAAAAAAAAAACATTTGGCAGAAACTTCTCAGAATGGTTTTGTTTGCTTTTTGTGAAATTCTCTCTTTTTGCAGAATGAAAAAAACCCAAGTTTTTAAAGGTTTGCGGAATGCTTTGCAGGACCCAAGTACCAGGTGTTGGACAAGGAGTTCACGCACACGCTGTGCATCAACGTGGCGCGCTATCCGCACGACGAGACCGAGAACGTCAAGTGCGTCTTCCGCAAGGCCGTGACCACCGCCAAACTCACCATTGAACGTAAGCAACTCCTCTCCCGTCTTTTCGCCCAAGTGTTGAACCAGGAGTTTGGTCACACCACTTTGGTCACACAGTTTGGAGGACCACAACCCGAAAATTGATATTCTTACACTTGGAGCCGAATCCAAAATCCAAACAAAATTTAGGCATTTCAGGGACCCCTGCATTTGGCACGAGGGAAAACAGAAGGGCGAAGGGAGGGGTCCCCGGGGGCGAAGGGAAGAGAGTGAGCAATGTGGAAACCCGCGAAGGAAACTCAGTTTAATCAAACACAATTGTGTGGCCTCCAATTGTCCGCTGAGGATTGTTCGTGGGAATGTGTCTCGCTGCCTGGAAGAGTATAATACGAAAAGTGAAACGGCTTAACAGTCAGAATCTTTCTGAAGTGAAAACACAAGGCGTCTGTCAAGAACCAGGCTGCGCTGGGTGGGAGAGTGGTGCGGCCTCAGTGAGGCTCAATCAGGCTCTTCGTTCTACGCGGCCTGAAGTTGACCTGACCAGGTGGCTCACCAAACAAACACAAGACCGAAGACTTCCAAAGTTGTGTTTACTCAGTTGTCAATTGAACCAAGAATCTTCAAGCAGCTTTATATCCTTGTGTTTTCTGCCGCGCAGCGATGGTGCCCGAGTTCAAGGCGAAGCTGGATGACGTCACAGTACCAGAGCACGACGACGCGACCTTCACCTGCAAACTGAACGACGAGGAGCTCGAGGTCGACTGGTACTTCAAAGACAAGAAGGTCAGTGGGCCAAAAATAAATTTCCGTGTGTGAAGAATGGCACCAAAACACAATTTGTCACTTTTTATGGGTTTATTTGCTCTGGACGCAGGGTTTTTTTCCTCAGCAGAGCCTTGAACAACGCAGAAAATGTTTTTCTTCATTCAACGACATGGCCACCCACAGCACAGACGACACTGATTCTGATATTTCATGGCCATTCTGATATACTTCACAGGGGAAATGGGAACCATTCGATATTTCACGTGGTTTCAGAACTGTTCCGAAATTTCATAAGTCCGATATTTCATACGACACCGGCCCAGCAGACAACGAAGGTCGCGGTCACACGCACACACACACAGACACACACAGACACACACACACACGCAGACACATACACACCACAGACACACATGCACAGAAACACACACACAAACAAACAGACACACCTTGAAGACGAGCGTCAGTTTTTAGACGTTGTTCCTGTTTCTTTGCACATTTGGGGCAGAATGAACTGAATGTTGAGAGGCGAAGCAGCAGATACAACCATTGTTGTAGACAGTGTGTTTCTAGAATGCCTTCTTTTGTCAAAGTCTGTGTTGTCTCTGTTCAAGCTGGTGGAAATAAAGGAAACAGACGTCACCACTGGCAGGAATCGCAATGGTGCATCAAAATTGATCTGCTTTCTTCAACAATTGACAAGAGTTTCGATTCGCACCACCAGGTTGAGAAAGGCGACAAGAAGTTTGAGATCGTCCAGGACGGCAAGACGCACAAGCTGATCGTCAAGGACGCTCTGCGTGACGAGGCGGGCCCGGTGAAGGCCGTGTCGCGCGGCGTCGAGACGACCGGGACGCTCACCGTCACAGGTCAGTGCGGCGTCTTTTTCTTACACGCTGACGGCCTCTTGTGATAAAAGATAAGGATCCTGAACACATGTCCGCTTTTCTGCCGTCTTGCTCGGGAACAGGAGATCTTCTTCGCAGATTCCAACGTCTGTTCGCCCCTTTTCTGCTCAACATCATCAGCGTGACGACGACCTGATGTCACGGTAAGGCGCAGCATGAACTACGCAACAGATTTTTGAAAGAGTTCAGTTTGCCAAAGTTTTTTTTAGCTTTCACTAACACAACGATTTCTGCCAACCCCGGTTTTGCAAGATCTCACGGTGTTGGAGGTCAGATCCCAAAAGCTCACAAAAAGAGCACGTGTTGAGACATTGCGAGTTTCTGCATGGATGTTGTTTCTCTTTTTCAAATATTGGTGTGCATGGATTGAACAAACCATCAGATGTCCAGACAACTGGAAGTGTTGCCCTGGAAACCACACCAACGTCTGGGCGCTTCCTCAGACGGTTGCCAAGCAACGTGGTCGTCGCGCATGGAAACACTGCGGAGTTCCACTGTTCTGTCACCCCGGATCGCGCTGAGGTCACGTGGTATATTGACGGGATTCCCATCTACCAATCAGACAAGTACAAACTCCGGGAAGCGGGTGCTGATAGGACGCTGCTCATTCACCACAGCAACAAGATAGACGAGGGAACCGTCACCGTGGCAACGCAACGCGACCTTTGTGCGGCGGAGTTGCATGCTGAAGGCGTTTTGCTTTGCATGAATTTTCTTGCTCACGATTCTCTTGTCCTCATGTTTTTCAACTCCGCTAGCTGAGCGTATTCAGTTTTCTGTTGCGTCCTTCCGTTCGTGTTCCTGGCATCAACACGGACAGCCCACTTTGCCCACTTTTGAACACGCCACACAACTAAGAGAGCGTTCCGTATCCTCACTCCATCCAAGCGCAGAAACATAAAAGTCAAGACGGCGAGTCCCCGGTCTGTGCTTCCGTGCTGTCATGCAACCCATCCTGTCCAAAACTGCATCTCTCCCTCTGTCGTCTTTCTCGCGAAACACAAGTGAAGGACAGTTTCACGCGCATTTGCCGGACAAACATCTGGAGAAAATTCTTCTGGGAACTCAGTGCTGGTGTGAGAAGATACAGACCTTCCTGTGTTGTGTCCAGCTTTTGCGCTTCTTTTTACTTCAAGAGGTACGTTTTGCTGTGTGCAAAGATCGAGTATATTAAATGTCTCTGAATGCATTTTGCACAGGCTGCATTCCAGGCTTGGCATGACTGGTTCTGGACCTATATTGCGGGTTGCTGCTGGTGCAGCTGGGGACGCTTTCGATGCGTCAGTCCGCAAAACTGATATACTTCAGCAAACCACACCGCACCACCAAGACAGGGCAAAAATTGTCTGGTGACAGACAAAACCGGAAGCGCTCAATCCACAGTTTGCTTAAAATGCATTCTACATTTTGATTAAAAACATCCATGTTGGTTGAATGAAGGTACGAGGCGGAAATGGCAGAAAACTGAAGGCAATTCACCCGATCAGTGGGCCATGTCTTCCGTGCAACTTGCGTTGCTGCTGAGATAAAAGTCAGGGACAATTTGGTTTTATCTTCAACTGACATGTTTCCGTCTGGCCTCATGCCCACTTGGTTGTCCCGCCTGTTTCACCATTCAAAGGAGATTGCTCGGGAAAACAACTTTATGCAAAGCTGAGCTGCATTGGTTTGAAAAAATATAACCCACCAAAATTTGCAAAATGTTTTCCTTCCTGAAAAAATCAGGCGTCATTGAAGAAAGAGCGGTCATTGGAGGAAAGTCGCTCATTTGACATTCCATTTGATTTGATTCCAATTCACCGAACACGACGTCATCTTCTTGTGCTTGTAGGTTTTCTGCATGTGATACGTTTTCTCTCAGAACCGAAGTGCATGCTCAAGCTTTCGTTTTGGATACTCGCAGCCCCGTCACAATGAGTGATGTTCCGGATTCAGTATCTGGATTCCAGGCTCCAGTTTCAAGGCTGCTGGGTTCCGTCGAGCAAGGCGTCACGGATGTAAATTCCCCCTCATCAAGGCCAGCGAGACTAGTTGGGCTCTGGTCCAGGGACCCTCCACAGTCTGATACGGACACCGCTTCCCACCTGTCTTCCTCTCCTGAAGATTCTCAAGGCGCCTTCCACCCGGACTTGACCTTCACTGGCAGAATCAATGATGATGTAGAAGTCTTTAATGAGGCGGACTTTCTTCTCGGTGAAGACGAAGACGACGAAATCTTTCGCACTGCAATGAAGAGACAGATGCAGGAGCTGGATATCTGCTCCACCATAGAAGAGGAGAGCCAGGATGAGTACCTCTCCACTGCTTCCGGTGTCACCACTGAGGACGAATCAGGCCCCAATGCAAAGGTGCCACCTGGTGATGGGTCTGTGCTCCAGGCTGTGGCAGGGCACCAATCCAGCAGCTCCAGCAGAACACGTCACGCTGAATTAGGCTGTGTCGAGTCTAGTTCTGCAGAATCCAGCGAGGATGAGGGGGCGGAAGCCATGGGCGACATCTTTGCCCAGGAGCACTCCAGTACAAGACCTGGGACCCCGGGAACTAGCATGAAGCGCAAGTCTCTCAGTGACATCCTGAACGGAAGTTACGACGCTTCAGACGATGATGACCCACCCAGGGTAAAGCTACCAAGACTAGAACCACCGTACATGGCGGAGTTGAAGGATTTCCTTCGGGGAAAGGATCCGGGGTCGCACCACGCAGAAAAGTTGTTTCAAGACAGGCAGCTGGATGAACGTAAAGTTGTGGTTCCAGACTGCGTGATTCTGGAACCCAGAACATCTCAGACTCCAGGCACAGATGTTCTGGACACGCAGTCTGTGAAGAGTCCCCCATCTGGAACCCACAGTGCCACCACCTCGTCACACAGTACTGAGAGCATGCACCGAGAGCCACTGCCAGAGCTCCTAGATGTTCCAGACTTCAGTGTCAATGGTAATGCAACAGAAGCCCCAGGAAACAGATTTCCGAGGACGGACGTTGTTGTCAGAAATGACATTTCGCTTCCAGACACCATTGTTGATGTTGAGTTCCCCAGTGTTCTTCTCTCCCAGAATTCAGTTGCTCGGGATACAATGCCAGTCTTTCCTTACTCTGGGAATGGCATAGCGGATACACTCAGTGCATACGATGCTGACCCCGAGGATACAGTGGAACCAGATGCAACATCCAGAAAGAAGAAACGAAAAAGAACACTGAAAGACGAAGACAGGAAGATGATACGACAAGTGCTGGAAAGTCTGAAAGCTGCAACGGAAAAATCTTGCCCAGGACTTGTTGACAGCAGATCCAGTGCAGCCACCTTTGAGACGGACAAATCTCCCAAATCTGCGCGAACAGAGCAGAAACTGCACGCAGCAGCCTCGCTGAATCCAGATAAGTCCGACTCTGTTTTCAAAAGGCTCAAAGACAGGACTCCAGATTCTGGTGATGGTTCCACTTTTGCGGCTCACAAGGCTGACTCCCAAGGCGCAGAAAATCCCCTTGACTTCCGGTTTGAAGGCGACGGCGCCCAACTCTGGTCACGTGCAGTTGAGCCTCATTTTGGAAACAGTTCAGATCATGATGCGCTCAGTGAAGAGAGATCTGGGCGCTTGCGAAAAGTGGCCAGGAAGTCTCGTAGCCAGCTGAATCTCGTCAAAGAACGAGAAGTGGATCTTGAACGAGAGTTTGAATCAGACATTGGCTCATTGAAAAGATCACCTGGTTTGTCTCCAAGTCATTTTGACTGGAGCAAGGAGGGAGTTGCTGAAATGGGCTTGGGGAAGAAATTGTCAGTCAGTAAAGTGGATATCAGCAGGGAGAAGGAAATAGATCTTGAGTTACTCGATTGGCAAAGGAGGTCCACTCAAGGTGACCTTCAGGTGGGAGAGCAAGCTGGCATCCACAGCATAGATAAATCCAGAACACCCTTAATAAGTCGGTTGCAGATGCAGAAACCTCTGCAGGTGGATCTGGATTCGCATTCTGATCACATTCTGCGACCCATGAGCCTGGATCGTTGTTTCTCTGACGTTCAGAACGCCACCTGTGGGTGGTTTGGCTCCGACCAATCAGACCACAGGGCAGTGAGCAGAACATTGTCCACTGAATACATCAACTTGATTCACATTGACAACATCAACCACATTGATCCCAGTCAGAGCTCATCCAACATGGCTTCTCTGGATTCTTCCCAGATCACTGGAGGGGCTGGGAGGGGAGGACTCAGGGAGCGATTCTCTGCTTTCGGGTTGAGACATGGTTTGTCATATTCTCTGGCTGGAGAACTCAGCACCCGGCCACAAAGCTTCGAGAGAACCAGATCTCTCTCTTCTGGAAGACGCAGCAGTTCCTTTACGAATGTGACGTCACAAAGGTCGCGGTCACATGACCTGGACGAGAGAAATGGACACAGAAGTTTGTCAGCATTCTCTGCTGGGATTGTTAATGAGGTTGATCTGAGTGAATTGGGAAGGCGAAAACAAAGCAGGTTTTCGCCAGTTGCCTTTAGATTCGATCTTTCCGATTTGCTAGATTCAGGTGTCGAAAACTCCAAGCAAAAGGCAACAGGGATGGTCAGAAGGCACAGTGTTGATGCCCCAAGGCGCGCGACAAGTCTGGAGACTGCGAGTGGAAAAAGTAGGTCACTCAGTTTTCTGAATTCCGTACACCTAGTTGGTGCAGAGACAGAAATGTACTCGCCAGTTGAGTTTAGATTTGACCTTTCAAGTTTGGCAGGTCAAGGTCAAGAGAGAAAGGGTGAGGGACAGCGAAGCGCAAGAGTTAAGCCTGCAAAGTTTGCTCAGGAAGAGTGGCCCAGTGCAGCGCACAGAAAGCACAGTCCAGGCAAGGACAGCACTCCCAGAGCGTGGAGCGGGTCACTGGACCAAACACCACAATCAGTGAAAAGGCAACATCCCAGAACAGTTGAGAAACACAACAGAAATGTGTTTGGCTCGATCACTTATCCAGGCGCCAAGTCGAAAACAGGCGTCACCCTCGCGGCTGTGTCGGATTCAAGAACTGGTCAAGAATCTGAGAACACAACGCCGTTCCGTCACCTGAGGCGCTTCTGGGAGACGGGAAGGTGGGAGTCGGCGGATCTGGACATCAGCGTTGCTGGCGCCTTGCATGATTCCAGTTCCCGTTCTGATTCAGGTTCCAAGACGTCACCCAGATTCAGGCAAGACACTGGAAATCTGGTTCTGCGGGGTGGAAAACCCAAGAGACGCAGACATTCCACTGACTCAGACCGGGTTCTGCGTGTCAGGAAAATATCAGTGGAAAGCCCACTGGAGTCCACACCACTCAAGTTCACAGAATTCATCGAGACTCCGTCCTTTATTGAAATTCAGAGTTCCAAGGCTGAAACGTTAGTGATTAATAAAGAGACACAGAGTGACACTTGGCAGAAATCATCCCTGTGGCATCCAGGTTCACCAGCAGCGCAACTTTCTGCCAGAGTAAGTCGCACTGGTCTCCAATTCAGTGGAACTGACCTGATGGGCTCTGCAGGCAGTCTCAGTCCGTATTCTCTTCACTTGAGTCCCAGCGCTACACTGGCCAGCAGGGACTCAAGTGAAGAGAATACGGACTGAGACTGCCTGCAGAGCCCATCAGGTCAGTTCCACTGAATTGGAGA
>JAAUYG010191463.1_pt1 | contig 11482 bp, 5 predicted proteins | sample 7278091 | NCBI WGS metagenome assembly JAAUYG01 (sample SAMN14350201, study PRJNA611818) | marine sediment metagenome | isolation source: surface marine sediment (0.6m) | place: French Polynesia: Moorea | collected 2018-08 | reverse complement strand
GTAATTTAAACATGGGAGTCAATGGGAAAATAATAAAATGTGCAATATCTTGAAAACGGCTTATCGTAGAGTAAAACGGATGAAAACTTGGGACTCGCTGTGATAGAAGATCAATATGTAGGGTACTTTTTTCAGGTCAGATAATTTCAGTTCAGTTTGGGGTCATTTTGTGCACTTTGCAAAATTTCCGATGCTAAGATTATCAAAAGGCTACTGCTCCCATAGTTTTCGTCCAAGTCCAAACCTTACAGAAAGCATGTATTCAGGGAAAACACAGGCTATTACATGTACTTATTCTGACTTTTTAAAGATAAGTTATCTTAGCTAGATTGCCAGTATCCATAAAGGTATGTTGCTTTCAGAGTGTCAAAGCCCCTGGGCCTCTTGTGATATTGCATCACCAAGGGGTTTAATATACATATGCTCCAAATTCTGAGAAGATAAAAATTAGCCTACAGGTTTTTCCCTATTAACTGTTGCTTCAGTCATAAACGGTTTGTTTATTCCATATATCATCTTTGTTTTCCAGCACAGCGGAAGGAAGAGGTAGCGGGAATCAGAGCGAAGTTCCCCACCAAGGTGCCGGTGAGTAGTCCTACCGGTAATGTCTATATTGACAGTTTGACTTACGTATATATATTATAGTGAACAAATGATGAATTTGCAATCCGAGTGACTGTATGGGGTGCATGTATTAACATCGTAATAATATGGTAGATTATAGTGCAGGTAATCGGCTACAATCTTTTTATATCTGATTACCGCATTTGGTGTCAAGTTCACCATCGATTAATTATCTATTAATAATTGCATGAATTTTTTTTGAGCAAAACTCTAGTAGAAAATAATGCAATATCTGTAGGTAACACAATAGTAACTGCCCTAAATATGACATAATTATGACAAAAGTTCTGACCTGTTGCATTTATGCTTATTTAAACCATTTGAACTTTATGTCAGCTAATATAATGGTAAGTAGGCACTGTAATATCTGCTATAACCACTGCATAAATCACAAAATTATACTCTTTGTTCACAATTTCTTGGTCGATAGTAAGACTTGACAAGCGATTATCAGATCAGGGGAGTCTGACCGATTAACTGACTCTGGACTAAGTCGATCATCAGCCCACGACCATGATGACTAGTAAATTAGAAGTTTAGTACATGTATGTATGTTGCAGGGGACTATGTTGCATGTACTATATTTGTACCAATAATGATAAAAGCAAAATCTGCACTATTCCCACAACTTTGTATTAGGTAATCTGTCTGTTTATTGCTTCTAATAAGTATTCCAAAGAAGAATCAAGTGGCAACCATAGGCCGACAATGATATATAAACAGTTCCCTAGCTGTGCTGTTGCTGTCCACCAGGTTATCGTGGAGCGGTACCACAAGGAGAGTCAGCTGCCCGTCCTGGACAAGACTAAATTCCTTGTCCCACAGGAACTTACTATGTCCCAGTTTGTGACAATCATCAGGTGAGCAGTGAGATTGTAACAACAAAATTTATAATGTTCCCTGATAAGGTTACTTAAGTAAGATGTGTTGTCCTCAGTTTAGCCCACAAATATTGAGGCTTAGTCACAAAGAGACAAAAAAAAAGCAAAATTGACCAGTATATTGTACTTCAAACCAGCTGATGAGATTTATCCCACTATTGATTTTGTTTCGTTTGCTATGAGACACTAGAGTTTGGTCTTGTTTCGTCGCTTTGTAACTAGTCACATGCCTATCTGGGATTGATTTTCAATACGATGCAGTCACATTTTTTTTTTTTTGCATCAGCTGTTTCCTGTTGTGGTTTGCCATTGGTCATTTGACTCTGACGTGGGGACTGATGAATATGCATGAATAGTTCAAATGCTGATGTGGGATTGGCCATTAAAGCATTCATTCACAAATATCAACTTCCTTTCAAAATCAATAAACATAATAAAGCAACCCAGTTTCCTTACGTCGGACCAGGTGTTACTAATGCTGTAGGTGAGAGCTCGAGTTTATTGGAGGAGTTGAATACGATCATGTGAGCTACTTGTGCTAAAAATAATTTCAGGCTTTCAGGAGTATTGCTTATATCATCTGTATATCAGCAGCACAGAATGCAATATATAAATGGCTGAATGCAATATATTAATGCAATAACATAACTGACAAGATAACATTGTTGTATATTATTATGTTATTAATTGGAACATACTATAAAAATTTTACAAAATTTCACACAAGTTATATTTAATTTGTATGTGTAAATGTGCAGTGGTCCCTCCATTTAACACCACCCATTACATGCATTAGGCTAGAAAAAAGTGGTCTTACATTGAGTATTAAAACAGAGGGAAGTCTTAAAATGAAGGGGTTGTAAATTGCAGGGGTCACGGTATTAGGGGTACTCATGGGTTGGTCTATAAAATATGGCCTGATTCGAGTTTTATATTTTAACAGAAAACTACGAATTGCAGATCATTATTTAAGACCCCTATCTGAATCATACATGTATATTAATCTTTAACAGCCATGGCGAATCACAGATCACTCTTTAGCAGAAATGGCCTAGTGGCAGATCAATCTTTAACAGCCATGGTCATTTATCACCCCGCAGATCGGAAATTTAACAGCAACTGCAAGGCATGAACCATTATTTTAGCGACCGACTGGCTCATCAGATTGTAGTGTTATAGGTGGGCTGGCTCACGAATTGGCAGTTAGCAGGGGTACCAAATCGTTACCGGTACTCACACTTTAGTGAGGACTCCAGAATGTGACTCGCAAGATAAGAATTTGGTCGGTTTGCTAGATCGATGTGCCAAAACTGCAGATTTGCGCGATTTGGTCGATTGGATTTTAACCCATATGTAACCCTTGGTATGTAGTGTCTGACATCTTATTGTCCATATACAGTATGCATAGTAATAATATGTGTACTAAGTGTCTTTTGCGCTACTTCAGAAACCGGATGTCTCTGAATGCCAACCAGGCCTTCTACTTGATAGTGAACAACAAGAGCATTGCCAGCATGTCCACGTCGCTCTCCGAGGTCTACAAGGATGAGAAGGACGAAGATGGCTTCCTGTATATGACCTACGCATCCCAGGAAATGTTTGGCGCCAGTTGATGAACTCCCGAGGTCGGGCTGGAGGTGTACAGTGTTATACAGGTCGATGTATGAGCAGTGTGAGCTCTATATGGATGTGCACTCACATACCCGTAAGACTTTCGCCCCAAGCTCTGAGAAGACTCAATGTCATAGTTTCGTATTCCATCCAAGAGAGCAAAAGTTTATATGCATGGGGCATGTTGGCCTTCACTGAAATTTGAAATGGTGCACTGGTTCGTGCATTTTAAGACCACCCCTTAAACCAGAAAAATGTGGTCTTTAATTGAAGGTGGGCTTAAATTGACGGATATTTACGTATATTGAAAAGATCAAGTGGTGTTGCTAATTATCAGTCGAAAAAGATGCAAACTCTTAAAATGAGGGTTCTTTAACAGTCTGAGAGTAACCACCGTGGTGTCAAGAAAAGTAATCGGTATTTGAGAACAGACTTTAAGGATTTTCAGTTTTCAGTTTCAGTAACTGCCATCTGACCTGGAGTAACACCCAATTTCTAAGCTTAGACAATTTCCTGGTTGTAGATGTACATATATGTAATGTTGTATGTTGTTGAATGTTCACCTCCAAAAGCAACATGTTTTGTACATGTACAAATGTATTTATACATGTTATATAAATGCTGACATTTTTAGCTCTGCTTGACATAGTCAGCAGAGCTAATGCCGTGGCGCAGGCATCCTTTGTCCGTCAATCCATAAAACACGTTTTCTCAGAAACCGTGAAGCAAATCAATGCCAAATTTTGTGGAAAGGTAGCTCTTCACCATATCTTTAGACCATTTTGCCCTTTTTAAAGATTTTGGATTTTTGAATTTTAACAAACTTTTTTCATTTTCATTAACATGGGACCCTATAGGAGTGAAAATTTCAAAATGCTACTCCTCCTACAATTGCAATTCTTTGTCAACCAAACTTTTTCTACATATTCCCTGTGACAATCCTCACAAAACTTGCTTATAGGAATTTTGAAATTTCAAATTTTAAATTTTTTAAAAAAGATTAAAATCTTAAAACATGTATATGGAGTACTTTTGACCTTTTAGTGTTCAAGGTCATTTGGGGGTCATTTGGTGTACTTGTCTCAAAATGGCCTGTAACTCGAAAAATAGATGGCTGTAGGCATGGTAGGGCGAAACAAGTAAAATTTGGGATTCATGGGAAATAGACCATATAGGGGGTACCTTCATCCTTGTAGTGTTAAAGGTAAATTGGCACCATTGTCTCAAAATGATGTGTAACTTGTTTCTGGTATCAGATTATGTGAGAGAATGGGACTTTAAAATTTTAACTATATAACATGGTAGTAAAGGGTTGTAAAAGCTTAAACCTAAAACAGTTGATCGTGAAGTGAAACAGATTAATATAAACATGATAAATATGCTTGCACCTTATAGAAAACAACAAGATACTTCCCCTCACCAACATTTCCATTAGTCATACTTGATATCATGGCAAGTGGTCAACCACCTCAAGCAGCGCGGCAAGGCACATAGGCCTCTTGTGTTAAATCATACCCATAATACATGTAATAATTTGGACCTAATTAAAGGGGCATTAATGTATTTTTTGTATGTGTGCAACAAAACATTGAGAAAGTCACTGACACATGATGTGTATCTTTATATTTATTGTTCAATATCATTGCGTGCATTAAAAATTAATCCTGCAGCCTAAAACACTATCTGTGGCCTATCTAATAGGTACGATGCTCTCGACTGCTTCTTAAGAAAGATGAACAACATGAGATGAGAAAACATGACATTATGGCCTTTCTTTGTGTAGGCCATTGGTGTTTTTTGTGGTGGTAAAGTTGTAACTGGTGTGGACTATTGGTTGAACCAGTGCCCTCTATTTAAGTCACACTGTGATGGTGTATTGTCAATTTATATAATTCTAAGTAGAAAGATGTGCAGCTGTGGCACTACTTAGTTCTGTGGGAGAAGTAGAAAAAAATTATTAAATTCTGCATTGAAAAAGTTAATTCCTATGTGATAGGGAAAGTGAATCTTCTGTGAAGAAGTGCAGTTTTCCGCTCGTTTGGAGATAGATGTTGCCAAATATTGATCCCATGTATCAAAGCGCTTGATGGCTCTGGACTGCCTAAAGACTCAAAAAATAATATAGTCCTGTGCATAATAAATATCGCTGCTTCAGATTTGATACCACCAATGCCTATACATAGTGTATAATATCAGTGGATATGTTGTATCTTTGTACGCCTGCCAGTATCTGATGTATGATATATATATACATGTATGTACATTCATGGCCTTGGGGAGGGTATGTAGACTTCTTTCAGATATGTCAAGAATGTATACCTGTGATATGGTTCGCTAATATGAATACACAACATAGAATCTGTTAAAAAAAAAAACATGTTTCATACCTGCTAGTCATTAGCTTACATCACTGGCTTCAGTTGATGTTGAAGGATTGTTCCGTAGCAAGCCGAGCTGTATTATGATAGCATAGAAGATAAAAGAGCAGGTGTTTATATATATATATTGTATCCGTCGTGGGCATTTCTGAAAGAAAAAAAAAACTATTTTTGCGAGATCTCTTGTACCATTGTATGAGATTCACAACCCTGTGTGGTATTAAAGAGTAACCACCAAAAGTGCCCTGTGTACCATGTTTACCAGAAGTGATTCTTGTGGTCTTCCTCTTTTGCCAAAGACAGTTGCTTGTAAGACTGTCGAGGCTTGCCTTGTGAACTTACGCCTGAAAGCTGGATCTAGCTCAGGTTTTCTGTACGAGCATGTGATTAAATCTTGCCTGCATAATTTGTGACTATGGTGTCTCGGTGTTACAATGATCGCTTCAAACCTTGTGCCTCTTGCATGTTTCAAGACGCAAGATATTGTTGAATGCTTGCCCGTATATCCCGGGCAGTATATAATGTGCAAGCTTTTCATGTACTGTTTGTATGTCCTTGCAGAAGCGCAGTCCCTAATAGACGGCATTAGACGCGCAAGCCCCTCCGGCAACAAACATTACACATCAAATTGACACAAAATGCCTGGCTAAACATCAAAAGATCGTCAAGAAACAGTAAAATTCAAGCGATATCCCGGTTTGTTTGGCTACTGCACATGCATTAATCGCCACTATCCTCATGATCCTTGCAAACAAAGGTGTGCGTGGTTGCTGTTACCATAAATATGCCTATACATCACTGTTGAAGGTGGCAGATGACAGGCTTTATTATTGAAATTTAATAGACATGCACCAAAGCCCGTACACTCGCGCACTGCGCTTCTATTAGGCCATACGGTATATGACGTAAGTTCGGTCAACAGACCACCGTTCCCCATTTGCTGTCACAGCATGAAGATTTAGCCATGTATGCCAACATATAGGTATATCAAACTGCCTAAATGTCTAAAGCAGCGACCTTCAAAGTTTTGCATCCCAATTTTGGGTGTAAAAATATTGTATTTATAATGCGTTGGACTTAAACATAATGCATAGCAAGTTATATTGAACATTTCGATAACTTATAAATATTACCAGCAAATGTTTAGCATGTTGACGACATTCCATACTTATGTCCAGTGTTGGTCCAGTGTTAGTCCAGTGTTGGTCCAGTGTTGGTCCAAGTGTTAGTCCAGTCTTGGTCCAGTGTTAGTCCAGTGTTGGTCCAGTGTTAGTCCAGTCTTGGTCCAGTGTTAGTGAAGTGTTACTCCAGTGCTTTGTATCATTCCGGATCATGTGTGGCCTATAAGCAAGCTGTAGTAGGTTTCAAACATGTTACACACAGATTAGAAATGGGTTTTGGGAACCCTAGATGTCATCGTGTTCAACACATGGCTTACAAGTATCATGTGTGTAAAGCGAATGCCGTCTTCAACATATGACTTGGAAGTACCATAAGCCCATGTCGACGATCGCATATCTTATGTGGAACTTGGGACACACATGGGCCTAACTTTGACATATGCAAGCATATGAGTTATACACTGGCATAAATGTACACAGAAAAATTTTATGCATGCACATTTTTCGACGTACTAGAATGTACACCAGCATACTTCAGCAAGCTCCTAACTTTTACAAGCTTACTAATAATAACCTATTCAAGAGGTACATCAGCATGTTAGAAAGTTTTATATACCTCTGGCATACTGTGGCTAAATCGTCAAGAGGTGACAACAGCTTTAACGGTGTTACACATACTTGAGTTAAATAAATACAGTGGAGTTGATCTCCAAGGTGTTGGGATGGTGTAACTGTAGCACCATGAAACACGAGACAGTTGTAACTTTGTATTCCAGAAAAGTATTATAATTGCAGTGACTTGTAACATTTGCAGCATGTCAGGTTGTGCCTACTGTATATGACATCGTAGCAAGAGAAAAGTGGAAATAGATTGACCAAGCTGTGCATAAATGTGTATACAGTAGAACTTCTCTTGAAAGACCGCCCCAATCGCGGTAAGACTAACACCACCCCGTACATGCCGTCATAGCTTCTAGAACCTCAGGTTGTGTGTATATGTCAGTTTTGTCTCCCACCACAGTCAGATTTTGTTTTCATAGGAGTACACCTGTAGAAAATCTGTTATCTTGCAGAATGCCTTGTTCGAGTATTGGTATAGAGTTTCTGAGTTTCACCATTTCAAGGGGTTTGGAGAAATCTGAGAACCACAATGGGGACCGTTGTATATTTTCCGGGTATACAAGTATGTACAGTACTACATTTGCCAAACTGCCAGTATAGCTTTGTAGTTGAATGTTGTGCCTGTGGTTATGTGGAATGTGTGGTGGTTTGCCATGTGAGCAGTGTTACCATGTCAGGAATATATAACGTAAACGCGTACAGGTTAACATATTTACCGCCCATGTTCGGAAAAGTTTGAACCAGTTGAGCTGGATTGGAACGTGGTAAAAAGTTCTTGTACAAAGTGTCTCATTGTTGCGAGTGTTAAAACTACAGTTACATATACACTACACAAAAAGTTCAGGATATTAAAGAGCCTTAAAGCTAAGGATAAAAGTTAAGGATATTAAATATCCTGAACCTTTTTGTGTAGTTGATATATGCTATACTGGCATATGGTTCATGCATAGCATATATAAACTATACAAAACAGCAGTTAAGGATATTTAATAACTTTTTTGTGTAGTATATATATGTGTGGAATCCACACTGTGGATGGTGTTTGTACAAAGAAAATTGTCAGATCCTGGATGATCAAACATGTACGGGACCAGTACCAGTAGTTAGTGGTTGGCTATCAGGGTGATTTCCAGCAAATACAAATAAGTTCAGCTAACTTCTTCTATACGCTGCTTCAGCGTTCTATGGGATCTAGGCATATATTTTTATTCAAGGTATTAATTGGTGGTATAACTGCTTATGGAATTATGGGACTTGCACCATGTGTTTTACTTACACCTGCGGTGTTTATTGTGATCTCTTTATAGTAACTTCCCGGTAGTTCACAGCTTATATGGTTCAGTGGCAGACGTCATACACATTGTAGTCCGGTCTTTCACCGTGATGGGTAAATTAGGTAGATTTCATGTGGAGATATTTCCTGATATCATTTAGGGACAGTTGATTGACATGGAGTTTTCAGCAGACGGACATCCATATACATCGCTGTATAAATTTAATGTTATTTTTCTTGTCATAATATCGGTAATAAAAGTTATATTTTTAACAAAATAATCTGAACGTGTTTGTGTTGACCAGGGAGAACGGTATAAGTAGTATGCATGTACTCAGTCGACTCCAAGCCCCCTCCTCGTGCTGTAGTTGTGTGGTAATCACATAACAGGTATCCATCACCTAAATCATTGCCAAACTGCAATTCTTAACTCTGTTGGCCACGGACAACTAGCCTTCCCCCTAGCGAAACGACTCGACCCCAGTCATGAGCCTCCTGAATAGGCCTCCAGTGGGACCCAAAAAGGCTGCCTAAATGACAGAAAACAAAACTAGACAGTGGGTTGCTGTGCAACCGAAGGGGGCATCCTGTTTGAAAAAAAATACCCAATTTCAAAAAAAGTGTGGGCATTAGTTTATTAGGATCTCTTTCAAGATTTAGCATGGACGGTGAGTATGATTACATTTATACATGGTATATATGTGAAATGGGGACTCAATGAACGAGTATCATGGACCTTCAACTGACCTTCATTCCACCAAACACCTTGAAGTATTTCCACCAAAGAAAGAACCATTGTACTAGGCTGGTATTTTGCAATCTTCTTATCAGGTAGTCTACAAAGTGCAATTTTGTTTTAGCTTAGCTACTAGCATTTATGCTACTAGAAGAGACCATGGTATGGGCTTCATCGCCCTGAATGACCTTGAACAATACAAGCTCAAAGGTACCCCATATATGTTCTATACAGTGAAACCTATCTTGAAAGACGAACTTCCATGAGACCACCTGTCTTGAAAGACCAGATATTCCTGTCCATACATTTCAATGCAACTGAAACTCACCGAAGACCACCTGTCTTAAGAGACTGTATTGCCCAGGTGGTCTCATGGTAGTCATTTCTCAAGACAGGTTTTACTTGCTTAGTGTACTAGGCAGCATGTGACCTTTATGTGAAGAGTCCAAGTTCAGTTGACATTGCTGCTTTTATGCCAGTAATTTCACACTATTCCTCAAACAAAACACATGTACACGTACTGGAAAGTGAGACCGCAACACAAGCACAGCCCGAGGTCGTAGTAAACTGACTAACCAACCTTCTACTATGTTACAAATTAAAGTTCTGGCTACCATCCATAACAAATAAGATTGATAAACAGTGTAAACTGCTTGAGGGAACATAAACTGTACCAAATATATACAAAATAATGCACACAAAAATGATATTTGTGCAACACATAAGCCATTATGAATGCAAAGTAAAAAGATTGCCATGATAATTTATAAATAAACCATGCTAACTATCGATAACATGTACACAAGAAATCCATCTTCTATCACAGATATTATTATTTTCCACTACCCCAAGTCCAGTTCGGAGATATTGTCAGCAGATCCCTCAGTGCCCTCGCTTTCTTCCCCCACCGAGGGGATCATGACGGACATCTGGAGTGGACCAGACCTACCCGGGCCAGCTCCGCCCTCCTCGCCACTCACACCCAACCTAAGGCCTTGAAAATCCCTGGAAGCTTCCACATCACCTCCGGTCCCCTCCAAACTGTCGGGATATCGGCCGCTGGTCCTCCGCTCCGTGTCACTGTCCACCGAAAACGTCATCAGTCGCTTGGATTGATTAAGCTCCTCCTCTGATCTCTCCAGGGTCTGTGTCAGTCCTGGTGATAGGCTCATATCACTGGTGCTGCCCATGGTTTGTCTCAAGCCCCCTGACTGGCTGTAATCTGCGGACCTTCCCAACGGGTAGTCTAACAGATGATCTGATTGGCCAGTTCCTACAAGGTCAGCTCCGGTTGTTGCTAGATCGGACTGGGTGTTGGTGAAATAATCTCTGGATGCCAGAAGGGCCTCCATGTTGATCCGGTCTGATGTTATCGTATCCAGATCACTGGTTCCTTGCAAACCTAAAGATCGAAAAGCCATATGGTTATTATTAGTTAACATGATTGTTTTCTGATAGATAATGACTGAACCCACTTCAACAAACATAAGTACTGCAACCATATTGGTCATTGTGGTCAGTTACCAACTCAATATGCAAACTATGTCATGCAAGTCAAAATTGGAAGACCCACTAAGGTATTGTTGATGATAGATAAAATCCAAGTAACTTCAAAATCATTGTTTGTTTTTTTTTTGTTTGTTTTTTTTTTTGGGGGGGGGTATTCCTTTCTCATGATCATTCAACAAACTCAAACAGTACTCTACTTCAGATGATAAATTCATAAGCTTATTTCATGCAACCTTAAACTTAAATTTTGACCTCTTGTTATGGAGCATCATATGAACTAGCCCAATAGGACTCTCTATACTATGTGATATAGAGTCCAATAAGTGTTGTACCAAAATTGCGGGTTAGGACTATTTTTCGAAAAGTCGCAACTGTAACCTACGTTTTTTGCTTCACAACGTGTTCTTAAAGTTGCGCTGCGAAAACGAGATAAAACAAACGCCATGTCTTCCAGGTATATTTACGGAAAAACGGCTGCTGAAGTTTACCCTTTCGAAAGACGCCATTATTCGCCGTCGCGACCCCTAGCGACTGACGGAGAATAGCTAGTTCAAGGAGTTTACAAAGCTTGTTTCCCGCCCAAAAGTTATACTAGTCGCACCTGTATCGGCAGTCCAAACACAGACAGTTTCTCGCGAGACGCCCGGTCCGAAATGGGGTCAAGTGCCTATGATATTTGGCCACTGCGGTGAAACTTTTCCGCGAAAATATGTTTAATTGTGCATTTC
>JAAUYG010215749.1_pt1 | contig 11484 bp, 13 predicted proteins | sample 7278091 | NCBI WGS metagenome assembly JAAUYG01 (sample SAMN14350201, study PRJNA611818) | marine sediment metagenome | isolation source: surface marine sediment (0.6m) | place: French Polynesia: Moorea | collected 2018-08 | reverse complement strand
CAAAACAGGAGCTTCACCTGACTGAATACCATCTCAGATGTATGTATGAAGGGTTGCCCGTCTTTATCTCCAGGGTTTTACATATTTATGGCTCTGTAAAGAATTTTTGCTGCGCATCTGTTTGACAATATTGCAAGAGATGCTGAAAAGCTTTGGAGTTCGAGTGCAACTTGAAGCGAATACTAACTTTGGAAAAAAAACAATTTTGCCCCAAAAATGTTTCTGGAGGCTTACCAAGTGCATATTCCTTGAAGCAACATTTAGACCTCATTTTGTAACAGAGGCGAGGCAGATAGAAATGATTGAAAAGGAAGTTGAGTTCTGAAAAAAGTTCTTCTGTTGCGGTTGATGGGTGGATCAAGGAGAAAAAAGAATAAAACTCCTTGAGAAAGACTCGAAAGTAGACGAGCCTTCTTCACACGTTCTTCGAGGAGTTGTTCTGCAGTGTTGATGAAGAAATAGGTCTACAAATCACCATCCATTTGCTCGAAAAAAAAGCTTCAGGTGCGCAAAAAAGGTCTTTGTGGCAAGGCTTCCTTCCCACGGCGTGCATGGGAAGCAAAACTCTTAAATGATGCTTTCAGAAACTTCTCGTGTCCCATGCATGGAATCCTGTAACAAAGAGCTCGCCCTGTACAGGCCTGACACGATAAATCACCTGAAACAACTCCAATAACATCGTGGGAGAGGTGTTCAGAATAAGCATGCTTGACAGCAATCATTGTCTTGGGAGTCTGTCTTTTCGGGGAAAACTGATCAATCTCACTGAAATCTGTTGTCACATTGACTGACATCATTTGCTGCAAAATTGAATCACATTTTGCTTCATCACCACACACATTGCTATTTATCAATTGGCTGCTAAATCAATTCCGTGGAAAAAGCATCACGTCCTTATGTGGAGACAAAAAGCCAGTTCCTGCAAAGGCAAAAGAGTGATTTGCCAACGAAACAGATCTTTCTTCAGATGTGACCCTGTGCGCCAACAGAAATCCACATCTCTCACAACAAGAGGCAAAACCGTCATTGCAATTACTTTTCATTCGACGGATGAGACATACAGCTCTGGGCATTGTCACAAACCAGATTCAGTATCAATCCTCCCAAAACTAGGTTGCCCTGTTTGGACTGATGACAGCAACGGCTACGTTTGAAAATGTCCATGTATGTTCTTGTTTGCCGTCAAATAAATACCCACTTGCCAGTCTCAGGCTCAACTCAGGAAGAAATGATGAAAACAATGAAGCTGGGCTTGCAGTGAACACTTTCAAATTAACTTCTCAAGATGTGTGAAAACCAGATGTCAGCCTTGTGAACAGATGTGTCGTGTCACTGCGACAAATGTTAAAGTTGGAGCGGTTGTCTGAAATATGTACCACGGGACAGAATGCAAGATTCTTGGTGGTACAACACAATGGCAATAATTCGATCTCCTCAGAAGGAGAATCACAGTGCAACACCAACAATTTACTCTCGCAAATCAAGGTCTGTTCAGGTGGAATAAACGAGCCACAATCACCAAGCGGGATTTTGTATTCAAGTCGCACAATGGCATAAATCAGGCTCATCGTTCTCATTCCATGACAATGTTGGAGAACTCTTCAGAGAGTTGATGGCAAAGCCCCGGAGGTGGCAACTGCTTTTATCTTGAGGTGTTTACTGCCGAGCCAAGGAGTTGCTTGGCCACCACTCAGATAGGACAGCGGAAGCCAAGAGCTTCAATCTCACCGGACTGAACAATGTCAAGTGGTTGATTAGTATGCACAACTTATTTGTAATCATCTGAAAAGGGCCAGACAGCAAAGAAGCCTCAATGCTCCACTCCAGCACACTAGATGACACTCAATCAAGGTTTTGTCATCATTCAGTTTGTTCCTGCCTCCTTTGCCCTCGTTCTGCTGGTGTTTGTGTAATTTTTATAACCCAGCCTGCAGACGTTTGACTCTAAACAGACCCGCCCGCTTCAGCCACAGAGAATGATCACCTGAGCGCGTATTCTGTTCTGGACCGTGCGACCTCAAAATACCTCTTTCGCTGCTTCCTGCCGTTCAGGTGCGTACGATTCTTGGATCAGTTGTCCTGAACAATTAAAGAGCAGAAAACAGCACGCAATGGAAAGTTTCTCTGTCGATGATCAAAGAGGACCAAAGAGGAAGCCTCCCAAAGCACGAGATAGCGTCACACAAACCCTCAATCAAGGCGGGGATCTGTCTGCAAAAGCCGCAAGAGCAGATATGCTATCATCGTCAAGCAAGTGTCCCGAACAGATTTTCATGGGCTGCGGGATTTGAACAATCAGGGAGTTCCCATTGACATTCTGATGCCACCCCTTTTCACTCACAGAAGAATCAGATAGATCTACATGTAATCAATCGAACATAGTCACCGACTTTTTCCCCTTCATTAGAGTTGAACGCAGCTTGGTCTGGCTCACATTGGAAAAGTTCGCGACAGCTGATTTGCTTTCTCCTTATTTTTACTCCCAAAATGGTCTAAGCTGGTCGAGAGCTTTAATTCAACATTGGGATGGTATTTGCTTTAGCCCCATCCACGAAAATTCACAAGAACTTTAATTTCTGGTTTTACCCCACCCACCTCCCTTGGGAAGAAACCCGATCACCGCGGCAGAATAGCAAGCAGCGAATGACATTTTTATTTGGCTGTCAGCAACATCAGAAAAAAACAGAACAACATAAAATTCAATTTGAACTGTGTAACGTCTATTTGTATTCAAATTTGATTCTGATGCATTGTGCTGCTGAGGCCTATGTTATGTTCAAATGGCGTGCTGATGTTTTATTTTCGTTACAACTCAGAACGACCCACGGCAGGAAATGCTTTGTGTGCAGGCCAATTTTTCTCTCCTGAATTTGTGTGGCGTGGCAACTTTTTTTCCAAAGCAGGCTAGCTTTTAGCAAATCAGTCACAACCTTTGTGCCGGGGCTGCTGTTGACACTCGAGGACCACTCTTTATTTTTCAACCCAAAAATGCATTCTGCTTTGGCGAAAAAAATACGCTGTTTGCGTGGCGCAAAAAAGGGTTTATTTCCCAGCCACTTCCAGTGCCATGACCTCCAGACATCAACTCTGGCAGGTCACCCTACGAAATGCAGAAGAGCAATTGAATTCACTTGTTTCCGTGAAATGGAAGGGTATATAGATCTATCTTTCATCCCTAAGTTCTGAACTGAAAGAAAACAGCTTTCAGTAAATCAGTGCATTGGTACACCACGCACTGAACTGGTTTGCAGTTTCTGCCGTGATTTAACACCACCAATTCCAAGAACTCGGGCACCGTAAAACAGCCCAGATTGTGGAAAATTAGAAACTTTCTTCACTTACCATGATCCATGATGGTGTTTCTAACAACAAGACCGCCAAAATGAAGTTTTGTGAGACAGAAGAAACACTTTTCAGACTGCAAACATCTCAAAAGAAACCTCCATTTACTGTCCAATTCCAAAGGCAAACAGATGCTTTGGAGCAGCTCTGAGCAGTCTATTTAGAACAACTATTCCAACTGTATCTGATCTTCTTTGAAAGATCCAGAAGGATTCAAGAAAGGTGAGAGTCTGAAGTTTGGAATGTAATGAGTTTGTCCCTGCTGAAGCTTTGCCGCAGTGTTGAGAGGCCTTCCAACAGCTTTAATGTTCGCAAGGTGGGCATTTTTGTGGCTTCCAATCAAACTGCGACTGGGCAGTTGACACACCAGACGCGTTGCGATGCCCCCTTTCTTTCTTTATTGGAGTCATTTAAATCATAATTCGAGTGTCAGGTGTTATTTGTTTGTGGACTCTTTTTTCAAGAATGAATAGACCTGTCAGAGCAGGTACGATATCCGACTGCATCAGTTGTTCACTGGTGTTGCAAAAACACTGGCCTTTTTACGACGCAATAAGCATCTGACAAAACATGCTTTGAATGAAATTCATATTGCAACAAAAGGACACTATTCAAATGCATTGGTTTTGCTTTTGTGCTCAGTGGATCTTTTGTGAGCTGCGGGAAGCAGCTGTGGACTGCAAAAGCGTCCTCGCTTAATGAGCGAGAAGGTCAAGGTGGCCAAGAGAAAATTTAGTCTCGATCAATAGAACACTGAACTGACCGAATGAACCATTTTGGCCTCAGGCACAACGACGTGTTTTTTTTGAAGGTTTTGGACCCTTCTGGATGACAAAACGCCAACCACTGCGCAAAAGGGGCCTCCTTGGCCAATACTGCATGTTGGCCCTCTCTTTGTTTGCTCAGGTCCTTTTCTCTTTCTTATTTCCAAGGCGGATGTCGCCCTTCGTTTGCATCCCAATGGTTCCACCGGTTTGGAATGACCAGAACCATTCCTGAGCTGTATACCCCTTTTCACAAGTGACTTGATTGCCTTTGGCAACTTTGAATGTTTTTCATGAAGCCGAGCGTCTTTGCGATAAAGTCTTTCACAATCTGAACACCATTAGTGCGTGAATAGAACACGGCGATCACAGCAGGTGTTCTATTCAGGTTGATGAGCACCACAAACAGTGGAAAGAACAGCGAAGCTGTACCAAGGAGGTCAATCTGTACATCCAGAAAAACTAAAACTTTCCTCAAGCTGAGTTGGAAATAAGTGAGAAAAATCTTTGTTGAATCGGCCTGGTGTGCACGTAAAGCTGAGAACACGTCATTAACCCCAGGCGTACACAACTCATTCTGGATCAGCGAAAACGAGGCGTCCTGCCAGGAACTCCCAAACACCGGGCTAAAGTTCATGGAATCCTCAAAGGTCTTCTCGGCCAAGTCTCCTCTTTCGGGAAGCGTTCCAAATCACAGTGGATCTGTGAGTACCTAGTTACCCTGTGTGAGCATGTTTGATGTGCAGATCATTAGGCTCAAAGAAAGAGTAATCATCTGCACTCGGGTTTACGAGAAAATAGACCTTGCAATTTGTTTCGCTTGGAAATTGAAAGCTGAGCCACCACCTGGGGCATCAGTTACACCCCTTCATGTATTTTTCTTTCCTCAAATTAATTTGATCGGCGTTAATTAAGTTTTGATGACAGTTTGCTAGCTCCTGATGCAAGGCACAGGAGAGGAGAACAGGGTGTTGACGTCATCTTCCTGGTGGATGCAGCCTCATGCAAGACTTCGCCTGTTTGTCGCAAAAGTGAGGGGGACACAGGGCCAAAGCTGAGAAGTGATGTCGGCCACACATGTTCAGCAATTGTCTTTTTGCGGTGGGGATTAGACGGCATTTGTTGCGTGTTGTGCCACAGAAATGTCCCAAACTCGGATTCGCATTTCAAACTTGTTATCGCGTGAAAATTAGCTGTCAAGAGCAGAATGTTTGTGGGGAATCATACAGAGAAGGTCACTTTTGTGGTCTTAAGATTTGACTTCCATCTACGCGTCTGGTGTTTTAAACAAGTCAGACGTGCTTTTCGTATGGCGCATCTTCTTGAAAAAATGAGAGGATGGCTTTGCCCTAAATGAGGACAAATTTTGGGAACAGACACAGACAACAAAGACAGAAACAAACTCAAATCCACACAAACAGGATTCTTTCGGGAAGAGTGCGTATCATTCCATAAAGCAAGCATAGAAAGACAGAAATGTCTTTTTTGTTGCCTCTGAAATTGTGCCCGTGTGGTTGTCAGCAGTCAACGACGAAACCAAGCTCCCCAAGAAACCACAAAAAAACCATCTTTTTTGCTTCTCTTTTTGCCAATTTCATAATTGACTAACAAACAAAATTGTGATCTCTGGCCACTGACGGCTCCTAACGTGGTTTCGTCTTGTTCAGGAGAACAGGAAATGAGCAGCCAAGTGCCGGGACACAAGAAATGTCCTCAGGCACTTTTGCTGGTGTGGTTGTCAGTCTTCAGTGTTATCTATCTTCTGCAGAGTGACAAGCATTGCAAATCAACCTTCAGATGTTTCTGAAGTCTCAGCGCTTTCCAAGAGACTCATGACAAATGTTCCGTATATTCTCCAGTCCACAGGGGTTTGTATTGCATAATTTTTATGTTGCCATAAAGAAAGATGAGAGCAAATGGATTGACCCTCATCGCATAAACATTGGCCCCTTGGTGTCTTGGGACACCTTGTGCATGATAATCTACCATGCAGGTTCACGACCTGTCATCTGTATTCTACCATAAAAAAACCCCACTTTCTTCAGCGATTCTCTTGTTGAGTTCCCTTTGCATCGGATCTTGTCCCTTTTTTCACCCTGTGCGTTGGAGGCAGGTTCTGTGCGCAAAGTTGTGAACACCATTCAACTGTCATGGTTTTAGTTGCCACATTCAGTTTTAAACTTTGTGAAGTGGCTCAGCTGCCTTTTCGTTATCTAGAAAAACGGCAATTGCCCACGATCCATTGAGAACGCCAAGCGACGCCAGTTTTGAGTGGTGCTGGTATTCTACACGGGCAAGATACTCACAGTGTCAGACTAATTGCATCAGAGTCTGGCAGCAGATCAATGCAGATCTGGACACAGTAGCCCCAATGGAAATTGCAGTGCTGTTTCCGTTCAGGACACATTCCTGGTCCATTGTGACAAACAAAGGAGACCAAATACCCAATTGGAACCTGAATTTGCGTGCCCTGTTGTCAAAACGACAACTGGCACAAATGGAGCATTCAGACTCATCTAGTGACAGCGTTAGAGTGGAATCGCAAAAAATATCAAAGAATTGACGTATAATTTCCTTCAAGATATCTAGTCCCTGCAAGAAAACAGCGTTCCAGGCACAAATGGATCACACAAGTAATGCTGCTGACAACCGGAAAGAAAAGGAGTCCGGACAAACCTCGTTAGAGTTGCAGATAGGAGTTAATCTTGGTTTACGTGAAGCAAAAATGATGAATGTTGCTGCAGAAGAGGGAAACTTTCTGCGAGAATGATGAATCAGGAACACAAGTGAGAATGTATACAGTGTTTTGTTAGCGTGTCCAAAACACCTGACAAAGCTGACCAGAACAGGTTCCATCGTTAAAAATGGTTTCTTCTCAATTATACAGCTCTTCAGACAAAGACCCAGAATGATCAGTTCTGTTATTCAGTGCAGAAGATTTATCAATGAGAAAACATAAACCAGGCTCCAGGTGTGGTGTGCAGCAGGTCAGACTCTATTGGACTCATAAATCTAAGTGGACAGAACAATACCAAGAGACACCATGGCCAGGCGCAACCTCTGTGACACCAAAGCGCCTTGCGAAGTCAATCCAATGGCAAATTTATCGACATTACGTGTCTGCAGAGTTGTCAGGATGGAATTGGTTCTGGCTTGAGTCGGCTTATTGTCTGATGATACACAAACGCCTGGCAAATGATTGGGAGGATTTTCGTGGCATATTTCGGAGGATTTTCTGGGCTAATTGGGTACACGATTTCTGCGTGGATTCGCAGATATTATTCAGTCCGCAGTCCGCTTTGACAATAATATGATGGCCCAAAAGAATGGCCAACACATGTAAACTCAGCTCAGATAGTGCTGATTGTCGCGTACGTGCGGATGTCACTTGGATACCCTGCTGACGACAGGGAGAAGGACAGCACTCTGAACAAAGCAAATCCTCATTATTCCAAAGACACATTCTCACTCCTACAGAAACGGGTGTGTTCTGTGTTCATTATTTGGAGGCAGCCATGCGCATGAGAAGCACCAATGAGCAAATCTGATTATCCAAACCATTGTGTCTGGAACGTAGAGCAGCTTGTGTACCACCCATACACACAAACACCTTCTTTCCCTGAAGACAGGAAACTTAATTTCCGGACATATTCCTGCATGGATATGACAATGAATATGATGACGGACAAGATTTTTTTTCAGTGTGTGTCACTGTCATCATATAAATGACTGTTTCTAAACTTTGTCCAATACCAGTTATTTCGATACCTGCCTGATGTTGACATTTTATGCAGCAACACTTCATTAACAGAAGACTTTTCCAATTTACCTCGTGACTTTTCTTGCACAAAACTGATTTTTCAGAAAGCGTTGGCACACACAATGAGGCCACACATTTTTTGTGCACAAGCATACATTCAAAACTGAATGCAACGAAGTTTATCAGAAAAAAACAGCCTTTGAGATTCTGGCAAACTTTTGTTCTCTTTTTCATGGCCAAACCAGAACCTGAACTTGTTGTCCCCAACTGTCGAGGCCTTGCCTCCAGTCACATTTCTGATCCTGGAAAATCACTTGAATTCCCAGGCTCGCCTCTTGGTCAGAATTTATGTTTCTCGCGGGCTTTCCTGTGAACCTGGGAGCAGGATGGGATGACAAAGATGTGCAAGGGTTTCAGAAGGTTTAACAACAGACATCCAAGGAAGCAGATTCTTGTCTTTCTCAGGTCAGTCTGCAATGCACCTGGCAGTGCAAAAACGACTCCTCAAACAGCAATCAGAAAATTTCTCTGCAGGAAGGAAAGTTACCACAACTCAAAACCTGAGTGCAACAGCGCATATCTCAACCATCTGTTTTTTTGTGCATCTTCATTTCTTCCCAGTTCCTGATATTTCTTCTCTTTCATCATTTTGACAGTTTCTCACTGAGTAATCAGCCCCGACATTTAGCAACACTTATTGGCTGATTTACCTGAGCCCTGTGAGCAATAAAATCTAATCACGGATAAATGGTTGCCCTCCAAGAGTCCTGACAAGTGCAATGTAGATCTCTAGCCGGAGGATGGCAGGTCTGCACTCTGTGGAGTAATTTGAACAGCATTGGGAACAAGCTGAATCCTTACTGACGTTCATCCTTGAGTTGTGAACAACCAGATTTAAACTTGTGAATCCTGCGCTCATCCACAGTAACGCAGAAGAGTTTTTAGAAAAGAGCAGATGCATGGTGCCAACTTTCCCTGACATGTGTCAATGCAACTGCGTTTATAATTGTCCAATTTCAGCGCTTTACGTCGCCATTGCTTCCTGTCACTGGCGTGCACATGTCATCCAGTCAATTGTGAGCAAGAGGTCACTTGACTTAAAACGAAAAACGAGAAAGCCTTTCCCGTCGCCCTTTAGTCAAGAGACAGGCTTCTGTTGTCATTCTCCTGCCTGGAATTTTCTTCCCAGTGCCATGGTGGATCTATCCTTTCTTCTCAACTAAGACAACTGAGTGCCTTAGAATACAAATCAGAATTTACTGTTTCCAGTCTCGCGTAAACAAGCTACACATTTCTCAGGAGCTGGAAATTTTCGCGTACACACGACCTGATCTGCTGAGCAAAACGTTGTGGCAGTTTGGAATGGAACTTCAGTGCCCAACACTTTGTGATACCCGAGGTCAGATCTATTTCATATGTGAAGGCCATGTGAAAATGTGAAAAGTCTTGGGACAATAGCGACGCACCAGAATCAGCACAGAGATTCTTTGCCACACTGTAGACAGCAGGGCAAAAAAGTACTGCCCAACGGAAGGGTCAACACAGATGGTGGTCACAAGTTCCATTTGTGTGTTTGTTCATCAGTGCACTTGCAAAACAGAACTGGTCAGAACAAGACCATCAACATTTTGCATTGCCGTGCAGATTTTTAGCAATTGCAAGCTACGCTGTCTTGCAGGACTTCTTGATAACCTGTGTTCTCAGGCAATAAAGCGCACAGGGAACCGTGGGGGTCTCATCCTTTGCACTGTCATGCACCTTGTATGAATTGCCAGCTTCAGATGACCAGAGAGATGCAGCTTCCCTGTTTCGGAAACGTCTGGGGTTTTAAGTTCTCTTCGCCACTTTTGCCACCATCTGAAACTGGCGGAAAACTTTCCAAGGCTCAAACAAGAGAACACTTCCACTTTCAATGACTGTTTGTTTGTGAAAAAGCAAACAGAAGCCATCAGATGTCTGCTTCCAGAGACAGAAAACTGCTTTTCTCCCAATGTTCGAAAACTATTCTGTTTGTTTGGGGTTTAATCCGGTTCTCGCATGATTAAGCCCACCGCATACTGTCCTCCAACACCTAATGGCACGTCAACGGAAATTAAATCTGTTCAAGACTTCCTCAAGATATCTGGAGGAAACCTTTGTTCGTGGATTGAGATGGACTAGAAACACAGGTCTGGAGGCAGTTTCGTCACAAGCAATGAAGGTGGAAGTGGAGGGCCCGTTTCTCAACTTCTCCGCAGTACCACCCCCAACAAAATCAACAGAAAATAAACAACGAAGCCAACGAAAACACATGATGTTCTCAAGAAGGAATGCGAAACAACACTCGACTTTTTGAGAATTTTTAAGACAAACAAGCTGGTGACCAGAAAAAAGTGTTTTCGCAGAAAGATTCAAATTTCCGAGACGACCAACAACACATTGAGAACCAGAGTCGCATCATGAGGCGATCCGGACCTCAGACCTCGGATTTCTAATGTGGCTAATTGAATCACAGAACATTGCATCAAGGAATACTGGAGCAGCCTTCTGCGTGTTATCTCGTTACAATCAATGTCAGGACTCACGGCACAATCCGCTTCATTAGTTTCGCCCCCGACAGGTTGTTGCGGGTCCTGATTACTTTTTCCCGAAGTGATACCATGAACTTTTGCGCACTAGTTCTCCAAAGGAGGCAAAGCGCCCATAGCTGCTGCTTGTTTGCCAGAAGTTAAAGGAAACACTTCAGTGGTGATATCCATGTTCTTGACCTTTATGAATACTGCAGTTCCATATAAATTCTGAAAGCAGAAACACATCAGCCTCTGAACAAACCTTGAGACCCAGGAAGAGAACAAGAAACTCAAGTGCTCTGTTCGTCTGCCTTGTTTCATGGTTCATCTGACAATAGCATTTTAGAATGGTACATCAGGTCATTCACCCCACAATAGCGTTTCTAAATCAGCGGGACTTAGCCGGAATTAAACACAGCAGGTCCATTTGCCTTAAAAGGAGCACCTGTGGCCTGGAATAAATGTCAGAATATCTTATGCTCCAGCTCTCCAGCAAGAAGGAAGCAAGGAAGCTTTAACGATCAGTCAAACAAGTGTGTAGAAGTTCTTCACCTGGACAATAGCTTGAAAAGTGTTTGGAAAAAGCCTCTAAGGCCCTCTTGTTCTCAGGACAAAAACGCAAGAACCGTGCGTTTTCTGTTTAGACATTGATGGTCATCTTGCCCTTCTGAGCAAAATTTTTTGATCTTTAAAATGTTTGACAAAGTGGAAAGAAATTCTGCCCCCTGTGGAGATAACATCCTCAGGCCATGTTGCATCACCTCTTCTCTCAAGTGCATTTTTAGCAAAAGTAGGCCTTTTCTATCAGCTTGGCACCGTCAACTGTTATTGAGATGTTTGCATTTTGGATACTTTTTTCCGTGACCCTGTTTCGTGTTATGCTCAGGAAGGCCCTCAAGCGTTGGAATGAACCTTTGACTTGTCACGGTTTTTTTTGCAAATGAGAAATGCAGGGGAAGCATCTGACCTCACAGGCATGATTCCGGCGAAATAAGCCTGGTACGACAGGATTTGGGGAATTAGTTGCCTGAAGGCGTGATCATCACAACATCATAAAATCAGCACATCT
>JAAUYG010199107.1_pt1 | contig 11485 bp, 7 predicted proteins | sample 7278091 | NCBI WGS metagenome assembly JAAUYG01 (sample SAMN14350201, study PRJNA611818) | marine sediment metagenome | isolation source: surface marine sediment (0.6m) | place: French Polynesia: Moorea | collected 2018-08 | reverse complement strand
TTCAATGTTCATGGTCCCAGCTGGGATGAAGCGAGGTAGCAGACCTGTCAACTTTATATTTTGTGTTTGGATAACATTCAGCTGGTGGTTGCTATGGTTACAGATCCTGCCCCGTGACACCAGTGACACAAGTCCTGAAGACGGCGCCTACGTCAATGGTCTGTTCCTGGATGGGGCTCGCTGGGACAGAGAGCAGTGAGTACAGCCACATATTAATACACCTTGCTGAGTTTCAAAATTATTTCATTTAGTACGACAATTTCAGATATAAGATCAAATTGTCTGGTCGCCTTGAGTTTTATTAATGTAGGAAGGATGGGTTGTTTCTACAGGTAATTTTAGTGCCATCATTTCTGATTTGCAAGTCGAGCACTTTTTTGTGCCCAATGATACCGCTACCATACTTTTACCTGTGCAACACCCTCTTTCTCGCTAATAACTAGTAGCCTTGACTGTTAAAAGTATATTAACTGCTGAATGTACCAAGACACAACTGTGGAATGAATTGAGACTAGTGTACCAATGTTAAGATCAGGTATTATATGATAATCTCTACTTCTCCAGAGGTATACTGTCTGAGCAATTCCCCAAGATCCTGTATGACGCGGTCCCAATCATCTGGCTTAAACCCAGCCGGAAGTCTGACATAGACATGAAGGCTCTGAGGTACAGGTGTCCAGTGTATAAGACCAGTGAACGGAAAGGGACTCTCTCTACAACTGGGCACTCGACAAACTTTGTGCTACCAGTGTTACTGCCGTCAGATAAACCAGTAGAACACTGGGTGAAACGGGGAACGGCGCTCCTGTGCCAGCTGGATGACTAGACATAGCGGCGCCGGTGCCAGACATCTAGACATAGCGGCACCGGGCATCATATACTTCATATACATAAGATACTGGATACATAATTAGTTATTCCGATCATTTTACCCCATGATTTGTAAGGTTGGAGTTCTCTGTGATATTTTCCAGCTTGTCAGCTGGGGATGGCTAGGCTGCCTATAAAGACAGCCACACGGTACGAATACTGCTTTATGGACTTTGTTACTGTATTACACCAAAACGGAAACGCTGTTACCCGATTGCGTTGGTTGCTGTTGCATTTTATGCTGCTGATCTTCTACAAATTGTGATAATTGTTTTTCTTGGCAGGTTTTTATAGTTAGTCCTATAATTCCCCCATATCACATTGTGCCAAATGGCCGGGAATGTTATATTTTAAAGTTTTGTTTTAGTTTAAAATGATTTTAAGTGAGCGTTACACCTGCCTCTAATGATTGTGGGGCGGTACTGTGATAAACCTTGTTAGTATTTACCGTTTGTTGATATTGTACAGAGCCTATATGTATTTTGTTGTTGCTCACAGTATGCCGTCAGTATACCATGTATATACCAGCCCTGGCTTGGTACTGACCTACAATTCCGTCCATTTTCCATGCAGATGATTCCGATTGTATCAGATATTTATAATAAATTTCAAAGTTGGAAAACCGTCTTTTCTCTGTAGAACACTGTGTGTACTGTACAGCTGTACAGGGCAACCAGTAGGGCTGGATCAGGTACAGAATCCAAGGTTCGTGCGGTTCTAGCAAAGCCAGCCAATCTTAACAGTTTGTCGTGTCAGCTGGATAGCTTTTTGTGTCAACATGTAGTTTCAGTGAGATAAGGACTCCTGTAAATTCCACTGCCCTACAAATTCGTGGTGGAGTGGGCACTGGATATTTCTGTGTTCGGATGTGTGTCTGTAGCCATAGAGTCAAACTTCAACAATGCAACCAATCAGCATTCCTAGACAACATTTTGAAACAGCTTTAGGGTTTGCTGAATCTACCATGACTTTTCAATGTCAATACTTCCCAATTACAAACCCTGTGGAAATGTCCAGCCAAGAGTTTTATAGGATATGTTGAATAAGCAGGTATCGGTTCCAGTTTTGAGGGTAGAATTAGAAAGGATAATGGGTATTTTCATTTCTAGTTAATTCCGTTTCTATTTCGGTGGTCAATAACTAAAGATATTCTAACATAGAAATCTTCCTTGCACAGTATACTTGAAAATAACAAGTAGGTACTCCACTGGCAAGTCTTGAATATTCATGAGGCTAGTCACTATGACAGAGACCACATTAAAGCAGTGCAATTGTGTGAACGATCAACTGAACCAAACAATCATTTCACCTTGTGCGGTATATTCTACTTTATTCTGCCTTTTCGTTTTTTACAGAACTGTACAAACTGCTTTGTTTATTTTACATCAAGTCAGCCATATAAACACACCCTGACCACCCCTACCGGTTCAACAGAAATGAACCGACCCACCGTGGATATAAATATTACACTCTAGCTAAAATAACAATACACAAACGCTAACGGCCGGCCGACACCAACGCTCCGTGTCTTTGACTCAAGCTAAGATTCAACGACGATTTCAGAACATCACACCAGGGGGCAGCACTGTAGCCTACATGCCGCAAGTTTGCGAAACGAACAAACTCCCAGTTTTGACTGGTCGTACAAACATGGCGTAAATAATATCTAAGACACATGTCACTGAGGTAAACAGAGAAACTTTCACTTGTAAACTTTGGTTTGACTGCCCATTAAACCAACTGGCCAGCTTACACAATAAATATTAAAGATTGACTTCCTAGCTGACCGTCCGTGAACTATCATACTGTATATAACCAAGCAGAAGTTCACAGGTAAGAATTTATGCCAAACTGGCCCATAATTGGATTACACAATTGGAACGACACAATAATAGAGGCCAATCCTATCTTATCAAAATTCACCCAAAGTTAATATCTGAAATAGTACTAATAGCCATAGCGTTTCTAAGTGATCTTCAGGTCATAATTATCGATACGAAAACACACGAACACAGTTCATTTGTCGTAAACATGATTCTTACATCATAAACGGCGAGGCTTACTCCGTTTATATTACATGTCTCAAACTATTATTAAAGCTGTTCAAGCGATATTGGCAAGCCTCTACCCCCAGACAATGGTTATCCTCCCGACATGAGATCTGCTCCAGACAGAGAACTCTGGAAATCTGTGCTGAGATCTGAACCCGAGACCGGCTTATCTATCCCTGCTGTAACTGTTATAATGCCACGACATGCTAGTAGATATGGACAGAAATGGCACTGGAAATGCCGTCCAGGGCCATAGAACTGGCTTAGAACCCAGCTGAGACATAGGGACCGTAGTTAATGGACAGCTAGCTCCTGGAGTCTTCTGTCCAGTCCTGATGGTTATCCCAACCTGGAATAGTTTGGCTACAGAATTAAAAGACCTGGGATTCCAGGTCAGTTATTCAGTCACAGGATTCAGTGACAGTACACTTAGCAGATATCCAACGTTCCATCTTAATACCACAGTGTCCATACAAAACTTCTAAGTTCATTGCCCTGTCAACCGAATGAAATCTTCAACACACTGACTGTTCGTTGACCTACAACATCACAATGTGGACACTTTTTGTTATTATTATCACAGTTCCCCAGGTAGTGGGAAGATTTGGCACCATGCCAAAGAATTGTTGACATATGGCGTAAGACAGGTATCACATGATCAGGTTACAGCAAAACGGAAGAATGAACACAGAAGCTACCAGGAGACAACATCAGGATTTAGCCAATGGGTCCTGTACACTTAAGACGGTGTATAAATCGGAATTCACTCATATTTTGGTTGATCGTACTTGATCAACCAAGACTATCACTTGCCTCTTTGTAACTCCTGTACAGACATACAACTTCATGATTAACTTACTCTTAAATTACTAAGCTGGTAAACTGTAACTTGCGACAATATTTAGACCACGGAAAAACTCCCCATAAAACAAAACACTGAGTCTACAGACGCCAATATAAAGCTGCAGATAAACAATAGTTAAAATATAGTTTTCTTGCAGTATAATATATATAAATGTGGGCATGTGTATATATATTGCTAAAATCATGCTTCCTTAACTAATTAAAAAGTATTTAACACACAGAGGGTAACTCACAGTAAAGCACATTGAACCTTCCCCACCAATACCGAAGCATGTTCGGAAATAATGATACTAGTCTCAATCAACCAATCAGCAAGCAGAGTTTATATAATTAAATATTGCACCCCCTGGTGTGATGTGCTTTCAACACAGACCAGATCTTTTGTTTGAAACGGTTGCCATGGTTACCATGGCACACCACGAATATCATCACAGTGAGAAGGGAAAACGATGATGAAGAAATGATGATGATGAAATGAGGACAAAATGTTTGCTACACGCGACTCCAGGATGTAAATGCAAATTTTCAGCACCAGGCTCAAACCTACCCTACCCCGCCCCACCCCCTCCAACTCATCCCCCAGTCTACAATGCCAGGGGTCGTGTACCACAGTCACCACAGGATAACTCCCGCCTTGTTTCCATGACAACAAGGCCAACATTTTTTGTTGCCAGGTTACCAGTAGCATCACGCAATTCCTTTCTTCCTTCCATCCTTCCTTCCATCCATCCATCCATCCACAGAGCTGTGGTGACAGGTCACTCAGTACAGAACCTCTGATCTTACACCGTCATGGTCTCACACGCAGCATACAGTTCCCAAGCCAGAATTTGTTTTTTCATATCAGAGCCGTCAGAATTGTTCCATATGACATGAAATGGATGGTGACGCTAACTGATGCCATCATTATGCTAGCTAATACCCCACAGTAACCAAGCCAGCTTTCACCTCGCACACACCAGACAACCCCTTATTGCTGTGTTCTAGATAAACTGCAGGACATATCCTTACATTACATCATCAGTACGGTACAACAGTGTGCTATGTTTGATCCAGGGCTCTGCCACAGTGACAGTCATTCTGGAGCCAGCCTTTGATCCAGACGAGCAGTTTACATTCACATGCAATCCCAGGGAAGTGACACCTGGATGACAAGGTCAAATTTTGAACACCTGATTCCTGTTTGACAAATTGACTACTCCACTGAAGCAGCCAACATACACATACATCACACTCAGTGTCATCACACTCAGTGTCCTCTCTCAGGGACAGAAATAGGAAGAGGAAATCCAAGATTTTTTTTCCCCTAACAAAATTTAATTTTGAACTTTTAGCAGAACCACCTCTATTCGTACCAGAATCTATTGTATTTCGACAAGAAGAAATTCCAAGTTTAGCCTTGCCTTAAATTTTGACCTGCAATAATTTACTAACAGCTAAAAAGAAAGAAGCGACATGACACACTCCCAGAAGGACCGGCCTCCTGGTGGACATACACCACACTACATCAACATGGGTGGCACAATAACTAGCGTATCTGTTATTACCAATTCCTGGATACACATAATTATTATAATTATTCAGCTATACATAGTATATTGCCACAGATTAGTGTTAGAATAATTCTCTCCTGCTAAGATACCGAGCTAAGCTGCCGAGACAGAAAATCCTGGGCTGGACTTCATGAAAACAAAGTCGAAGTTTGAACTGCGGTCAGTCTTAGGTAATGATAGTGCTGAGGCTGCAGACCAGAGTCAAATCTTAAAGACTTAAGATTATTGTTGAGAACTCAGAAGTCCAGTCCCCCCATAGCTGCCCCAGTGTAGGGCCGGGTAAGACGAATTCCTTCCCCCCTGCTACAATACTGAACAGTAGCTTTGGTTATCTCCGTCTCCTGTCATAGCTGAGTTGTCCTGCTGTTACCATGGTTACTGACAGCTAGTCTGTACCACACACCGCTGGGACCAGGGTCAACTGTCAACCTGAGGCTTCTAGTTACATAACCACTAACTCGCCTAATCAAGACCATATTTTTTCGACAAGTTTTAGCCTAAAACTGAAACTCAAGAGACATACAAGGTCAGTGTGCACAGTGTAATAATTTAGTGAGATTAGCTGAATATTAGTTAACTGTCTGAGCCTCAATGATAATTGGATCCCAATCCTAGGTAAGTGACAGGCCCTGCAGTCTGCTGTTTACACAGGTCGGATATATCAGGATTGGCCCTCCATGCTGTTACCATTGGCAGTGAATGTCGGTAGTTTGGTCGGGTTGACGAGTAACGCCACAGGAAACTTCCCCTGACCGCCGCTGCTGTTATTCATCACAGACCTGCTAGGTAGCGCGGTCTGTCTGCCGGTCTGTGGCCGACTGTAGTTCAGCGACCGCCGAGTGAACTCCGATCGGAGCAGGTCTGGGCCCGGACTGAGTGCCCGTCGAGGGTCGGGCATGTCGGCCCACGATCTGTCAGAAACAGGCTGCGGGCTGAGAGCTCGTCGGGGGTCCACCAAACGGACGCCCTCAACCCCCGGTAGATCCCCATCAAACGACCGGGACATAAATCCTCCCGGCGCGGCGGGGGCACTGCCGGAGCGACTGTGTATTGGTTTAGGACTGCCAGTGATCGACGTCGGCTGGGTGACGATGACGGGAATACCGTATTTCTGATGTCCCGGTCCAGGGGAGGTATTCAATAGCTGTGTGCGGTTGCTAAGCGCTGCGGAGATTTTAGCTGCGGCAATACTGCTGGTTTCCTTCAGGTTCCTGGGTGGCATGATTCCACTGGTTGTTATGGGAACCGGGACCCCCGACACGGCGAAGTAACTGTTACCGTAGTCATCCTCGGTATCGGAGGAGTTAACTGACGACTTGCCAGAGCTGTGAGGTTTAGGAGCCATGCCATTAGACTTCCGTCCCTTACTGGGCCGCCCACTGGAAGTTAACAACAGGTAACCCAGGGTAAACTCCAGTAGATCAGTGGACTAAGAATATTTAGTGACAAAACTCATTGACAAGTCTTTCATCTAGTAAGCAGGCAATAACTGACAAATCTAATCTGCACAGTAGTGAGACGGTGCAATACAAATCTTATCATTGATAATTGGTAATCTTTATCATATACATTTTAACACAGCGGAATGATTCTCCCTTTATAAACTACACAGACCCAGTACAGTCCCAGGGTATGACTGCTGTAAAAACCTACCAGACAGCAATCAAGAACTGATCCGTGGCTCCCCTACCTCTCTCTCCCTCCCTCGTCATCCTCAGACTCCGAGGTCGCCGAATCGGACAGGTATGACCTGTTGCTAGGTGACAGCAGGCCGCCCTCACGTTTGTCTCGCATCTTGATGTCCAGTTCATTGCTGCCCAGAAAGCTGCCGAGGTAACGTTCCTTCTCTGGGGGAGGGAAAGCAGGCAAGTTGAGATAGGAGAGACATCCAGTAATTGTGCAAAGAATAGATATCTTAAGTAACCTTGTCATGTATCAACTTCTATCAATACCACTGTAAGTATAGTTGTCCATCTCTCGAAGGGAGACAGATCTTGGCAGTAAGTGCCACCAGTATGTTTCCTCTAACCAAAGGACACCTGTCTAATATGGACAGACCTGTCTGACAGGAAGGGTTTCCCTATCGGAGGGAGGACTACTATGTTACTGCAGGGGCCTTTCTAAAAAAAACATAGGAACTAATCTAGGAACAGTTTGAAAGGGACACTGAGAGAACTACTGAACTCCTCAAATCACAATCCCGTAACTATGGTATCTATCACTCTCTGCACGGTCTCCATGGTAACAGTGACCCCCCATGCTGTCTCCCAGATGACAGTCACTCACCCTGTCCTGTGAGGGGACACCCGGACACCACGGCCCGCTGCATGAGGACGTAGAGCGCGGTGTTGGCCACTTTCTGCTGTCCCCCCGCTACACTGTCACTGCCAGAGCCGGCTATGACAGCCTGGCTGACTGCCGGGGCAATGCTGTGGTTCCACAGCAAACTCAGCCACCTGGGGGACCAGGACAGGACACTAGACTTAACACAGTCATAGGACACATAGCTAACTGTGGGTTAATACCATCTGGTGACTCACTACCAGAACTGTTAGAAGTCACTTTCAAGTATAAGGTAATATTTAATGCTATTCCCCTTTTTTGAAGAGTTGTAAACAGCAGAAAAAATCGTTTATAAATTAACTTTGCATACATTATAATCTGTTATATAGCTTGTTTCAGCATGCCTTGAAAACTTTACAATTTTACATGGATTATGACATCACACATAATATATCAGCTCTCTAACAACCCAAATAAATATTACAACACAAAGGACATTGACATGGTACAAAGATGTTGATATTAAAGACGTATGCATTCACTATGTACTTGTTACCTACTATATTATACACTGATTTTATGTGTGTAACCCCTACCTCAGTATTGCCTTAGGTTTGTTAGCCTCCAGAGGACAGGTGAGGAAGTAACACGGTCCAAAGTACATGTCGAGTAGTCCCAGTTTGGCCAGACCTTCATTCAATCTCTGCCATACACAGATCACCCACTCCACGCTCCGGTACACCGCGTCCTCGCTAGGGGGCGTGTGGCCGCCATGGCAGTGGATCAGCTGACGCATCATGTGACGATGGAGGAGATGGTTGATTGGTTCCTGGTCACAGCGAACCTGGACCCAGCGAAAGCGTTGCTGGATTGACAACTCTAGCCCAGTCGACCTGGAGAGGGACAATAACACACAAATGGCTTACCATACAATCTACAGCTACTAAAACAGACAAATGGCTTCCCATAAAATTCAAAGTAGTGATAAAATTGATTCATTGCTTTCTAAAATAGAACGCAAAGTTAAAATCTACCCATAAAACTATACACTAAACTATTTATATTAAGTAAATCTATAACTATGGAGTAATCTATGCTGACGTTTATCCATCTTTAATACCATTGTCCCGCAAATGTTGTTCCATAAAGCAACACACATATATACATTTACAGGCACACATTTCTATATCTGTTAGACTGAGGTACAGTGTAAGTATAAGGCTGTACCCCGTGTTGTTACTGACCGTGCCCTGTCTATGGTCCCCAGGATATAACACAGAGGTTGGAGGTAACAGGCCAGAGGGTCCTCTTCTCCTTCTGTAACACACACACAGAGATACCACTCAGTCACCACACAGGATAGTGTTGACAACCACATTGCTCCCTTACTTTACAACAATTTATTATAGACCTTATAAAAAGACCACTTAATTTGGTCCCAAAGTGCCACCACTGTGTGTTGAGTGACCCTTATTTTAAGACCACCTGCAATATAAGATATTTTCTTGGTTCCAAGGGTGGTCTTAAAATGGAGGGACAACTGTAATAGTCCATTAAGTCCCAGAATGTCTTTTTTTTCTTTTTTTTCACTCTCAAAACCCTCATCAGTTCCTACTGTGTTACTCCTATATACATCTTCACCATATTCACCCTATGCAGATTTTTATTTTGACGAAATTTCAAAAGTTTTTGATTCTCATGTTAGTGACAGCAGAACACATGCAGCACTGTTCTATGTCACTCAACTAATAACCGTGATCATTCTACTGTACCTTGATATATGCGGATGACGTTGTTAGGTCCCCGGTTCTCCACGGCCGGGAGGAGATCTTTGAAGAGCGCGGCCACGGAGACCTGTCCTAGGTTATCCAGCAGGATGATGGGGGCCTGGGACGGGGGAGACTGCTCACTGGACTGTAACAGGCAGCCTGGAAATGCGGGGACAATCATTATATCCCTAATACTGGTCTCCAACAGTCACTCTTACTAGCTGTACCTGTCTGCTGTAATAAAACTGAAGTAATTGTGGTTATACCAAAAGACATATTGCAGTATTCTAACCCAATCGGTCATCAAATCTATGGGCAGAAAGAAATCTTTAGGGCTGGGACAAGTTTTGTATGGTTATAATGTAGGAATAGTCAGTTCTGGCACAGGTCTGAAATTAGCCACCCACTGAATTGTCATTAGCTGGTCTTAAATGTAAGGTAGACTTACATTGAATCGCATTTCTGATACTGAAATGTATTTTTGACATTGACATGCAGTATAAGTACTCATTCTGCTGGGAGGAGTCTTTGTTCAGCATGCTCTGAGGTAACCTTAGCTCAGCTGTACCATGTGTTACCCCTGTGACCCTGACCTTTGTCCATCAGTAGCTGTATGAGGTCAGACCGGGTGAAGTCTGCCTGTAGGGACACCATGTGGACCTCGGAGACACGTCCTGCCTGGCGCTCCCGACTCTGGCGACGATCCAGAATTATGTTAGTCAGGATACATTAACATCAGGAGCCCAAAAAACTGGGTCCTGTGAAAAATGCATGAAAATTATGTCCTCTATCAGATAGGGATTTAGGACCTTAGATTGTTCATGTACTGCCTACCAATTTAATACATGTATCAACTTTGTTCTTTCAATAGAGACGTTTTCCAAGACCCGTACGCAGTTTTTATGAAATCTTAGATAAACATAGAAACAAACTTAAGCGCATTAATCCTGTCTTTTCTAAAATCAATGTTGGATAGATTTTGGATTATCTCAGATTTTTCTCCAAAAATCCGATTTCAGTACAACATGTACAATCAGTTTAATTTTCTTTCGGAGATGTAACTGTATTAGGAATGACCCCCCAGATCGACCTTTTGACCTCTCACCTGTAGACACAAAGCCAGTTTCCTGGCAAGCAGAGTTTTCCCCGCTCCCTGGGGTCCATAGAATATCAGGTTCTTATACTGCTCTGCCTGGAGAAACATCACCATAGCAACTTTGAGTGAAAGAATTGGCAGTTTACGGCTAGCTTTTGACAGAAAGTTCCCAAACCCGAAACACCATAAGCAAATGTCTTAACTACCACGGTTACAATACGAACTACATACAGCCCTGACACTACATATTTACTGTAACATAGAGACAGGCTGTTCACGTAGCCCCATAAGCCAGTAATACTTTACCCATTATTACTACATACCAGTAGTTAATTTAGTTGACATAGCCATACATGTATTACATATACCCTGACGGTACAATTTTTTAAAAGCAATAATCTTGTCTACTTTTTTGTGGTAATATATTGTGTTGGACATCACTACAATGCAATACACAGTGAAACTCCAGAATTTAAAGTCGTGCTTGGCTGAGCGAGGCCAATTGGTCTTATTTCAGGGTGGTCTTATTTACAGGGTGTGGTCTGACCCCAGCTTACCAGTCTGACGTAGTTCTGTAACCCAGAGACAGGCAGCAGGGTCTCATACGCCAGGGCATCCAGACAGCTGTCATCATTACCTGGGGACAGGACACAGAGGGTTATCATGGGACTCACATTCCACAGAGGACGGAGGATTGAAATTGGTACTCACACTCCACATAGGACACAGAGGGTTAACATGAGAACCCATACTCTGTGCAGAACAGAGGGTTAACATAGGAACTCACACTCCACACTGGATACAGAGGGTTACCATGGGAACTCGCACTACACATATGGCCACACAGGGTTGACATCATACTCTGCGTATGACACAGAGGGTTAACAAAATTAACTAGACAGTCGGTTGCCTGCAACGCGAGGAGGCATCCCGTTGTTGAGCATCAGGATACATGTACTTGTAACATTATTATAATAGCCATTTAAAGTAAAAGTTTTA
>JAAUYG010138082.1_pt1 | contig 11485 bp, 6 predicted proteins | sample 7278091 | NCBI WGS metagenome assembly JAAUYG01 (sample SAMN14350201, study PRJNA611818) | marine sediment metagenome | isolation source: surface marine sediment (0.6m) | place: French Polynesia: Moorea | collected 2018-08 | reverse complement strand
TTCTAAAGACCCAGCGGTGTACGTGATACACCGGCCGCCGATAGCGATATATTTACTCAGAAGAAGTAGAAGAAGTAGTTTATTTCAGTATGTACAGTGTTTTATTGTATTGTTTGTCTACGATTATATGAATGTACATACTGAAATAAACTACTTCTTCTACTTCTTCTGAGTAAATATATCGCTATCGGCGGCCGGTGTATCACGTACACCGCTGGGTCTTTAGAAGCCCGCGGGTGTTAGAAGATAGGCTTATCAAGCCAATCCCGCCAGAACGCTAGAGACCATTTTGAGGCTCTATAGGCTTGCTAGGTTAGGCCGCCGCTAGGTATTGTCTAGTATTGTGAATCGGGAGATGTACTTCTCCTGATATGATTGGAATTGTCAGGTTTCATTGTATTGTTTAGGGCAGACGCCCGCAGCAGCTTCCTTATGGCGCATCAGTACAGAAGCCCCAGAGACTGCGGGAGAGTGATCCGCGGGATTCCCGCCGGGTTGTATAAACTTTGGAAGTATTTGACGCAGAACATCAAAGTTTAGTCTTGTTAGAAAGGTAATGGTATCCCTTGCCGTTATAGACCAGGACCGCTAAGGCGCGACAAGTATTAGTGTGCTTTATGTGCCAGTGAAAGTAGATAGGCCTAGATAGGGAAACCCTATGGTAAAGACAAGAGTAGGTGGTTTCTAGGTCCCTGGATTTGACGTCATGTCGGGGCTCTTCTGACTGGAGCGGGGCTCATGGTCCCGACGGAGCGATGATAGCTGATTGGGTAATATTTAGGGCGCATTGGTTTCCCTAGTAACGAGCAGACGGCAGGTGGATTTTAGGTATATAGAACGTAAAAAAGTAGAAACCACGCTTTTTGACGTCTAGACTTCAGAGATAGCACACTTCGAGATATGCAGCCTGAAGCGAACTAAGTCATTTAGCCATCTCCTTTCGACCGTATTGAGTCGGATCCAGAGTGATGTACGAGCTTAAGGGATGAGGTGAGGCGACCACCTTAGACCGCTAGGTTTAGATAGCCACTCCTGATGGAGGAGCCAGCCAGATGTATAGCTGCTGGGGTGTGACCTAACCTTTGGTGTGAACCGTGAACGTGTGAGCGTGTGAAGGTGAAGAAGAGTGAGCACATTGTTCGTCTTGCCTTATCTGAATAAACGAGTCAACGTAAACGGAGATGATCATCGTTTGGCTTAGGTTCTGGCCCCCAGTGGCCGACTGGACTTGCTGAGGCAAGGACATGGGGTCTTTGCTGAAAGGGAGTCGGAGGGAGAGTAAAGAGACAGACTGTGACGCGACAGACGCGACAAATCACTGACTCGCATAAGACCACACCCACCGCTGTAGAAGGCTCTCACAGTAGGGGATTCTGTGGGGTGCGGAGTTGGCAGGCTCGAATGACGCAGTCCAGAGATACCGGATCTGGCAGTGACGAGAGAGGAGGCATGATGCGGTTGTCGACCCAACGAACCAACCCCCCTAGACAACTGACCGACGAACGCCCAAGCCCCTCCTGCCACGCAAACACGACGACTTGTGGACTTAGAGTGACATTCAGTTAAACGGAAGAGACCAAGACGAGACACGCCACAATATATGGGGAGTCCATTTGTATGATTACATTTTATCTTAGTGACCTTGAAAGGTCAATATTGTGATTACATTTTATCTTAGTGACCTTGAAAGATCAATATCAGGGTTTTGAAGGCTTACATGTCATAAATGAGCCAAGATATGCCATATGTTACTAGTAAACAGTAATAGAAAACCATATATGGGGTGTCAAGTAGTATGATTACATTTGACCTTAGTGACCTTGAAAGGTCAATGTAAAGGTCACTCAGATTTTGAAGAGGAGCTGAGTTAGGCCATATGTTACTATTAAACACCAATAGGAAATCAAATATGGGGAGTTAAATACCAGCATCACATTTAACCTTGAGTGACCTTCAATTTCAAAGTGAAGGTCACTCAGATTTCGAAGCCTTATGTCTTATAAAGGAGCAGAGTTAGGCCATATGTTACTATTAAACATTAACTGGAAAGTATATGGAGAGTCCAATGACACCGTCACATTTGACCCTGAGTGACCGTGAAAGGTCAAAGTCAAGGTCACTCAAATTTCAAAAGCTTATATCTCGTAAAGGAGCTGAGTTAGGCCATTACTATTAAACATTAATGGGAAACCGTATATGGGGAATCCAGTGACACTATCACATTGGCCTTGAGTGACCCTCCTGATAGGTCAAAGTTAAGGTGTCGAATATGATCTAAAATTGATACATGCATGATGCATAGTGAGGTACCGTGTGAGAGTTAACCCAGCTAGATATCAATTGATTTAGCCTGCAGCAGTGAGTTTTTGATACAAGTCTGCTGAAAATTGCCAATTGAATGTCATCCCAACTGCAGCTGTCAAGCAGAGCACCAAGCAGCTTGGCCCTCTTGTTAATTTAATTCCAAAGATAATATCATGAATATTACCTGAAAAAAATGTCAGTAAGCAAGAAGAGAAATACCATGTACATGTACATGTATTTATCTATAAATTAACATGATGAAACATTGTTTCATCATGTAAACATGTTAATACTGCTTATACATGTTATAGGCATAGCAAGCATGTTAATACTGCTTAAACATGTTAAAGGCATGACAAGCATTTTCCAATGGTCCTACCTCTAAAGTCAGTAGTAGTGTATCCAGGTATGTGCTATTTTTCACAACCGCATCACGATAGGCCCTCTCTGGAAAGAAACAATTATAACATGTATAATAACATGAATAAAGTTACGACTGCGAAACAGACATAATATAATCTCTCACATCTATTTACATATAACAAAATATCACCATTAATACAACACATTTTATGTTACATTTCACTCAAACGCTCTTTATCATGCATAAAGATGACAGCTTGATTCACATAAGAGCAGCATAGATCATGTAAATGACAATATTCTTCAAGTTCACAAATGTCATAAATACAAATATGGTATGCGATAATTAAGCAAGAATGCAGAACAGTAATAAGTCACACAAGAAAAAGATAGATGTGACAAGGCAGAACTATATCCCAGTTGTGTAATAATCTATCAAACATGTCATATTATACAGGTGTTTATCATGTTTATCATGTTTATGTAGCTTCTTCCCTTGAGTAAACGCTGAGTAAACCTCAAACCTCCAGTAGCTGTGCTCCAATCAGTTCACCTTATATCCAACGCTGGTCATAAATGTCCAAGCTACTGCCTTGGGTTAGGAACCCACATGATGAGCGACTGTACCAGCTTAGTGACTGTCTGGCAGCCAATTCCAGCAAGTTATGGGACACCAGAGCATAGGTATTAGCCTCAGTGCTATGGATACAAGTTACAGCTGAACTGGTGTATCTTGGCAATGCATCATCATTCCATAGGGGAGTTAGGCCTTCAGAGATCCCTCAGCAATCTACGTCATTATGGGATCCACCTCCCCCTAATCCAAAAACTTGCGGTGACATGCGATGGGAGCCACCATGACATGCAAGTCCTATCATTAGTCAATGAAGACTGGGGCTTCTTTTCTGGCCTAAGTTCATCATTTATTCAGAATCTGCTCTTTTCACTCTACCCGTTGGGTTACTGTAGGGCGGCTGTAGAACGAGCAAGAAGGGCACGTGAAATAACACGGTTAAGTCCCAATAGGTATAAAAACTTTAATAAAGTATTCATGATGTTCATAGGCCACCTGGAATTTTCCGAAATGTATTAGCAATATTATATACCTATGACCACGAATCATGTCAGGTATGCGTATGCCATATATTTTTGCTATATGTACAATATACTAGTAGATATTATCTAGTATTAATGTCAGAAAGAAATTATGAGGTTTAATTCTTAATTTCATGTGTACATATCATGTACTGTATATACAAAAAGAACGTATTAACATGGTTAAGATCTAAACTGAAGCATGAAAACATTGGTTAAGTCCTGAGGGAGCCATAGGTTCATAATTGTGGAGAACACCTAGAAAAATATTGACAAACATTATCAGCAAAAAAAACAATACAGATCATAATTTATGAATATTAATTTTGCATTCCACATGTTCCACGCAAGTCCCTGTACCCAAATAGGAACCATGGCAGGCATTGGCAGCAGTCAAGGAGCGGTCACTACTGACCAGTGCATTGGTCTACCAAGACAGCTGTGCGGATTAACTGCCTCTAGATTATCACAAGGTATCACAAGGTAAGGTAAGGTATCACGCTACCTGCAGTTTTAAAGTTTGCCAGAGCTTCCTGTTTCATACCAAACTTACAAGCTATAACTTCACTCTTTTGTATGAAATTTCTGTGGTTTTCAGTCTGTCAATAGCTGTATTTTTATTCTCCTTGTAAACATGTTAAATACCTTTTCTCATGTTTCTTCCCAACAGAGCAACTTGGTGTTTATTTGTCAGACATGTTTAAGGTACAGTGGTCCCTCTATTTTAAGACCATCCATCCAGGGACCATAAAAATGTGGTCTTATATTCCAGGTTTTCTTAAAATAAAGGTTCAATAATAATGTAATGTACAAATGAGAAGTGGGGAAAAAATTCAGTAGTCTTATAATAAAGGTGCTCTTAAAATAAAGTCTTGAAAAGTAGAGGGACCACTGTACACACAGATGCTGGTACTTCCATTGCAGCTGGTTTAAGGCTTAGACCCAGAAGATAAGACCCAATAAATATAATACTAAATTATATGATGTTCATGATTAACATGTCATATGATGTTGCATAACTCATTGTAACTTGGCCCTTACAATATATTCTGTAAGTTACTAAACATAGATTAAGATCCCACAAATGCTCCTAATTTCGACATCTACTGCTTTTGGTGCTTTTCTACAAATTCCACACGTAAGTTGGAAGTAAGTACCTGTGAATACTGTTAAATAAACAACTGAGTCTTAACTGTATATATTTATACAGGCGGCAGAGGTGTCTAACACAGTATAACACTGTCCAGACTTGTGCTGTGTTTGCTGACAGCAGCACATGGAGCAGGCAGGGTTTCGTTTTTTTTTTTTTCTGGAGCCTCTGCCAATGGAAGCCAGTGGCTGGAGTTGTTTGTGCCGATGGTGGAACCTGATCAAGTTTTGGCTTGCAAATTTGCCAATCCTCAGGTGGTAATATATCAGTTGAGAAATGCCAGTTCGGAGAGACCTGCTAGATTCATGCTGGCATTGCCAAGAAGGATTATTATGTAAGGCCACTGCAGCAAGAAAAGCAGCTTTCTTCCTGTACCATGTACCTGTTGCTATTTGCTTGGTCTCTTTGAGCATGTTGAATGTTTTGCTGAGATGTAAATCTGTACAATATGAACATGATGAAAGCCTGGTTTCACTGAGATTTTTAAAGAAGCCACAAATATAGAACCTACATGATTCCCTCCCAAGGTACATGTAATGCCTTAATTCCAGACTTGCACAAACAAAATCAATAATTACCTTAATTGCCAAAGGTCAAAATAAGTGCCATGTACATTAGAAAACTTTTACATACTTGTAGCTTTGTTCATGTTGTTTACTTTTTACAATTTTTTGTGGACTGACAGTCAATTATCCCATCAATAAGCAGGTATGAAGTACAAACTCCATCAAGGATAACATCACACAAAGAATTAAATATACATGACAGACACCTGCAGACTTTGTGCACTGTGTTTATCATGTTTATATTTACCTTAATCTTGACATATCCTGATATCAGTGAGGACTCATTAACTCCACCCCTGCAGTAGTCTGGGTGGCGCTTCTCTTACTTCATCTTAATTTGTGCATCTGTCACTATACATGTTATACATGTACATGTTATATACAAGGTACATGTACCTGGGTACAGTGTATCATGGGTATCTTGAAAACTATTTAATGAATCAACTTCATTTTTAACATGTTTAACAGAACATGTAGAAGGCTTGAAGCCTTCCCTCTTACCATGCTAACACAGGAATACTTAGGAAGTGATTGCTTTTCCAGAAAATCAACTCAAGAGTAAGAGTGGGAATTAATGGCCCTGCATGCTGAATCAACAGTGCAAGATAGACACATCATTTCTATTGGACATTAATCAGCATTAATCATATTAGAAAAATTGTCATCCTACTCACTTACTCACTGAGTCTTTTTCTTCTCATATTAATCATATTATAAACAGGAATATTTCAAACCCTTACTTCCCAGAAAGAAGCAAAGTCAAGGTACATATGGCTATGATGACTGTAGAACACCAATATGAAACCATATGAAACATACATGTACATGTATGTAGAATCCAGTCACTAGGTTAGATTTTTGACTTTGAGTGACCTTGAAAGATTAATTTCAAGGTCATATACATATCTCAAGCCCTTGTACATGTTGTATCTCAGACACATGAGAAAGGAATATAATTCGGACATATATTTTGTATACATTACTATGGAATACCAATGGAAAATCTATATGGCGAGTCCAGTCACAGTTAGATTTGTCCTTGAGTGACCTTAAAAGGTCAAGTTCAAGGTCATCAACTTTCCAACCATTTGTAATTTCAGAAAGGAATAGCATGAATAGAGTTGGGACATAGGTAATCCCCTAACGAATGTGAAGTGTCCAAGTGCATAGTTAATTTGACCTTGAATGACCCTGAAACATGTGAAAGGTCAAATATGATGTCACTCATATTTAACTCTTCTGAGTGTTTACCAGTAATCAATGTCACAGAAGATCATACTTGAGTGAGCTGGAACTGACAAATCCGTGGACACACACTTACATAACAATCAATATGTGATGTGTACATGATGACAAATCCTAGAGATGTCTTACCTTGTGAGGAGACATACTGAAGCACTTTCCCTGTGAGGAAGCGGAGCTGTTGGAGGTCCTCCCCCACCATTTTGCCCGTCACCCTGTCCCCGGGGATCACCAGCTTCTCCAGACTCTGGAAACAGCTGATCAACCTCGACCTGGAACAAACGTAGGGGCCACATTCATAAATATGTAAATCTGGTCAAAGTTTGAACACGTCTGGACCCTGAAAATTTCTAAGTGAAATGTACAAGTTGTAAAGTTGAATTATGATTTCTAAAATCTCCAATAAACATGATTTATGTGATTATAAACATGATAAAGAAGAGGGATATCTTACAACATATTCATGATATTGTACACTGAATAACAGCTAGGTCAGTCTGTACAAGTACTCAACTGTCACAAATCACATTGGGTAGCTTAATAGTTCAAGCCCACATATCATTCATCATGTATACACGTATATGTGTATGCTAGTACCAATATGTGATACCATTACCATGATTGCAGCCACTACCTTTGCGGTCTGGTGTATGTTTAGGTCAGCTATTTATCATACTACATGTATTACAACTAATACAATATAAACACTGATAAAAGTATTAGATGTACATTAAAAATTCTAATGAAAATATATACCATCCCTCCCTTAAAGTAATACTGGACTGGTTCACCATATACAGTTCATCATATACCTGACCTAACATTGTGTTGTATAAGAGAAATGATTTCTAGGGTTTTACAAAAACATGGCAGAACTTACTCTGTACCATGTGTATAGAACATGTAGAATGTCCCAGTAGTACAGTATTAGTAGTATATTTAAAACATGATAAAGTGCATGTGTTGTTAACATGATAAACACATGATATAAAATAGTGTTCTTTGGGGCATATATCTGGGACTGTAACTAATGACATGTATCATGAGTATACATCATGGACATGTCTAATAATAACACAAGCTGTGGATCCTGTGATACAACTCATACTACATGTACAATATAAGCATGATACTAAGTACCTGAATTATTATAAGCGACCACTGTATCAGTTTTTACAAAGGAAACAGAGGTATGCATGGGACACTGGGCAAGGAACTGAACTGGTGCTTGATTTTTTTCACATTTTACATATGTATATATATAGTGAAATGTAAACCAGTGAACATGGTAAAGGTGATGCAAAATCAGTATAAAGTGCAAAATATAGTCTTGAACATGTTGAAATAAAATAAAAAGTCAGGTAAACATATCACCATGATCACTGAGCCATTGGACATTGGAAAGTAAGACCATAAATACCACAATATGTCCAGTAAACCAAAGTTGACCAGAAGTATTGTGATTAAATTAAGGGTGATTGATATCTGCATGGATATTGTGTAGTTGTGCAGATGAAACTGTGCATTGCTCTTTTCAACAGACTTGTATTAGGGATGTACATGTACTCATAAACAAGAGGTCCATGGAACTTGACGCTCTGCTTACCAACAGCAGTGGGAATGACAAATGACACCATTACCATGATTACACAAATGTTTCATCACACTACTAGTAATTTTGAGACATAATGAACCAAATTTTTCTTTTGACCCAAAACAATATTGAACCTTATGACATCAAAGGTACATGTATCCATTATATATCTCCAAGCAGTAAATTTTGATGAAGTTTAACTCGACAATGAGCTTGTTTTCAAGTAACAGGTATGCAGGCCGCATTGAGACAAGTGTACTGAATGTATAACAATTAATTAGCTGTTCTGTAGATATACTAGTATTGTACCCGGTAATTGCATTTTTTCGCTTTCACATTGCACACAATGTTAAATTTCACTCTTAGCAAGTAACTTTTGTCGGGGGAGGGGAGGGGGTGAATCAGGCTTATAGTCTGCTTTCAACCACTCATGGTCATATCACCGACAGGATGACAGATGACTAATAGATGCATGTGCCACGGCAATAGATCTGCTCTGCTAATTAACACAGTCAAGCAGAGCTAAAAATGTGCATTACAGACAACCACCACTGATCACAGGCCAACATGCATACAGATACATACCCAGTACTGGTAGGCTCTCTATGTAGTTTTAATAGGAAATGGACAGGTACATGCACCAATGTCATTACAGTTTATAGATATATACATGTCACAGAAAAATGATAAAAACTAATACATTATAATCGGATAATATTTGGTAAATGCAGAACTTTACTGATTTACACATGTATATGTGGAGAACAGTGTAGTCTAGTATAAATGTTTAGATTTTATTTGTGTTGTCATACATGTATATAGTATCCCTAGTAACATGAGTAAAAAAGGTATACCCCTTCTGCAATATAAACCACCCACAAAGCTGAAGGAAAATTTATACCAATGACTGATAAAATGTCCAAAGATTGTCAAGAATCAGTGAAATGCAAGCGATACTTCGGTCAGTAAAATTGGTCACACATGCACAAATCACAATTTCCCTGTAAACACTACTAGTAAACATGCTAAATAGCATGAACATGATGAACACAATGAACAATTTTAAAAACCATGTGGTTCCTATTCAGCAGTTCCCGTACTGTATGTACAGGTTTTTTAAGCACTGAGTTGTTTATGTACATGTAGGTACATTGTAAAGCTGTAGGCCACCTGGCTTCACTAATGAATTTAACACACATATGTTCATACTTCTGCATGCATATCTAATAGAGGTGTACTAGTAATCGGCAGCCAAATTGTGAATTGAGACTTGTTGTCAATGCATCGCTAAAAACCAATCTGCAGAAAAAAATACCCAATTTCCCTTATCCATCATCAGCAAACAGTAGTTTTTCTCAATTTTATCTCTTGAAAAAATATTTCTGTGCAATTGATTTTTGACATTAAAATATACCAGGATACTGTTACCAATGGCTGAATAGAAGGTAATGTCAATTGTGCTGCTCATAACAAATTTTGACTTTCAGCGCAAAACTCAATATGGCAGTAGATGGCTGCCAGGCGTGGAATCCTAAATTGATAGGTTTGCCGATGCATCGATGCACACAAAATGTAATCAATGGTCTCTAAAATTTACTCGAATCAACAATTTGCAGATGTACTTATTTATCATTACATTTGTAACATCTACAATGATCTACATGTTGTATCAGAGATAACACAGTATCATCCAAGACATTTTAACAAAACTTGGTGGTCCTTTTTCATGTGTTACTCATCCCACCCCAATCCAAAAATACACCTTAACTGCAAAATGATGAAACACGTGTATAAATGTTACCCATATTTACAGAATTAATTGCTGCAAATTATTCCCGAGGTAATGTATCATAAAAATATCAGTTCAAATGCATGGCCGCCCAGATCCTTAGCCAGGTTTGGATAACTTACCCTCTTTCCATATTTGTAGCTGGATACTTCAACCTAGGGCATGCGGAATAGTAGATGCCAAGCTGAGTACCTTATTCCACACAAAACATCGAGTGGTTATCAACATCCTCATCCCTAGAACAGAAAATTGTAATTTTTATGTACATGCATATACATATACATTGTACATAACATAAAGTTTTTGAATGGCAACAGTTACCCTAGTTCAATTAAAATAAAGTGAAGTCACCATCATATCCAACGTACATAACTCTGAAAAGAGCTATACTATAATTCTTATTAAATCAATAAATAAAACACTCCTGATTTAATAAGTCAGCTACATGTATATTCTTGTGCTGGCATTTTAAGAAAGTACACTTTAATGCTAGTGTTCGGCATTAATCCAAAATGTAATCCAGTAATGATCTGCGCCCATTTCTCATATATAACAAAGATCAACATGATCAATTAAGCTGATACTAAATGTTAACCGGCTCAAAGATACATCTAAACATCTACAAAAATCACAAATCCTTTCCAGAAACATGTTCCACAAAAAAAAAACAGGTGACATCGGCTAGCTGATACCAAACACAACTGTGTAAATTTTATTTCAAATAGATGCATTTTTTTTTGTGTGTGTGATTTCAAAATGATATGTATACATATACTGTTACCTTATAGCCTGCATAGTAAGCCCAGGCCAGTTTTTGCTAGCCAGAAAACCTGGCTCCTCAACCATTTTACTAGTTTTTTTACAGCTTTTGATTTGACCCCGTATGATTACACGTACAGCTTGCGGAAAGCTGTGCCACAATGCCAGGTCGTCAGAAGGTGTAAAAAGCTAAATACATGTAACACAGCTTGAGCGGCTAGGTTTTTCCCCTAAGCTCTTGTATGCTATGATGCTTACAAGTTATTCTATAGAGATGGATACATTGCCTGCCTTATATATTTTTATGTAGTCAACATTTATTATTGATTCATTGTGTCCCTTCTAACAGTCTGAATGATCAATATTGTGAAGACGTTGGATGCATTATAACCCCAGTCTGCGGCGTTTATCCACTGGTCGCCTATCGGTTTCCACAGCCGATAGGCGACCAGTGGATAAACGCCGCAGACTGGGGTTATAATGCATCCAATGTCTTCACAATATTGATCATTCAGACTGTTAGAAGGGACACAACGAATCAATAATAAATGTTGACTACATAAAAATATATAAGGCAGGCAATGTATCCATCTCTATAGAATAACTTGTAAGCATCATAGCAT
>JAAUYG010124374.1_pt1 | contig 11485 bp, 16 predicted proteins | sample 7278091 | NCBI WGS metagenome assembly JAAUYG01 (sample SAMN14350201, study PRJNA611818) | marine sediment metagenome | isolation source: surface marine sediment (0.6m) | place: French Polynesia: Moorea | collected 2018-08 | reverse complement strand
TGGCCTACGATGCTTCTGCAACTCCTCTGCGGCGGATTTTCCCTCAATTTCTTGCGATGATCGTGCAATTCTACGGGGCCGGCAAGGCGGCAGCTGCGATAATTGCTGATGCTGCGGCGATCGCAAACAGTCTAACGCGGAGTTAAACATTTTTTTTTGAAATGGCAGGCATCGCAGGGTTGGAGGGTGGAGAGGTGACGTCGTGCGGGTATAGTGCCGGCCTGGTGCAGGCATCTTACAATGTCTGTGCGATGCCTGCAAGATTTTAGTGACCATCATGGAGCGGCAAAGTGCGGTAAAAGCGCACGATGTATGTACGAGCGATGCCAGTATCGTGAGGGCCTTGCGCGATATTTTTTACGATGTATGTGCTGCACTCTTGCAATGTCTGCACGATGTAATGATCATCTTGTGATTTCCTTGCAATGCTTGCACGATTCAACAGTTATCCTGCTTTCATCTCACTGCTGCCTTGCAAACTTCTTGCGACAACGTTTTTTTGTATTTCAAATTCCGCAGTACGGTGCCAGCAGTTTTGTGACTGCGTGCACAAATATTTGGAATTGCCATGCGATGGCATTTTGCTGGGCGCCAACTGCCCGCCGTGGGCTTCCCACGAAAAATCGTGCTGGCGCCGCTTATTTGTGACCTAGGCATAATTCAGCTTCTCCGCTCGATGGGACAATGTGTTGTTTCAGGTTTGGCGCTCAGTGTGGCAATTGACCACGCTATCGCAGTACAGTACGGTATATTTTCCGTCGGTTGAGCAGTGGAATGGAAAAGGGTGTAGGTATAACCCAATTCCACAAGCGTTTCCTATAGCCTAGTAGGTAGCATGCTGGACCTTGGTACGCACGATTCTTTGTACGCATTTTCAGTTAAATCACGTATTATATTCCCTCATGGCCTCCAATTCCACCCAAGCCACACTTTAAACTAAGTTATGTCCTCCATTTCTCCACTGACGGAAATATACCGTACGGCGCCAAGGTATACCCACCCTGTTGAGCAATGGACCAATTATACTGAGTAAAATGATAGAATTTCCGCATTGGAAGTATATTTACCTGACCCATATACAGCGTAAGCTGATCATTTTGGGGTGTGAAAATGCAGATGTATGATAAAACTTATGATGGCAGTCGACTTACACCAAGTATAGGCTATCATTTCATACTCCTGCCGGGTCTCCAGCATGGCGAGGTGGGCCCCCAGACTCTGACAGGAATGTTCTGCACCTTCCCAAGTTTGTAGATCTGCTGAAGTAAATATGTGGTAGCAAGATCCCGCTCCATATTTCCAACCTTCTTGGCATTCGCCTCCTTCACCCACATCAGAGAGCAGGCTTAGAGAAAGGGTATTTAATATACATAAAATGGTTAGCAGACACTGAATAGTAACTCTACTACTTACAGCGAGGAACCTATCAGTATAGGGTCCCAAAGGGATCGGGTTTTTTTTTTCCATTTTCTGAAGGCCTGGTCGTCCACGAAAAAATCCAGATAAAATATCAACAAAAATATCTTTAAAATATTAATCAACTAATTAATTTGGGACAATCAATACTACACAGAACATGACCGAAGAGACTTGAGGGCACTGGCGATGGCTGTAACAGGATAAGTTGTGTAATAAAGGTTTGAATACGAGACAGTAATAAGCCCAGTCTTCCACAGAAATTTCTAAAACAACCCGTGGCACAACAACCCGTTTTCTGTGTTCTCTACAGAAAACACAGAAAACACAGTTTCTGTGTTTTCTGTAGAGAACACAGAAACTCCATGTTCTGAGGTAAATGCAAACAATTAACCAAGTTCATTGTTGCAACGCATTCACATCAGATGACCGTTCAGAAAGGGGGCCATAGGACTTGATGTTTGAAGTCTTGATGCTTCTGGATTTTATAACTTCTACGCCCCCTTCCCCTTCCTCCACACACACCGATATACACGACCTCTCCCCCCCCCCCCCACACACACACACATAGATGACACTCTCACCCTGCCCTAACCTTTCTTAAACTATGCAAAACATTGGTAATAAAATGCATATATTTGAATACTAACCACAGGAATATTCCAGCTGTCTAAACACTGAGTCATTGACATCCGTATTGCAATATGACCAATCGCATCTCTCCAGACACCTGTTATGTTCACAGTGTACTCCAGGCTCATGATTGCGATGACATCCACACCGCTTTACTATGTCGTAGTAGCTGTGACAAAGAATCGGCATTTATAATTATGGCTGGTTTCAAGGGCCAAAAATCTAACTGCCATGTTCACGGATTTCCGTTCGAACGCTTTTTGGTTTTTGTCCGTGCGAACGAGAATTTAACACAGGGTTTAGTTATGCACAATTTCACAAAGGATCCGTGCTCAGTGGATTTGTCTTGATCGCCGAAGTTCCATTCAGCCGGTCAAGAAATGCCAATGCGTCTAGCATGCTAGTGAGGAATGCTATAAGATTTGGCCTCGATACAGTAAGAGGTTCGCTTGACTGATGCGGTGTAATACAGCTGGATGAGACTGAACGCTATACTGGAGTGAGACGACTTGTGAGAGATTGTTGAACCCGTTTCGACTTTTGTGTCGTGTTTAGAGAACCAGCAGATGATTTAACTGTTGAGAATATAGGCTGAGTTCGAGTAGTTGTTCAGGGAATGTCTGTTGGCGTTGTGATACTGTCATATGATGAACTACTCGCTTGTGCAGGATACCTGCAATGATTCCCTGACAGCGGTTGAGTTTTGTATTTTAAACCAGCTCTGAAGCTCTGTCCTAGTTTGGGGAAACGAGTAGCAACCCAGAGAGGTTATCAAGCCTTCCAATCAGTGTGAATCACTGAAATAGTGGTTCTGAACTTGAAACGTTTGTTAGTATGAGGTGATCGCGTGACCTGTAACCAGAGTGAAGCCTGCCTGATGTAAAAACTGTGTCTATGTGTACTATGTGTGAAGGTCTAAGACAATTAACTGTCACGTTTATCTAACAGAAGTGTCAAGAACTAAATTCTCAGGATACATTAAAACTCAGGTTTATTCAGAAGTTTGTGTTATGTTACCGCACTACTTTGGATGTATTACCCTAAAAAGTGAGTGAGTATACATTGCTATATCAGTGTACATGTGTTTTGGTATTCTTCTTCATTTTGTGTAAATATTGTAATTTCTACTTAAGAGATGTTTTTAATAATAAATTTTCTAAACCTTTTGATCTTCTGTGATTTGTTTTGGAACTGACATTAAAAGAACGTATGGCGTCAAATATCCACCGTAACAATATATACAATGACATTGTAGAACATGCAACATCATGAAATGCCCTACTAAGCTGCTCTGCAGCACACACAAAAAGCATACATTACATTTACAATCCTTTCCTAGCCACTTTCGTAAGGAGATTTTAAAATTACTCAGACAATCAACATCTTTAAAACGTGGATCCAACGAGTTCCACAACACTGCTCCCTCATACCTAAAACAATAAATACCATTATTAAAACTGAAACATTTTGCCTCAACTGACATTATCATTTCTAGTTGAATAATCATGATTGGAATTCGCAAAAATATCATACGTATATTTTGGGCCAATGTTAAAATATGCCCTGTGAACTTGTACATACAAAGCCAGCCTAAACATATTTCAGACTTCTGTGTTGTATATTTTCGACTGTCCTAACCTCGTTCCCTCTCCTGAAATGGAGAGGATAGCAGCTCCTGCTGAGGGAGCCAGTCAGTCTTAAGCCACTGGCGTATGACCGGATCGAGTGCTGAGCCTGTGAACTTTGAGCATGTACGAGTGTGACAGTGAGCAGCCATTGTTCAGGTCAGCCTTCCTTAATAAACGAGTCGACGTAAGCAAGATGTTCATCTTTTGGTTGGGGAATCACTTTGGGTGGCCATTGGAGCCTACCGAGGGAAAGGCGCGGGGCCTCTACTGAGGGAAGCCTAGAGAGAGAGATACACAGACAGGACGACAGATCACTGACTCACGGAGACTTCGAATCCCCACTGTAGAAGGCTCTTGAAGTAGAGGCTTCCGTGGGGCATCTCTCCCGGAAGAGGTGGACTTGACTGGGGGTTCTGGAGAAACTGGACTCAAACAACAGTGCGAGAGGATGAACTGGGGGCAGCCATTACAAAATCCCTAGAAAAGCGGATCTTGACGACTGCTGCCACCGTGACGTGAAACGATGAGCCAAGACCACCTCACACTACAAGAGCCATTTTTGGGGGCTTGTCCAGGACCTCAAGTACATTTCCGGTAAGGACCAGTGATCTGAAGAGATACCAGTAAACCAGACAGGTTGTGGGAACTCTAACAGTAGCAGGGTCAGCAACACAAAGTGCTGATTCAGGTGCTGAAACAGCATCTGTGAAAAGTCTACATAGATTGGCGCATTGTGTGTGAACTTAGGCAAGAGACAAAAGTAAACCTACGATGACACCAAGATGGTAGCAACGAGAGGTCAGACTGGGAGTGACGGCCCTGTCACCTCGACACCGAATACGACAGCACCTGTTTGACCTGCAGCTGCCGTGGCACTACCTTCCAAGGCAGGACCACCAGGATGAAATGAACCCCGCGCAACACCAGCAAACTAAACTGGCAGTGCTACTGAAGGGACACAGACTAACCAGGCGGGGAATGGTGCCAAATCCGCGTTGGTTGAACGGACCACGCACCAGGGACTGCCGTGGTTGGCCCTTGATGACGATTCTGACACAAAGCCTGAAGACCTCTACTCCCAGGGTGATCTTCCCGCCCCCCAGAAATCTGGTTGTGAGTGTACAGTATGCGGCGTCGTGTGTGGGTTACGATATCTAGCCATGCACACGGTACTCTGACAGAGGAGACTGTCTGCTACAGAGGCAGGTTGACCGAAGGTTACAGTGACCCGAGACCACACCAAGTCAGTTTTCTGGCAGGCAGCGCCAGAGCCACCATTCCCAACACAGCACGCAGTCGTGCTGATGAGTGTTACCAACCTAGAACCTGCTGTTATGCCTATATCGATCACCGTCCTGAGACGCACACATCGAACAGAGCCAGTGTAGGTGCCGTAGGGGGAACCCACGTACCAGCACCGTTGGCAGCCGCGGCGATGAGTGCCACAGTCACGCCAACAGACCAGGCATGCAATGAACGTGACTTCTGCTATGGGGTACAGTGCCAACAGGTGCCACTTGATGCTTCCGGTGCTGCGCTATGGGGACAGCATCTATTGGTGTGCGAAGAAAGGATACAATGGGATGAAGCTGAGCTGACGTCCGAGAAGTGGGTCACCTGCATCTGTAGCCAGGCTGCACCAGCCTGCTCCAGGATGACAGGCTCCTGATGTGGCAGACAGATAATTTTAGACAGGTGCTACATCCCAGGCAACAGTGGGACGACGTCCAGATCTATTACAAACTGAGGAATGAGCCTGGCATTGGGTGCTGACTGTTGGGCTTAGGGCAGCGTGGCATATCTGCCCCACGACCCCTGGAGGCTCCACCAAATGAAGACTATTATGGAGCTGTGCACGAAATGAAACCACCAACCCACTATGGCCAACCAATTCAGCATCGACTAGCCAAGCTGGACGTATTTAAAGGTGAAAATGGAGAATGGCTAGACGACTTCTTATACCAGGTGGAGGAATTTGCTGCATTCCATGCGTGGGACCTAGTGGATACCTGCCATCAGGCTAGAATGCATCACCAGGGTGTGGCGTTGGCATAAATCCGGCGTACCCCTCTGTCACCACGAAATTGACCCAAGCTATGAGACCTGCTAATGCAACACTTCCAACCAAGGGACCTTACAGCAGCTTTTAAGGCCCAATTCTGCACCCAACACATATAACGTAGTGAAGACATCCATGCCTATGTTGGGGCATTGCAAAAGTTAGCTGAGGTGACATGGCCACTACTGGATCCTATGGCCAGGGAGGAGATGATTACTGACCAATTTCTGAATGCCTTTGACAACCATGAGCTGCGAGTGCAGGCTGTCACCACAAGCGTCCGGCGGATGGAAGACCTGATGAGGATTGCACAATCCTTGGAGGCTGTGGAAGGGGAAGAGATGGGCAGACGATGACCTTGGAGAGGCTCCACACAGGACAGGTTCACTGAGGAGGAAGGGTCTGACTCAGATGCTGCCCGGATCGCAAACCTGATCCTAGGAAAGTTGGGGCCAGATCTCTGGCAGAATAGAGAACCAAGGCACCGTCCACCTACGCCAGGGCCACAGAGCTTGCATGGTGCCGAATGGGAAACGACACAGACACCTCCCAAAGACTGTTCAAAGGGCAAGAATAGTGATAAACCGAGTGAAAGCCACCATGGACGCTCACCCTCCATGGAAGGAGCCAATGCAGAAACAGGGAAAGACCACTCCAATGTTTCAAGTGCAAGGGATACAGCCACTTCATGAGAGATTACTTCGACCCCACAGAATGACCAGACTTGTCCCCAGGCCACCACAGCACCAGCTGAGCGCAGTGTGATTTCTCCCGAGATGCAGCGTGACCTGTTGACGACTTCCAAGCCCATGGTAAAGAATCACCATTGAGGCTGGTTGATCCCTGTGACCATTAATCAAGTATCGACTATGGCACTCCTAGATAATGGTGCTACTTGCACCATGATAGGGTGGCCAATGTACGAAATCCTGCAGGCCGCTAAGCCACTAAAAGTCAAGCAAGACGAGGAGCTATGCCTGGAAGTCATCGGAGGTGGCGTAGCCCGTACCTTAGGATCAGCACTGAAGACTCCTGATCAAAAAGAGACCGTACTACTTGTCATGAATCTGACTGATGAGCCACATACACTGTACAGAGGCACAAGGATAGGAGAAGGACATGCTATCACCAAATGTGACCATGTAGGTGTTATGCTGCCTGCACAATCAGGCTATTTTGATGACAGCAAAAACTCTCGGGTTGAATACCGTCCTGCCACTCCACTTAAGGGGCGTACAGCCTTCAGACCACAGAGAGTTGATGTGCGCATGGATCCCTTGGACCTGCCAGACCATCTGGAGCCACTAATCGAGGCAGTAGCAAACAATCTAGCCATACGAAAGAGAGAAGAGTTGGCTGCTGCCATTTATGAATATCAGGACTTTTTAGCAATGGGCCTACAGACACACCATGGACACGAGGAACCAAGGACCTATCTGTATGTCACCCAGGCGCATGCCAATTGGCAAGCAAGAGATTGAGCAGGAAGAGGTGCAAAAGGTGCTTGATCAAGGGGTGACTGAGCCGTGTCAGAATAATTTGGCAAGTCCTGTGGTTTTCATCACCAAGAAGGATGGGACCACATGTTTCTGCGTGGATTACAATCAAATTGAATGACATAACCAGGAAATACATCTACCCCCTGCCAGGTATTGATGACACCCTGGATGCACTATGAGGCTCCACTTATTTTAGAACCTTGGACTTATACTCGGGATACTGGCAGGTGGAGATGGATCAGCAAGATAGTGACAAGACTGCGTTCATCACATGCCAAGGTTTATTCTGTTTCACGGTAATGTGGTTTGGGCTGTGCAATGCGCCAGCCACGTTTGAGAGGCTGATGGAACTGGTACTTAAACTGGACCTCAACTGGAAGGTGTGTCTGATTTACCTGGAGGACATTATCGTCTATGAAGCTGGATTCTATCCCACCTTGGACTACCTGAAACTGATCTGGACCAGGCTTCGCAAGGTCAATCTCAAGCTGAAACCAACTAAGTGCTGCTTGATGCACGCCCAGGTCGCGTTCCTTGGCTGTATTTTTAGTTATCAGGGAGTGGCCGTCGATACAACCAAGACTGAAGCAATGGAAAACTGGCTGACCCCGACAATGTGAAGGACGTGAGTGCCTTCTTGTGGTTGGCCTCATATTACCGACACTACATCCCCGACTTTTCAATGGCTGCTGCTTTTATGACCAATCTGACGTGCCAGGGAGTTGATTTAGTGTGGGATGACGTGTGTCAAGGAACGTTTCGAACCCTGAATTCAACCTTAGTATCCGTGTCAGTCCTTGCCTACCTCACTAGAGAGGGACACTTCATGCTGAGTACAGACGTTGGTGATGTGGGAATAGGTGCTGTACTAGAACAAGAACAGGAGAAATGAGGCCAGGTAGTCAAGAAGGTGATTGCCTATGCCTCAAAGACTTTGGGTGATTCACAATGCCACTACTGCACCACTAACAAAGAACTGCTGGCAGTAGTGCTGGTAGTAGAATTGTTTAGATACTATCTAACTGGACTACACTTCACCATTGTTACTGACTACACCAGCCTGACGTTGCTGCGTAACTCCAGAGAGCCAGAAGTGATGGTTGTGCAATGGATGGCACGTCTGCAGCCGTTTGATTTTACCATTGTCCATCGTCCAGGTAAGCACCACAGCCACGCAGATGGGTTGTCATGCATATGTCCAGACCTTGCAAGAGGGAGACGTGTCCAGAGTGCAGACCACTCCAGTAGACAGTAACATCCAACACCGAGGTGGCCAGATGCTACATGCCAGCGTTCCTATACCAATGCCACTTTGGTGGATACGTGGAAGCAGTCAAGGAAGACAGCGCGCTGTTCTGAGAAGGTGACTCAGATCCGTACCCCAGCCCTCAGAGTGAGAGAAGGGAATCAGCACCGCACCCTGAGACAACGCTCCTGACAGAGAAAGCAAACAATGAAAGACTGGCACGACCAGCGCCAACTCCTGCTAGTGACATTGACGACTCGGGCCATAGCGCCATGTGTGCTACTTTATCAGTTACAATCCAGGATACTAATCCTGCAGCGTAGGTACACGTTATGCGTGCTACAGATGCCACAGAGGCCTTGACTATGGAGACTGTGACACTGAAGTCCCTACGTCACCAGTCCACGCAATGTCCTCCATCAGATGTCACAGATAACTTGAACCAGCAAGAGACACATGAGATGCTAAATGAATTGTCAAGTGTCCTGGCCCCAATGCTAGTAAACCAAGCCAGACGCCCAAGGTTGGGACCAGCCTCATGTTCATGTGACCGAGAAATACCGTATTATGTACCCCACGTGTCCCCAGCCTGCACACCAGTCCTGTCCCAGATATGAGTGCCAAACGAGCTGTGCCAGAATTGTGAAGGTGATGCTAATATGACGAACATAACCGATTCGGGAGACTCGAGGTTGAGGATCAGCCAACACAGACTGACATCACCATTACACTGGGACTCCCTAAGTTCAAAAGCGTTAGCCCCAGAGACCAGAGTCAACAGAGGACCCATCTTCACTGCCGTGATGAGACTGGAGACATCACGACTACAGATACCTGAAGTGTGCTGCCATTTGTGGTGTCGGGTTGCGATGGCCGAATGGTTAGCGTGTCAGACTCCCAACCACAAGATCGTGGGTTTGAGTCCCGCCAAAAGCCAGGCGGCTCATCAATACCATCCTGTGTGGGCTGCGGGTGGCGACAATGGTGCCTCAGTTCACTCAGCCGTAAATGAGTACCTGGCTATAGACAGAGATGGCAATTGTACCTAGATTACCCGCGGCACCTTGAAGCATGTGAGCAGGTGTATACTCCCCGGGGAGTTGAGCAGGTGACGGACTGAACAGGTCTGCCAGGGGTAATAATATGTAAAGTGCTTTGAGCTAGCTTCAGCCAGGACAAGCGCTATATAAGAACTGCATATTATCATATTATTATTATTATTATTATTATTATTATTATTATTATTATTATTATTATTATTATTATTATTATTATTATTATTATTATTATTATTTGAAAATGACACATGGACGTCATCCCAGCCAGTCATATCGACCCCCAAGTGCAGGAAGTCTTGGAGTTGCCATGACTCGACTTAGCTGCTGCACAAGATGATGACCCTGACTTATTGTTTGTCAAAGAACCTCTGCACGAGCACGACAGTCGACCACTGTGGGACAGTGTATGGAAGGAGCCTGCAGAAGTTAAGATTTTGTGAACGCAGTTTCACTGACTTAAAGTGCAAGAAAACGTCGCCGTAGAAAAGAAACAGCCGAAAATCCACAATGGCAGGTGGTGGCTCCCAAAACAATCAGATCACAGATCTTCAAAGCATGGCAGCACCACGCTATGGCTGTCCACCAAGGGGTAGTGAGGACTGCAACCTTGACCAAGAGACGTTTCTACTGGCCCAGAGTGCAGAAGGACGTGCAGACTTCGTGCAAACGCTGTACAGCGTGTGGACGTTGCAAAGCCGCTGATTTACAACAGCCCCGTCACGGCGCCTTCAATGAGCTCGTGTCAGTCTATCTAACTGCCCCCCTGCATAGGACGGAGCATGGGAATGAGTATATTGTCATGCTGCAAGACCACTTTAACAAATGGATAGAGGGCGCTGTTGTGTCTACATCATGGTAGCTGACGTCATTGTGCAAGAGTGGGTCTACAAACACTGCATGCCACTCAATCTACATAGTGACAGGGGAACAGAATTTACAGTTGTGATGCACCGTCGGATGTGTGACCTTCTTAGGATTCATAAGACCTACTCTACGGCATATCACCCGCAGTCCAATGGCACAGTGGAAAGGTGCAACTGCACACTATTGTCCACGCTAAGAACTGTAGTGTCAGAGCAACAGGACGACTGGGACGATCATCTGCCAGCAGCCCTGTGTGCCTACAGGTTGACACCCCACGCCAGTACTGGCGTCAGCCTACATAAGATGGTCTATGAGATTGAGATGACCCTCCCCTTACACTTGATGCTAGGTGACACAGGACCAGAGCAGGCCAACGATGACTGCTCATACGAGTATGTGGAATGGATCAAGGACTCCCTGCATTGTGCCCACGACCGCATGCACAAGACTCTGCAAACGTTTGCCAAACGCCAGCGGCGTGGCTACGGAAATCCAAATCGAATAGTTTGATTTCACTGAAGAGAATGGGCATGGAGAGCATATCCCCGCCACGGAGGCAAGTTATGCTATACCAACTCAGAACCTTGGCCCTTTTTGCCAAAACGGGTCCAGTGACGTACAAGATACAGTGTCATCCCATCATAACGTCAGGGTAGGCTTAGTCATAACAACGCTGGGTGCTAAGAAACAAATTTAGGTCACTCCCAGGAAGAGCAAATGCTTTGAGCCCCCCAAAAACACGATGTCGTGTTCTGCCCTGGGGTCTTCTCTCCAGGGTGATAGAAGGCAGAGAGACACATTAATGTATTGAGTAATCCACGCAACTTCACTATAAAACTTAGCCAGTGAGGGCTGCTAATAACAAAAAATAGCTTCTCTCTGAATTCGTCAGGAGAGAAGGGACTTTACCATTAAGAAGTACAAAAGAAGGTTGGTACCCGTTACAGGTGGGATGGATGATGGATGAATCAGGCTTATAGTCGGCTTTCAACCACTCATGGTCATATCACCGACTGCAAGTTGGATTCGGTGGTGTATGCGTGGTGATTTAATGTGGACCTGTCTTGTTTGGGCCGAACGAT
>JAAUYG010254829.1_pt1 | contig 11486 bp, 6 predicted proteins | sample 7278091 | NCBI WGS metagenome assembly JAAUYG01 (sample SAMN14350201, study PRJNA611818) | marine sediment metagenome | isolation source: surface marine sediment (0.6m) | place: French Polynesia: Moorea | collected 2018-08 | reverse complement strand
GCCCGCCCGCGGGGGGCGGGGTCCTCCACCACAACGACAACAATGCAGACGTGACTCCATAATGCTGATCCGACTTACAGTCGCGCTCAGCCTAAAAATGACCAGATTTTTCTGCTCAAAAGTTGGTGTGTGTGTGTGTGTTGTCTGTGTGTTGTACATGGGGGAAAATGATAAGTGTCATCTGGCACAGCAAGTGGAACAAGAAACTCAAACTTTCAAGCATAAGGAGGTCGTGGCCGAATGTGGGCGGGGGGGGGGGGCTGAGGAACTCTCGCGTGTGTTTTGACATTCGCCACATTTCTTGAATCCACCACTGATCAGTCAGCGTTCTGGTTTTTTTTTTACTTGACCTTGGGAGGGGGGAGTTCCAAACTGGAACCGGGAAGAAACACCCAATTCGTAGTTGTTTCAGTTGTCAGGAACAAATATATATACTTTCCACTCACCCAGTGCTCGTGGTGTTCATGGGCACCCACCCCTCCGGCAGGTCGTGCGAGTGAAACGTGCGGTCCGGCAAACTGAAAACAGACGAAATAGGAAATCCTGCAATCACCAACGCGTCAGTTTGCAGACTTGGGGAAAAAGTTTTGGACAAAAGTACCTCTCGCTGAAGCCCGCAAGTAAAATTCTTCTGAATTAAGTGGGCAGATTACCACGTGACAGATCCACATGTGATTCTCATACAACTTCGAATCAACTGGGAATCGGATTGTCCATATTAGGTTAAACGGACCCACTGGTATCCGTTTGTTTTTGTGGCTCGAGATTTTATTCCTCAACCAAAAGCCGTCTTGCTTTCGTTCTCCATTGACTTTGTCTCATTTTTGCAGGTTCTAACTGGACATGGCCTCACAGTGACGCTGTCGGGAAAAAAGGACCAGGCCAGGACGCGATCCTCCCTTGTGGCAATGCTGACCAGTGGCGTGAATGCCTCAGATATTTGAAATTGTTCTCCATAAGAGGAGAGAGGGAATTCCTGTGTGATTGAGGTGCTTTCAGAGAACAAAAGACCTGTTGCCTGACAGATAGTTTCGTAACACCGGAAACCAAATGGGATGTTGAGGAAACAAGGGCGCTTTGCAGCGTCGAGACAATGCGGAGGTGATGGGTGACGAAGACCACGGCAGTGCCACCCATGTATGCCACACCAGACGCCACGCAAGAAGCAAAGCAAATTAGGACATGAAAAAAAAATCCTATTGCAGCAACAGGACCGTTCACACTGCAGGCAATAAGCAATGCATGATGCAACAAGTGTCAGAATAGGACCTGGCTCCATTTGTTTGCGTCACGCGTTGCTTGCAGTGTGGATGGAGTCTGAAGCAGCGCGGCCTGAAACGTACCTGTGGAATCGTGCTATCGCAGAAGGCTTCACAAATTTGGGTCGGCGCTTCACTGGTCGAGTCGTCCCGTACGTCGTGTTCACCTAAAGTGAGAATAAACGCGCAATGTTATGTTTACATGCCCCCACAGTGCTTTCAGATGAAAAATCTGGGCCACAACAACGACAATGACATGACAATGATGACACGCACATGACTCACACAATGATACCCAACGCGGCCCAAGAACGCGCAAAGCGTTGCAGTAGTTGCAAAGGGGGGGCAGTCCCAACTGGACGGACACTCTTGGAAAAAGGAATTTCTAACTTTGCGTGAAAACATGAAAAGAAGCCTTCCATGTTGGACTCGTGCAAGCCACTTGGTTCGGCATCGGAGTCAGTCGCACACACGCCCAGAGATGACAAAGAATGCACGTCTCGGCTGCTGGGGGGGGTGGGGACGGGGAAGCGAACACAAAAGCGATTGTGAAACTCCAGCTGCACGAGAATGATGGGGCGTCGACTTGCCTGGAGTCCTTTGCGGAGATGCATCTTGTACGTGTTGTGGCCGTGTTCGAACATGATCTCATCCGTTTGCTTCGACAGGAACTTCGCCTCGATCACGTCCTGAGTCGGGAACTCTCCTTGCTGAAACCAACAACAGAACAAGCACACCTCAGTGCACTGACACCCTGTCCACAACAGTGCGAATTTGAGTCTTGAGTTCACTTCCTCAGTGAAGAGCGGAAGTCTCACACAAACAACGAACGTTCGTTTCTGCGTGAATCCCAACGGAACAAAACACTCGCAACAAATTCTCACTGGTATGAATGTGAACAATCCCCCCCCCCCCATCCTTCATTTCTTCAAAATTCCGACACATATTACCAGTCACCCACACCTAGAGACCATGCACTTCAAGTGCCGAAAAAGATTGGTGCAGGGCCAGAATTAACCCCAAAAATGTCTTCTCCCACAATTGCTGCTGTCGCTGCTCAAGTTGTTTGGGAAAAGAGCTGGATTGCCCAAGCTCTCAAAGGAAACCACATTCAACTGTTTCTCACCTTTCCGTATGGTTTCCAGGTGGTGGTCCCGAACGAAGTAGAGTCTTTCCATTGCCACTGCCAGATGGTCCCAAACTGCAGGTCTGTCTCATCCAGTTCCATGTAGGACTCGGTGGACAATCTGCACACTCGCCTGTCTACAATTCAGAAAAGACGGTTGCTTTTTCCAAGTTCTGTTCATGACACAACCTCAGTTTGCTCGCGTGTGCGGCCTAAAATTTGAAGCCAAACACTGGTCATTCTGACATCGCAGAATTGAACAAGAAAAGGCTGGCTCAGCTTGTAGGGGTGTTTCAGGATGGGAGGTGGGGGTGGCTGAGCTTATGCGAGTGTTTGCGTAGAGAGGTGGTGTGTTGGTGGGTGGTCTTCCATAAGAACAATGACAGACGTAGCTACACAACTCCGGAAGGCCGCTCCGCTGCTGCGGCCGTGCGGCCTAAAAATCTGCATTTATCAATTGACTCGAGGCAAAAGCAAAAACTGCCTGGTCTGAGCGACACAAAACCTGCTTGAGTGACACCACTCTGAACAGCAAGTTGATTATACACCATAACCTCATCAATTGTAGGCCGCACGGTTGAAAGCAAAGCAAAATGAGTCACCCTGCTTTGGTCGTTGTCACTGTCTGTTTCTGTCATTGGTGTTGGTGTCACAGGAACGAACACCCAATCCCACCCCCCCCCATCAGTTTACCGATGCGAAGATGGCGCGTGGCCTCGATGCTGACAAACGCCCTTGTTTTGTCAGCCAGCCAATCATGACCAATCATTTGGCGAGGATCCAGGTGTCCACTTACCCCCGAGTGGAAACCTGGCCGTGAATACGTTCTCGTGCTGTGCGACTGATGAACCGAGGCCTGTTCTCGCAAAACTGACCCTCACAGAACCGCTGCCAGTGTCAATCTGCAAACAGAAGAAAGAAACTCAAGTCCAGTTATCCTGCAACCCCAGCAATAAATGGATCATGACTTGTGTGCAGTGGTTGCAATCAAAAGTGGTGGGAATACGGGGCATTGTGAAATGATCGGCCATGGCCACAATTGCGCTTGGTCAGTATAAATGCACGTCAGGATGTGAATGAAAAGAATGAAATGCAACAAGCAGTTCAACTCACAGAGCCATAGTCGTTATCTGGGTCGCAGTACATTTCTTCTAGTTCTTCGTTGGCGCTGTCATCAAAGGGTACCCACGTGTCAAAGCCATCGTAGCACCACATGTAGGGCAGAGACACGTGGTGACGGGGACACTGCTGATTCCTGCACTTCCGCTTCAGAAACTCCCGACAGATGGAGGCAGCAGGAGCTCGGGCGCCGTCTTGGATTTTAATCTCAGTGCAGATGACACCGGAAGTAGATGATGATGGAGCATGCGCAGTTCGTGCTGGTTTTACATCACCAGATGCCGCTGAGGCGCCGTGTAGGTCAATGAAAGGCTGACTCTGATTGGCTGTTGGAGTTGCTGGAGTCTGCGCACTGGGGGTGTGAACAGGGGGCGCTGAGGGAAGGAGAGGCGAATTCGTAGCACCTGCTCCATAGTCAGAACTGGGAATGTTCGGGTTGTACGGATGAGACGTGGGCAAGTGTGGGTACAAGCCCGACGTTGGTGTGGACTTCTGTACCAGAATGTCCGCACTTCTGTGTGGCAGTACATCCCTTGGTTGAAGCGGTGAGATGCCGCTTTTTCGTTCCTGCGTGCCCAGCCCTGTCTGCATGGGTACACAGCCACAGCCTGCCGGTGTGATGTGGGCTGCTCTGTGCTTTGGTTTTGCCCCCAGGGATGGCTTGATGGGATTCATAATCAATGCTTGTGCATGCCGTTCAACTCCAGAGGGCGTCACAGGTTTCCTTGCCCCCAATAACAATGGTTGGACTGGAGTTGGCAACAACGCTATTATGGGCCTGTTGTCACCTTCCATAGGTTTCACAGGTCTTCTTGCGTTGAGACTGTGAGGTGCCTTGCCATCTGGTTTCATATCAGGTGCTATGACTTTGCCGCTGATGTCTTCGGCCTTTGCTCCAAGTACCTGCAGGATCTGATCATTGTGCGCTGTGTCGTAGGAATGTCCATAGACGCATTCATGGGCCGCTCTGGAGCACGCACGCTTGACAAAGGAACTGCATACGTGGAATTTCAGGCAGTTCTTGTCCTTGCAGCCCATGACACTATTGTGGTCCTCACATACTCGGGGTAGGGAGTTCTGTATCAGAATCAAGACGTGCTCTTCCGAGATGCTCTTAGGGATCCCCAAGTCGTTCAGGACCTTGTTGTTCTGCTTCTCAGCGACGTTGTGGGAAAACTTGCAGTTACCGCCTCGTGAACAGTGCCCGGCTACGAAGGCCCTGCATAGATGTAGGTACCCACACCGTTGGCCCTTGTCACACCCACTTGTCTTGGTGTACCCAAAACACAGATCCAGCCTCATTTTGACAATGACCCTGGCCTCCTGGTTTGGCATGGTGATCACTTGGAAGTATTTCTTGAAGTCGGGTGTCGTCAATTGAGCCTCTTTCACGCTCTGGAAATTTATAAGGAAGAGCGCCAAAGAACAACTGCCGCCAAAGACTCGTAGCATCTTCACCAACACTGTCTCTGCAAGTTTCTTCTGCTCTTCTTGCTTTTCTTTCGCTTCCTCTGCAGCAATTGTTTCTTTCTTCTTAGTTTCCTCTGCACTTGTAGGTACCATTAACATCATGAAGATGACATTCTCTGGCTTTTGATAGATCTTCAGTAGCTTCTGGTTGTGCTCTGAGTTCAGGTGGTGATCCTTGGGGCAGTCCTCTTTGCCACACTTGTGTTTGACCTTGTCAGCGCAATAGTGGAACTTCATACAGGACACCCTGCTACAGCCTTGGGACGTGTTGTGATGCGGGCAAACTTGCGGTGCTGACCTGGATGTGGCCTTCATCAGTTCTTCTTTGCTCAGAGTCTGGAGTCTCTGGATGACCTTGACATTATGGGCGTCCATGACGTCATGTGAGTACCTGCACTGCTTACGCGCACAGTACCCCGCCACTGCATCGCGACACAGGTGCAGAAATGCACAATTCTCTTTGCTGCATCCAGTTTTTCCGTAGTAACCAAAGCATAGCTGCAGGCCCTTGACGCTTAGCTTGATGGTGCACTTCCCAGGTTGGCTATCAGGTCTCACAACGCAAACATCCCTGCCTTCTGCGTTGTAGGCCCACTGCAGGATTTCCTCAGAGGTGTACTTGTTGGGCCCGTCAAAAAGCTTGAGATCCTCGACTAAAACATCGTCATTGGAATGGTTTACTAGGTACTTCAAAATCGTCATCTGGTCAATGGAAACGGTGGCTGGTTGTCTGGAACCTTTGCCCTGTGCTGGACCAGACTGTGACTGGGTGGGGTGATGGTTGGGTCTAGGTCTGGCCCCCGCCTTTTGTTGTTGGCGTTTTCTTCCCCTCTGACGCTGGTCCTTGTGACACGTCATCTGCAGGGTTTTGAAAATCAAACCATCTTTCATTCCCAGTGCTGAAATGAGCCCGTTGTTGTGAAAGTTCTTTAGGTCATGGCCTTTTGTGCAGATGTTCTGAGGGCACGAAAACTGCAGGTACTTGGCGCAGATGTGGAATTTCCGACATCTGGTGGAATCTCGGCATCCGTCCGGTGCATTGTGCTCTGCGCATACTGATGGAATAGAATCCCCAATGGCGTTAAGAAGGTCATCATCGCTGTCGAATTCCACACCTACTTTCTTCAGTGTTGTCTGGTTGTGGGGGCTTCTTGGGTTGTGGGACAGGGAACAATTGCTCCTCGCGCAAGCATCAAGAGCAAAGTCCATGCACAGATGCAGGAAGGTGCAGTTCTTCTCCCGGCAGTCTTTGTCTGAGATGTAGTGGAAGCAAATCTGAAATGCTGGAACAAAGAGCATGACTAGTGTCTCCTCTGGTGTCACAGCCGGCTTCACGACACAGAACGCCTTGCCCTGGGGGCCAGTCAGCCACGCCTGGAGCTCCACTGTGGTGTTGAATTCATGCCGCATGGCTTGATGCAGATTCACTAAACTACCGCAGCCATCTTCCTCGTCTAGAAGCCAATTCAGGACGTCTCTCTTCCTGCGCTTTGCAGTGTCTCCCAACGCGTTCAGATCCTTTAAATTTTCCAGTGCATGTGAATCCAACTTTTCGTCTCCACCCGATGCTTCGTGTTCTGAGCCCTTTCTTTCGTTCCCAGATCCCAACGACCCCTTTCTGTAGGATGCCACCTCTGCGCGAGGTTTGTCGTTTCTCGCCGCATCTTTGTCGAGTGCGCCTTTACTCTTGACGTTGGTTTCGTATTGCTGTCTGTCCTGGTGGAAAAGATTCTTGACGTTGGTTTCGTCTTGCTGTCTCTCTTGGTGGAGCAGCTTCAGGTAAAGCAGGATATCTGCTTCCTTTATGTCTTCCAGACCCTGCCGCCTTTGACGGGCCCTGTTGGTCGGATGGCTCAGACTGTGCAAACGGTTGCACTTTCCCTCCGCGCAAGAACCCTGGACTAGCAAGAGGCACAGATGAAACTTGCTGCATTTCATGTTGCAGGACTTTGTCTGGTATTCCTCACAGATTTCCGCTGAACGCAAAACAACTCTGACCATGTTACCTTCCGTTGTGAACAAGCCCTTGTTTTCGTCCCGACTGATGAATTCCTGGATGTCCTTCTGGTTTCTGAAGTCGAAACTCCCCAGGAGAAGATCAGAAAACTTGCACCGGCCCTGGTGTTGTTTCAGAATGTAGGTCACCACATCAGATCTGACAGTTCTGGATACTGCTGAGGAACTGGCTCTGGAGACATCACTGACCACCGAGTCTGCGTCTGAGTCATCTTCATCCGGAGACTTAAAATCTTGCGTCTGTATCTTCAGGTAATGTAAGATGTCCTCTTCATTTAGGCCTTTGGATTCCAGTTCAGAAATCAAAGATGCGTCGTGGTCGTTCTTCAGCTTGTGGTGGAACTTGCATTTGGCGCCGTACTTGCAGGAACCGTGGACCCCAAACCTGCACACGTGCAACTCCCTGCATTTCCCATCTGTACAGGTATTCTTCTTGTATTTTGGACAAATCTTGATGCAGGCCAGCTGGACTGAGACCTGGCCATCTGATACTCTGAACCAATCCTCGTCAATGGGGCCCGCCTCGATTTCATCCAGATGACTCTTGAGTTGACCCAGATGCGGATTCTCTTCAATCAACCGACGCACGGTGCACTTTCCGCCGTACTTGGTTAGCATGACTCGGAACAATTCTGCTTCTTCAATATCTTCTTGTGGATCTTCTCTGTCGTCGTCATCGTCAAACACAGATATGGACTCCACCTCAGACACCACACTCAGTGTTTCCGCTGCGTCAGAGCCGGCCCGTTGCGATTTCTTCTGCGAAGTCTTCTTTTTGTTGTAATTCTTTCCAACATGTTTCAATGCTTTTAAAATCAACTTCTTGTCCAGATCGCTCAGCCACTTTTCTAACAGGATTCTGGAATTGTGGGCGTCTCCAATATCATGGGACCTCTGGCACCTACCGCCCTTGGAGCAACGACCAGCCAACTGGTACCGACACAAGTGGATTCTGGAACAACTGTCCTTGCACATGTTTCCATACCAGTACGGGGTACACGTGCGCGCGCCATTCAGGGCAGTGACGACTGTAAAACTGGCACCAGACTTATTTCTTGTCAACAATTTCCTTCCTCTGTTACTTCGCAGATTTTCTACCCACTGGGCAAGGCCTTCCTCACTCTTGAACTGTGGAAACGCCTGCAGAAGTTTCTTCGCTGTGCAACTGCAGTCCTCATTGCGTACTATGTACCCGAACACCTCCGAGTCTTTGGGCTTCCGTGCCTCCATCGTAGCTCAGTTCTCACTGGAAAGCAGGAAAAAAAAGCAATTCAAAAGTCAATTCAGACTGCTCAACTCAACAAGCAGTGCAAAGGTCACACAAATTCAGTATTCTGTTCCAAGCTATCACACCCACAACAGCAGTCATATGGTGTAACAGTTTGAGTATTGTCTTGGCGGCTGGGGTGGGGATCTTCGACAGGGGGATGCCTCTTCAACGCTCTCTTCAAAAAGTCTTGTTATCTGAGATCTGTTCATTTCATCAGTCCCCGGTCACAGGGTCAGCCTAATCAACTGCTCGAGATTGGTTCAACAAAGGTCAAATTGATAACAAAGATCCAGCAAAAAGTACCAAACACTCCTTTGACTTTTCATGCAGGTGAATTTTTCCATTGCAAAAGCAGGTTTAAAGCTGCGACTTTCCTGGGTGTATTTCAACCCCCATCAAGACATGAACCAAACAAGGTCTTGAACAACACCCCCCCCCGACACTGACGTCCAACAACTTGGCCTTTTGTGGTCAAACTCAAGAAACTCCCCTGCATAAAGACAATTGCCAGTGTTGGACTTTGACACCCACTTTGCTCTGTTAACAGAGATATTCCCCCTGATAACCAAGCCCACGTCAAGCCCAAGAGGTGTGGGACCCAGATGATTACAACAACAATGTAAACAATGATGACAGAAGAGAAGGACGTGATAAAATAAGGCAGTGCTGACTAAAGAGCACAAAGACCGAGTTTCTGGCGTGTTGACAGCACAACCATACAAATCGCCATTGTGGTGTCCAAGAGTCCAACAGGTTAACTTTGTCTTCTGAAGCTGAGGCAACAAAACAGCGTGAAGTCAACCAGACAGAACCTGGTGGACCTTGTTGGCCACATGGATGGACAAAGAATGTGATTCAGAAACAGGCAGTGTTGTTACTGTTCTGCTCTTGTTATTTGCTGCCTTTGAAAAAGGCTTGACGGGACATTTGCTTTGCCCCCCCCCTTCTTTGTCACCCCTCCATCATCAATAGTCAAGATGTCACCCCTCCCCCAGATGGGTCACCCCCCCATCTCACTTGCCACCCCCTCCTCTGACATGTCACCCTCCCTGGATGTCACCCCCCCGGACGGCGACGGTGGCAGCGAAGTATCTTGGCCTGTTTGACCAAATCTGGTTTAAATATCAAGCCACAATTAATTTGATGCTGCAACAGAAAGGAAACAGACGCAGGGGAAATGGGAGCACATCCCAGTGATCCTGACGCCATCTGGTGCCAGGTTGTACGTCTCCCGGAAGAGCAAATTCAAATTGTCCAACTAAACAAGCAGCGCAAAGGCCGTGCACGCCAATTCGGGATTCTATTCAAATTATGACACCCACAACGACACATTCCTCTCTGGAAACACCAATTGGGGGCAGGCAAACCACAAGCAGTATCAAGGTCACGTGACAGAGAGATGAATTCAGTATTCTGTTCAAGCTATCACACCCACAACAGCAGTCGCATTTTGTGGTGTAACGGTTTGAGTATTCAGTCGTGGCGGCTGGGTTGGGGATCTTCCAGAGAAGTATGTCTCTTCAGTTCTCTCTTCATCCCAGCATACCCCCCCACACACACACACAACAGAGAGAAGCAACCTGCGGTTAGTCCTGGGATTTGCAACACCGGGCAAACACAAAATCACAAACCTGGAAATTCCGCGAATCAGGCAAAACTTGAAACGTTTTCTCATTGCAAATGAATGTCAATATATCGTTTGATCCAACCAACAGTAATGTTATCCCGCACGAAAAAAGACACGTCACACTGGTTACGAAACCATCTGAGGAAGTTAGTTACGCTGTTATGCCACGAGCGCATTTGAGTTGCGAGACCAGCCAGATATAGACAAGGCACATGTATGAAATTGATCCATGGACCATTGATCACCTACATTTGAGACAACATGAAAACAAAGATGTTCCTATGTCAGAAAAGGACCAAGTGCTCGTTCTGACAAAATGGGTAGCTTGGCAAAGCCATCAGAAACAACAACGTGCCGCAACTTCGAAATGCAGACAGGTTCTTTCAAATTAGCAAGAAAATAAGGCTGTGGGGTCCATGAAACACAAGTTTTTTTTTTCTTGAGATCAATTTTCAACCGGTGTCAGCGGGTGAGGCCTCCCGAGTTGGGTGTGTGTGGGAGGAGGGTGCGCAACTGGTTCTGTGAGCACAACACACCCTTGTTGAGGAACCACAATAGGCTATCTGTCACTCCCAGTTATGTCACAACAGACCGAACTCTCACCTTGCTGTCGTTTGGTCAGAAGAACACTCCTAACCAGATACAACAGATGCAAAAGCACAAGACGGGCCAGCGCGAAGACCTTGAAGAGAGTTCTCACTCAACGCAGAAGAACATGCGCAACCAAAGATTTGGCCCCAATGGCCAAGACATTTCGCTGCCGCCACTGCCCTGCACTATGCAAGGGGGGGGGGAAAGCACATTTCAGTGGAGTGGGGTGGCACATCAGTGGGGGAATGGCATATCCCTGGAGGGGGGGGGTTGACTTTGCTCCTCACTTGGTTCTTGGTTAATGGCCAGTTGAGGGGGGGGGTGGCATCTGTGCGGGGTGAGGGGGGTAAACCATAAGAGTCTTGTCACTCATGAACACCGTCTGCTCCAATACCACTTCCCACCTTTATCAAAGGCAGCGAAGTTACAAGTGTGTGTAAAGTTCACAGTCACATGTCCCGTCATATCATCAACTCTTTCACAGGCAGTGCAGATGGGGGGGGGGGCTGACCAGTTGCAGGGTATTTGGCTGACAGAAGCGCCATCATTTGACCAAGTGGTACCACCTGGTGACTGAGCAGTGGAGCCACCTCGTGGTTCCTCTGATAAACGAACCATGTGGTTCCTGTTGGCCCAAGAATTAAGACATTGATCTTGAGATAAATGAAATTTTCAAATAGCAACGACCAGGTTCCACTTGCCACTGTGTGGACGGCAAACGTTTCTTGTAAGGGCATGAGGAAATGAAAATTGAGTTCAATAGAAGCAAAACAGATGCAAATTACAGATCCAGTTTGGTCCCTTTGTTCGTGGGCAAATAAAATTGAACAAGACGTTCTTTTCGCCTGCATTTGGCATCACCATTTTTTGAATCAAATGAAACGTCTGCCTGTGTGGACTGCAAGTCATAAGAGATAGGAGAGGTGAGGAAATTCTTGCGATGCCCATATATATATATATATATATAGTCATTCACCATATACCCGTCCGGTCAGGTTAGCCAACTGT
>JAAUYG010005446.1_pt1 | contig 11488 bp, 3 predicted proteins | sample 7278091 | NCBI WGS metagenome assembly JAAUYG01 (sample SAMN14350201, study PRJNA611818) | marine sediment metagenome | isolation source: surface marine sediment (0.6m) | place: French Polynesia: Moorea | collected 2018-08 | reverse complement strand
GGGGAAGTGGGAAGGGGGGTGGAGGGGGTGGGTGGTGGAGGGGGGCATGTTGCGATAACATGGGATTTGCTGCCTTGACGGAGGTCTGCGCTCTCGGAGTGCCCTCTAGTTATAATGTAGTTTATGAGAGACTGAGAGACCACGTATTTTAGATAATAGAACCTATCCGCATTCACAGTTTTGGACAATTTGGCCAAGAACGACTCTGATATATTTGTTGTTGAATTATTAGAATGACAAATAAATAAATAAAGTACAAATACCAAACTATTATATTTAGCCACCACATATAAGACACCAACATTTTCTGTGGCCTAATTAAAGTCTCAACATCGCATCACATATTCAACTGCGTGCCAAGGAAGAATACCTTCTATAACTGGCTACCCAGTAAATATATTATATGTTTTAATAAAAAAGAGATAAAATAAATAGTTTTGTAGATCAGCAATACAGTTAAGATCTAGGATACCCATACGTTACCCCGCGGTCTGTCAAAAAGTAGTTTTCATGTTTGCGCTCACCGTATTCCGCCTTCTAGCTAACGTGGGAACCCTGACCGAGTCAGAGGCCATTAGCCTTATTCATTAACGTTCAAGTTGATTCAAACCATTATCGTTAGCAAGTAAGGCATGCCTGAGAAGGTTCAACCGTATAATGCCTTTGTCTAACACTATTACTGCTTATAAAATAGTTGTGTTTAGTTAAATACAGTATACAGTGTTTTGTGTATAGCCTTTTAAGAGCTCTGGCGGTTCATGACAGTAATGACATAGGCATGTAATTCTTCATTTAGTTAAGTATACGTTTGTACAATTGCAATACAGCAGCGAGCGTTTGTTTTAGGAATTGATTGATTTATTGACTAAAGTAGGCCATAGCGCCGATATGGTGTGCATAACATGTTTCAATTGTAAAGTGCTCCCTATCATAGGGAGTATTCCCTATCATGGCCACAACCCGTTTCAGTTTTCAGTTGATGATGAAAATTAGTAAGAATTTGCCTGTGTTCAAGGATCCCAAAATAGTTGTTTACTAATCATTTTATGATAATGTTTGACTGTGATTTTGTTTCCTCTCTTCACAAAAAGCCTACAAAAAGGTTTCAGCCGGTGAGTAATGATATTATTTTTGTAGATGTAATCTTTTCAATGATTGGTTAGTAATTGATGGGCGTTGTGCTAAGTATCTCTCGTTCTACTTTTCAGTTTTTTATACTAAATTCTGCATCTAATATAATTGCCTTCATATTCACGAGGTTGGCCTCAAGAACAATCTAAAGTAAAAAATTAAATGTTAACTTAAGATTTTTGAGAGCTCCGGCCACGGTGGGCTATTACATTTTTTCACATTTAGTACATGTAAAATTACGCGACCTACTTCCGATCGGTCATAATCAGGTCCATATTTAGAAGCAGCATTGCGATTTGTACTTTTGGAAAAGCTGCGCTCTCAATCAATGAAATACTGTAATGTCCCAGTCTGAGTTTTGAGGCAGCAGCAGGAGACTTAATGTGATGTTCAGTGTGTTCTAGTTAACACAGATGTGACCAGGCAGGGTGGATTTCTTACCAATTCCTCCTATTCTGTCTAATTATCCGCCTTTCTCTCTGGCGTTGCTTCTTACTCAGTCCACTGAGCATGTTAGACAAGGCACTATTACCTCAGCCAATCAGCTCGCTTCCCCCAGTGAGTGCGAGATTACCGGATGTTACCGCCACGGCTGTGACGCTCGGTGACGCGACAGCCATAGCATGACATGGCATGGCCGGGCAGAGCGCGGCACCACGGGTCACAGCAATGGCTGCAGATGCCTCAAGCTCAGCTCAGCTCAGCTCAGCCAATTCTACCTTCCCGGCTGACCGGGAGACCACAGCAATGTTTTACCTCATAGGTACATAATATCGAATTTGAAACAATGTTGAAATCCGTTCGCCAGGGAATTATATCACCCCCAATCCTTTACTGGAACCCTGAAGTTAAACTTTAATCTTAATCTTAACCATATTAATCAACTCGTCATCCCTAAGTTCAATCATATCGCTGGACTAATACCAGAGCAAATCTTTGCTTGCTTCTTTTCTTGTGGCCGAGCCCTAGTCCTCCTTAGCGGCTGCTAATTGCTGGTTGTGGCTGGCGGAGGCTGTGGAACACAGCCAGCCAGCCGACGGGCGCCGTCACTCACTCTCTTCCGCAGCCAGCAACGTCGTTCTCCTCTAGCACCGACAGATTGGGATTAACCCAGCAGCTTCTTATCGGATTATCACCCCAGCTTGTAAAGTTAGACAAGGCGGAAAAAACGAAAGCCCGAAAAGCCGAATGGACACATTGAGGATAAAGTTTCCGGAGGGAGTGAATTAGGACGGCTTTGGGAGAATGGAGTTTGCTGCAGAAGGCGGTGAAGGCGGGTCCAGCCTAGTTCATATACTCTGCTAGTCCGGTAGATATAGGGATATACTGTCACAGGCCACCAAACTCGCCTAAGAGCAAGGTAAGGACATTTTGCTGTCATTTATACTACAGTGACTGTCGCGAAGAAGCAGAATTCATTTTGTCAGCAGTGTCAGGTTTCTGCAGTAGAGGTTGAACTGGATACTTCAGCAAACTATAAGGATGTTTGTGAACGGAACTTGCTAAAGGGAAATCAGTTTAACTTTGATCTAAAAGGTTTGACCATATTCAGTGTATCCTGGCCTTGTAATTATGATTGTGTTACCCTATTTTTCTTTGTATCATGATTGTATTACCTGTATTTACTTTGTATCATGACTGTATTACCCATATTTACTTTGTATCATGATTGTACTACCTGTATTTACTTTGTATTTTGTTCCGAAGGAGTTATTCTCCTGTCTATATAGAGGATATTGCGAAACATACTTCTTACTTCATTTGCTGTTCTTTCTTTTCCGAGCTCATTTGGTCTCTTGTCCTGTTCTGGTATTGTCTCCCATTTTCTATAGCTGTTATCGTTCTATCCTAAACTGCTCTGTTCAGTTCCCTTGTTATGTTCTAGTATTTTCTCCCATTTTCCATAGAAATGTTATGCTGTCCTAAACTGTTCCCTCCATATTCCGTGTTCTGTTCGAGTATTTTCTAACATTTTCTCTAGTTATATTGTTCTATCTAATATGCTCTCTACATTTCCCTTGTTATGTTCCCCCATTTTCTATAGTTATACTATCCTTCCTAATTTGCTCTGTCCATTTCCTTTGTTCTATTCTAGTATTTTCTAACCTTTTCTGTAGTTATTTTTCTGCCCTAATCTCTTCTGTCCCTTTCCTCCGTTCTATTCTAGATTTCTCCCATTTGCTATAGTATAGCTGTCTTGTTCTTTGTCCGTTTCTCTTGTTCTATTCTAGTTCTTTTTCTCTCAATTTCTGTAGTTCTGTTTTGTTCTGCCTTAATCAGTTCTGTCCTTTTCTCTTTTAGTTTGTTCTGGGTTCTTCCCACTTGCTCAACTTTTCCGTCTCTACTGTGCACACTTGTAATGAAACCTTAGCTTTTTACTTTGCCTTACGTTTGTTTCCACTGTCAATACCCTTTAAACAGTGACAATGTATATTCTTTTTAATAATATGAATGAATAAAGTACATACTGGGCTCCGTGTGCAAAGGTCAAAGGTCAGGGGTCAGTTGTCAGAGGTCATACCATACCATAGAGGTCATACCATACCATAGGGGTCATACCATACTCCTGCCTGCTAACCCCTGATAACCTGTTTGGACTAAGAATAAGGTGTGTTAAAGTGAACGGTGTCATGCGACATTTCCTGTCTGGCCTTAGCCATTTAATGTTAGACCAATAACTGGGTAACCAGTGCTTAAGGTGGGTGCAACGCCATAGACGTCTCAGGGGTTGCGTGTGTTTTGAATGCAATGTGCACATACTGACGAATAGTGAGGCATGATATCTCCAAAGATTGGCGGCTTATCACAGACGGATTTCCGAAAATAAAAACATGCTTTGTTCACCGACCTGAATGATATATTTTCTGTATGAGATCACTTGTCTGCAAACTGATTTGTCTGCAAATGAGTTTGATTATAATCATATCTTACTTTGGGACTTCAATTGTGCGTGATAAAGTCACCAGTGCTTATGACCGCCATTACCATGATTACCCAGCATTCAACAATCGGGTCTCATACGCGTACTAATTATTTAGAGCTCTATTTTAAACCGTTGAAAACGTTTCTAGTTGAAACCGTTAAAAGTAGAAAACGAGGGAATGAAGAGAAGTTTCCAGTCCGTAAATAGCGCCTTTGGGTTGGGTTTTAAAGCATGTACAGGAAGGACAGATGTTGTTCCCCTATGCAATAATTTCGTTTGTCTTCTGTGCAATCCAGAATGTCCCTTCTAGCGTTAAAGAAGAAAAATCAGACCCATACGGAGGAAAGAATGGGACATGTTATGACCACTGTGGTTTACCGTATTCCGTGCTTGATTGGCAAGGGAAACTTGAGGTGAGCGAGTGGTTGTCGAATGGCAATTAAGCTACTTGATGTAGTGTTAGCCCCCAGAGTCAGCAGCGGGGACATCTTCTTGTCTGGCCGCCCAGCCGACGGCCACGCAGGGAAACTCGTTCCCCGAGTCCTAAACTGCCTCTGCATGTAAATTAGCATGAAATATTGATGGTGGGCGATCTGTAAAGCCGAAGCACAGAGCGAATCAAAAGTCGAGCAGGACGGAGTGGGTGATAGACGGTTGGTGTTTGGCGACGGCTTGCCACGAGATCAGTAGCCAACGGAGGGGGGTGGGGGGGATGGAATTATAGCTGTACTTCAACCTGTCACATGGCTTTGGGTAGGCCTTCCATTCTGGTATTTTAACTGCAGTTTGTGAGTACTTTATAACAAAAAAGGTGAACAGGCGACTGACGGGTCAACCGAGGGCTCCATTATGCATAATTTGCCTATCTGCCCCAAACATGGCCTACAGGGGCACTGGTGTGTTAAATGTCATGCTGCAAGTCAAGGATAAGCAGTATCAGTTTTTGATTCCCATTAGTATATACATACTGCCCAAAATATTAAGGGAGACATGCTACCGTATTGTGTTCACATAAATTTAATGAGCAGCAACACAGAATGTATACTGCAGAAGGGACTCCAGGGAACTCTGTAGCATACTGACCTACAATATGTCTACAATATCCCTAACTCGGTGTAACCTGACGTCTCCAAACTTTGTAGAACAACACAAGTGAAAGTTGAGCAGTGCACATTTAATGAATACGACGGCGTGGCGAAATACAAAACTGAAGCAGATGCCCAGGTGCTTTCTGCATCTTGAGCATGACCTGGCGTCTATTCTTATTTAGAGGGTCTCGGTGGTCGAGTGGTAAGTCGCTCGTCCTCGCGAGTTCTACTCCAGTGTGGGGCACTTTCACCTGATTTCCCGCTTGCTGCTTGGTCTATTTTTACCAACCGTGAGTTATGCAGAATGTTGGTCTAAAAGAGCTCGTTGCATTTATATTGTTATTTACGGACATCACATTTCTTCCTATTTACACAATTGCTGTTTGCGTGTAGCGGTTCCACCAACAGTGATTGTTTGACAGTTGATGTTAACGTACATGTATCACAACTGAACGTTATGTGTTTTGTAGTAGCATTACCAGTAACACGCCAGGTGATAAAGACTTTCCTAACAATAAATTTCACTCTCACTAGACTAAACAGAGTGTCCTTCCTGTGTGCCAGCCGTGGGGAACGGTATCAACGGATATTGGGGGAACAGAGTGGGTTACCCAGTGCTTCTCCATAGAACGTGCCACACTGTGTAACGAGCAACACCAGAACATATTCAGAACTTGTATCAAGTACTCTACACAAAAAAGTTAAGGATATTAAATATCCTTAACTTTTTGTGTAGTTGATATATGCTATGCACGCACGCATAGCATATATGAACTACACAAAAAAGTTAAGGATATTTAATATCCTTAACCTTTTTGTGTAGTGTATATCTAACCTCGTCTATAGTGGTACTAGGATTGACAGAAGTATTTTTTATTCTGCACAGGTGTAATATATCGCGACCCCTATGTCATCTGTCGAGTTGTCTTGAATGCTTACCTGGTTAAACCAAGTTTATGGCTATTTACGTCTCAGGTGGAGTCTACACTATGTACTCACACTTGACAGTTCCGGCTTTCTTCAGATATGGCTATTGTTTACTCATGTGCTTTTTACGACTGCCTGTCACTTTTTAAAAATATTTTAAGGTCCATCGTGCATGCCTGTGTTTTTTTAATTTATACGTAGATGAGTAAAACTTTGGGAGAGGAGTGGGGGTGGGGACAATAAATGGAGCAGTCAACGACCGTTTAGATGTCACCTGTTCCCTAATGCCTAATTGGCGATAGCTGCATGGTCCTGCAAATTGCGCAACCCCTATTGTCGGACACATTAAATATTTATACCTTAAAAGCTTTCTACAAAAACACTGACTGGATATAGCGTTTAAAAACAAAGAGCCACTTTTACATTTTGTTGCATTTTAATATCCATTTGTTCCAATAGATATACTCCAGCCATCTGTATACGTCTTGGTGCAGCTGGGTGATAATATATCTCAGCTCAACAGTTTGAATCAGAAAAAGACCCAGAGGCTTATCAACCTGACAGAACATTTGTCACTCCTTGCCCTCTTGTTGACAACGTATACAGTTAGTTAGTAATTATTAACGAGCCTTTCTAGGTATATGTGCATTCATTGATGACAAATGATGACGTCAGATGTGATGTAGTAATATATCGTATGGTTAATTAGTCGTGCTCAACAAAGCCGGTCCATTGCTTCGATATTACCATTAAATTATTAAGGATCGAGTTTGCCGAATTGAAAGCAGCTGTTGGTCCATACAAAAATAAATCGTTGAACAAGTGCGATACCACTATTATATACCTGCCACTTCACTTTTTAGCACGTTACGTGATATTAAGTCGCATTTTACACACGAAAAGCCAATTTTGACATCGCAATGCTCCCTGTGTTTTTCTCTTTCATGCCTGTAGAGCATATAGCAACGGCCCGTGACCTTGGTAACGCAGCCAAAATAAACAATAGAATTACGTAAACATACAGCACAGGCCCCTTTTCTATTGGCTGAAAAGCTGGGATGGGGTCAGCGTGCGATAATCAAAACGTCATCCTTCAGTTAAGAAATTTATTGCACGATCATTCGCATAGTAAAGTATATATAGGGAGATTTTTTAGGTATGTAATAATGTTTTATGAATGTTTTATAAAACACATTTGGACTGGGTGTGAAGAGTTATAATTTATCATCTTTTTTCTCCGGCTCGGTTATCAGTAATAGAGTGTTAACTTATTCATTTGTTAATTTATGTAATTATGCACATAGTTCATACGAACACTTAACGTTGCACCGTTACATGTGTAAGGATGTGTGAGTGTAAGAAAGGTTATCTGGCAAGTATAAATTGCTTTCTAACAGACATATACGTTACACATATGCTCTTAGAATAGAGTGGAACAAAACTTCGTGTAACGTCGGTAGAGGCATGTACAACAATAAAAATTGGCACATAAGCGCTATGTACTGACAATAATGGGTGGATGCCAAATGAGATGAGAAGAGATATACGCAGTGGTAATGGTCATCTATTGCATCTTTCAAAATAAACATGTTTCAATAAGGGCACTGACACACGAAGCTTTCCTGCTGTAAAATAGACTTTTAAAAACATTTGCCGTCATGGCATTTTTAAGAGTTTGATAAAGACCATTCCATAATTTCGCAACTTGAAATCTTAACAAAATATTGATATGATCTCGGGGGTATTATTGATGTCAGGATGCGTCGCCGTAACAAAATCAATAGTAATGATGCTCTCGATATCAAGTTATAACAATTACTCACATTGCGGAATTAACAAATCCGTTTCGTTTCATTTATTCTTTCTATTGGATATAAATAAACTTCATAGTTCTGTTGCTCTACTGCTATAGTTGACACAACGGAATCCTGGGGGCGTCCTGACATTGTGACACACTGTGGCACGGAGTGGGGATAAGTGGACACTTTGTTGCCGCGGAAGTATAAATCCGTGGGAGAGAGGACCCGGCCCAGGCGTTGGCCGATCCCGGGGGTTATTAGCGATGCATGGAAAGGAAGATATACATATACATCAATGTCGCCTGATCAATAAACGTAGCGAAAATAACTTTTTCCCCGCCCGCTTACACAATCCCTGACAACGGTTACGGCAAGAATAATGCAGCCAGAAAGCGACCACGAGTCTGCAATGAGGATTCATCTACTGGGACAGGCTTGATAACAAATGTAGATATACCGTGACATGTAGTTAATAAAGAAAGCAGCGTCATCGCTGTGAGCTTCAGACCATAAAGGGCGAAAGTTCGGAGCGAGGTGTCGGTTTAATATACGCATCATGTGTCCCTCGGCAACTAAATGCAACTTGAAAATGTGTTCGGTCTACAGGCACACATTTGGGATCCAGAAATACCAACACTTATACTGGAACATTTAGAACAAAGGACCTAAAACAGCTGAACGAATAGGAATATCGACTGGGTATATTTCGAATCAACCACATCGGTTGTCGAGGTATTCTATCGATAATCTTCAGGAAACTCTAGGGTATCCAGAGTACATGGATAAATCCCTCTCTTCAACGGTTGGGGAAGTTTGTCCTGGCTCAGTCTAAGAAGAAGGATCCAGAGAACGAGGTTATAGGGCACTGGGTTGTGACGTCATGTGATGATTCTCCGTTCACTGATCACGAGCAATGAACGGTCATCGTTCCACTGGCTGAGCAGGGCAGTCGGAATTACCTCGAGCTACGACCAGCAAATTCGTATCCATTTATTTAACTCCATTCGTGCGGTGGCTGACATATTAAGACATCAACATTTATTTTTTATTTAATTGTAACTGAACAGTAAGTAACCGTTTGTATAACGTAATAGTATAAATAAATAATAAAAAAATGATGGTGTGTTATATTAGCCACCGTACTTTCGAATGACGAGTACAAATGAAAGGTGGAATAAACTGATGGCGAATAAATTGACATAACTCCGAAGAAAACTATCGCAATATTAAAGTTACCCATAAACAGTAAGCGCAACATAAGGAAACGATTCAGAATTCCTGTACATGTAACTTTTCACGCTGTGACTTGAGCAGAAAGCATAATTAGAGGGGTCCTACAACCCTAGCATACATTTCTATTTCCTCCTATGGTTTCCAGTACCACCCGGAAAATCCCATTCCGTGTGTGCTGGCGAATTTTAGCCTTGAGGTTCATGTGGAAAAAATGTCGTAAATTGTTATGGGACAGGGACTAAACACAACACTGCTTTAATGAACTGGTTGCGCTGATGCATGTGACCTTCTTGCTACGAATGAACTTTGAGTAAGCTAACAAGCACCACCTATATTTCCAGTAGTGATAGCCTGCCCAGGGGACAGGCCAGTGAACCTTTCAAAGCTCTAGAAAAAACACCCAGAAGCTTAGCATCTTTTCCGACCACGGAAAAGGTCTTCTCAGTAACGATGAAGTCGGTAAGCTAGGTTTTATCCCGGTTTTTGTGTCCTTCATTGTGACAGCCTCGTTTGTTCTCTTACAGTAATGAGTGTAGTCTTCAAGAACGTGGAACCCATTTTGCTACCCTTGCATGTCACATGTAGTTGCAACGCGCCATGTTCACGACGCATACCACCCGAACACAAAATCCTTCCATGCATTACATACATTGTATTAAACAGAGGGATGTCTATAAGAGCATCAAACTGTTTAAGCTAAGCCTTCTTTGGTATGACAACGACACTACCAGCATATATATTCTCTAATATTAGCTAATATTGTCAATAACTGATTGATTAATTATTTGATTGATTAATTGAATGAATGAATGAATGAATGAATGAATGAATGAATGAAGGCGAAGGAGTAAGAGATCGCTCGCGTGAATGATGCGATGAGTGAATAACTGAATGAATCAGTGTGTGCACTGATTGAGTGAGGGTGAACGAGCGAGCGAGTGCGCGAGTGCACCAGTGAATCAGTGAGATAGATAGATTATATCAAAGTTTTGAGTGAAAGAGTTCGGGGGTCAATAAGCGACTGAACCAGTGAGTGACTGAATGAATCGGCGAGTGGGTGAATTAGTGAATGGCTGATTTTTAGTGAGTGACTGAATCAATGAGTGACTGAATGAATCAGTAACGGACTGAACGAATCAGTGACTGAATGAAGCAGTGAGTGAATCAGTGTATTATGTATGTGTATGTATATTTATTTGGATCAAACACAGGATGCAATACCTATAATCATACACATTAAGATATAAGTTAGTACACTGTGCCGGCCCAAACCATGCACTAGTTATAATAAGTAATACCAATCCAGCCAGAAAGGACCAGACTCAGTGAGTGACGCAATGAAGCATGAAGTAGTGACTACTGGGACGATTGATTGACAGATGGCTTATTTTCAGTAGTCGCATCATACACAGCTTTCCCCAGTGTAGTCCTGTGAAGTGTGAGGTGGCAGGTGTCCCCCATATTACGGCAGGACTCGCTGGGCATCCTAAACGGTCCACTGTCTGGCTGGCTGGGTGTTTGAGCGGATGGAGAAAGGGTGTGTAAAGGTCGCCGACTACATGTCAAAGACAGCGGAGCTGGTCTGGTGTGGTTTAATATTCTGTCTGGGGAAAAGTCTTCTTGTCTGGCTTGGTGATTGGTGTTTTACAGCTTGTCTGACGTGTGGCCTCTAATTGCAGATATTCAAATTCCTGATACCTTAATACTGGAAGAAAATGATGCTTCCGGGTGCTTAATAACTGGCACTGGCGAGTCCTGACAGGTCCAGGCAAGTTACAACCGGTTTGGACCGCTTTAGACCGGTCCTGTCTGGATGCAGATTGAGAGCAACACCTGGCAGTGGTACTAGACGCATTTGTTTCCGACTGGACTGGTGACATTAAAATCAGAGTGACACATCTACTTCGCAGTAGATTAGATTGTTACGGTTGCCCACAAGTACAATGCTCCACCAATATGCACATTGCGGCTCTGAGGCTGGTTTTTCTTCTCTGCTGATCACTTTTCTTCTCTGCTGAGCATTTGTCGTCTATGCTCGGCAGAGAAGAAAAACTACTCGACAGAGAAGAAAAAAATACTCGGTAGAGAAGAAAAACTACTCGACAGAGACGCAAAAATGCTCGTCAGAGAAGGAAACTGTACCCAAGGAAGATAACTGCTCGCAGAGAAGAAAAGTGCTCGCAGAGACAGAGAAGAAAAGTGATCGGTAGAGAAGAAGTGCTACTGGACTGAGAAGGAAAATGCTCGGCAAAGAAATCTTACTCGACAGAGCAGGAGTGTACATATCAGAGGAGGATTGCACTTGTGGGCCACCGTAGATTGTTTCACACCAGTGAGATGACGGACTGCTGTGTCATTCAGATGGTCCGGCATCAGGTGATGCTGAG
>JAAUYG010021751.1_pt1 | contig 11489 bp, 7 predicted proteins | sample 7278091 | NCBI WGS metagenome assembly JAAUYG01 (sample SAMN14350201, study PRJNA611818) | marine sediment metagenome | isolation source: surface marine sediment (0.6m) | place: French Polynesia: Moorea | collected 2018-08 | reverse complement strand
TTTGCTTTACGACGAGCCATTTTTGAGATACGAGGTGGTCGAAAAAACGAAAAATCGGAAATGCACCGAATAGCCTCAAAATGACATTGAACACTTAACAGTCAAAAGTACACATACACTAAATACTTTCCCGTGAGGCCCAAATTTTGTCTGTTTCCCTCTACGACCAGCCTTTTTCAAGATATTGTACATTTTATAATTCCCCATTGACTACAATATTAAATGAAAAAAGAACGAAAAAAAAAAAATAATAAAAATATTGGCAAAAATTCAAAATTTCAAATTTCATAGTTCTTTAACAACTGTGGTAGAGATCCTCCGCAGGAGTACACATGGATTTTGGGGAGCAAATCTGGTGTATACATTCAGACGAGATGTCGTTCGGGTGTCATGTTTTTGCAGTAGCGAACGGCATACATCTTTGGGAACACTGGTCACTATTTTCACGCACCAGGTATACCTACATTTACCCAAATCTTCAACAAGAGACTGCCACTTTTGTGGGATATATATTGCAAATTTCTTACCAAGTTAGGTTAGCGTCAGCATCAGCACACTATCGTCACTAAGTCATAACTATATCTATAATCTCATACACAAATACACAAACCCTGTTACATGGCAATCTGTGACCAGGTACCTATGGGCACATTAATCTGCACGTGTACTCGTGGGGAGCAGTCAACTTTTCTTAGGAATAACATATGACAATATTTGTCTGAGTCACCAGCCGCAGCCGCAGCAGTAGCGTGATTTATTAGCAATATAAACAATTTAGTAATCACCACATTAGAGAAAACTGGGATACATCACATGGAGCAACACAATAGCCATTCGAAGTCGTTGATAGTGTCTGCCGTAGGCCTATGTGGGGAAGTTTCCAGGGACAGACCTCATAATTCTGCGCATTGCAAAGCGTACATCACTGTATCCAGGGCAAGGTCTCTGCAGGGTAAAAACGGGAATCTCTGCTACAAACGATCGTTCCAGATGATGTCCCCTATCCTGAGAATTCTCCCTCCCGGCAGCATTACGTCATTATATGACGTCATTTCCATCTCGTTTTCGGGCAGTGGGGCGTATTCGGGTTCTCCCGGTAGGTATTGATGAGGCTTTAACTCCTGTGGGTTGAACATGTCCGCGCAAGGCTGTGGATGGAAACAAAGGGAATAAAACCATGTCAGCACGAGACACTACTGTTGATATGGATCACCATGGGTGGAGTACATGGCTGGTTGCACCACTGACGTGCGTCCGTTAGAGCTGTTTAAAGTTGAAACTTATATCATGTTCATTCATCGCAAATGTTGGGAGAAAGGTACCGAGCTACCTTATGCATGTATTATATTGTTGCAAGTTATATTGTTGATTTTTAATAATAACGGATTGCGTTTGAACCTCGCGTTTTTCAACCGATTTCCATAGCATTCACACATGGGTGGTGCTAGGGTAACAACAAATGCTACATGTATATTTCTTGCTGACTAAACAAATTGTTCACTTTTAAAGCACGGCAATATCGCAAGAGAAATCCACAAATTTCCTATTCAAGTGTAGGGAGGACATTGACTGTTTTAGGGTTTAACAAATTATTAAAAACACAACAACAGGTCAACTGACCATAACGGCTTTGCTAAGGGGCTTACAATTAATGACGCATATGTGCATGATACATGTAGGTTGTAAATTTTCGACATGTGGCCTCGATAAACAAACAGATTTGGCATTCCTTTGTCAGAGCTCTCACCTGCCCGCGCCTTGTAATCCGCACGGCCTGGTAGATGGCATATATAGGCAGCCAGATGAGAGGTATCACCGCGATGGTCCACCCCACTGCTATGGCCCAGCGGGGGAATACGTACACGCCAGACGGCCTCTTGTAATCCAAGTCCGAGTAGCTGATCGTACTCATGACAAAGAGTATCTATAAACGGAAACACAAAGGTCATTCACAGAAATAAAATGCAGGGAAGGATCATGAAAATATATCATTTATATTCAAACGTGCTCGTACGTTACGGTGGCTGATTAAGGACATACAAGATTTTTTATTAAAATACTTTTAGCAACCTTACGAAATACTATCGGGTTATCTCATAAGATGATGATCTCGAGATGTGATCCGGTTATATCGAGATACAATCTCGTTATCTCGAGATGACGTCGAGATCACATCTCAACATCATCTCGAAATAATGAGACCCTTTCTCCAGGTAACAAGATTATCATCTTGAGAGAAGACCATCATCTTAAGGTAAAGAATCCTATTTCGATATAACGAGATCCTATCTCGCAGATCTCGTTATTATAATGTCGTTATTTTGAGACAAAAATACCGAAAAAGAAATGTTGGATGCCCCAAATCACCCACCGTAGTGAGTCATGCGATCACTGAAAAATATTTTCTTTTGGGTTTGAATGGCTCCCTGTGGTGTCAGTTAACTACCCGCATAATACCAGGTCTAATTTAAGCATGTGTATAGTACTTTTTAAAATATATAAACTAAAGCTAGCATTTTGGTAGACTTTATCTACGGTAAAAGTTGTGCATTTACCAGGCAGAAGATTGGCGAGCAGAAAGCCCAGTTGATTTTCATGTACGGGTTGATCCGGAATCCAAACATCACTTCCAGGTTATCATAGAAGCGGTTCACGCCTGGAAACCGGAAGCACAATGAGTCCCCCAATATAATAAAACAAATAATAGATCTAGCAAATACACAGTATTTTGATGCAATGGTTTCACCGAAAGTTGCAAGCTGTCAAAAGGCCACGAAGATTATTTTTCGGTTTGCTCGTTTAGCTTTCAGACCAAAGAAGGTATTTTACTACAATTGCTAATTTAAAAGTGCCAATATCAGTTTACTGCCGAAGCGGCTGACCACGATAGTGGTTGGGGATGACCATACTTTAAGTTATTTGCTATAATGCTATTACCTCGGGTTTAAGGAGTATATGTCCAATCTTTGATTAGCTTTCAGTTGACACAATTGCACGAGTGGCGGACAGAAATTTGTGATAACATATCCTCAAATTTTGTCACCTTTCTCGGTGTGTTCTGCGCCAACAAGTCATGGATGCTACAAGACCATAGGAACAGTAGAGAGTTGTAAGGGCACCAAGGCAGCATTTTTATTCATAACATTCAGGTGCCTCTCTCCATGGTCGTAGATTAAATTAGCAATGTCGCATTTAGCCTTAGAATGACCACTTTCATACATAACCCAACAGTAATCGCGGCTTACCGTATATCCATGCCAAGGCGAATATTTCTATGAAGGCGACCAAGACTACAATCCGAGCCCCAGAATAGTAGTCAAACAGCTGAAAGACGTACATCCCACCCTGAAATGGAGACGACAGCTCAGATGCCAGCAGTTATTTTGTTTCACACATCTTCTTTTATACGGGACTGGAGGTGGGCGGTGGGGGTTACCATAATCGAGTACTGTATTGAAGAGTTTCTTTCGTTTTTTTTAAGTGTGCAGAATGGTGGAACGATGTTGTGCTGATCTTTTTGTTCATCTGTTAAAATTTTCAGTTTCAAGGTAAAATAAAAGCCACCATTGGTTGCCGAAGGAGTGAATGTACATGTGTTCGAGTGCGTAAACTATGTCTACCAGTAGCAGATTACAGAAGGGGCAATGAAATGGCACCTAGATAACACAAACGTCCAGCAAATCATTGAAAGCCTGGTATATAGTAATATTTAAAAGGCTTCATAGAACTCAGATTTCGGCGTTTAATTACCGGGAAAAAATAAACGAGAAGATGTAAAAAAAACGTTATAGCAACAAAGTTAAAACTGTGAGACGAAATGAGCGATAATTAGGGAAGTTACAATTAAAAATTCGATACAGCCAGTAGCAGAATAGTTGGATAACTTTTAGTGGGTGTCCTTACCCCAGGCGTACTCTTCTAGAGAAATAACAACGATAATCACGTTGTTTAATTCGAAATGATAATTTCCCAACTGTTTGGCAAAACAGCCAAACGCTTGGCTCATCGATGTCCCAAGCAACTAGTTGGGCTCCTGTCATCGTATCAGATCGTGGCATTTGGCCCACGTGATCTAATCTCGCAATGCTATCTACAAAACGGCATGATTCATATAATTGGAGTAATTGAATCCAAGTATTTGGTGCAGTTCATTTCGGATGCCTGCCCGCGTCACTTCATCAGCTGGTGAGCAGAGATTTAGTTGTACTTCTTCTTACTTACATTACACGATTTGACTCGTAACAATTTAAAGACACATAAAGTAGCCTGTTGGATAAAAGTTGGAAAGAGGGCTTAAAGATTTCACCCAGTTGTTTATAAGACGATTGCCTCAGCCAAACACTTCGCTCAGTAAAATGAGGTCAAATTTGCGTACATCGGTTTAAATCAACGCGATCTGGTTGGCTTATGCAAGGTCACTGAATGAATACCGGCGGTGTACAGGCGCTTGGAGCGACGTTTAAAAGGCACATGATTTCCTTAGGTTGTGATTGTGCAATGCGAGTTTGACAGAAAATAAAAGAGACAAACGGGCAAATTTGTGTGTGAGTCTTGCATTATTCCACTTACAGTTAATGTAAGTGTTTGGCCCGCAGTGACTGACCCAACTATTTTTCTCTGTCATTTCTCTCCACTCTACTATCGCCTATCCAAGTCCATGGAAACTGAATACTGGATATTGGAAACTGTTTTAACGCCTAAGTCAGACAGGGGAGACAACCTTGTCATCCATCCTGGCCAGATACAACTTGTAGGAAGGAATTATAAAGGATGTGGATACGAAACCCACAGTGAGGAAACCTGGTAGAAGCAGATTTGTGTTACAATATATTTCAATCGAGAATGTTGAAGAACGATGGAAATGGTTTGTTTTAGGTCCCCTTTCTGCCAAACGGTGGCTGGACTATGGTAAATTAGCGCGGAGGCAATGCGGTGAAGGATGGTTGGGTTGGTATCAGGATGGTAGACTCGCGACACATCCATCTCAATAACAAGCCAAACGTCTTATGTCACTCGGCCGACTCTCCATTAAAGAAATCCGGAACCTGCACAAAAAGTTTGTTTTACTTCCACGAATGATCTTAAGCATGGACAATGCTTCCAACAGTGATTAATGACCTGAACGCTCTTTCTTAAACTTAAATGCATTTGTTTCCAGAAACGGGATCCAGATCACAAAGCGAGACCACTACAGACTTTCCTAGACACCAAGCAACATAGTAGACCGGAAAGACGAATGACTCTATCCAACCCGGTGGCCATATCTACCGGAATATAGCACATGTGCATAACGCAATACAGTGGTCCCTCTCTTAGTAACCACTCTCAACAGAGGCCACCCTCTTTAATGTGGCTACAGATCGTTGCCGCCCTTACTATAAATGTATTTACTTCTCCCTCTCACCAAAGGCCACCTCTCTAATGTGGCCACAATTTCTTGGCAAATAGGGTGGCCTTATTTAATGTTATACGTGATAGTCTTTAGCTCGGAGTGCTATCGATGAATATGATACCACTGATAGCGCTAATACTCTTTCGTTCCATACTATCCACAAGTAATTACACGTTACCTTGCGTCCCTTACTTACGTTCGTTAGCATGGGGAATGCTATGATGCACTGCACCAAGCACAAAAAGCCCACGAAGCCCTCTCTAACCCAGGGCCGCCTGAGAGAGGGCCAGACGTCCAAGAAAGAAGTAACAAAGCCCTCGACGGCCACAAACTGGAGACATGGACAAGAACATGATCTCACTTGTGAACTTGAACAGTGAGGCGGTATACAATGGTACCCATGTAGCTGGTACGGGTCTAATTTAGATTCAGTCATATTTACAGCTTGAACGAGCCATTGCTGCCGTTTAATTTTCATTTACACATATCAATTTTTATTATTTAATAAAATAACAACGTTTGATAAAATACTACTCATTTCGAGTTGCACATTTCATGTAAGGTAATTGGGTCAGTTAATTCGGTCAAGTCACACAGAGAAACTGGGTCAGATCAGACGTTAATAATCCGATTGGTTAGATACTAAAATGCGTTATATGTGTTACGCAATGTAACCACTAGGTATGGATTTTCTGTAATTTCGTATTTTCAAATTTGTGTATATTATTATCATTTCTTTATTTTATTATTTATCGACCTGTGGCAGATAAACGACCGCCAATGGTACTGTTCACAGTTTTGTACGTAATGACCTGACCTGGCTGTCCATTCCCAGTAAGATGAGCATAAAGAAGAAGAAGGCTGCCCAGAGGGGAGCTATCGGCATGGTGGCCACAGCCTGGGGATACACAATAAAGGCCAGTCCCGGACCTGGAAATGAAAATAGTACTACTTCTACGTATTTCAATAAGTAACTAGTTCCGAAAATACTATCTATATGACGTGAATGTTAAGGATGCAATTACGGGACAGAACTATACTTGGGGTGCATGGTTGTATGACGCTACTGGACTTTTTGGGGTAGAATACATGTGGGTGGCCCCCAATGCTGAAATACACAATGTAGTTACACTTCATGAGAAAGAAAGAGACTTTTAAATCTTGTGTTTGACTTAATCTTTATTTTTACGGCAGATGTGATCTTCGCTTTTGTTTGGCACTATTATGTTATTCTGTAAGATGCTGAATCCAACTATCTGTCAGAGTTTCCGGTTGCGCCACCATCTAGCACCTATTCCGTACCATCCAAAGTAAAATCCATGTAATATATATAATAGTCTGACCGACTTTTCAGTCGTTTCTTGTCCTTGTAGCGTTCCACCGAAGCGGAATGGATGCAAAGTGAAGGATTTTTAGAGCACTGCCAATAAACCAATGCCGTATAATACTTTATTATATTACACGTTATCTTGTAGTAGTGCAGCTAGGGTTGGTAAGCCCTGTACCTCAGTGGGTGCTCTGCAACATTGCCCACACCCGAATAGTATTACTATTGTCTAATCCCTTCCCTGATATATTATCAAGGGTGCTTTTAAAACTCTCGTACCTGACTCCGCTACTTCAGACACGGAGGTATTTTGAACATTGGCCATGTAGCCAAGGTAGCTGAAAATGATGAATCCAGCAAGTATGCTGGTTCCGCTATTGGTCATGGAAAATATAATGCAGTCCCTGGGCGAAGAGAAAAAAAAGCAGCAAACATCTAAGCACCCAAGAAGAACAATCGAGATGTATTGTACTTTACATTGTACTTTACTTTTCTTCTGATAAACAACTTGTTGTCGTGCTCATATTTTAACTTAAATACAAAGACTTCTAATATTTAAAAAGCTGAAATTCAGGCATAATATCTTTTTTATCAGGTTGAAGCAGTTAATATTATTAAAACATATCCATTCCTAAATGAAACAATCCACTGCGGTCTTCATTTTATAAAATCTAGATTTTTGTGCAAACAAATAAAGTGGATAACAGGTATTATAGTATGTGATATATTTTTCTGATAGCGTAAAGCACCGTAGAATAACACGCTGGATCAGCCGGTGCATTTGCTGAGAATTGTTGTTTACTGTCTCCTCGTTGATGTGGTGTGTTACCGGTAGCTGTTGTGGTGGTACTTGTTGTAGCTTCCCAAAGCAGTGAGTCCACCCAGACTAATTGCGTAGGAGAAAAATATTTGCGTGCCGGCGTCCACCCATACCTGAAACAATTAACCTATTTTCTTTACATCATTCACAGAAGTACACAACACGTGTACGATACAAGACGAACTCATTCATCAAAGGCCATCATCAGACTTCTTTCCATGCATTCGTACAGAGGATAAGATAAAAAAACCACACACACAGAAACAAGCGGGATGCTGCAGGGAACAACGAATCAACCGGTGTTCTTGCCTTGTTGTTGGTTTTAATTGCACCTTCTTGCGTTGTAAGGGCTTAAGTAAGACCCATAAGAAGAATCCAATGGCGAATATTACATTATGTAGATGCAATGTACTTCCTCCGAATAAAGACTCTGTCCAGCTTCCGTTTTGATATTAAAAAAAAAAACACTTTCAAACGTGTGGGGCAATGATGAAGGTAAACCGTAGGCACTCCACCCTGGAGCACGTATAATCGGATCACGTGTTCTGCTTCAGCCCATTGGTATGCTTCAAAAACTCTTTAAAAGATTTAATTTTTGTGCTCCCTGACAATATCGTCCATTAATGGAGCTAGAACATCTTAACATTAGCAAAGTCCACATACAGTGGTATAAACTACATAGGATATATCGGAAGATGAAATTGCTTGCAACTATATCTATCTCTGCGGGATACATTCTCCGTAACCGATTTAGTACGAAGTGGCTTACCTGGCTATCCCTCATTCTCTGAAAATCTGGTATGACATAGTACAGGATTCCTTCTAGTGACCCTTCCAGAAAGCAGCCCCTGATCAGCAGAATGATCATGAACAGGTACGGCGCCGTGGCTGTGAAATACACGACCTGAAAAAAATGTTTTATTACTCCCATCACGTCTAGGAAAAATATCAAATCTCTTGATATTGGATATTATAACAGATACATGTAGTTTACTTTGCAATTCTTACAATTACAGTAAAGTAACTGAAGTTTAACACAAAATAATAGGAATATATCGTTATAAGGCCAAACTTTGGGCAAGTAATGTGTATATTGTATGGGGCACTGCATTTTGCGGGCGTTAGTGTAAATCTTATAATTACGGGGCGCCTGTCTGGAATCTGACCATGAGATGCAAACTGGTCAAATTTATTTGTACTCTACTAAATATGCTTATGAAACATTATGACAATAATCCTAGGAGTTATTTATATCTTAAATTCATGTCGATGTATCGTAATATAATGATGCTATATCCATGATATCGTGGGATATCTTCATTGTTACACACAATGTGGTTTGTCAATGGGTGAGTGAGTGAGTGTTATCAAAGTTTAGCGGCACATCAACACCAAAAGGGTCATACGGTGCCAAAACAGGTGATAATAATTGCAACGTCAATTCAAGTCTCTACAATCTAAGTAAGCACTGCACTGTGTGAGAGCATTCGCTATCAGGCCAAGTCTGAACAAAATGTCCGACAAGACCTGATACCCAGGGTGCGCCACGGGGAGGCTGCTCTCTGCACCCCGGGGTAACACGGCGAAGGTGTGCCGGACTGGATTTGAACTCGAACATCTTAACACTCGGCCAGTACAATGATTATTAGATAGGACAGGTGACACACTGTGGGTGATGGCAGTGATCTGAGTGACAGCCATACAGTGTGTGCCAGCAACACTGATAAAACAGCTTCTACTACGGACTACAAAATCTGCAGGCCAAGCAACACAGCAAACAAATTCACTGAAAAGAAACAGAAGCAGCAAAGAGCATAGAACAACGTAACGTAACTGATCTAAAGGCAATATAAAGTGGGAGTGTTACATCTGGCCGTCACATGCTCCACTATACATGCACAGTGACAGCATCAACCAGACCAAGCATGTCAACTACGGGGCCAAGCCATAACAGCAACCCGGTCGGGGCCCAAAGTCTCTTACCGTGGTAACCATGGTAACAGTAGCATAGCGATACAGTCGTCAGGGCAACGGAGCGAGAGGAGAGAGCAGCGTCAGTGGAAGTTATATAAACAAAGTGTGAGGGAGTTTACAGGCTATATATACATCACTGGCTATATATAGCTAATGGGCTGTGTATAGGCTAGAGAAATAGCTGGTTATTATTACTGAGTGGAAGCATAGCCTGTTTGACAGCAGTTATATACAGCTACTAGGTAAAGCCCCATACCAGGCAAAGCCCCTCATACCATAGAATGTACCTGTGTGAAATAGTAAACTGTCAATTACTCCAGCAGTTAGCATATATACAGAATCTGGGTATCGGCTTGGGTGGGGGATGTGTGGGGGTGGGGGATGTATGGGGGTGGGGGGATATGCGGCGGATGTGGTGGATGTGCGGGGGTGGGTGGGTGGGGGATGTGTGTGTGGGGGTGGAGGATGTGTGGTGGTGGGGATGGGGAATGTGTGGAAGTTGGAGAATGTCTGGGGATGTGCGGGGGTGGGTGGGTGTGAGATGTACTGAGGGATGTGGGGGGGATGTGTGTGGGGGGGATGTGGGGATGTGCGGGGGTGGGGGATGTGCGGGGGTGGGGGATGTGTGGGGGTGGGGGATGTGTGGGTTTGGAGGATGAGGCAGATTAACTGACCTTGGTCTGTGTCTATAATTCAGCAGCGAGAGAGAGAGAGAGAGAGAAGACAGAAGCGACCTGATCAGTGTGTACTTCATCGTAATACATAATCCACAAAGAGCAGATATCACACAGTGTGGGCAGCTTCTTTCTGTAGTGGGGATACCATGGCTACTAACACATTACACAATACATAACACAACCTAGCCACACTATGGACCTACTTGTTACCTCTGCCTTATTCATTGTCATTTAAATAGATACAAGTAATGCCAAAGAAAGTGTTAAGAACGTTAATTCTACCTTCACAGCTTTTACTTTACAAAGGGAACTTAACCGGGCTATCCCCCTGACAGCACACAAGCCAGGCTGGTATATCTTACACTTACAGTAACTATGCTCTTACATACTCCCTACCTATGCCACTGGTTGCCTAGCAACCATACCCTACCTGGGGCTATGGAGGAGTTAGGTATGACGACAGACTCGTCGTTGCCGAGTTTCTGGCCTGGGTCAATCCCGCGGATGGCGTCAAACCCGGTCAATAAGACATTCTCCTTGTTGTCCTTCATGGATTTGGCTGAAAGGCAGAAAGCAGGGATTCAGTCTAAGTTGTGATATATATATATATGTTACCTAATAGTATCCAACATGTTCAACAACACATGTTGGTATAAAGGTTGAATAGTATATGGTTTGCCCCACTAATTTCTCAGCTAGCGTGCGGCCTTGACGGCTATCATTGCCCTTCCATGAAAGTGTGAATAAAATATCTATCTATCTACAGCACGAACAGGATGGCTTCATCAAATCATCTCTAGCATGAATGGCTTCATCCAGTTTCATCTCCAGATAACAGTTATACACGTCTCTGTGACCTTACAACAAGTCCCCTCTGTCTACATAGCAGCCAGCCTGTTACATACAGATAGCCATCTCCCATATTGTAGCCAGGTCCAGCTGACGGTATTTTAAAGAGATGAAATACATTTCTGTCCTCTGGTATAAATGTAACTGGGCTGTAATTTCTATGTAATCTATAATCTTTCCATTCCCCATGGTTTCCACTGTTAACAGTTTGTCCAACACCCAGCACACAGTGACACCCAGTCTGTAAGCTGCTTATCTGAGAATCAAAATTTCTGCCAGCATATTTATTCCTTTACATTGCCACGTTAACCCAACGTAATCTTCAGTTACATACCTGTCAGTCCCGGTACGGTGGCTATCCCACCGTTACACAGTTACGTACCTGTCAGTCCTGGTACGGTGGCTATCCCACTGTTACACAGTTACGTACCTGTCAGTCCTGATACGGTG